>Ga0308169_10006296_pt1 | contig 10513 bp, 8 predicted proteins | sample PhyBR1_2_FD_202139 | JGI IMG/M metagenome (GOLD analysis project Ga0308169, IMG submission 202139) | Phyllosphere microbial communities from UC Gill Tract Community Farm, Albany, California, United States - DLSLSB.R1 | ecosystem: Host-associated > Plants > Phyllosphere > Unclassified | place... | reverse complement strand
TCGGGTGGAATTCGGCGGTCAGGCCGTTGAACACCGGCACCCCGGCGAACTTGGCCAGTTCTTCGACAATTTCCTGTTCGAAGCCCCGGTATTCGATGGCGTCGAACATCCGCCCCAGGACGCGGGCGGTGTCCTTCATGCTTTCCTTGTGGCCGATCTGCGACGACACCGGGTCGATGTAGGTGACATGGGCGCCCTGGTCGTGGGCCGCGACTTCGAAGGCGCAGCGGGTGCGGGTCGAGGTTTTTTCGAAGATCAGCGCGATGTTCTTGCCCTTGAGGTGCGGCTGCTCGGTGCCAGTGTATTTGGCGCGCTTGAGGTCACGGGACAGGTCCAGCAGGAAGTGCAGCTCGCGGTTGGTGTGGTGCATCAAGCTCAGCAGGCTGCGGTTGCGCATGTTGAAAGCCATGGTGGATCTCCTTGGGTGTCGGTTATCCCCTGGGCCGTTCTCGATAAAAACGGCCCAGGCTCGAAGGTCAGTAATCGATAGGGTCGCGAATGATCGGGCAGGTCATGCAATGGCCGCCGCCCCGGCCCCGGCCCAGCTCGCTGGCGCTGATGGTGATGACTTCCACGCCGGCCTTGCGCAGCAGCGTGTTGGTGTAGGTGTTTCGGTCGTAGCCGATCACCACGCCCGGCTCCAGGGCGACCACGTTGTTGCCGTCGTCCCATTGCTCGCGTTCGGCGGCGAAGCTGTTGCCGCCGGTTTCCACTATCCGCAGCGCCGGCAACTTGAGGGCGGTGGCTACTGTATCGAGGAAGCTGCCTTCCTCGCGGCGTACGTCGATGCCGCCGGGTTTGCTCTCGTCCGGGCGCAGTGAAAACGCCACGATCTGGCTGACGACCTCCGGAAAAATCGTCACCAGGTCGCGGTCACAGAAACTGAACACGGTGTCCAGGTGCATGGCTGCGCGGGATTTCGGAAGGCCGGCGACGATCACGCGCTCCACGGCGTTGTGCTTGAACAGGTTCAGCGCCAGTTGGCCGATGGCCTGGCGGGATGAGCGTTCGCCCATGCCGATCAGGACCACGCCGTTACCGATCGGCATCACGTCGCCGCCTTCGAGGGTGGCATTGCCGTGGTCGTGGTCCGGGTCGCCGTACCAGATCTGGAAATCGGCGTGGGTGAACTCCGGGTGGAATTTGTAGATGGCGGTGGTCAGCAGGGTTTCCTGGCGTCGCGCCGGCCAGTACATCGGGTTCAGGGTCACGCCGCCGTAGATCCAGCACGTGGTATCGCGAGTGAACTGGGTGTTGGGCAGCGGCGGCAGGATGAAACTGGAGTGCCCGAGGAAGTCGCGGAACATCTGGATCGTCTTGCCGCCGAAGCTGTCGGGCAGGTCATCGGCCGAGACGCCGCCGATCAGGTATTCGGCGATATGGCGCGGCTCCAGGCTGCGCAGCCACGCGCTCACTTCATGCGCCAGGCCCAGGCCCACGGCGTTGGCCGTGACCTTGCGGTGCAGAATCCAATCCAACGCCTCGGGGATCGCAACGATGTCGGTCAGCAGGTTGTGCATCTCCAGGACGTCGATCCCGCGTTCGCGCATCTTGGTGACGAAATCGAAATGGTCGCGCTTGGCCTGGTTGACCCACAGCACGTCATCGAACAGCAGCTCGTCGCAATTGTTCGGCGTCAGCCGCTGGTGGGCCAGGCCGGGCGAACAGACCATGACTTTGCGCAATTTGCCGGCTTCGGAGTGGACGCCGTACTTCACTTTTTCCGTGGTCATTACACATCCTCCAGATAAAACAGTTGACCGGTCAGAGGGTCAGGAAACCCGCGTAGAGCCCGTACGCAGCCACCAGGGCTCCGACGACCACGGCGGCGAAAATCAGCTTCTCGACCGAGGTGAAGACCGCCTTGCCCAGTTCGTGCTTGGCCTTGGCGAACAGGATCGCGCCGGGGGCGTAGAGCAGGGCGGAAAGCAGCAGGTATTTGATCCCGCCGGCGTACAACAGCCACATCGCATAGATCAGGGCGATGGCGCCAATGAGCAGGTCCTTGCGGCGCTCGGCCAGGGCGTTCTGATAGGTCTCGCCGCGTACCGCCAACAGCACCGCGTAGGCGGCCGACCACAGATACGGCACCAGGATCATCGAAGTGGCGAGGTAGATCAGCGACAGGTAGGTGCTGGCGGAGAACAACGTGATGACCAGGAACAGCTGGACCATCGCGTTGGTCAGCCACAGGGCGTTGGCCGGCACATGGTTGGCGTTCTCCCGCCGCAGGAACTCCGGCATGGTGTGGTCCTTGGCGGCGGCGAACATGATCTCGGCGCACAACAGGACCCAGGACAGCAGGGCGCCGAGCAGCGAGATGATCAGGCCAACGCTGATCAACACCGCGCCCCAGTGACCGACCACGTGCTCCAGCACGGCGGCCATGGATGGGTTCTGGAGCTTGGCCAGTTCCGGCTGGGTCATGATCCCCAGGGACAGCACGTTCACCAGCACCAGGAACAACAGCACCGTGATGAAACCGATGACGGTGGCCTTGCCGACGTCGCTGCGTTTCTCGGCGCGGGCGGAAAAAATACTCGCACCTTCGATGCCGATGAACACCCACACGGTGACCAGCATCATGTGCCGCACCTGATCCATCACGCTGCCCAAATCAGGGTTCTTCAGGCCCCAGATGTCAGCGGTGAAGATATCCAGCTTGAAGGCGAATACCGCGATCAGCACGAACAGCAGCAGCGGCACGATCTTGGCGACGGTGGTCACCAGGTTAATGAAGGCGGCTTCCTTGATGCCACGCAGCACCAGGAAATGTACCGCCCACAACAACACCGAGGCGCCGATCACCGCCGCGACGGTGTTGCCCTCGCCAAAGATCGGGAAGAAGTAGCCCAGGGTGCTGAACAGCAACACGAAGTAGCCGACGTTGCCCAGCCAGGCGCTGATCCAGTAGCCCCAGGCCGATGAGAAACCCATGTAGTCGCCGAACCCGGCCTTGGCGTAGGCATACACGCCGCCGTCCAGGTCGGGTTTACGGTTGGCGAGCGTCTGGAAAACAAAGGCGAGGGTCAGCATGCCCACTGCGGTAATGGCCCAGCCGATCAACACGGCACCGACGTCGGCGCTGGCGGCCATGTTCTGTGGCAGGGAAAAGATCCCGCCGCCGATCATCGATCCCACTACCAGCGCGACCAGCGCACCCAGTCGTAGTTTTCCGGGGGTATCGGACATTGCATGACTCCCATGCGGGGGAAGAGAGTCAACAGCCTAAGTCGATTGGGAAGGGCGGTAGCTGATCCAGGTCAGTTCCGGCGCAAAGGGGGTAGGACGCAAAACCTGTGGGAGCGAGCCTGCTCGCGAAGGCAGAAAATCTGCCGCCACTGATGTCGACTGACACACCGCCTTCGCGAGCAGGCTCGCTCCCACCTTGGATTTTCGGTGAGCTACCACTGTGCCCGGTGAGCCCCCAATTCCGCAGCCGGCAACGTCCATTGCAGCGGCGTTCCGGTGATCTTCAGCGGGACCTGCAAACGATGCGCCGGGCCCCACGGCGTCTGTTCCACCAGCAGCCCCTGGTCAGCCTCGTCTTCAGGGCGCAACGCAACCTGACTGCCAGCGCCGCCGTCGATCAACAGCTTCGCCGTGCGCGCCAGCGACAGGCGTGCCGAGCCGCCATGGCCGGTGGCCAAGCGGCGGGCGACCAACACAATCGCGCTGGCTGCCATCAGGTAACCCGTCCCATGGTCCAGGGCCTGGACCGGCAGCGGCGTCGGCTTGTCGGCGTGTTTCCAGGCCATGCCGGCCTCGGCGATGCCGCAGCTCATCTGCACCAGGCTGTCGAAGCCGCGGCGGTGTTGCCAGGGGCCGCTCCAGCCGTAGGCGTTGAGGCAGACATCGATCAGGCCGGGGGCCAATTGTTGGCGCTGCGTGGCGCCATAGCCCAGGCGTTCCAGTGCGTCGGCGCGGTAGCCGTGCAGCAGGATATCGGCCTCCTTGAGCAGCGCCTCGAACGTCGCGCGGTCAGCGGGTTGCTGCAAGTCGAGGCGAGCGCAACGTTTGCCGAGTGTGACTTCCGGCACCACGCCGGGTTCGTTCCAGGTTGGCGGGTCGATGCGCAGTACGTCGGCGCCCAGGCCGGCAAGAAAACGGCTGGCAATCGGGCCGGCCAGCACGCGGGTCAGGTCCAGCACCTTGAGGCCCGCCAGGGGCTGGGCGACGGAGCCGAGCCAGGGCGTAGGCGAACCTTCGGCGCCGACATCCAACTGAACGAGAGGCTCGGCATTCACCGCCATGCCCTGCGGATGGAGTTGCCACGCCTGCCAAGAGCGCATCTGTGCGGCGCAACCACCGGCGTCGACCACGGCTTGCTCCAGTTCGGCCTTGTTCCAACGGATCACTTTGCCGGCCATGTCGGCGCGGTCGGCGCAGGCCCCGAGGACCTTTTCTGCCGCCTGGCGATGATGCGGCGCGTTGGTGTGCAGGCGGATCCAGCCGTCGGCGGTGGCATAGTCGCCAGCCACGGCGTCCCACATCGGCGGTACGCTCCAGCCGATGGGGCGCAAGGAGGTGGAAAACCAGAACGAGGCCAGGCGCTGGTCGACTTCAAGCGTCGGCAGGCGACCGGTTTGCTGGTGGATGAGCGCGGCGACCGCTTGACCGGCCACACCGATGCTCGCGCTGGCCAGTTCCGTGACCGCGAAGGCCGAGGGCAGGGCGCCTTCGCCGCTGAGGGTGATTGGGGTCGTGGGCAAGCCGAGCGCGGCTTGCATGGACGTGAGCAGATCTGCCATCGAAAGCCTCTCCTGAACCAGAGGGCGAGCATAGATCAAAAATCCGTTGGGGGCCGCTGCGCGCCCCAGCGGGAGCAAGCTCCCTCGCCACGAGTACCTTGCAGCTGTTCCGGTCTGGACCAGATCCAGAGATTGCCCAGGCCCATGCCCGCGAGCGCGAGGTAAACCGGCCAGTGGTGATCGAGCACCAGCAGCATCAACCCTGCGCAGCACAGCATGCTGGCCGTTGCGGCGATCTTGGCCCGGCGCGGGATGACCTTGCCGTTGCGCCAGTTGTGCAGCATCGATCCGAATAATCGGTGGCCCTCCAGCCAGGCACTCAGGCGCGGGGAACTGCGGGTCGCGGCCCAGGCGGCGAGCAGGATGAATTCAGTGGTCGGCAAGCCGGGCACGACGATGGCCACCAGGCCGATGGCCAGGCTGGCGTAGGCGAGGAGGGCGAAGAGCAGTTGGCTGAGCTTTGGCGGAAGGTTCATCAGAATTTTCTGATCCGTGCGAAGTCCCTGTGGGAGCGAGCCTGCTCGCGAAGGCGGCGAGCCAGTCGATATTTGCGGCGGCAGATTTTCCGTCTTCGCGAGCAGGCTCGCTCCCACAATGAAAGGCGGTGGGGATTCAAGCCAATTGCGCCGCGTAGGCTTGCTCCAGCAACACCGTAAACCGGTTGAACGCCGCCAGCGCGCCTTTGTCCGCCTCGGCTTCCTGCTGTTCGGTGAAGGGCAACTCGTCGAGGATCCGGGTGAAGGTTTTCCAGCCTTCGGCGCGGCCGCCCGCCGGTTCTGCCAAGTGGCGGGCGCCGAAGGTTTCGTTCATTCCAAGGGCGACGGCGCGCTTGATCAGGAACGCAGCACCAAGCTTGGAACCCTCGGAGACGAACAGCCAGCCGAGGGCTTCGGCCTGGGTCGGGTTCTTCACTGCGCCGGCCAGGGGAGCCGGCACTTCGGTGTCCAGGTCCGCGAGGTCGGCCCTGGCCGCCTCGGCGCGGCAGCGCGCGGGCAAATCGGCAATCAGCGCGGTCAGTTGCGCGTCGTTGTACAGCGCCACCAGTTCCGACTGGAACTGGTACTGGGCGACAACGAAGCGGGCGTAGCTGGCCTGGGTTTCGAATGGCGCGTGGGCCTTGACCAGCGCGTCGAGCTTGCCGTGGGGCTCGTGGGTGATCTGGTTCAGGCGTTGGGAGCGGGAAACGGGGCGTTGTGTGGTCATGAAAAATTCCTTCGAGTTGGATACATCGTGGCGAGGGAGCTTGCTCCCGCTCGGTTTCGCAGCGACCGCAAGTTCTTGGGACTGCTGCGCAGTCCAGCGGGAGCAAGCTCCCACGCCACAGGGCATTTGGCTTGTCGACAGAAATCCTGGTCAGATATCCCAGATCAGGTTGACGGCGAAGTTGCGCCCAGGCGCCGTGAGGCGATCGAGATTGGCCGGGTTCAGCACGGCCGCTTCGCCGACGCTGTCGTAGCCGCGCACGTCGTCCCACAGCCAGTACTTCTTGTCGGTGAGGTTGTAGAGGCCGCCGCTGACGGTGACGTCTTGGGTGACCTTGTAGTACCCGCTCAGGTCGACAATGCCGAAGCCCGGCGTCTTGAATTGGCTGCTGACGCCGTCAGGGGAGTTGAAGTTGCTGTCATCGACGCGGTCTTGCTTCTTCACCAGGGTCCAACTGAGCAAGGTGCCAAACTGCGCCTGGTCGTAACCCAGGCCGAACACGCCGGTCAGTGGGTTGATGCTGTTGAGCGGTTCGCCGGTGTCGTCGTTGCGGCCATGGAGATAAGCCACCGAGCCCTGGGTGTAGAGCCCCCGTGGTGCGCCGAACACGTCCAGGTCCAGGCGCCCCTTGGCTTCGATGCCCTTGATGGTGGCGTGCTTGATGTTGTTGCTCTGGAAGGTCAACTGGTCGGCGCCGGGGGTGATGGCGTCTTCGTTGATGAAGTCGCGGTACTGGTTGTAGAACACGGCCACGTCGAACGAACCGGAATCGAAACGACCGCGCAGACCGGTCTCGTAGCTTTTGCTTTTTTCCGGTTCCAGGTCGGGGTTGGGCTTCACGCTGTAGCCAATACCCGCATTGTCGAAACGGCCATACAGGGCCTTGGCGGTCGGGGTGCGGAAGCCTTCGGCGTACTGGCCGTACCAGGTGTATTGATCGGTCAGGGCATAGGTCAGGCCGAACTTGGGCGATACGCGATGCCAGGTCTTGTCCTGGCCACTGACCGTGCCGCCGCTGGTAGGGTCCACGGTGCTGAGGAATTCCTCGGTGAGGTGTGGCTTGAGCCGGGTGTAGTCGTAGCGCAGCGCTGGCGTGAAGGTCCATTTTTCCCAGCTGACCTGGTCCTGGGCGAACAAGCTGTAGGTGTAGATCGTCGGGTCCGGGAAGTCACTGGCTTTTGCCAGCACGTCCCGCGTGCTGATCGCGCCGACGGCGGGGCAGCCCACGCCGACCGCCAGGCACACGCCATTGCCGCTGCGCGAACCGGTGACCTTCTGTTGCTTGAGCGTGGTGCCGTAGGTCAGCGCGTGATCGGTGTCGGCAAGGCTGAATGACTTGTCCAGTTGCGCGTCGAACACCCACTGCTTCTCTTCGTAGAGCGTTTCTCGCGTACGCAGTATCTGGCGCGTGATCGGGAAGTAGAACTCGGCGGTGCTCTGGTCGGTCTTGGCGACCTGGTGGTTCAGGCTCCACTTGATGGTGTCGGCCAGTAGGCTGTCGAGGGCGAAGTTGTGCTCCAGGCCGAAACGTTCGCGGGTGATGGTGTCGTTGCCGGTGCGCCACTGGTACATGCCGCCCGGCAGGATGGAGGCGGGAATGGTCGGTCGACCATTGGAATACGGGCCGCCGTAGGCGCTTTTCAGATCGACGTCGCGGTCGCCCTTGTACTTCTCGTACACCAGGCTCAGGCGTGCGTCATCGCCGTAGTTCCAGCCGAGCTTGGCCAGCACGCTGTTGGCGCGCACGTTTTCCGGATTGGCCGCGGTGCGATCCAGGCCCGTGCCATTGTTGCCGCCGTAGGATTCGGTCTCGTGACCGTCACGCTGGCTATAGTGCAGCAAGCCGTCGAATGGCCCAGTGCGACCGGCGACGGTGGCGGATTTGAGCCAGCTCTCATCGACAGAGCTGTAGCCGGTCTTAAGGCGTGCGCCGACGTCCTTGCCGGGCTTGATGATGTCATCCGCATCGAGGGTGAAGTAGCTGACGACGCCGCCAATGGCATTGCTGCCGTACAGCACAGAGGCTGGGCCACGGAGGATTTCCACGCGCTTGATGATTTCCGGGTCGACATAGTTGCGCTGGGTTTTCGCATAGGGGCCATTGAAGAAACCGCCGGGCACTTCCACGCCGTCGACCTGGGTCAGGATCCGGTTACCGTCGATGCCGCGGATGTTGTAGCCGCTGATGCCGCCACGCTGGCCTGCGCCGCCCACCGAAACACCGGGCTCGTAGCGCACCAGGTCCTTGAGGGTGTTGACGTTGTTGCGATCGAGTTCCTGGCGATCATGGATGGAAACGGTGCTCGGTACGCTGGTGATGTCCTGTTCCTGGCGGGTGGCACTGATGGTCACTTGCTGCAAGTCCAGCACATTGCCGGCGCTGCGTTTTTCCAGAACGATGTTGTTATCGCCCAGTTTGCGGTAGCTCAGGTCGGTCCCCACCAACAAGCGCTCCAGGGCTTTTTCCGGCGGCAGCGAGCCGTTCACGCCCGGCGAAGCGACGCCTGCGGCCAGTTCAGCCGGCAAGCCGACTTGCCAGCCCGTCACCGTCGTGAATGCGTTCAGCGCGGAGACCAAGGGCTGTCGGGCGATGTTGAAAGTGTAGTCACCCATGTTGTGGGCGGGCGATTGCCCATTGACGGCGAAGGCTGCTGGTGCGGCACCGGCCATCAGGATGGCAGCGGTCAGCAGTGACAGCGCGCGGGAAGGTGCGAGGAACCGGCAAGTAAGGCGAGAGGACATCGATAGCGCTCCGTGTCGCATCTGTTATAGGTGCAGATCGGCATCGTGAAGATGCGAATCAATTGCATTGGCTATAACGAGACGAACCAGCGAAGGTTATCGAGTAAAAATAATTCTCATTTAGTTCAGGATCACCAGTGCCGGGAATTCCTGCAACCGCGCAGAGGTGATGTGCGCCAGGGAGCGGACCGCATCCAGCGGCTGGTCGAGGCGGTAATTGCCCGTCACCGCGATGTTGGCCAGGCGTTCGTTGGTATTGATGATCCAGCCAGGGTAGTAGCGCCGCAGCTCGGCCAGGACTTGGCTCAGCGGCCGGTTTTCGAACACCAGCCGACCTTGTACCCAAGCCAGTTCGGTACCCGCATCGAGGCGTGTGGGGCGGTCGAAGCCGTTGGGGCCGATGCGGATGCTTTCGCCGGCCGACAACCGCACGTGGGTGTCGAACCGGGTGGCCCGCAGGTCGATGTCGCCGCGCTGCACCTGGACCTGGGCCACGCCGTCGAGGTAACGCACGGCAAATGAGGTGTCGCTGACGCTGGCGGTGACCGGACCGGCATCGATTTCCAGCGGCAGGTTGCGGTTGCCCTGCACTTCGAAGAATGCCTCGCCCTTGTACAGGCGGGCCACATGCCGTTGTTCGCTGAACGTGCTGGAAAACGCCGAATCGGTGTTGAGCAGGACCTTGGAGCCGTCTTCCAATTGCAGGCGCTGGCGCTCACCGACCACCGTCAGGTGATCGGCTTCGAAGTGCAGGGGCAAGTCGCTGAAATTGAACAGGCCGAGAAACAGCACGGCGGCAGTTGCCAACGGTTTCCAATGGGCGCGCAGGCGTGACAGCACGGTGACTTTCGGCCGGTCCCGCAGTTGTCGGGCGCTTTCGATGACGTGCGGGCCATTCCAGATCGCCTGGGCCCTGGCGAACGCTTCGCCATGGCGAGGATCGGCTGCCAGCCAGGCCTGGAAGTGTCGGCGCTGCTCCTCGCTGGGGCTGTCGAGCAGGATCAACCAGTCCAGCGCCTGGTCCATGGCGTGGACGGTGTCGTGTGCCTCGGCGGCTTCAGGTGGGCGATGATTGTCCGTCACGGTGGATTCTCATTATTGGCGGCAGGCACACGCTACAAGCCGCAAGCGGTAGCTGGCAAGCATGCATCCGGCTTGCGGCCCGACGCTTCTGGCTTGTCGCTTGATTCATGGGTTGCGTTCGGCCACGCCCACGCAAATGGCCATGATCAGTTTCAATTCTTTTTGCACGGTACTCAGGGACACGTCCAATCGTTGCGCGATGTCTTGGTAACTGTGGCCATGCAGCCGGCTGAGAATGAAGATTTGCTGTTGGCGGGGGCTGAGGGACCGCAAACTGACGTTGAGTCGTTCGAGCATTCGTTCAGCATGGGCAGCGTCTTCGGCGCTGCTTTGGGGAGCGACCACATTGTTCACGACATCGAACGGCACGTCATCGACCAAGGTCCGCGACTGGATTCGCCGCGCACGCAAATGGTCCAGCGCCAGGTTGCGGGCGGTCTGGAAGACAAAGGGTTCTAGATGATCGACGGTGCGCTCGGTCAGGGCGCGGGTGACCCGCAGGTAGGTTTCCTGCAGCAAGTCTTCGGCGGTGCTCGGGTTGTTGACCATCCGCTCAAGGGTGCGCAGCAGTGGGGTGCGCTGGGTGAGGAAGACGTGGTGAAAACGTGATTGACTCACGGTAGGGCCCGATCGGTTTTTAGCAGATGATAATGCTTATCATCTGCGTGGGCGGTCAAGCCTTGATTTCGCACCGCAGAACCACTGTGGGGGCGAGCCTGCTCGCGAAAGCGTCA
>Ga0308169_10006295_pt1 | contig 10514 bp, 15 predicted proteins | sample PhyBR1_2_FD_202139 | JGI IMG/M metagenome (GOLD analysis project Ga0308169, IMG submission 202139) | Phyllosphere microbial communities from UC Gill Tract Community Farm, Albany, California, United States - DLSLSB.R1 | ecosystem: Host-associated > Plants > Phyllosphere > Unclassified | place... | reverse complement strand
GGAATAAGTCTCGTCATCGGTATCATCATTCAAAGCGCTTCCGTCTCCTGGCTGGCATGTAGAAGGGGAGGAGCAGAAGAAGGGGTCTAAGAACTTACGGTGAGGGGGTATGAAGGTGAGAGAAGCAGAAGACGCACGATGGCTGTAAAAGGTCATGGAAACAGTTGAGCACCGAAATTCTCGTTATCACTCACGGCCAAATCAACCCACAGGCCAGAATGCCACGTCACATTCATCAGTGGCGTTTAGTACGGTGTGTGCCTTCGTGGCCACCTGGTGGCCGTACATGGAGCGGCGAGGCGCGCGAGCCCCGAGATCAGTAGCGAGACAGAAAGCGAGGCAGAAGGTGACAGACACAGGCGAGTGTCCGGTCTGATGTAGCTAGAGGCCAAATTTGGACGGGGGCTCCGTGATGAGCTGACCGGCTCAGATCAACGAGCCTCGAATTTGGCGAGATTGCACCGTGAGCTGAGCGCTTGGCGATGTCGTCGGCGGAAGACATGGGATGCTCAAGTGCAAATCGAGGAGGGTTGATGGTGGTAGGCTAGAGACAGATCTGTATTGTGAACGGAGCTGTCTGGTAAGGCCACTCCTGCAGAAGACCGCGCTGCGTGGCGCCGAATCGTTAAAACCTGGCAGTCACCACGCCTTCGGGCCCAAAAGCAGGACTCCACAGCTGGTGCTGCGGCGGCTTGGCCGTGATTTTCTGCGTGCCTTCGTTCACTAAAACATCCGATCTTCTCCAAATTCGGAATCTGATCAGTCGCCATCAGGCGCATAGATCCGTGCTCCAACCCTGGTTCATTCGAGAACAGTGGGGACTCTGCTCGGTCAGCACGACCTCGATAAGCCTCCGAACGGTATAAGTACAGCCCCTCGCACACTGCAGCAGCTCATCCGAGACCCCGCCTCTCTCGAATCCGAGAACATCAGCGTGGCGACCATGAGTGTTACCTCGCTCGACCGCACGGCCCATCTCGCGCTGCAGTTCGTCGGGAATACAACGTCCATCATCGATAGTCTCGATGATGTCGGTGCCAAGCTCTCGCACCAATCCCTCAGGGAGATCTCCGACCGGCTCCGTCTGGACATGACAGCTGGACATGAGAGTTGGCAGGAATGGGACGATGACGATCAAGGGAAGGCATGCTTGGTGGGGCGGCCTGATGAGCAAGAACGAGCCCTTCATCCTCTGCTTCAAGGCATTTCGGAGCGTTTCTCCGCCTGGACGTCAACCAGAATGGAATCCAGCGTCCCAGACCTTCATCATGACGCTGATGTGGCCCTCTTCAATGCTTGCATCAGGCTTCTGGACTGCCGCCTCAAAACCGCGGACAGTCACCGTTTTGAATCCACCACCCATGACACGTGAGTTCCTTCTGTTGATAGCATAAGCACAAGTGCTTACCCAGTAGATGTGGCGAGCTCGTCTCTGCCGCTTTGGAGGGTTATCATGCTATGTCTCACGAGGCACAGTTGACGGCAGAAAAGCTTGCGGACACTCAAGCAACTCTGACTGCTTCGAACAAGCTGAAGTCAGAGATCCTGACCGACTTCGACCGAGCTCGGAAGAATTGGCGCAGGCAACTGGACAGTCGCTCTACGGTTCTGGAGGAGCGAGACGCAAGGATGAGGAGTCAAGCGGAAGAGATACTATCTCTCAGGTCGGAGGTCGCCAGCTTGTCGGGCAGGCTCGATCATGCTCACCAGGCCCTCGCGATCGTCTGTTCCTCGCTGCTCGCGCATGCTGTGGAAGTCGTCGGTAAATGGTGTAGTCTACACGGGTCCACGTGAATAGCTCTGTCAATGCCGGTTCCTAGGCGAGGCGAAGTGTCTATGCCGTCTCGCGCTGTGTATAGAGTCATGCATGTGTAGTTCAACAGTATGACATCCCGAGTGGACCTTTGGCTCTTAGAGGATTGCCTGTCTTCCTGAAGACGTGGCAACCCGCGTGCTGCTCTCTGTGTTCCTCCCGTGAATCGACGTTGACATGCGTCCAGTATTCGTCTCCCAAAGGGTTACCAATTGACCGGCTGCACACAGCCGTCCCTAACATTGCATTAACCGGTCAGACGTGTGGATCGTTGTGGTTTGGCCGTCGCCTCATTGCTGCCAAGGACTTCCCGCCTACAGTGCTTTTGCGGCCCTGGTTTCGAAAGGCGAAGTGACAGCCTTCAAAGTGGGATCTGGAGAACGTTACGTTTCGATAATGTTCCGCGAGTAAAAAGGATGGCTCTCCTTTGTTCATCAAGTATCCTCACACCACGACCCGACCGCGCAAGCATGATTCTCCCATCTCACTGAAGTCACACTGACCAATCTGCCCATTTCCATCTTTGCCGGACCGTGTATCATATCAGTGTCTCTTCCGAAGCATGACGACCGCCTTATCCATCCGGCCTCCCTCGCCACCACTCGGGATGGTAACGCCTGAGGCACAGCTCGAGTACTACCGGCAGGGTGTGCGATCGGTCTTTGCCGGCTTTGTCATCGCATCGCTAGCTCGGAATGTAAGCTCTGATGCGCGAAGAGGATTGTCTGTGTGGAATCTCTGCTGATCAATCAGATCACCCCATCCATACGTAACCTCTGGACCTCGGACCAGCTACATATCCTCTTGCCGTCTCTCAAAGCGCTCTGTCGCCCAGCTCCCGAGAGTCAACGGCCGGAGTCCGACGACACCATCTTGCAGCAGACTTTGCTCGACGTCTTGTCGGTGAACAACGTAAGCTGGGCGCTATTGGGTAGAGCCGCTGTCTTACATGCAGCCCCTCACCTCGGCCGTAGGCAGCCATGTAGACAGGTCTCCAAACATCGACAAGCATCTTGACACGGCTTGGCGCGTTCCTCGGCCAGGTAAGAAGACCCTGTCACGAGGTGCAACGGTGGTCACTGGCGTCCTCAGCATGAGCAACAACTCGCCGGTCTCGCCTAGCTCGAGTCGGGGCTCAATCTACGATACGACATGGTGGGATAGCTGAGTGCGGGGGCCGCTGTTGGCGAGAAATCATATCAGTCTCAATAAAGCAGCTCGTGTACGTATTGAATCATGGGGAGTTGCTCCTGCCACAAAACTGCTCAGTCCACCTCACCTCCTCAAGCTGGCATTGGGAACGAGGGTCTTAGATGGCTGGACAAGTGTCGTATCCCGAAGGGACTACGATATCGGTCCCTGATCGAGATCGAGCGTGAGACTTCCAATGGAAGTGGACTGCCTGGGCTCTGAAACGCTTCGTCGCGGATCCCTGTCTTCTGTGCGTTGGGAAGCGTCGCCCACAGGCTGACTGCGACCGCGACTTGTCCATTCAGGGGTATGGACTCCGGCGTCTTGCGAACTGTCTTGCTCGACATCTTCGGATTTTGCAGGAGGAAGGCGGGACTCATGTACCTGGCCCACTGAGCCAAGATCGACACACCCCGAACACGTGGTTGTAGACGAGGATGCCGAAAAGTTGTGATCGCTTCGTGTCTCCTTTGAACCCTTCAGAGAGCTCATAAGCAGTCCGTAGCCTCCGGACGACTGTGCTCGGGCCGCTTACCGTGCATTCCGACGCGTCTCGAGCTCCCGTTCGGCGAGGCAGTGGACCTCTTCCGCACACATCTCTGGGTTGGAATCTCGTAGCTCATTCCGTATAGTATTGTACTCCCTGACCGAGCGCTCCGACCTCCTCACGTAGGTCTGATACCTTGTTCGCCTTGGAGGTGCGACCCCAGATCGCGAAGTCACCGGGCGGAAGTGCTCAGTGCCGCGACCCACGTGACTGCTGAGCCCTGAGGACGTCATGTGCCTCATTCCCGTCTCCGCCAAAGCGATTTCGCCAGTGGTTGTCATTATCGGCTGCACTCCCCACTCTGCAAGTGCGGAAGCTGCTCACCATTCCAGACGCGGAGAGAGCTTGATTCGTCGATGGCCATAAAGGTGCAGGTGTTTGCTGACTCCACCACCCCGTGAAAGTCGGTGGCTGGAGGGAAACTCCGTATGTTCCAACAGCGGTGCCACCGTTGATCAAGCATGGTGGGCTGAGGAAGAAGTTAGAGGCAGTTCCCGTGTAGCTCTCATCCCCCAGAAAAAACTGTGTGGCAGGTGGCAAAACTTGGCCGCACTGAGATAGATCGAGTGGGTACACGCCATACCCGATCGAGGTCTCGCCATGGTATCCCTCGCGTGGCTGAATGGGGTAGACTTGTGGAGGAACGGTGGGCCAAGGGGCGGCTTGACTGGAAACATTGCTCCACGCAAACATGCCGAGCAGTGTGTAGTATTGAGTGTCTGCGTAAGCCGGCTCATATACGGAACTGGCCGTACTTCCATTGAGTGCCGCGTTTGGCCGACAACCAACGAGCGGAGCCCTCGAGCTCGCAATGCCTCGGAATTATGGCTTTCTCTGTTCCCGGACATCGAAGAGACTATATCGGCGTATGCGCCTCTGACCTTGCCCCATAACGACGTGACCTTTCGATTCCAGACCCGGCGGTCCCATCTAGGAGCTTCGGGCCGCTGCTGCTTGTGTTCTAGCATTCGAAATGAGTAGGACAAGGGACGGGGAAGCCAAGAGGGCCTTACTAAGGACAAGCCTTCTTGTGCCAGGCTTTCCTTGTCAAATGATCACCGAGGTGTCCTATCGGTCTTGACATCGTCAACGCGCAGTAATGGCGACCCCAATAGACGGCGGATATGAACAGTGACAAACTGGCCTTGGCCCTCTGCGCTCGCCCAGCCCCCCTTTCGTAGCTAAGAATCCCTCATGTATAACGGACTCCGAGCATGCCGCCCTGACTGCGCAGAACACGAGAGGCTTCGGGGGGTCTGCGCGACCAAATGTCACACTTTGGGCAAGGTACAGGTCAACGACAAGGAGCTAATTCAAACTTGGTCGCTCTGTCCGAACACAGTACTTCATGGAACGCAGGAGAAGAGGAGTACTGGAATGCTGTACACATGATCGAACCTTTGTAGCCCTTTTCTCCCACGTGTTCCTCCTCGTTCCGACACCACTCGCCTCGCCAGGCTTTTCCGATCGCTCACTGATCAAAAGTCCTGCGTTGCTGGAGAGGCGCGCCGCCTTCATCTGAATCCGGTGGCTCAGGGACGTGAAAGATATGACCTCGTGGTCCGGAGCTTCCTCTTGCGACCGGCGTCGCGAAGCTTTCATGTTGCATGCCGACATCTGAACGTACCGCGGTGTGCATTGCGGTCAGCCCAGATCCAGCCGATGATGCTGAATCCCCTGGTGTTCTCAAAGCCGTTTTTGAGGCCTGCACCGAGTTCTTAGGTTCAGGGGGAGTGGGAGGTCTTCTTGGCCGGCCGTTTTCTTCAAGGAGCCTGTCGACCATTGCTGTCTGAGCAGGGATATCAAAGGTGTAAGTGTGATCAGAGCTGTAAGGCGAGCTCAGTGTTCGGTGGGCAGCGTAGGAGGCTTAAGAGGGTATGTGCCCGTGGTCCTGAGTCCCGTTAGTACTTGGCACAACAGAGCGCCCCGGATTGGCAAATCCTGGAGCGGCGGAGGATGGGGCAGTCGTGAGCGGCATGCCCGGCTGATCCCGGTGGCTCGATCTGAAGCGAGACCCCGGTCCGCTTGGCAGAACAGAAGGCGGTTGACCGCCAAAACCAGGAGGCGGAGCCTGCCTTTGAATTGTCGTCGAGGAAGAACGAGATTGGGCTCGGCGGTGGAGTCTGGACACGTTGCTGTCGGAATCGTCAGGATAAGAGCGCATGATAGGTCTACGAGAAAGCAGGCTCAAGTCAGGCCTCGTGGGGGCTTTCATATACCTTGCCTTCGTCAGCATTTGCAGCGCCGTGGATGATGATATTTCTCGCCTTCTCAGCTCCACAGGTGGAGCTTGCTAGGGAGCTCGGAAAACACAAAGGTGGCAGTGGAGCGAACGAGCTCCTGATGGTTGGAGTGTGGCCGAGACCCCATGGAGCGAGATGCGATGCTGGCTTCGTCTACGGAGCGTGGGGTCAGGAATGGATGCGAGTACACACTCGACGAATAGGTGGTGCGCATAAGGACCAGAGCCGTATCGCCTTGGACAGAGGAAGAGGGCTTCACCCATTCTGGACAGTCCGCGCTTCTCTTGCCTTGTTCACGTAGCTCGGCAGCTCAAGAAGCCTCGCTCCAACGAAGACGGCGGTTTGTCAGGCCTTAAGACCCCTGCGCTTTGCCGAAAGACGTGAGAGGCGCTCACGGCGAAACCTCACCCTGGCTTTATCCCTCCGGGTCTCGAAATCGCCTATGTATCTGTCAAGAGCCGCACGACGGAACGCTTCGGAGATTCTTCTTGATACGTATTTCAGGCAGCCTCGACACAACAGGCAGGTCTATGGGTATGGAGCTGGCAAATGAGGCGATTAGTCACTGGTGGCACCCGCAAGATCAGCGCGACGTGAGCCGACGACTATGCATCCACTGGGTCAGCTGTGACTCTGAAGCTTTCGACCCCCTTTTGCCCGGCTGGTCTCCTGAAAACCCCGTGATTAAGTGGAGATTCGCAGTAGACTTCACGCAGAAGGCTGCAAGGCGCTGCAACTCCTCCGAACAGCATGCATCTGTGTCCACCGCTCATAGCCACTCCCCAGGAACTGTCACCCCTGTGCTCATGCCCATGCTCAAACCGCCCATGCCGGTCAGCGCCGCTGGGCGAAGCAGCGGCTTCCGTCTCACTGCGATGAGCTTCTGGTATCCGATCTGCCATCATTGGAATCCTCCAGTAGTATCGCCCTGGATGACCTGCCCGCTTCCTGGGCGATTTCATCCCTCCTGGCGTGGGACGTGGGTGAACCCGGTGCTTCTGGGTATTGAAATCCTCCGAGCGGGCGACTCCTCGCCGTCGGGGAGCGGTCTTCTGTAGCTGCTGCAAGATATGCTCCGAATGTCGTCGAGTGCACTGCATTGGGGACGGAGTTCGCAGACGGTCCCCCAAACTCTGTTTGGGCCCCAGGCGGAGGCCCGGACATGCGCTGCAGAGGTGGCATCAGGTGAACGACATGGGGAACGGTATACGGGAAGTAGTGTTTCTTCAAAGCCGTCGACGTATCCCTTGAGTAGTCTCCGTATCCCGGGGTGCGCTGGACTGGGCCACCTGAGGTGCCAGTGTCCGTGGCAGTAGCTTCCGCGCTTCGGACTGACGTGTCATTCGTGTCCGGTGCAGACAGATTCGCTCGCTGGTCGTGCAACGTGCGTGTGGCTTGTGAGTGGGCAGCCGACTCTCGGGACCTTGGTGCGGACTCTTCACCAAAGGTCGAGGTAGTGTTGCTTGAGGGGTCTGGCATGATGAGTGTTGGATGTGAGAGTCGTGGGGATTTCGCGTCGTCTTTTCTATCTTCCGTCCCTCCATAAGCGGTTGCTGTGCTTTCGATAGAAACAAAACTACCCCTCGCTTGCGTTTTGTAGCGGAGTTCATGCTGTACTATCGTCCGAGACGAAAGGAGGGAGTGGAGCGACCAAGTCTCAAACCCGTAAGAGCAGGCGGTGCCTCCTGCCAGGGATAAATTGCTCATCGCGCTTCACGTATGAGCTGCCACCGGCCTTCGCTGAAGACGACTCTCGCTCCATTCCGCCCGGAGATTGTCGATCATTCATCCCGAGGACATTATCGGTCCGTGGAGCAAGTCCCCTCCACTCCCAGGGCGACGGGTCGCCGCGAACTCGGCTTCCCACAGACGAAACACCCGGCTCGTCGACGCTCGAGCCCAGCCCCACCGGCCTTCTGCACGATGGCTTCGCGCCTCTCTCTTCGTTACATGGATGACGGGCAGGGGTATGATGAGGGCCTCTTGCAGTTTCGAAAGTTTTGGAGCCATTCTAGGGACAGAGGATCGCAAGGCGCACTGCCCTGTGTGGGCGAGGCAGCGCTGGCTGGAGACGTCGAGAGACAGGTGGCTACACCGCTGTGTCCCTGCGGGATGTTGTCGCACATACTCTACTATCAGACAGGATTGGCTCTACCATACGTCGCAACTACAGCGAAGCGGAAGCGGAAACGGTCTATGCATGAGAACCCAGATCGCCTATCGATGCGTGATTATTGTATACAATAACCACCCCGGGATTGGGTGGGTTGTGCCACGCCACCTTCGGCTCTATTCACACCGACGCTCATCCTCTCCTCATTACAGACATCCCGTAGGCCCAGAACCGACATAGCCCCGGCCCAGCACTTCCGGACACGGTCTGACCCCCCGTTCACTGCACGTCAGCATTGACACACACACATTCCCATGAGATTGCGCTCACATCTCATCGACTGCCTTGACGAGATCGTAGTTGATCTCATCCGTCACGGCCGAATCCTTCTTGTACGACGGGTGGCTCGTGATGAACTGCCGTATCCACGATGCGGGAGTCATTAGGTCACCTACACGTCAGTCCAACGTCGTCCCTCAATCCGTCCTCCACTCACCCTTGGCTCGCAGCTTGATCAGGTCCAAATACCTCCTCAGCTCGCATTTCGTGCCGACATCAACGTTCAGCGAGTTCAGATACGCGTTGACAACGCCCATGAGACCTGGGAAACTATCTCCGCGGCCGTTGATCACTTCATCGAGCGTCATCTGCGAGACCTCACATCCCGCGACCTCTTCATCTGGCGAAGAGCATCGCGTCGAGGTTGCGGAATATGATCGTTCGTAATTTCGCCCGTGACCGTTGACCCCATCCGTCCCGTTTACGCCGCTTGCATCCGATGTCGATGGCGTCGACGACTGCCGGCTGTGTGGGTAGGACGACGACGAAGTGGGAGGCGGCGAAACGGGTCGAGAGGCCATATCGTAGGGCGTGTGCGGTCGCTCGCGGGGGAAGACGTTACGCCTAAAGTAGAATCGGTTGTTGCGAGCCGCGTCCCGCTCCTGCGCCTTCTGCATGTTGTCGTCGACCTATAGTCAGCTTTGCCCCGAGGGATCCAGCCGGGCTCACCTTGGAGATGGGCATGTAAAAGTTGAGGTCGAAGCTGATGATCGCCCGCGTGAGAAGCACGATAAAGACCGAGAACGCGGCGTTCTCGTAATCCGTCCACTGTACCTCCATGCTCCTGAACTCGACCCGCCAGCCGATGGGCGAGTTGACCGGTGGGGGCTTGAACCGGATCGTCTGCCAATTTGTGGATTGGATGTTCTCGAAATGATCCATTGAAGCCTCGTCGTCCTGGTCGATCGTCTCCGAGAACTGGACGAGAGGGTCACGGATGAACAGGTGGGCAATATGCGACGCGAGCTTGTCGTCCAAACCGTGGTTGAGGAGACGTTCGCGGACCGACTCGTCGATGGGCACATGGGTGTCGTGATATTCGTCCTTGTTGCGCTCGTCGTTGGAGATGTACAGGTCGACGGAGTCGTAGCGAGATTTGGGGATCACGTAGCGGTCGTTCTTCAGAGGCTGCCATGAGCATCAAAGGATTGTTTCGAAAAGGCACGGCCTCACCTTCAGTCCCCGCTCTTCCTCTGTCCGGTCATCAACACTTGCAGCAATCACATTCCACCGAGCGTCCACATCGGCAAGCTGGCCACGGTAGGCGGGACTAGCAGCGGTCAGGGCAAGCTGGGCGTGAGCACGATGTCAGCTGCTTGCGGCGCGCGACTCACCATGATCGGTGCGACCGGGACCAGAGCGTCATAAACACGCCTCGCCTCATCCACATTCCATGCCTGGAACGTGATTTGCAAACAACAACAGCCCATGCCAAACGCCATGGCGTCCATGTGGATGTTTGGAGTACCCGGAAGCGGCTTCGCAGGTCCTGCCAGATTAACCACAGCGAACAGCAATGCTCCTTTCAGGCTCACCAGCATGCCCGTTCGATAACGAAGCTTGCGTTCCCTCCGGCAATGGCGTGTTCTCGTCGATGAACAACGGCAACCGTATGTCCACCAGCGATCCCCTCCTCTGCCTGATGTTCGCTGTCAGAGTCCTGTCGTCAGCTTGTCCCCCTGCGTCGTGAATCCCAGCCAACTCACGGAAACCGGGCATGGGGGTTTGTCAACAGCTGCCCGACGTATTGACTCCGACTACTGCTCGCCTGCGGATCGGGGTGCGTCTCCGGATCAGTGAATGGCCCGTCGGTAACTCCAAGCCTCGGCCAAGCCGTGAGCGTGATGGGCAGCTCGTGCGGCTCCAAGTGCGAGCGGATGATCTGCCGGCGGAATCGCATGTCCGCTTCGACGGAGACGAGGTCTTTGGGTGTACCGGAGAAGGGCGCGCCGGGCGTGGACTCGAGCATGTACCTTCCGTACTCGGGGTGGAATGTAGGGATCGTTGCGCTGCATATGAGTGGCCAGGGTCGCCCGATGCGACTCCGTCTGAACGTACCACTCCTTGGGCTTGTACTTCTCCAGCTTGTGGTCGAGCGTGACGCTCTGCAGCTTCTGAAGGATCTCGGACTGGCGCAGACTGAGCATTGCCTTCTTCGCTTCGTCATCACATGCCACCACCATGTACTCGATCTGGCTGTCAGCGGAGCTCAGCTTTCCGCCAGTCAGAGCTGAAGCACCACGCACCTCATCGCCCCAGAGCAGGCCC
>Ga0308169_10006286_pt1 | contig 10524 bp, 3 predicted proteins | sample PhyBR1_2_FD_202139 | JGI IMG/M metagenome (GOLD analysis project Ga0308169, IMG submission 202139) | Phyllosphere microbial communities from UC Gill Tract Community Farm, Albany, California, United States - DLSLSB.R1 | ecosystem: Host-associated > Plants > Phyllosphere > Unclassified | place... | reverse complement strand
GCCCGCCGTGGTTCTACAAGGCAGACCAGGACCGCATCATGGTGGCGTGCTACATCGACCAGAGCGACAACTGGTCCGGCAACGGCATCGTCCGCTGGTGGCGGGTTGAATCCGGTTCGGCGCGCAACGTGGGCCGCTACGTCATCGCCGGCCACACCACGCTAGCGGACCCCGCCTCGCTGGGAGCACCGCATTGCTGACACCGGCAGTTCCGGCACCCTGCGGGCAGTTGTCCCCATCGCGGGTCCTGCACGGGTTCGGTACTCTTTCCCGGGGGAAAGAAAGCCTGCTGCCTGTCCTGCGAACTGGCCGCCATCTGGCTACACAATCTGAGGGAAAAGTAACGCTGTGACAACTCTGCTGGGGAAGCTTGGGCTGAAAAAGCGACATAAGAGATTTGCCTCGGCCACTGCGTTTGGTGCTGTGGTGGCGGTGGTGGTGACGGGTGCTGTGTTGTATCCGGGGTTTAAGACCACTGAGGTGGAGTTGAATGACGGTGGCGTGTGGGTGGTGTCGAAGTCGAAGAATGCTGTGGGGCGGTTGAATTATCCGTCGCGGGTGTTGGATGGGGCGGTGACGCCGGCGTCGACGACGTTTGATGTGTTGCAGCATGCCGGTGAGGTGTTTGTTGATGATGCGGCTGGTTCGACGTTGAACCAGGTGTCGCCGGCGAATATGCGTCTTGGTGGGGATAAGCAGTTGCCGGGGGCGGCTGAGGTGAGTTTTGGTGCCCGGACGATTTCGGTGACGGATGCTGCGTCGGGGAAGGTGTGGGCTGTTTCTCCCTCGACGGTGAATGGTTTTGATAAGGAGGCCTCGGAGCCGGTGATGGTCGGCTCGGCTGGGATGGTGTCGGCGGTGGGGGCTGATGACCGGATTTATTCTGCTGATCCGAAGACCGGGACGGTGACGGTGACGGGAGTGGATGCCGATGGTGCGGTGACGTCGTCGGAGTCGGAGACCTGGGATGGGCTTAAGGGTGCCGGGGATTTGCAGATGACGGTGGTGGGGGACCGGCCGGTGGTGTTGGATGCTGCGGCGGGGAACCTGTTTTTGCCCGGCGGCAGGAAGCTGTCGTTGGAGGATGGCCGGGAGGCGAAGCTGCAGCAGGCGGGTCCGGGCAGTGATGTTGTTGCGGTGGCGACGCGGAAGGCGTTGTTGGAGCAGCCGTTGGATGGCGGGACTGCGAAGACGGTGTCGTTTGATGGTGAGGGTGTGCCGGCTGCGCCGGTGCAGTTGGGTGGGTGTGTGCATGCGGCGTGGTCGGGTGCGAACAAGTACGTCCGGGATTGCACCAATGATGGGGACGATAAGAAGGTGGACGTGCCCAAGGCGAGTGCGTCGCCGTCGTATGTTTTCCGGGTGAACCGGGACCTGGTGGTTCTGAATGATGTGAACTCCGGGAATGTGTGGCTGGTGAACCAGAACATGCAGCTGGTCAACAACTGGGACGACGTTGTCCCGCCCAAGAACCAGTCCGAGGACCAGGACCAGGAGTCCGCAGACAACAACACCATCAACGTCCTGCCGGACCGGACCAAGCCCAACCGGCCGCCGGAAACCAAACCTGACGCCGTGGGCGTGCGCCCCGGCCGCACCACCGTCCTCAGCGTCCTGGACAACGATTCCGACCCCGACGGCGACGTCCTCACCGCCGCCGTGGCGGCGGACTCCGGACCCAAGTCAGGCACGCTCGAAAGCATCTACGGCGGAACGGCGTTCCAAATCACGGTCCCCGCGGACGCCAAGCCGGGCACGGAGACCTTCAACTACAGCGCCTCCGACGGCCGCGGCCTCTCCGCCACCGGCCAGGTCACCTTGACTGTGGTGGGAGCCGACGAGAACAAGCCGCCCAAGTTCAAGCGCGGCGAGGACACCACCATGCTGGTGGAACAGGGCAAGACCGTTAGCCAGAACATCCTCACTGACTGGATCGACCCCGACGGAGACGATCTGGTCCTGCTGGATGCCAAGGCCGACAACGATAAGGACCAGGTCAAGGTCCGGCGCGACGGCCTGCTCACCTTCCAGGACTCCGGTGCCACGGCAGGCAAGAAGAACGTCCAGGTCACCATCTGGGACGGCCGCGCCACCGTCACCGGCAAGGTGGTGGTCAACGTGCAGCCACCGGGCGCCCTGGCGCCGGTGGTCAACGCCGACCACGTCACCGCCGTGGTGGGCCAGGACCTGGTGATCTCCCCGCTGAAGAACGACGTCGACCCTAACGGAGGTGCCCTCCGGCTGGCCCAGGTGGAAGCCAACGGCCCTGCCGAGCTTGGCCCCGTGACCGACGGCGGCACCTTCACGTTCCGCAGCAGCACCCCTGGCCCGGTCTACCTGACCTATATCGCCAGCAATGGGCCGCAAAGCAGCCAGGGCCTCATCCGCGTGGACGTGGAATCCGGGAATGACGGCGGCGATCCCGTGGCAGTGCACGACGTTGCCCTGATGCCCACCGGCGGAAGCGTACTGCTGGACCCGTTGGCCAACGACTCCGACCCCTCAGGCGGGGTCCTGGTGCTGCAGTCCGTGAAGCTTCCTGACAACGCAACCGTGTCCGTCAGCGTGATCAACCACAGCGTCCTGCGGATCAACGACATCCTGGGGACCAAGGATCCCATCCTGTTCGAATACACCATGTCCAACGGCAAGAAGTCCGCCACCGGCAGTGTCTCCGTGGTGCCCGTCCCGGCGCCGGCCGTGGTGGAAGCGCCGCAACCCAAGCCGGACGAAGTGAATGTCCGCGTCAACGACGTGGTCACCATCCCCGTCCTGGACAACGACACCCACCCGCAGGGGCAGGAACTGAGCGTGGATCCGGTCCTGCCGCAGACGGTTGATCCCGCGGACGGCAAGAGCTTCGTTTCGGAGAACACCCTGCGTTTCATCGCGGGCAGCCAACCCAAGACGGTCCGGGCCATCTACAACGCCGTGGATCCGCAGGGCCAGAAGAGCGCGGCCGCGGTAACCATTCACATCCTCCCGCTTGAAGGCGCGGAGAACTCCCGGCCCCAGCCGCGCAACCTCACCGCGCGCGTGGTGGCGGCAGGCACCGTGCGGATTCCCGTGCCCCTGGACGGCATCGATCCCGACGGCGACTCCGTGCAGCTGACCGGCATCGACAGCACCCCTGCCATGGGCACCGCCACGGTGGGAAGCAACTTCATCGACTTCACCGCTGCCGGGGACGGCGCCGGTACGGACACGTTCCGCTACAAGGTGGTTGACCGCCAGGGGGCCTCCAACACGGGAACCGTGACGGTGGGCATCGCCCCGCGGGGGGAGATCAACCAGAAGCCCACCCCGGTGGATGACGAAGTCCGGGTGCGCCCGGGCCGGCAGATCGCCGTGGACGCCATTGCCAATGACACCGATCCCGACGGCGACCGCATCCGCATCCTCACCGACGGCATCGAGGCAGATCCCGCCCTGCAGGCCACCGTGAGCAAGAACAGCGGTCGCATCATCCTCCTGGCCCCCAACGAGGCCGGAACCGTCAACGTCCGCTACACAGTTGCCGATGACCGTGACGCCACCGCCCAGGCCACCATCCGCCTCGTTGTTGACAACGACGTGCCACTGAAGGCCCCAATCGCCCGTGACGACAGGGTCACCTCGGCCCAGGCCATGGGCAAGACCGCCGTGGACGTGCCGGTCCTCAAGAACGACGAGGACCCGGACGGCGTGGGCGAAAACCTGAAAATCTCAACTGCCGCCACCACGGCCCGCCCGGGCGGCAACGGCAACGTACTGGTGGATCTCACCGAGCAGCCCCAGCTCATTCCGTACACCGTGGAGGACGTGGACGGCCAGCAGTCCACGGCCATCATCTGGGTACCCGGCCTGGGCCAGCAGGTGCCCACCCTGGCAAAGGACGAAGTCCTCGAAGTGGTGGCCGGCCAGTCCATCGACGTCGACCTGAAGGAATGGGTCAAGGTAAGGGAAGGCCGTTCGCCCCGCATTACCCAGGCGGACCGGATCAAGCTCATTGGAGCCGACGGCGGCGATCCCGTCACGCGGGACGGTACCGGCCTGAAGTACACCGCAGGTGCAGACTACGTGGGCCCCGGATCGCTCACCTTCGAGGTAACTGATGGCACGGGGCCGGACGATCCGGCCGGCCTGAAGTCGACCCTCAGCATCCGCACCAAGGTCCTGCCTGACCCCAACAAGAACAACCCGCCGGAGCTGCTTGGCGCCAACGTGGACGTTCCCAAGGGCGACTCGGCCAGCACCGACCTCGGCAAGTTGACTTCCGACCCCGACCAGGACGACGTCGAGAAGATGAAATATGAGTTGGTGGGGGACTCTCCGGGCGGTTTCAACGCCCGGATCGAGGGCCAGACGTTGAAGGTTTCGGCGTCGGACTCCACCGCCGCCGGAACCCGGGCGGCAGTGCAGGTCAAGGCGACCGACCCGCGCGGCCTGGAGGCCACTGCCACCTACCAGCTCTCGGTGACCGCTTCCAACCGGCCCAAGCCGGTGGCCAACGACGACGTGGAACCCAACGCCGCCGCAGGCAAGCCTGTCACGGTCAACGTCCTGGCGAACGACGCCAACCCGTTCCCGGAAACCCCGCTAAAGATCATTGCCGCCAATACCGAAACCGGCAGTGGCAGCGTGGGCGTCAACGGTGATTCGATCACCGTTACCCCGGCCCCGGGCTTCACCGGGACCCTGGTGGTGGCGTACACAGTGGAAGACAAGACGCAGGACAGCTCACGCCACGCCACGGCCCGGGTCCGGCTCACCGTCAAGGACAAGCCCACGGCTCCCACCACGCCGCAGGCCCAGAGCGTAGGGGACCAGACCGCACTGCTCAACTGGTCCGCGCCCGCCGACCGCGGTTCAGCCATCACCAAGTACACCGTGTACGGGGAGGGCGGCTTCCGGCAGGACTGCCCGGCCAACACCTGCACCCTGAATGGCCTGACCAACAACACCACTTACCACTTTCAGGTGACGGCCACCAACGAGTTCGGTGAGTCCGAACGTTCCCCGGCGTCGGCGGATGTCCGTCCGGACGTGAAGCCGGACACTCCTCTTGCACCGTCGCTGAAGTTCGGCGATAAGCAACTGACGGTCGCCTGGGCCGCTCCGGCCAGCAAGGGCTCGCCCGTGAAGTCCTACGACCTGGAAATCTCGCCTGCTCCTGCAGGCCAGAACGCCCAGATCCAGGGGCTGACGTCGGTCAACTACGTGTGGAAGGGCCTGCAGAACGGCGTGTCCTACAAGGTGAGGGTCCTGGCCCGGAACGACGCCAAGGATCCGTCCGAGTGGAGCCCCTATTCTGCGGCCGAGGTCCCCGCGGGCGTGCCCGCAACACCGGCAGCGCCAAGCGTGGCACAGGCGACGCCCGTTGGTTCGCAGAGCCAGCTGAGGGTGGTTTGGTCGGCACCTAATAACAACGGTGACGCAGTTTCCGCCTACACGCTGACCACCCTCCGGGGCGGAGCCGCCATTGCAACCCAGCAGGTGTCCGGTACCTCGCAGAACGTCACGGTGGACAACTCGGAGTCCAGCTACACGTTCACGGTGTCAGCCACCAACAAGGCCGGCACCGGCGGCACCAGCGCGCCGTCGGCAGCTACCCGTGCCGTGGGTAAACCTGGAACCGTCGGGGCGCCCACGGCCAGCCTGGTGGAAACCAACGGCAACGGCGGCAAGATCGACGTCCGGTTCACGCCCCTGACGGACGCCCAGCGCAACGGCTCGTCCGCGAGTGAAATCACGTACCGCTACAGCCTGACGTCCGGAGGAGGCTCCGGCACAATACCTGCCGGCGGAGGCGTCGTGGCGGCAGCCAACGGCACCCAAACATCGGTGGTGGTGTGGGCGGTCTCCTCCCGCAGCACCTCCGCCGGTGACGCGAGTGCGCCATCCAACGCTGTCAACCCGTATGGCCTGGCCTTTGCCCCGAATGTCACCGGCAGCAAGAGCAGCGGCGTGGGCGACAAAACGGTCTCCTGGACCTGGAACCAGCCGGACGGCAACGGCCGCGCTGTCACGGGATACCAGATCAGCCTGGACAACGGCGCATGGCAGGACACCACACAGCGCAGCTTCTCCAAGAGCGTTGGATACGCCGAGACGCACAAGCTGGAGGTCCGCGCCATCAGCGGCGGACAGCCGGGACGCATCGGCAGCGATACGTCCAGCAGCGGTGCCGCCCCTCCGCCGCCGGGACCGAAATTGTGGAACGTCACGGTCCGGGTCAACAGCTGCCTTGAGGAAGCCAAGGGCAGCGGTGACCACTGGTCCAGCGGAACCTGCACGTCCTACATGATGCCGCAGGGCTCCAACCTCGGACTCGAGTGCTACCGCGATGGCTGGGGCTCAAGCCGCTGGTACTACATCTATGAACGGAACGGCAGCCGGTGGACCAACCAGTACCGGTTCATCAGGGCTGACACCATCACCGGATCAACTGCCGGAATGGGTTCCTGCCCGGCCAGCTATTAAGACCGCGGCAACCCGGTCTTTCACAACAACACGACAAACCACGCACAACCAGAGGAAGAACAACTTTCATGACCATGACCATCGAGCAGGCCGAGTGGTTTGCCGACACATTCGAAAAGCTGGTTGCCAATGTGGGGCAGGCGGTGCTGGGCAAGGAACACGTCATCCGGCTGACCTTCACCGCGATGCTGGCCGAGGGGCACGTCCTGTTCGAGGATGCGCCCGGCACCGGCAAGACCTCCCTGGCCCGGGCCCTGGCCGCCACCGTGCAGGGCTCCAACAACCGCATCCAGTTCACCCCCGACCTCCTTCCGTCGGACGTCACCGGTGTGACCATCTACGACCAGAAGACGCAGAAGTTCGAGTTCCACAAGGGCCCGATCTTCAACAACATCGTGCTGGCCGATGAAATCAACCGTGCCTCGCCCAAGACCCAGTCGGCTCTCCTCGAGGTCATGGAGGAATCCCGGGTCACCGTGGACGGCGTCACCTACTCCGCGGGCCGCCCGTTCATGGTCATGGCCACCCAGAACCCCATCGAGCAGGCCGGTACGTACCGCCTGCCCGAAGCCCAGCTGGACCGCTTCCTGATCAAGACCTCCATCGGCTACCCGGACCACGCGTCCACCGTCCGGCTCCTGGGCGGCAGCAACCTGAAGGACCGGTCCAAGGAACTGTCCGCCGTCATCACCACCCAAGCGGTGGCGGACATGGCGGACCTCGCCGCAACAGCGCACATCGACACCGCGGTGCTGGAATACATCTCCCGCCTGTGCGAAGAAACCCGCAACGCCCCCGAAACCAGGCTCGGCGTCTCCGTGCGCGGGGCCCTGGCCATGGTCCGGGCCGCCAAGGTGTGGGCCGCCTCGCAGGGACGCAACTTCGTCCTGCCGGATGACATCAAGGAGCTGGCCTCCGTGGTGTGGACCCACCGGTTCGTGATGGACCCCGAGGCCGAGTTCTCCGGTGCCACGGCCGAGGCAGTCCTGACCAGGATCCTGGCCGACGTCGCAGCACCGCAGCAGCGCACCAACGCCTGACCGGTTGGCTGCAGCCTGGCGCTGCAGCCGCCACCACTCCATCCCAGCGCAACAACGAAGGCACACCCCTATGTCCGACGGCACGTCCAGCGGCACCCCGTTGACCCGGCTCACGGAGCGATTCCAGCAGCTCTTCCACCGGAACGGCCGCCCTACCCGACTGCACCCTGCAGCGGTGTGGTCCGAAGCCAGCAGCACAGTCCTCCAGGCCCTGACACCTGCTTGGCGGGCCGTTCGCGGCGCCTGGCTGAAGTATGCCTGGCCCGTGCTTTCCGTGGTCAGCATCCTGGGCTGGTCCGTCCTTGCCGCCGCCATCCTGCTCTGGACCACCGGCCAGGCATTTGGCTGGCAGGAAGCCACGGCAGCCTCCATCGCCGCGTTTGCCATGTTCGTAATCGCGGTGGCTTTCATTTTGGGCCGGTCCTCGTACGGGGTGGTCCTTGACCTGGCCCGTACGAGGGTTGCGGTGGGGGACAGCGCCGTGGGCAGCATTGCCGTCTCCAACACCTCGGCGCGCCCGCTGCTGCCGGCCGCACTGGAACTGCCGGTGGGCAGCACCACGGCCGTCTTCCACCTGCCGCGGATGAAGCCCGGACAGGTCCACGAAGACCTGTTCACCATCCCAACCGCCCGGCGCGCCGTCATCGTGGTGGGGCCGGTCCGCTCCGTCCGGGCAGACCCCCTGCACCTGCTGCGCCGCCAGGTCCTCTGGACCGAGCCGGAGGACCTCTTCGTCCACCCACGCACGGTCGCCCTGGCGGGCTCCGCGGCAGGCTTCATCCGGGACCTCGAAGGCATGCCCACCACCGAGCTCTCCAGCGCCGACGTCTCCTTCCATGCCCTGCGCGACTATGTGCCGGGCGATGACCGCCGGCACATCCACTGGAAGACCACGGCCCGCACCAACAAGCTGATGGTGCGCCAGTTCGAGGAAACGCGCCGAGCCCACCTGGCCATCTCGTTGTCCATCAACACCGAGGAATACGCCTCAGAAAACGAGTTCGAGATGGCCATCTCGGTGGCGGCCTCCATCGGCCGCCAGGCCATCCGCGAACAGCGGGAACTGGATGTGTTGACCCAAAAGGGGCCGCTGCGCTGTGAAACCGGCCGCAACATGCTCGATGACATGACTCGGATCGTCGGTACCCCGATGCGCCGCACCGCCGTCGACCTCGCCAGGACACTTGCCGACACCGTCCCGAACGCCTCCGTGGTCTTCTTCGTGGTGGGCAGCAACGTGACGGCAACCCAGCTCCGTTCCGCCGCCGCCTCGGTACCGCCCGGCGTGCGAAGCCTCGCGGTGCGGGTGGAAGCCGGCGCGGCGCCCACCCGGGCCAACATCGCAGACCTTACTGTCCTGACGCTCGGCGACCTTGCCGACCTTGCCATCGTGCTGAGAAAGGCGGCCGCATGAGCACCGCACCGGGCCGTGCCCCGCAAACCGCCATCCCGCCCACCCGTACCCGCCGGAAGGCCGCCCCCACGGAGTCGGCTTTCGCAGACGGGCAGCCGCTGTGGCATTTCCTGCTCGACGCCGGCGCCCTGGTGGTCCTGCTGGGCCTGGGACTGCTCGGCTTAGGCCTGAGCTTCGGTGGCGACCCCTATTATTTGCTGTCCGGCTTCGGCGGCATCATCCTGGGCCTGGCCATCGGGGCGGCGAACGCACACCTGCGCCTGGGCCTGCTGATCACCACGGCCCTGGCGCTGGCCGCGTACCTGGTTTTCGGGACCTGGCTGGCCGTGCCGGATGCCGCCATCGCCGGCTTCGTTCCCTCACTGGACTCGCTGCGGACCCTCCTGCTGGGCGTCGTATTTTCGTGGAAGGACATGCTCACTGTGGGCGTGCCGGTGGGCACGGCAGGTGGCGTGCTCATCGTCCCGTTCCTGAGCTCGCTCATCACCGCCCTCGTGGCCGCACTCCTGACTTGGCGGCTCCGCAGCCCCTACCTGCCCCTCCTTCCCGTGCTGGTCCTGTTCGTCACCGGCATCGCCTTCAGCACCAACGCCGCCTTCGTGACCCTGGAACGCGGGATCGGCCTGACTGTGCTGGGTATCGCCTGGGCAACCTTCCGCCGGGACGCCCTGCGGAGGAACAGCACCAAACGGGTGGCGGTCAACAACCCGCAGAATGACAGTGCCACCGCACGGCGGGCCAGGATCCGCCGGCTGGGCATGGCCGCGGGCGTCATCGCCGTCAGCGTGGGAATTACCGCGGTGGCCGCGCCGCTGGTCAGCGCCGGGGAGGACCGGAAAGTCCTCCGCAACGTGGTGGTGCCGCCGTTCGATCCCAAGGACTACATCACCCCGCTGGCCAGTTTCCGGACCTACGTCAAGGACAAGAAGGACGACACGCTGTTCGTGGTCAAGGGCCTCCCGCGCGACGGCCGGGTGCGGCTGGGGGCCCTGGACGCCTTCAACGGCACCAACTACAACATGGACCCGAATGGCTCGGGCAATTTCAGCAAGGTGGGCGACGCCAAGTCCATCAACACGCTCGCCGACACGTCCGGGGCAGTGCCCACCAACGACTACTCGATCAGCATCAACATCGAGGATTACCAGGGCTTCTTCGTGCCCGGCGGCCGCAAGACCACCGGCATCAGCTTTGACCAGTCCGGTTCTGCCGCTGCTGCGGGGCTCTACTTCAACCCGGGATCGGACACCGCCGTCACCACCAGCGGACTGTCAAAGGGCGACTCCTATACCGTCCAGGTCTCCGACCCCGTCAAGCTCGAGCACGGCCAGCTGACCCAATACGACTTCGCCAAGATCTCCCTCCCGGACCCCCTGGAGGTTCCGCCGGTGGTTGGCTCCCAGGCAAACGACCTGTCCGCCGACGCCCCCACGGCCATCGACCGGGTGCGCCAGATCGAGGCGCATTTCCAGAAGACCGGGGCGTTCAGCAACGGCTTGGTGAGCGAGGGGCAGCTGCCCAGCGTTTCCGGCCACGGCTCTGCCCGCATCCGCAGCCTGCTCACAGCCAAGCAGATGCTCGGTGACGACGAACAGTATGCGGTGGCCA
>Ga0308169_10006284_pt1 | contig 10524 bp, 8 predicted proteins | sample PhyBR1_2_FD_202139 | JGI IMG/M metagenome (GOLD analysis project Ga0308169, IMG submission 202139) | Phyllosphere microbial communities from UC Gill Tract Community Farm, Albany, California, United States - DLSLSB.R1 | ecosystem: Host-associated > Plants > Phyllosphere > Unclassified | place... | reverse complement strand
GCTGATGGCCGTTCTCGGCGGAGAGTTCGGCCCCGACCCAATCGCCATAGGTGGGCGAGCCCTTGCGGATATCGACCGCGACGTCGAAAATCCGGCCGCGCACGCAGCGCACCAGCTTGTCTTGGCCACGCGGCGGAGTCTGGAAATGCAGCCCGCGCAGCGTGAAAGTGGGCACAGACAGTGAATGGTTGTCCTGCACGAATGTGGAGGTGATCCCGAGCCTTTCGAAGGCTGGCATCGAATGGACCTCTGTGAACCAGCCGCGCGCGTCGCCAAAACGACGCGGAACAATGAGTTTTACAGGCGAACGCTCCACATCGGACATATACTGGCGTATCCCCAGAGATAGCAATCGCTCAGATGTCCGGTATTGCCGTAAAACGCGCTGCCCTTGGCCCGTTTCCCCTGTTGAGCGCCGGGAGGAAATCAGCGCTCTGACATGCTTGTTTGACGGCACTAGCATTTCTATACGCGGGTGCATGACCCTATCGAACCACGTGCCTCAATCATGGCGGCAGAGCGTGTCCTTTGTTGCCTTATGCCTATTATTAGTCGGGCTATTTATCGCGGGCGGAGCATCCCGCGCGAACGTTTTCGGGCAAGTAATAATTCGGGCGGTCGCGTTTGGCGTGCTGATAGCGGCAATTTTTGCCGGTACTGGTACTGGTACTGGTACCGGTATTGGTACGATGCGGGGCGGTGGTCGAGTACCGTCGCTAATTCTCATAGGCGCGTTAGTGCTAGCGATATCGCAACTCGTGCCGTTGCCCCCGGCAGTTTGGCAGTCTTTTCCTGGACGATCGCTACTGGCACAAGCCGGGACCCTTGCTGGGCAACACCAGCCTTGGCGGCCATGGTCGATGGTGCCCGGCGCGACGTTCAACTCAGCGGCTTCGCTGGTTGTGCCGATAGCTGTACTTCTCGTGTTGGCCGGGCTGACCGACCGGGAGCGTGATCGATTGCCCGGGTTGCTCTTGGCTGTCATCTGCCTTCATTCTCTAGTCGGCTTGCTGCAATTCTCTGATGCGGGGTTTAATAATCCATTGGTCAACGACACCATGGGGCAGGTCAGTGGCATGTTCGCCAACCGCAACCATTTCGCGTTGCTGCTCGCGATCGGCTGCATGCTGGCGCCGGTTTGGGGTTTTATGGAACCACGCCAATCGTTTTGGCGTGTCCCGTTTGCCATCACCTTGACCTCCTTGTTCGTGCTTATGATTCTGGCCAGTGGTTCACGGGCGGGGCTAGGTCTCGCAGCATTGGCGCTAATGCTGACGGGAGTGATGACCTGGCCGCAGACAAAGCGTTTGCTGCGTCACTTTCCGCGTTGGACATTGCCAGCTGCCATAGGCGGGGTTGTAATTTTGCTTGGCGTACCCGTTCTGCTTAGCGTGACAGCCGGTCGTGCTGTATCGATCGCACGCCTGTTCGAACTCGATCCTGGCCAAGATATGCGGCAGCGCGCTCTGCCAACGGTATTCGGCATGATCGGCGATTATTTTCCTTGGGGCACGGGGATGGGAACGTTCGATCCTATTTTTCGGATTCACGAGCCGAACGCTCTGTTGAAGCCCAGCTATTTTAATCATGCACACAATGACTTTCTTGAGATTATTCTCAACGCGGGCATCGCGGGCGGGCTGTTATTGGTAGCTTCTATCGGATGGTGGATGTGGGCAAGCGTGGCCGTTTGGCGGGGAGGCGGCGAGCAGCGTTTCATTTTTGCTCGGCTCGGCTCTGGGATATTGCTGCTGGTTTGCCTGGCCAGCGTATTCGATTATCCCGCCCGAACGCCCATTATGATGGCGTTGATAATGATAGCGGCTATATGGCTGGGTGATGGTATGGATCAGCGTGCGGCTTTACCGCGGAGAGCCCCACATATATAGCGCCCACTCTCCCTCGTATGGTTGGAATAACAAACGCACATGCGTAGCATAGGTATGGTGGTGTCGGCGGCCTTGATGGTTTCGGCATGTGCTCATCATGAATCTCTGGTATCCACGGAACGATTGACCGTGGTCTCGGACAGTGCAGCGCTGCCGGCGCCACGTCGCACGGACCTTATAGCGCCCGATCGCCCAGCGCTAATTGGACCGCTAGATACGATTCAGATTGACGTTTTTAACGTTCCTGACCTGACCCGGGAATTGCAGGTCGATTCCAGTGGACGGATCGCCATGCCCCTTGTCGGAACGGTTGACGCGCGTGGCCGGACTCCAAGTGAGGTAGCTGAGGCAATCGAGGCCGCGTTACGCGGTCGATATGTTCGTAACCCCGAAGTGACGGTCAATATCCGGACATCTGTCAGTCAAGTTGTGACCGTTGACGGTCAGGTGGTGGAGCCAGGGCTCTATCCCGTCACCAACGAGATGACACTCATGCGAGCGATTGCGTCTGCCAAGGGAATGAACGAATTTGCCCGGGAAGAAGAGGTCGTCATCCTGCGCACTGCGAATGGGCGAAAGATGGCGGGGCTTTACAATCTGGCCGCGATTCGTCGTGGGGCCTATGATGACCCGGCGATTTACGCCAACGACGTGATCGTTGTTGGTGACTCACCGCAGCGACGAATGTTCCGTGATCTGGTGGCGTTGTCGCCCGTATTGGCTGCGCCGTTGATCGCGATCCTACAGTAAAGGCCGAAGAAGTATGAACGCGCCTGTTTTCCCCGTCCGCCGCACCGAGCCTGAGGCGGGCGGCAATTCGCTCGACTTGCGCGGCGCTCAGGCAGAGCATCCGTCGCTTATAAATGAATATATGCGAATTGCTTTGCGCTGGCGCTATGTTATTCTAGGCGTGACGGCTGCTGCAATTCTATTGGGTTTAATTGTCACCTTACTTATGACGCCCAAATATACTGCAGTCTCGACTGTAGAAATTGCACGTGAGTCAAATAAGGTATCTGATTTCCAAGGTGTGGAGCGGGAGACCACTGTCGCCGATCAGGAATTCTACCAAACGCAATACGGCTTGCTACGCTCGCGGTCTCTAGCGGAGCGCGTCGCGAACCAGCTTCACTTGGTAGATGACGTCAAATTCTACGAGCAGTTTAGTGTGAATGATGACGTCCCCGCCTTCCAGCGCATCAACGGTCGTTATTCAGCGTCTGGCCGTGCGGAGCGTCAGCGGGTGGCCGGTGAAACGTTGTTGAAGCATTTGTCAGTCGATCCTACCCGGCTTTCGCGACTGGTCGATATTGGATTTACTAGCCCCGACCCGATCTTCTCAGCGAGGGTGGCGAACGCATGGGCCAGCGGTTTTATTCAAACCAATCTGGAACGCAAGCTTCAAGCGACTTCTTATGGACGTGATCTATTACAGCAACAGCTTGGTCTACAGAAGATCAAGCTAAATGAATCGCAGCGGCAGCTAGTCAGTTATGCGTCAGCGCAGCAAATCATCAACCTTCCGCCACAGACTGGTAACGATGGCCGCACTGTATCGGAACGTTCGATCGTGGTTGACGATCTAGCGGCTCTGAATGCCTCGCTTTCGCAAGCGACGGCTGATCGCATCGGAGCCGAGGCTCGTTATCAGCAAGCTGGTCGGGGTGGTGCGTCAACAGAGGCGTTGCGTAACCAAGCGATCAATTCGCTGCGCCAGCGCCGTGCTGAACTGGGGGCCGATTATCAGCGGTTAATGGTTCAGTTCGAACCAGGATATCCTGCTGCTAAAGCGCTCAAGTCGCAGCTCGATCAGCTTGATCGTGCGATCACACGCGAAGAAAGCCGCGTATCCGGATCGCAGCTGGCCGATTATCGGGAGGCGCAAGAGCGCGAACGCGCACTGCGAGCTAAGGTCGACCAACTCAAAACCAGCTATCTTGATTTGCGTCGTCGGAGCATCCAGTACAATATCTTCCAGCAGGAAGTAGATACTAACCGAGCTCTTTACGATGGATTGTTGCAGCGCTTCAAGGAAGTTGGCATCGCGGGTGGGGTAGGCGTCAATAACATATCGGTAGTAGATACTGCGGACGTCCCACAGAAGCCGTCGAGCCCTCGCATATTCCTTAATTTGTTACTGGCCACTGTCGCTGGTCTTGTGCTGGGTGCGTTGCTAGCTTTTGCACTCGAGCAGATTGATGAGGCTATCGCAGATCCGGAAGAGGTAACGCGGCGATTGGGCTTGCCATTGCTTGGAACAATACCCAAACTCGAGAAAGAAACTCCGCGCGAGGCATTGCTTGATCGTAAATCCAGTATGGTAGACGCCTATCTGGCAGTGCAGACTAACTTGGCCTTTAGCACCGAACACGGGGTACCTAAGTCGATTGTGGTGACGTCAACGCGCCCGGCCGAAGGCAAGTCGACCACCGCGCTTGCGCTGGCAACTATGCTGGCGCGTGCACAGCGCCGCGTCATATTGATTGACGGCGACATGCGTTCGCCGTCCGTTCACCAGTTCGGCAACGTCGATCATAATCGGGGTCTGAGTAACTTTTTGGCTGGTGACGACAATATTGATGCGCTCACCTTTCCAATGATTGAACTCGGCTTCACTGCAATGTCAGCAGGACCAATCCCACCCAACGCGGCAGAGTTGCTCACAGGGCATCGGTTGACGTTGTTGATCGAGCGTCTGATGGAGAAATTTGACCATGTGGTTGTGGATTCCCCGCCAGTTATGGGGTTAGCTGATGCGTTACTGATAGCAAGTCAGGTTGAGGGTGTGATCTACACTATCGAGTCGCATGGTATTCGCTCAAGCGTGGTCAAGGTTGCACTTGGTCGTCTTACCAGCACTAATACGCGGATCATCGGTGGGGTTCTGACCAAATTTGATTCGCGTAAGGCCCATTCTAATTATGGCTATGAATACGGCTATGATTACGGTCGGGCGTAAACGCTCGGATCGCGAGACTGAACAGATAATGCGGCAACCTGACAAATCGCGAAGGCCCATACGCCAATGGACCTCACGGCTAGCGCTCGCGGCGGTAGTCGCCGCGCTTGGTGTCTGGGTCGTGAGTTGGACGCTGGCGCAATCAGTCGCATTGCGAGATCCGACGCGCGCGCATCGGCTTGCACCTACCGATGGTCGCATCATGGGGCAACTCGCGGCCTCCCTGATTGAAGCAGATCCGAATCATGTTGACCGGCGGGCAGTCAGCCAACTTGCTAAGCGAGCACTTCGCCAAGATGCTACAACCGTTACGGCAGCGGTAACGCTTGGCATCCTTGCCCAGTTGGACAATGCGCCAGCTTTGTCGCGCGAATGGTTCAGCTATTCGCAAACCTTATCGCGACGCAATCTAGGGACCCAGCTATGGGCAATTGAGGACAATGTAAGTCGTGGAAATATCCGCACTGCACTAATTCACTATGACATAGCCCTGCGCACCGAACCTGCGACGGCAGACTTTCTGTTTCCGATTCTTACGAACGCTGCGGCTGATCTGGCCGTGCGTACGCCATTAGTACGTATGCTTGCCACTCGGCCAACGTGGGGCGAAAACTTTCTTAATCACATGAGCGCCAGCGGTCCTAATCCGTCGGTTACCGTACAAGTTTTCGAGGCATTGAATCGCGCTGGTGGTACTGTTCCTGCCGCTGCAAGCAGTCATGTAATTGATGTGTTGCTCAATCGCGGCCTGCTGGATTCTGCATGGTCTTATTACGCCTTGATCCGACCTGGATCTGTACGGAGTGCTTCGCGCGATACCCAATTTGGCGCTAATTTGGTCGCGCCGTCACGGCTGGATTGGAATCCAATCGATGCCGACGGTATCACGGCATCCATGCAGCGTACGGCAGAGGGAGGGATCTTTGATTTTGCGGCAGCGCCAAGTGTCGGCGGCCCTCTGCTCTTCCAGGACCAGCTACTTCCACCAGGTCGCTACCGATTGGAAGGACGGGTCAGTGATCTCGACCGGGCAACAGGCACACGGCCCTATTGGACACTTACATGTAAGCTGGGTGTGGCGAATGGACAGGAGTTAGGTCGCGTACTTCTACCTGACACGGCATCTAGGATAGATAGCTTCGCTGGCCGCTTAGTTGTTCCAGAGGGTTGCCCGGTACAGACGCTGACGCTAGTGGCACCACCGGCGGTTGGCGTGACTGGGTTGGTTGGTCGGCTACATACAGTGGCACTCGTCGCAGAGTCGGCCTCGGTCCGATGAAGCGGGAGGCTTTGATAGCGATCTCGCTCTTCGTCGGCGTACCGGTGCAGGTTCAAGCGCAAGCACGCCCTCAGGACACCGCTTCCTCGGTCGGTTCGATTGGGCAGCGCCAGTCACGGGAGGAAGCGGCTGAAAGTATTGTCGCTACGGGGCGTATCGCTGGCCGCATACAATCTCGTGTCCAAGCGCGGATCCGCAACCGCATCGATCGGGATTATGCTCCACCCAGTGGGCCGGCATCTGCCGTCGCAGCGGCGCAAAATCAGACGCGTACAGAAACACCGCGCACGCGCTAGCATCGACGATGGGGGGGCTTTTGGGCGCCATTGGCACGCTAGCATCGCCTCTTGTGAGTACTACCCACAAGCGTTAGACGCTTGCCTCGTAGTGTTGGCTGCCCCAGCATTCCAATCCAAAAAAAATCGGAGACTTCATGGCTAAGCGTGCGCTGATTACTGGGATCACCGGCCAAGACGGCGCGTATTTAGCGCAGCACCTTCTTAACCAAGGCTACGAGGTCCATGGTGCTGTGCGACGCTCATCGCATGGGGGCGTTGCCGATCATCGCTTGATATGGCTCGGCATTCTGGAAGGCGTTGTGCTTCATGATGCGAACCTTGTCGACATGGCGTCGCTGGCCCGACTGATCGAACAGGTCCGCCCTGACGAGTTCTACAATCTTGCTGCCCAGTCTTTTGTCGCTACGTCATGGCAGCAGCCAATTCTCACTACCCAAGTCACTGCGTTGGGGGTCACGCACGCGCTAGAGGCGATACGGCTCGTCAAGCCCGACACACGCTTTTATCAAGCGTCGTCATCGGAGATGTACGGGCTGATTCAGCAGGACATGCAAAGCGAAAAGACACCCTTCTATCCCCGTTCACCCTATGCGGTCGCCAAGCTGTATGGTCATTGGATAACGGTGAACTACCGCGAAAGCTTCGGCATGCACGCGTCGTCAGGCATCTTATTCAATCACGAGAGTCCGCTGCGGGGCCTTGAGTTTGTCACGCGGAAGGTCACCGACGGTGTAGCTCGAATCAAGCTCGGCTTGGCTAGTGAATTGCGACTTGGTAATATTGACGCCAAGCGCGACTGGGGCCATGCGCGCGATTATGTAAAGGCGATGTGGCTCATGCTCCAGCAGGAGCAGGCAGACGATTACGTGGTTGCTACCGGCCGAACCACGACCGTGCGTGATATGTGCCGCATCGCCTGTGAGCATGCGGGAATCGACATGGACGCGCACGTGGTGATTGATCCCGAGTTGTTCCGCCCTGCGGAAGTCGACGTGTTGCTAGGCGATGCGTCTAAGGCCCGTACGGTATTTGGCTGGGAGGCTGAGACGTCGCTGGAGGACATGATCTGTGAGATGGTTGATGCGGATCTTGAGCGGTTGCAGAATCCGCGCGCCTTCGTACCTCGCTCGCCAATACTCTGATTATGACGGAACCGCTGCTTCGGTTTCATTCGGTGTTTGTCACGGGCGGATCAGGGTTCGTTGGCCGTTATCTCCTTGACGCACTGCGCGATCGACTGCCGGTCGGGGCGCGGCTAGTAGCTCCCGGCCGCGATGGGAAAGCGTCGGTCGACCTACGCGATGGGGTGGCAGTGCGGGCCGCGATTGCTGAGGTGCAGCCTGATTTGATTTTCCATCTCGCTGCGCAGTCGTCGGTCGGTCAGTCTGCCGGGGCCGCGGCTGAGACTTGGGTGACGAATGTCGTCGGCACATTAAATGTGGCGCAGGCCATCGCCTCCGAGGTGCCGGAGGCAATGGTTGCATTCGCCAGCAGCAGTGAGGTCTATGGTGATGCATTCAATTGCGGCCCAGCCGACGAAGAGACAGTGCCGCGGCCAAAATCGGTCTATGCGCGCACCAAGCGGGCTGCGGAGGAGGTTCTTGTCGATACGCTGGCTTCCTCAAACCGGCTGCGCATCTTCCGTCCGACTAACCATAGCGGGCCGGGACAGAACACACGCTTCGCCCTTCCAGCTTTTGCACAGCAAATCGCCGCAATCGAGTCCGGTCGCCTCCCGCCGGTTATCAAGGTCGGGTCGCTTACGGCTGAGCGTGATTTTCTAGACGTGCGCGACGTCGTTGATGCTTATTGCGATACCTTGGCACAGCCAGGTGATGAGCGGGTTGTCACGCTCAATATCGCCTCCGGTCAGGTCGTGCCCATTAGCAGGCTACTTGAGGGGTTGATGGCGCTGACCGAGATGCAGGTAGTGGTGGAGCAGGATCCGACTCGAATGCGGCCGAGCGACGTGCCACGGGCCGCGATCGATGCGGGCCGGATTCGATCGCGCATTGGCTGGCAGGCTTCCCGTTTGCTGGACGATATGATTGCCGATGTTCTCAACGATTTTAGAGACCAAGAGTGTGAGCAGACGGCAGGCCAATTTCGATCGTAGTCCGTTTCGTCGATGAACAAAGTTGCGCGTCACAACAACATGTTTTGACTACCGAAAAGTCGACGATCGTGGGCGGCGTGACAGGCGCTGCCGATTGTCGGTTTCATAGTACGGTGGGGCATCCGTGCTGTGTACCAGTCAGTGGAAGGTATAGTTACTTCAATGGATGCGATAGGCTCGAGAAAAAGCTTGTTATGGACCCGGGCGGGGTTTCAGTCTGTCAGTGGCGTGCTGTTGGCGGTCCTGCTGCCGTTCGTTGTCCGATATGTTCTGTCGGCTCCGAACGAGGCCTTTTCTTATCTCTACTTGTCAGCGATCGGTAGCGGCATTGCGTTGCTCACGGGACTGTGGATCGCCCGCAATATCACGACCTATCCGGGTGCCGAAGCGACGGCCTATATCGTGCCGGCAATTTCCATTTCCTATACTTTGCTGTTCATCGTTCTCATCATTGGCCGCATCCCCTATAATCGGGCGCTGCTCGTCAGCGGTTGGATTATCGGGGCTGTTTGGTACATCGCACTGTTCGCTAGGATTCAGCGCTACCGACGCTTGCGTATCGGTGTCGTACCGCCGTGCGATCCTAAGGTTCTGGACGGCATCGACACGGTTGAGGCGGTCGCACTAATAGACACCGCAATCGACCCGCACGCGATCGATGCGGTCATCGCAGATTTGCGCACCGATCTGCCCCAAGAATGGGATGCAGCGTTGGCCAATTATGCACTGGCGGGCATCCCCGTCTATCATCTTAAGCACCTCAAAGAATCTTTGACCGGACGGGTCGAACTAGAACATCTGTCAGAAAACAGCTTCGGATCGCTGACGCCGCTGTCCGCTTTCATGACTTTCAAGCGTGTGATGGACTGGGTCACCGCGCTGGTCATCGGTATTTTCCTCCTGCCTGCGTTTGTTATGGTGGCGATGGTCGTCCGGGCGTCATCGCCCGGACCGATCCTCTTCCGGCAAAAGCGGATGGGTTATCGCGGCCAGACCTTCACAGTTTTCAAGTTCCGGACGATGACTGTCGAAGAGCGATCGGTTGACGCGCGTGCCGCAGCCATGACGCGCGATGGGGACGCTCGGATAACGCGGCCTGGCGCTTTTCTGCGGCGCAGTCGGATTGATGAGTTGCCGCAGATCATCAACATCTTGCGCGGTGAGATGAGCTGGATTGGGCCGCGCCCAGAAGCAGCAGTCTTGTCGCAATGGTATCAGGAAGAAATTCCCTTCTACCGCTATCGTCATATTGTTGTACCAGGGCTGACCGGCTGGGCACAGGTAAACCAAGGGCATGTCACTGACGTAAACGATGTTACTGAAAAGCTCTATTATGATTTTTATTATATTAAAAACTTTTCACTTTGGATGGACTTGCTGATCATCAACCGAACTATTATAACAGTATTGTCAGGCTTCGGCGCACGCTAAAGCTGGGTAGAGCGGTTATGGCGTCGCGCCAGTGCCGCGCCGCAGCGGCGTGCGCTTCGGAGCGGTATTGCGATAGATTGCGATAGCCTGATACTGTTCAGGTTTACCGGCCATGAACGCGATGCTTGAAGCATGATCATCTATTGTGTTGTCGTGTATTCCGACATCGCGGCAAACCTCGAAGTTTTCGCCAAAATAAGAGGCAAAGGCAATTGGCTTTTCCAGTCCGCTAAAGCGGTTATTGGCGATTATGCCGTCATGCATCTGCGAGACGTAGCGCGGACGATGATTGTCCTGCCCGAACGCGAGCCGGATTCCTTCGCCTTGGCCATCGGATGTAATCTCATTGCCGAGGATGACAAAATCCTCGACGTCGGCATCGAAAGTCGAGGCACCGAACACATTACGTTGAGCGTTCAGAAGGATTGCCGCGTAGTCTGGTCCTTTGGCAGGCCCACGCAGCGCGATCCGATTGCGCTCAATTTGGACACTAGATACGCCGTCTAGCCTGACGCTCGCGGTGAGCGGCGAGGCGTGCGGGCCCAATTCGT
>Ga0308169_10006283_pt1 | contig 10526 bp, 9 predicted proteins | sample PhyBR1_2_FD_202139 | JGI IMG/M metagenome (GOLD analysis project Ga0308169, IMG submission 202139) | Phyllosphere microbial communities from UC Gill Tract Community Farm, Albany, California, United States - DLSLSB.R1 | ecosystem: Host-associated > Plants > Phyllosphere > Unclassified | place... | reverse complement strand
AAAACCGCGTTTAGCTGGCTGATGAAAGATAAACGTTTTGACGGCATTCCCATGATTCTGGAAACCATTAATCCGGATATCTGGAAGGATGAGATTGCGTGGTTGAAGTCGGAGCAGCAGGGTTAATTATCTGATTAAACAAAAGGGAGCCGCAGCTCCCTTTTTTTATGTCTGACGAAGATTACGCGGCTTTAACCAGCTCTTCTTCCGGACGTTTCAGGATGGCGTAGCCAAGTCCCGCTACCGCAGTACCAATCACAATCGCCAGCAGATAACCCAATACTGGGGTAATCGCGCCTGGAATCAGCAGGACGAACAGACCACCGTGCGGTGCCATCAGTTTCGCGCCAATCGCCATGGAAATCGCACCGGTTACCGCGCCGCCAATGATACAGCACGGCAGCACACGCATTGGATCACGCGCCGCAAACGGAATCGCACCTTCAGAGATGAAGCACAGACCGAGCACCAGCGCCGCTTTACCCCCTTCCTGCTGACCTTTGTTGAACTTACGACGCGCAACCAGCGTCGCCAGGCCCATCGCCAGCGGTGGTACCATACCGGCTGCCATGATGGCCGCCATCGGTGCGTAGGTTTGTGAACTCAGCAGACCAACACCAAACGCATAAGCCACTTTGTTCACCGGACCACCCATGTCGGTACACATCATGCCACCGAGAATCGCGCCCAGCAGCACCGCGTTCGCGGTACCCATATTGGCCAGCCAGGTTGTCAGGCCAGTCATGATGCCCGCCACCGGCTTACCTACCACGTAAATCATCAGCAAACCGGTAATTAAACTCGCCACCAGCGGAATGATCAGAATCGGTTTCAGCGCTTCCATACTCTGCGGCAGTTTCACTTTGCTGCTGAGCATCTTCGCGGCGTAACCGGCAATGAAACCGGCGATGATACCGCCCAGGAAACCGGCGTTAATGCTGGTGGCGATCATACCGCCAATCAAACCAGGCGTCAGACCCGGACGATCCGCAATCGAGAAGGCAATGAAACCGGCTAACACCGGCACCATCAGCGCGAAGGCGCTGCCACCACCAATCTGCATCAGTGCAGCCGCTAAGGTGCCCGGCTCTTTAAATGCGGTGATACCAAAGGCAAATGACAGCGCGATGCTTAAACCACCGGCAACCACCATCGGCAGCATGTACGAAACGCCAGTCAGCAGGTGACGATAGGCACCGGCTTTCTCTTTGCTGTCGCCCTGTGCGCTGGCAGCCTGATTGCCGCTCGGCTGATAGGTTTTCGCTTCGGCCTGCGCTTTATCCAGCTCCTGCGCAGTTTTCTTCAGCGCCAGACTGGTTGAGGTGCGGTACATCGGCTTACCGGCAAATTTCGCCAGATCCACATCGATATCAGCCGCGACGATCACCAGATCGGCCGCCGCCACTTCTTCTGGGGTAATCGCGTTGCCTGCGCCCACAGAACCACGGGTTTCAACTTTCACCCACCAGCCACGCTTGGTCGCTTCGGCCTGAATAGCTTCAGCAGCCATAAAGGTATGCGCCACGCCGGTTGGGCAGGCGGTCACCGCCACGATGCGTTTCTGAGCAGCGCTCTGCGCAGCTACTGGCGCGGCAGCGGTTGCAGCAGCAGGCTGCCAGGTTTTGGCACTCGCTTTGGCTTGATTGATTGCCGCCAGCGGATCGCGCAGCGCTTGCTGCACATCAACCAGCGCCAGCGATTTACCGACCAGCTCTGCGTCGTGCGGCACATTGTGGCCAGCAACCAGCACCAGTTCAGCTTCGGCGGCATTATCGGTCAGCGTCAGGCCAGCTTGTGCCGCCGTCGCGCGTAAACGTTCCAGCGCCAGATGTCCTGACGCCAGTCCCAGTGAAGAATCTTTTATCAGCAGCGTTTTCATTATCGCTCTCCTGCTGTTAGTTAACGGGTTGTAAGTCGACGCGCGCCATCATCGCGGCCAACTGGGTACGATCTTTAACGCCAACGTTGCTTTGGCTAACGGCCATCGCCGCCACTGCCGTCGCCAGACGCAGCGTGTGCTCGCTGGATTCACGCATCAGCAAGCCGTAAATCAGGCCGCCGACCATCGAATCGCCGGCACCGACGGTGCTGACCACTTCGCAGGCAGGCGGTTTGGCGATCCATTCGCCGGAGGCATTCACCCACAGCGCACCTTCCGCACCGAGAGAAATCACTACGTGCGCAATACCTTGCTCACGCAGTTCATGTGCAGCACCGATCACGTCCTGCAGCGCAGGCAGTTTGCGACCAGCCCAAATCTCCAGCTCGCGGCGGTTCGGTTTCACCAGCCACGGCGCGGCTTTCAGACCGGCGACCAGCGCTTCGCGGCTGCTGTCGAAGATGATGCACGGGCACAGCGTGCGCAGATCGCTCATCCATTTAGTGAAGGCTTCTGGCGCCACGCCGGCTGGCAAGCTGCCGCTGACGCACACCATGTCGAACTGGCCGAGCCAGGTGAGAGAATCGGCGGTGAAGCGCTCCCAATCCTGCGCGGTGACCTCAAAGCCAGAGAAATTCAGGTCGGTCACATCGCCGTCTTTTTCGGTCAGCTTAACGTTAATACGCGTACGGCCCTGCACCACCTGAAAACGGTTGGCGATACCGAGTTCGCTGAACAGCTGCTGAAAGCCGTCCTGATTCTCTTTGCCGAGGAAACCGCCGACGGTGACATCGATACCGAGATCCTTCAGCACTTTGGCAACGTTGATGCCTTTACCCGCCGCGTGCAGGCCGGTGGTTTTCACCAGGTTAACTTCGCCGCGCTCAATTTCTGGCGTGTATCCGACCAGATCGTAAGCCGGGTTTAAGGTAATTGTTGCGACACGACGGCTCATGCAACCCCCTCGCCTAAACCAGAATTGATCGCTTCTTCAATTGCGTTCAGCGCCTGCTGTGCATCTTCGCCGCTGGCGGTAAAGCGCAGGCGATGGCCTTTTTTCACACCGAGCGCAACGACTTTCATCAGGCTGCGGCCGTTAGCAGGCTTACCGCTGCCATCGAGATTAGTTACGGTGATGTCGCTGTTGAACTGTTTGATGACGGTCACCAGCGCCGTGCCCGGACGCGCGTGCAGACCGTGTTCGTTGCGGATGGTGAATTCAGCGGTCAGCAGCTCGGCAGCTTCATCGACTTCGCTGGTCAGCAGCGCCAGAATACCGGCGGCATCGGCCTTCAGCAGACGTTCAGCTTTGTTGCTCAGCAGCAGGTTGCTGAGATAGCCCAGCACTTCCAGCGGACGCTGATCGTTAGCCGCCACGGTCAGCAGCAGCGCGACGTTTTCGCCCTGATGCTGGAATGGCGCTGCCGCGCGGCTTACGGCCACTGCGCTGCCGAGATTGCCGTTGGCGCTGTCGCTCAGCCAGATGCCCTGACCGAGGCTCAGCGGGGCGCGGGAAATCACGTCAGCAATAAATGACGCGTCCACCGCGCCTGCAGCCTGCAGACGTCCGGCGTTCAGTGCCTGTAACATGATTAAATCGCTGGCCGCCACATCAACGGCAATCAGCGAGGTATCGAATTTGAATTCTGCGGCCTGGTTTTCGCCCATCAGCAGCGCACGCAGATCTTCCGCCGAGGCGGTTTTCAGCTGTTCAGCAATGCTGTCATCACTTAATACGTGAGTGAGCTGGCGCAGCAACGCGAGGTGTTCATCCGATTTAGCGGCAATACCGATCGCCACATACGCCGTTTGCCCTTCGCCCCAATCCACGCCCTGCGGGAACTGATAAACCTGGACACCGGTTTTCAGCACCAGGTCGCGGGTGTCGGTGGTGCCGTGCGGAATGGCGATGCCGTTACCCAGGAAAGTGGTGGTTTGCTGTTCGCGCGCCAGCATGCCGTTAACGTAGCCTTCGGCCACATTGCCTGCAGCGGTTAACGCAGCGGCAACCTGACGAATGGCCTCTTCTTTATTCTGTGCGCTAGCACCGGTATGAATGGCCTGAACTTTGAGCTGGAACATATCTCTCCTCGCTTGCTGTATTGAATCGTTTCAGCTAGATGGTGAAAAAAGCTGCTGTGCATCGCGGACTTAGCCGGAGTGACAACGCTGAAACGTTTCAGGGAATATGGTACAGCCACGTACAGCAGGCAAGAAAATGCGCGATCTGAGTAGCAGATTTTTGACGTTCCGCACACTTCATGTTGGATTTAAGATTTTTACCGGCAGGCAGGCTGATGCTTTTGCTGTACAGACCAACGGCACTAAGCCCAATTCTTCAGCTATGCGTCAGCAGTGCTTCAGGGCGCCGTATCGGCTTCCAGTTTAAGCAGAAATGTCATGGCGCTATCACGGCTGCTGCCGCACATTTCGGCGCTGGGCTGTAAGCCGGCACAGACCGCCGGACGCAGCGGTGAACCAAAGATTTTGCAACGCTGTTGCTCATCAAGCTGCACGCAACGCGTGTTGGCCGGCTTGCCGTGCGGCATGCCAGGAATCGGGGACGAGATTGAGGGGGCTGTGCAACAGGCACCGCACTGGTCACGACAAAACATCATGCGCTCCTGCAAGGAATTCGCCGCGACAATAACAGTCCCAGACCGCGAATGCCATGCACCGGCAACAATTTTACATTGGCTGACTTGCCAGTTTTTCGCCGCGCGAGTAACGTGACGCGCATTAACCTCCTGTCAGCGAGAAAACCACCATGCCAAAGGCAAATGAGATCAAAAAAGGGATGGCTGTCACCTGGAACGGCAAACTGTTGCTGGTGAAAGACATTGATGTACAGAGCCCAAGTGCTCGCGGTGCCGCGACGCTCTATAAGATGCGTTTCACCGATGTCCGCACCGGCCTGAAAGTGGAAGAACGCTTCAAAGGCGACGATATTATTGACGCCATTTCGCTTAGCCGCCGCGCCGTCACCTTCTCTTATATAGATGGTGATGAGTATGTGTTTATGGATGACGAAGACTACACGCCGTACAACTTCAAAAAAGAGCAAATTGAAGAAGAGCTGCTGTTTATTCCTGAAGGTGGCATTCCAGGCATTCAGGTGCTGACGATGGATGGCCAGGTCTTGGCGCTTGAGCTGCCACAAACCGTCGATATGGAAATTGTTGATACCTCGCCGGGCATTAAAGGCGCCTCCGCCAGCGCTCGCTCCAAACCCGCAGGCATGAGCACCGGCTTATCCATTCAGGTGCCGGAATACCTGAGCAATGGCGATCGCATCCGCATTCATATTGCGGAACGTCGTTATATGGGACGCGCTGATTCATAACGTGCTTCCGTCCGGCGGCCGGTGATTGTTATAGTATAACAAGGCCGTGCGCGCCGGATGCCTCTCATCCACGCGCGATTTATTCTCTTTTTTTGGGAGCCCTTTTGTGACGCGCGTAAACCTCATCACCGGATTTCTCGGCAGCGGAAAAACCACCACTCTGCTGCATCTGTTAGCCAATAAACCCGCCGATGAAAACTGGGCGATTCTGGTCAACGAATTTGGCGAAATTGGCATCGACGGCGCACTGCTCGCCGATCGCGGTGCCACGCTGAAAGAGATTCCCGGCGGCTGCATGTGCTGCGTTAACGGCTTGCCGCTGCAGGTTGGGCTGAACATGCTGCTGAAACAGGCTAAACCCGATCGTCTGATTATCGAACCCACCGGCCTTGGCCATCCCAAACAGCTGCTGAATATGCTGCGTGCTGCCGTCTATCAACCCTGGATTCAGGTGGATGCCACCTTAACGCTGCTCGATCCGCGCCAGCTTGCCGACGCACGCGTAGTGGAGAATGAGAATTTCCGCGATCAGCTGGTGGCGGCCGATATCATCGTGGCGAACAAAAGCGATCGCTGGAGCGATAATGATCGTCAGCGTTTGCAGGATTGGCAGCAGCAATTTTTGGGCGAACGTCAGATGGTGGAAGCGGCGTGGGGACACATCGATCCCGCGCTGTTGACTCAACCCGCCTTGGCGGATCGTGCGGTTCCCGATGCAGCACATCACCACCATAATTCACGTCCACAAGGCTTGGCCGCACTGAAACTGGATGGCCAGGCGCGCTGGCGTCGTGCGCTAAATGAAGGCCAGGGCTATGCTTCCTGTGGCTGGATTTTCGATGGTGAAACCGTGTTTGATACGATCAAAGCGCTAGAGTGGGCAAGGCATGCGCCAGTTGATCGCGTTAAAGGTGTGTTGCGCACTGCCGATGGTTTAGTGAATATCAATCGCCAGGGCGACGATCTGTTTATAGAAACCCGCCCTACCACACCGCCGGATAGCCGCATCGAATTGATTCATCATCAGCCTGCTGACTGGAACCTTTTGCAGACCGCTTTGTTGAAGATTCGTTTAAATTAGATGCGTTAGGTTGCCCCGTTGTTTTCACTTTGAGTCTATTTTCTATGCGCGCTTCTCGATTAATCACCATCCTGCTGCTGAATGCGCTGGGCGTGATGCTTTTCCTTTCATGGTACCTGCCGCCGGATCACGGCTTCTGGTTTGGTATCGATAAAGCCATCTTTTATGGCTTCAATGACCAGATGGTTGATCATCACGGTTTCGCACTGTTAGTGGCCATCACTAACTTCCGCGGTTTCGATGTGGTTTCGCTGTTGGCTATGGGTTTGCTCTATTTAAGCTACTGGCGTCGCGAGACGCCGCAAGGTCGCCGCCGTTTGCTGGCCATTGGCATCACGATGCTGCTGAGCGCGGTAGTACTGAACCAACTCGGTCATCTGCTGCCGGTACAGCACTCCAGCCCAACGCTGTTCTTTGAGAATGTGCATCGCGTAAGCGAACTGACCGGCATCCCGGCCAAAGATGCCTCGAAAGATAGCTTCCCTGGCGACCACGGCATGATGCTGATGATCTTCACCTGCTTTATGTGGCGCTATTTCGGCTTCCGCGCGTTTCTGGTGGGGTTGATGATTACCGTGGTGTTTGCTCTGCCACGTGTGATGGCGGGTGCGCACTGGTTTACTGATATCGCTGTGGGTTCGTTGTCAGTGGTGCTGGTTGGCATGAGCTGGTGCCTGTTAACGCCCTTCAGCGACAAGCTGGTGAATTGGCTGAACCGTTCGTTGCCGGGCAAATATAAGCCGCGCACGTAATTGTTAAGCGCGAGTGATCATAGAACAAAAAGTCAGTCGCTCGCGCTTATTTAAAACCTGAATAAACTATTAGCAAACTAACATTATTCAGATAAAAGAAAAGATTATGATGAAAAACGCGGAACAATAGCCTTAATCCTAAGCTGTCCAGCCCGAACCCTCTTAAAATCGGCCTTAGCGCCAGAATTACCCCCTTATTGCACCGCTGTTTGGCTATTAAATCGCTGCCAATTGTTGATAAAGTCGCCATTGTGTTACAGATTGATTTCACATCGAAAAAACCTTTGAATATTTATATAAAAGCACTCGCCACGCGGTCTGTAATCGGTTAACCTCAAATCCGATTAGTAAGCAACAGCATAAAATGCGGTGCTGAAAGCGACAAAAATGTGTGCATTAACACATTTTAGTAATTAAGGATTTGTCTTAGACGGTCGTACTTATTAATCTCAACCCGTTTTGTCATCTGGCTGACGACATTCTGTCGTAAGGAAATCGAAGGAAAACACGTACAATGGTCAAGTCTCAACCAATTCTGAGATACCTCAGGCGGATCATTCCCGCGGTAGCACTCGCAACACTTTTATCAGCATGCAGCAGTACCCATAACGGTCAGAACGCGAATAACGAGAATCATGAAGTTAACAACCAGAATGGTTTTTTACTTCAAGCGTCTCAGGACGAATTTGAACAGATGGTGCAGAACGTGGACGTTAAGTCCCGCATCATGGAACAGTACAGTGACTGGAAAGGTGTACGTTATCGCTTAGGCGGCGACACCAAACGCGGCATTGATTGTTCTGCTTTTGTTCAGCGCACCTTTCGCGAGCAGTTCGGTTTAGATTTGCCACGCTCAACGTCTGAACAGCAAGACACCGGTAAAGAGATTTCACGCAATAAATTGCGCGCAGGTGACTTAGTGCTGTTCCGCGCCGGTTCTACCGGTCGCCACGTGGGCATCTATCTTGGCAACGATAACTTTGTTCACGCGTCCACCAGCAGTGGCGTAATGATTTCCAACCTGAATGACAGTTATTGGAAAAATCGTTACCGCGAAGCGCGTCGGGTTCTTGCTAAAAACCCAAGCTAACGTATTTCTTTGATGATCCTCTCAGCCAGAGAATCAGAAACGCTGCCCCGGCAGCGTTTTTTTTCGCCCGTAGTTTTTAACTCAAATCCAACCGATAAAAAGTAATTGAGAATCAAAAATATAACGAGACATTCTTCGCGCTCTCGTTATATTCTCGTTGACTTCCTGATACCCAGATATTGCGCTGCAGACACCGTTATCACCGTGGCTGCGGTCTGAAGTGGGTAGTGACCAAACGATAAACATAATAAAAAATGGCAAGACAAGGGGAATGCACTCCATGCCACTGTCAGGGACATTAAAACACCACCGCAGTTATTCACGCCGTATCGCCTGGCATAGTGCGATTATCGGCGCGGCATTCTTTCTGCTTTTTGTCACCGTGCTATTAACACTCACCTGGCAAAAACGTGTACAACAACACGAACAGCTTCTGGCACACAGCCGCGACGATTTACAACAGGTGATAGCAAGCCTGGTCGATACACTTTATCCCTTACAGCAATACACCCAGTTAGCCTGCAACAACGTCAGTCGTGAGCTCACTTCTCGCGCCGCCTTTGCCGGTAATATCCGCGCCATCCTGCTGGTGCGTGATGGCAACGCTTACTGCTCTTCTGCCACCGGCGCTTTTCTGATGCCAGCAAACGATATTTCTCCTGAGTCTGAACTGGAACGCGATCGCGATATGCGCTTGCTGGAAGGCACGCCATTGCTACCGAAGAAACCGGCGCTGGTGCTATGGGTGAAAAATCCAGGTTCAGCCGAGACCGGCCTTTTCGCCACCATGAACATCAGCCTGACGCCTTATCAGCTGCTGGCCTCTTATCATCCCGAAATCACCGGCATGGCGCTGGTGGTCGGCAACAAAGCGCTGTTGAGCGGCAGCAACAACGTGGTACGCGCGAGTGATTTACCGGCATCGCTGCATGAAATAGCCTTTAATAACAGCGATCTGCACTTCGTGCTGTTTGGCACCACCTTAGCGCCTCGCGATTACTCACTGACGTTGCTGACCGGCATCCTCTTCTCACTGCTGATTTCCGCGCTAAGCGGGTTGTTGCTGACGCGACATCAGCGGCCGGGCAAAGAGATCATGCAGGGCATTAAACGCGGCCAGTTTCATGTTGAATACCAGCCGCTGGTCACCGCGCACGATGGACAACCCTACGGCGTGGAAGCGCTGCTGCGCTGGACGCATCCCACTGAAGGCATGATTCCGCCGGATGCCTTTATCAGCTACGCCGAAGCGCAAAACCTGATTATTCCGCTCACTCAGCATCTGTTCACGCTGGTGGCGCGCGATGCCCAGTTTCTCTGTAAACAGCTGCCGCGCGGCACGCGCCTGAGCCTCAATCTCTCGCCGCTGCATCTCGCTTCAGAGAGCTTCCGGCGCGATGTCCAGGCATGGATTAACATCATGCCCACCGATCACTTCAACTATGTGTTTGAGATTACCGAACGCACCATGGTCGGTGAAAAAAGCGCGGGAGAAATCTTCGCCTGGCTACATGAGAACAATTTTAAAATAGCGATTGATGATTTCGGCACCGGGCATAGCGCGCTGATCTATCTGGAAAAATATCCGTTCGATTACCTGAAAATCGATCGCGGTTTTGTGCAAAGTATTGGTACAGAAACCGTCACCTCACCGGTGCTTGATGCAGTGCTGCTGCTGGCGAAAAAACTCAATCTCAAAACCGTCGCTGAAGGGGTCGAAACGGGCGATCAGGCGGCGTGGCTGGTGAATCGCGGCGTGACGCATTTGCAGGGCTATCTGTTTAGTCGTCCGTTACGCCCCGAAAACCTCGTCAGCTATTATCAACGCCAGCGCGCGCTGAGTTAACATCACGCGAACCCCATGAAACTGCTACCATAAAGTGCGGAACACCACAGGAGATCGCCCCACTTATGCTGCTGCGTCTTGTCACAGCGTTGTTCATTTGTAGCGCCACTGCGCCGCTGCATGCCGCCACCATCAATGAAAGCTATGCCTTCGCTAAGCTGGGCGAGCCGAAATATGCGGTGAATTTCACTCACTACGATTACGCCAATCCCGCCGCGCCCAAAGGCGGCAAGATCACGCTGGCGGTGGTGGGCACCTACGACAACTTCAACCGTTTCGCCTCGCGCGGCAATCCCGGCATCGGTACCGATACGCTGTATGACGGCTTGTTTACCACCTCCGATGATGAACCTGGCAGCTACTATCCGCTGATCGCGGAATCAGCGCGCTATCCCGACGACTATCGCTGGATGGAAGTGTCGATCAATCCTCATGCACAGTTTCAGGACGGAACACCGATTACCGCGCAGGATGTGGCTTTCACCTTCCAGAAATTCATGACGGAAGGTGTGCCGCAGTTCCGCGTGGCGTTTCG
>Ga0308169_10006281_pt1 | contig 10528 bp, 7 predicted proteins | sample PhyBR1_2_FD_202139 | JGI IMG/M metagenome (GOLD analysis project Ga0308169, IMG submission 202139) | Phyllosphere microbial communities from UC Gill Tract Community Farm, Albany, California, United States - DLSLSB.R1 | ecosystem: Host-associated > Plants > Phyllosphere > Unclassified | place... | reverse complement strand
GACTACTGGCGCCAGCAGGTCTATCCGCTGAATGGCCACGCCTTGAAAATCCTGCTGGCCTGCTTCGCCGACGTCGAGGCGCTCAAGCGCTCGGTGCGCGAGCTGGTGCAGCGCCATGAGCGCCTCGGGACGGACGGCGACGGTCCGCTCGCGGCCCTGATCGCGCGCGCCGAGCGCGCCCAGCAGGCGCAGCTGGCCGCCCTGAAGGAAGGCTGGCGCGAGCGCGCGGACGCGATGGAAGCCTGGTTCGCGGCCCAGCGCGAGCGCCACCCCAAGCCCTTCAACGGCGTCAAGATCAAGCCGGACTCGCTGGTCAAGTGGTTCGCGGCGCTGCGCGGCTGGGCCATGGACCCGGCGCTGCATCTGCCCGACCTGGGCGATACGGCATGGAAGCGCCTCACGCCGGCCGGCATCGAGGATGCCTTCAGCAAGGACTTCAGCGCGGAGGTCCCGGACGAGTTCCAGCACACGGCCGCACTGAAGGAAGGCCTGGGCGCGATCGAGCCGCTGTCGCACGCACTGCTGCGCCACGCGGCCTCGCACATCGCGCGCCGCATGGCGGAACTCAAGCGCCGCAACCGCCAGTTCGGTTTCGCCGACATGCTGGCACGCCTGAAAAGCGCGCTCGAAGGGCCGAACGGCGAGGCGCTGCGGCGCCGCATCCTCGACCAGTATCCGGTGGCGATGGTCGACGAGTTCCAGGACACCTCGCCCGACCAGTACCGCATCTTCGATTTGCTGTACCGCGTGCTCGATAACGACCCGCAGCACGGGCTGTTCCTGATCGGCGACCCCAAGCAATCGATCTACGGTTTCCGCGGCGCCGACATCCACAGCTATTTGTCCGCCCGGCGCGCCACCGCAGGCAGGCACTATCAGCTCGGTACCAACTACCGCTCGACGCGCCAGCTGGTGGAAGCGGTCAACCAGCTGTTCCGTTACGCCGAGGGCGACCACGAACACCCCGGCTACGCGGCCGGCGCCTTCCGCTTCCGCCGCGGCGGCGAGAATCCGCTGCCGTTCGAGGCGGTCGACGCCAACGGCAGGAAGGAAGCCCTGGTCGGCGTCGACGGCCCGTTCCAGGCGCTGGCCGTGTGTTCGACGCCGCGCGAGGACATGCGCGCCGACGACTACCGCGAGTTCTTCGCCCACCACTGCGCCGAGCACATCGTGCGCCTGCTGAACGACCCGCAGGTCGGTTTCCGGCGCCAGGACGGCGGCTTCACGCGGCTGATGCCGGCCGATATCGCGATCCTGGTGCGCGACCGCAGGGAGGCCTCGGCGATCCGGCGCGCGCTGGTGCAACGAAAGGTCGCGAGCGTCTACCTGTCCGACCAGGATTCGGTGGTCGAGAGCCAGGAAGCGGTGGACGTATTGCGCTGGCTGCAGGCGGTCGCGAACCCGCTCGATGGCAACCTGGCGCGCGCGGCCTTTGCCACCGCCACCGCCGCGCTGCCGCTGGGCGAGCTCGCGCGCCTGGCCGGCGACGAGCTGGCATGGGAGCACCGCGTCGAGCAGTTGAAGGCCCTGCACCAGGCCTGGCAGCGCCAGGGCGTGCTGGCGATGCTGCGCCGCTTCATCCACGAGCTGCACCTGCCGTCGAAACTGCTCGGCATGACGGGCGGCGAACGCAGCCTGACCAACCTGCTGCACCTGGCCGAGCTGCTTCAGGAAGCCAGCCGCGAGCTCGATGGCGAGCAGGCCCTGATCCGCTGGTTCGCCGAACAGGTCGAGGGCGTGGGCGAGGGCGGCGATGAACGCGTGCTGCGCCTGGAGTCGGACGCCGAGCTGGTCAAGGTGGTCACGGTGCACAAGTCCAAGGGCCTGGAATACCCACTGGTCTACCTGCCCTTCGCCGTCACCGCGCGCAAGACCGACAAGCGTAATCGCGCCTTCTTCGAGTACGTCACCGAGGACGGCGCGCGCCGCATCGACCTCTCGCTGACCGAGGAAGCGCAGCAGGCGGTCGACCAGGCGCGCCTGGAGGAAGACCTGCGCCTGCTGTACGTGGCGCTGACGCGAGCGCGCCACTTCCTGTGGCTGGGCGTGGCGGCGGTCGCCGCCCGCAAGAAAGGCGAGAACCTGCTGCATGAATCGGCGCTGGGCTACCTGCTCACCGGCGGCGCCCCCGTGCCGGCCAGCGCCATGCAGGAGCGCTGGGAGCGGCTGCGCGGCGGCAACCAGGGCATCGATCTGCACACGCTGGACGCGCCGGACGGCTGCACGCAGCTTGCGCGCGCCGACGTGCGTCCCGAGCTGGTCGAAGCGCCGCAGTTCCATGCCCAGTTCGAACGCAACTGGGCGGTCGGCTCCTTCACCTCGCTGACCCGCCACACGACGGCGCCGCCCACGCGGCCGCAGGAAGAGAACCTGCTCGAGGAAGAGGAGCCCGGCACGGTGGAAGACAAGCGCGCCGAGGACGCGCCCTGGCACCGCTTCCCGCGCGGCGCCACGCCCGGCAACTTCATGCACGAGCAGCTCGAGTGGATGGCCCAGGAAGGCTTCGACAACATCGACGACGAGGTCTATCACGCACGCCTGGCCCAGCGCATCCAGCGCGCCGGCTGGGGCAGCCGCCTGGACGATGCGCTGGCCTGGCTGCGCACGCTGGCGAGCACACGGCTGCCGCCAGTCGGCTGCTCGCTGGCCGAGGTCGCGCAGGGCGGCGTCCTGCTGCCCGAGATGGAATTCTGGTTCCCCAGCCGCCAGCTGGACGTGGGGCTGCTTGACCGCCTGTGCCGCCAGCGCCTGCTCGGCAATGTCGCGCGCCCGGTGCTGCCCGAGCGCCAGCTGCACGGCATGCTCAAGGGCTTCACCGACCTGGTGTTCGAGTGCCAGGGCCGGTTCTGGGTGCTCGACTACAAGTCCAACGCGCTGGGGCCGGGCGACGCCGCCTACACGACATCCGCGATGGCGGCGGGCATGGCCGAGCACCGCTACGACATCCAGGGCGCGATCTACCTGCTGGCGCTGCACCGCCTCTTGCGCGCGCGCCTGGGCGAGCGCTACGAGCCGGCCGGGCAGCTGGGCGGCGCCGTGTTCCTGTTCCTGCGCGGGATCGCCAATCCGGCCACGCGCGGCTGCTACCTGATCGAGCCGGACATGGAACTGCTGGAAGGCCTGGACCGCCTGCTGGGCGATGGAGGAGGGCGATGAAGGACTTGAGCACCGCGCCGGCGGACGATGGCCACGCCGCGTTCTGGCTTGAAGTCGAGCGCCTGACCGAGGCCGGCGAGCTGCGCCGCCTGTCCGGCGCCTTCGCGCGTTTCATGGCCACGCTGGGGCCCGCCGCCACGCCGCTGCTGCTGGCGTCCCTGGTGCTGTCCGAGCTCGAAGGGCGCGGCCACAGCTGCCTGCAGCTCTCCGACCTGGTCGAGGACCCGGCTACGCTGCTCGGCTGGGCGATTGATGACTGGAAGGCGCTGGCCAGGGCCGCCAGGCCGCTGCCCAAGAGCGTCAAGGGCTGGATCGAGAAGCTGGCCGCCTGCGAGCAGGTGTGGGAAGTCGAGTCCTTCGACTATGACCAGCCGCTGGTGCTGGACGGCGAACGCCTGTACCTGCGCCGCTACTGGCGCGACGAGACCCTGGTCGCGTCCTGCGTGCGCACGCGCGCGCTCGAGCGCCATCCGGTCGAGCCGGGCCAGGTGCACCGCTGGCTCGACCTGCTGTTCGCAAGCGCCGATGCAGGCGACCAGAGTCTCCATCCCGACTGGCAGAAGCTGGCCTGCGCGATCGCACTGCGCGGCGCCGTCGCCATCATCACCGGCGGCCCGGGCACCGGCAAGACCTACACGGTGGCGCGCCTGCTGGCGCTGCTGTTCGCGACCGCATCGGACGCGGCGCGCCAGCGCATCGCACTGGCCGCGCCCACCGGCAAGGCCGCCGCGCGCCTGAAGCAGTCGATCGACAAGGCCCTCACCGAACTCGATGCGCGCATCGGCGAAGCGCTGCCGCTGCGCGAGCTGACCACGCGCATGGGCGCGGCGCGCACGCTCCACTCGCTGCTGGGCGCGCGCCCCGATACCCGCAGCTTCGCCTACCACCGCGGCAATCCGCTCGACGTCGACGTCCTGATCGTCGACGAAGCCTCGATGGTGCACCTGGAGATGATGGCGGCGCTGCTCGACGCGCTGCCAAAAGGCGCCACGCTGATCCTGCTGGGCGACAAGGACCAGCTGGCCTCGGTCGAAGCCGGGGCCGTGCTGGGCGACCTGTGCCACAGCGCCCAGGCCGGCAACTACGACGCCGACACCCTGGCCTACATCCGCGCCGCCAGCGGCGAAGACGTGCCTGCGGATTTCGCGGGCGCGGGCGGCCCGCTGGCCCAGCAGACCGTGATGCTGCGCCACAGCCGCCGCTTCGGCGGGCCGATCGGCCGCCTGGCTTTGGCAGTAAATGCCGGCGACGTCGATGGGGCCATCGCCGTGCTGCGCGAGGGCGATCCCGCCGTGCGCTGGTTCGAACACGCTCAGCCGGGCAACCTGCTGGCCCTGGCCGACGGCGGCTACCGGCCCTATCTCGAGCTGCTGTCCGCCGGGCCGCAGGGCATGCCGCATCAAGACTGGGTGCGCGCCGTGCTGCAGCACTTCGAATCCTTCCGTATCCTGTGCGCGCTGCGCGAGGGCGAGTGGGGCGTCGAGGGCCTGAACGGCGCGATCGAGCAGCGCCTGGAAAACGCCGGCCTGATCGTGAAGAGCGGCGACTGGTACCGCGGCCGCCCGGTCATGGTGACCCGCAACGACTACGGCACCGGCGTCTACAACGGCGACATCGGCCTGACCCTGCCGGACCCGACGCGTCCGGAGTCGCTGCGCGTCTGGTTCCTGGAAGGCGACGCGGTAAGGAGCGTGCTGGCCACGCGCCTGCGCCACGTCGAGACGGCCTATGCGATGACGGTCCACAAATCCCAGGGCTCGGAATTCGCGCACACCGTGCTGGCCCTGCCCAAGGAGGGCGGGGCGGTGCTGGCGCGCGAGCTGGTCTATACCGGCATCACGCGCGCCAGCAAGCGTTTTACCTTGACGACGCCGGCGCCGGCCGTCCTCGGGGAGGCGATTCTCAGGCGGACCCACCGGGCCAGCGGGCTGCGCGGCATGATCGAGCGCTAATCGGCCCCCTGCTTTTGATTTCCATGCGGCAACATTGTGATAAAGTTGCGGCCTGAATCAAAAGCGGAGGTCGACCATGCTCATCGTTGCGGGATTCTTCATCGTGTTGCTGACCGTGTTCGGCGGCTTCGTGCTGCAGGACGGGCACTTGGCGGCGCTGTTCCAGCCCTACGAAGTACTGATGATCTTCGGCGGGGCGCTGGGCGCCTTCGTGATCGGCAACGACCGCAAGGCGATTGCGCTCACCTGGCATTGCATCCCGACGCTGTTCCACGGCTCGCGCTACACGCGCGGCCTGTACATATCGCTGATGTCGCTGCTGTTCGACCTGCTGACCAAGGTGCGCAAGGAAGGCTTGATGTCGCTGGAGAGCGATATCGAGGCGCCCTGGGAGAGCCCGATCTTCACCCGCTACCGGGCGGTGCTGCTGGACGCCCCGCTGCTCGAATTCATCACCGACTACCTGCGCCTGATGGTGTCGGGCACGATGAACGCCTACCAGCTCGAAAACCTGATGGACAACGAGATCGACACCTGCCAGGAAGACGCCGACATCCCGACCCAGGCCATCCAGAAGCTGGCCGACGGCATGCCGGCCTTCGGCATCGTGGCCGCCGTGATGGGCGTGGTGCACACGATGGGTTCGATCGGCCGTCCGCCGGCGGAGCTGGGGCAGCTGATCGCCGCCGCGCTGGTCGGCACCTTCGTCGGCATCCTGCTGTCCTACGGGCTGGTGGCGCCGCTCGCCAGCCTGCTGCACCGGCGCCACCAGGAAGTGGTCAAGGCCCTGCAATGCGTCAAGGTGACCCTGTTGGCCAGCATGAACGGTTATGCGCCGACCATCGCGGTCGAGTTCGGCCGAAAGGTCATTTCCGCTACGGAACGCCCGAGCTTCGCCGAGCTCGAAGGGCATGTGCGGCAGCTGAAGTCGCGCTAAGTGCCCCGGCGCAGGTAAAACGGTAGAGAACAAAAAAGGCCGCGCTGGCGAAGCAGGGCGGCCTGTTTGCGATGTGGCTCGCGCCGATCAGCGATGGCGGCGATGGCGCGACACCACCACATGGTGGCGCGTATGGCCGTGGGCGGCACCGCTCGATGCGCGGATGCGCGGCGCGACCGCGGCGCTGGTCGACATCGGGCTTTCGTCGCCCAGCACATGGCGGCGGATGTTCAGCGCATCGGACACGCGCACCGACGAGGCGCCGGCATTGAGCAGCACCAGGGTGGCTTTCTTGCCCGCGGCCTTGATGCGCATGATCAGGCAGCGGCCCGCTTCCTGGGTATAGCCGGTCTTCGACAGGCCGACTTCCCAACCCTTGGCGCCGACCAGGCGGTTGGTGTTGTGATACTCGACCTCATGACCCTTGATGTTGATCAAATCCTTGGGCGAGGTCGTGATGCGCGTGATTTCCGGGTAGTTCGAGGCGGCGGTCGCCATCTTGACCAGGTCGGCGGCGGTCGAACGGTTCTCCGGGTTCAGGCCGGTCGGCTCTTCGATCACGGTCTGCGTCATGCCCAGCGCGGTGATCTTGCGCTTGACGGCCCCCTTGAAGGCCTCGATGCCGCCCGGGTAGGTGCGGGCCAGCGCGGCGGCGGCGCGGTTGTCCGAGGACATCAGGGCCAGCTGCAGCACGTCGCGGCGCGGGATGGTCGCGCCCACCGGCACGCGCGAGCTGCTGTGCTTGAGCATGTCCACGTCCTGCTTCTCGATTTCGATCGGCTCGTTCATGTCCTGGTGGGCGTCGAGCACGACCATGGCGGTCATCAGCTTGGTCAGGGAAGCGATCGGGGCAACCTGGGTCGAGTTCTTTTCGAACAGCACCTTGCCGGTATCGTCTTCCACCACCAGCACCGATTGCGATCCGAACGGAACGGCGAGGGCCGCCGCGCTGGAAATCGTCATCAGTACGGCAGCGAGGATTTTTTTGATCATGGATGGTATTTGGGTACGGTCAAATGGTCGGGCGCCAGACGGCGGCGGAGCATCAAATCGCAAAAGGCCAGTCGCGACTGCGATATGGCCACATTTTCGATTGGTTGATTCCGAGGGAAATCAAGACCAATGGCAAGATTCTACAAGAAAAAAGGCCTCGCGTTGTCGCAAGGCCTTATTTTTGAACGGAAATTTTCTAAATTGTATTTAATAAATCTCAGAAAAACGACTCAACTTTACGGCCGAATCGCATTTCCTGTATGGCCATCCAGTCATATGCCGGTCAAATATCCGGACCCGCTTATTTCGGCTGGTAAATCTTGTCGAATTCGCCGCCGTCGTCGAAGAAGCGCTTCTGGGCCGCGCGCCAGCCGCCGAACAGCTCATCCACCGAGAACAGCTGGATCGGCTTGTAGTTGGCGGCGAACTGCTTCATGACCTTCTCGTTACGCACGCGCAGGAAGTGCTTGGCGCCGATCGCCTGGCCGGCTTCCGAGTACAGGAAGTTCAGGTAGCCGGTGGCTTCCTTGCGCACGCCCTTGCGGTCGACCACCTTGTCGACCACGGCGACCGGGTTCTCGGCCAGCACCGAGATCTTCGGGTAGACGACTTCGAAGTTGTCGCCGAACTCGGCGCGGATCAGGTTGACCTCGTTTTCAAACGTCACCAGGGCGTCGCCGATCTGGCGCTGGGTGAAGGTGGTGGTGGCGGCGCGGCCGCCGCCGTCCAGCACCGGCACGTTCTTGAAGATGCGCGTAACCAGGTCGCGTGCCTGGGCGTCGTTGCCGCCGCTCTTGATTGCCGCGCCCCAGGCCGCCAGGAAGCTGTAGCGGCCGTTGCCGGTGACCTTCGGGTTCGGGATCACGACCTGCACGCCCGGCTTGGCCAGGTCGGCCCAGTCATGGATGCCTTTCGGGTTGCCCTTGCGGACCAGGAACACCATGGTCGAGTAGTAGGGCGAGGCATGGTCGGGGAATTTCTTGGCCCAGTCCTTGGCCACCAGGCCGCGGTCGGCCAGCATATCGATGTCATTGGCCTGGTTCATGGTCACGACCGAGGCGTCCAGGCCATCGGCGACGGCGCGCGCCTGCTTGCTGGAGCCGCCGTGCGATTGCTTGACGACCACGACTTGGCCCGTGGTCTTTTTCCAGTCGGCGACGAAAGCCGGGTTGATGTCCTTGTATAGCTCGCGCGCCACGTCGTACGACACGTTCAGCAGCTCGGCCGGGGCGGCCATGGCCGGCAGCACGGCGCTGCCCAGGGCAAGCGCCAGCAGCACACGGCGCAGCGGGGAAAGGAGAGTGGTGGTGTTCATATTATTGTTCCTGTCAACACGGATTTGAAAACCATGGCATGATCAATGAAGCGATGCTAAAACAAAAGTACATTTTAATCATATGCTTAGACGATGTCCGCTGTCGCGGCGAACTCGAAAAAGCGATTGATGTTGGTGTCGCGACACAGTTCTGGATTTGCGGCACTGCACGAAGCGGAACACGCCGCTTTGGGTTATAGTCCGGCCTGCTTTTTCGTCTCGAATCGTTTTACATTGCAAGTACATGGGTATTGAAATTCGCCAGGCAACACCGACCGATGCGCCAGCGGCCTGCGCCCTGCTGCGCCGCTCGATCGAACTCGGCTGCGTGGCCGACCATGGCCAGCGCCCGGACATCCTTGAAGCCTGGCTGGGCAACAAGACGCCACAGAACATCGCCGCCTGGTTTTCCTCGCCGAGCAATTTTGCCGTGGTGGCCGAACGCCAGGATGGCAGCGGCGCAGTGGAACTGGTCGGCATCGCGCTGCTGAACCAGGCCGGCCGCCTGGCCCTGTGCTATGTCCAGCCGGAGGCCGTGCGCAGCGGCGTCGGCCGCGCGCTGCTGGCGGCGGTCGAGTGCAAGGCGCGCGACTGGCATATCGGCAAGCTGCACATGCACAGCCCGGCGTCGGCCAGCGCCTTCTTCGAGCGCCTCGGCTACGTCAACGCGGGCAAGGACAGGTCCTGCTTCGGCCTGGAATGCGATTTCCTCTGGAAGCAGCTGGACGCCGCCGAACCGCCCGCTAAAAAACGCTTCTGCAACTGCAGCCAATAAGCTGACGCGCAACTCCGCGCATCGTTGGTTTTGTTGCGTGAAACATGATGTAACGTGAACTCATCTTCATTCCGGCAAGTGCTTGCGATATAGTAAGCAGGTTGCAATGATGAGTTCGATATGGCTTCCCGCAGAGATTTTCTTTACCAAGGTTTGCGCCTGACCGCCCTCGGCCTGGTCGCGGTCCCGCTGGCCGACGCCGCCGCGCACGATGCCGGCCGCGCCCAGAGCGCCGAGCCGGCGCCGCCGCCCGACCTGTTCGACGCCCAGGTGGTCGACATGGACTTCTGGGTCAAGCCGCGCACCCTGTCCCTGATCCGCCCGCAAAGCGGCGAGCGCACCAGCGTCCTGTACTGGAAGGACGGCGAGGTGATCGATTCGGCCTACCAGGAGTTGTGCCACATGCTGCGCGACGTCAACGGCAAGGCCTCGATCGCGATCGACCCCAAGCTGCTCGAGACGCTGTGGGCGTCCCAGGCCTTTGTCGCGCGCTACGGCCTCGACCATCCGCTCGAGATCCTGTCCGGCTACCGTACCCCGGCGTCGAACCAGCACCTGATCGAGCAGGGCGTGCCGGCCGCGCGCCAGTCGCTGCACATGTCGGGCAAGGCGGCCGATATCCGCATCGCCGGCCTGACCGAAGAAGTGCTCGGCGGCCTGGTCAAGAGCTTCCGGGTGGGCGGGGTCGGTTTCTATTACCGCTCCGGTCCGAAGGGCGGCTGGATCCATACCGACACCGGCCTGAACCGCACCTGGAAAGGCTGAGGCCGCGCCCGGCGCCGCTTCCTTCGCGGATAGGCGGCGCGCTCCTCCCCTGGTTTTTGCTATCGTGGTCCAATCTTCAAGGAGGACATGATGGCAACCATGAATGCACCCACCATGGAGCGCAGGCACCTGCCCGAACGGCGGGCGGCCATGCGTGAAGGGCACTCGGCCATGTCGGCGACCGACTACATCGCCATGACCCTGCTGATCATCGGCGGCCTGAACTGGGCCATGGTCGGCCTGTTCGACGTCGACGTCGTCGCGACCCTGTTCGGTCGGGGCAGCCCGGCCAGCCGCATCGTCTACGTCCTCGTCGGCATCGCGGCCCTGTGGTCGATCTACACGGCGACGAAGATGGGCCGCGAGCGGCACTGAGCCGGCATGCGGGTCGGGCTGATTTCAGATACGCACGGCCTGCTGCGTCCGGAGGCGCTCGACTTCCTGGCGGGCGCCGACCACATCATCCACGGCGGCGACATCGGCGCCCCGGAGATCCTCGCGCGCCTGGCCGAGATCGCGCCGCTGACCGTGGTGCGCGGCAACAACGACACCGAGCCATGGGCCAGGACCATTCCCGAGACCGCGCGCCTGGACCTGGGCGGCGTGGGCATTTACGCCATCCACGACCTGAAGCA
>Ga0308169_10006277_pt1 | contig 10533 bp, 9 predicted proteins | sample PhyBR1_2_FD_202139 | JGI IMG/M metagenome (GOLD analysis project Ga0308169, IMG submission 202139) | Phyllosphere microbial communities from UC Gill Tract Community Farm, Albany, California, United States - DLSLSB.R1 | ecosystem: Host-associated > Plants > Phyllosphere > Unclassified | place... | reverse complement strand
GGCCTCGCCGCACGCTGACGTGTCGCCCGTCCTCCCTGCGCCGGTCGAGGACGGCCGCATGAGCCTTGTCGCGCTCGAGGCCGAGCAGCTCGACGGCGTCGACGACATCGCCGTCGTCGTCAAGGAGGGCGCTCGGGCCGACTGGGTCGTCGCCGACTTTGCCGACCGCGACAAGCGCGTGCACGTGGTGGAGAAGGGCCCTCTTCGTGCGTCTGATCTCTCTCGCCTTTTTCGTTCCCTGCGAAGCTCGCTGACTCGCTCTCCTCGTCGTCGCAGAGCTCCTCCTCGGCGGGCACAAGCTCGAGGCGGTCCCGGCGAGCCCGGCCATGCTCACCGAGCTGTGGCTGCCGGCGCTCGACTCGTCTCTCCTGGCCCTCAAGCTGCGCGTGTATCGGAGCGAGTGCCAAGGTGCGTCTACCTCTCGATTTCGGGCCCGCACGCTGAGAAGGCTCGCTGACCTTTCTCTCGCGCCGCCGCCCGCAGAGCACGACTCGCTCTTCGCCCCGCTCCTGCGCCAGTACTCGCCCCTCATGCACGAGACCAAGTTCTTCCCCAACGTGCGCGTCGCCTCGCTCTATACCCACGCCGCCGGCCCCTACCTCCCTCCTCCCTCGTCGCCCTTCACCTCGTCCGGCGCCCGCCTCCAATTCTTCCTCGACCCGACATGCGCGCGCGACCCGCACAAGAGCGAGACGGCCGACCTCGCCGTCGAGATCAAGGTCGACGTCTGGGCGACGCTCGGCGGCCTGGTCGTGCGGTACCGCCTCGCGCTCGTCACCGTACCGTTCGCGCTCGCCATGCTCGTCGTCGGCCTGTCGATCAAGCTCTACAATTCGGGCAGTGCGTCACCCTCCTTGCTCTCTTTGCTGTGCGGGCGAGCATGGACGTCGGCTGACCCTTTGCCTGCCGCAGGCTCGTTCCCCTCGTTCGGCTCGACCCTGTCGTCCTTCTCGCGCAGCACCCTCCCCTCGCTCCTCCTCGCCCTCCTCGCCCTCTCGTACCTCCAGGCGGCGCTCCTCAGCACGCACACGTCGTCGCACGACCGCCTCGCCGCCGTCGAGCCGGGGCACCACCACCACTCGCACCTCGCGCTCCCGCCGGCCTGGATCGCCAACGCGCTTCTCGGCAACACCGGTAGCTTCTGGGCGCCGTTGGCGCCGTTCCTCGTCTTTGCGTCGGTCGGCGTCGTCGCGTGCGAGTACTGGGCGCTGTGGGCCGTCGTCGCCGGCTCGGCCTGGGCGATCAAGACGATGCAGAGCAAGGGCCCTGAGCGAGTCAAGGCGTGGCTTCCGTGCGTCTCTTCCACCTTCCTAGACGCTCACGTGCCAGCGAGGATGTCGCTGACACCTCATCGTCGCCGCCCGCAGTGTCGCCGAGCCGCCCGAGACGCTTCCCCTCCAGCGCATCCTCACGATGGTCGTCCTCCTCCTCCTCGTCATCTTCTTCGCCCCGTACCAGTTCGCCTTCCTCGTCATCGTCATCGTGCACCTGTTCTCGACGATCCGCTGCCTCGTGCACGCGCAAGAGACGTCGTCGTCATCGACCTCGTCGGCCGCCGTCACGCCCGCCGCCGCGCGGCGCCTGTGGGACCGCTACCACTACGCCTTTGCGATCCTCGTCGTCCTCGTCACGCTCCTGCCGATCAACGCCCTCATCCTCGTCGTCTGGGTGCGCAACCTCGCCGTCGGGTGGCTCGCCCCCTTCTCGTCCGACCACAACGTCCTCATGGTCTTTGGCTTCCTCGCCAACGTCGAGGCGCTCCACAGCGGCAAGATGCTGCAGAGGAGCAGTGGCGGCCGGTGCGTCACCTCTCCCTCCTCCTTGTCGCTCTCACCATCGCACCGAGACTCTCTCGCTGACGCTCTCGCTCGCCCGCCGCAGGTTCTCTCCCCTCGGCACGGCCGCCTCGTTCGTCATCCCGGCGGCCTACTCCCTCCTGTACGGCATTCGCTCGGCGCACCGCCTCTACTCGCTCGCCAACCTGTGCTTCGTCTGGCTCGCGCTCGGCACGAGCGACGCCTTCGTCGGCGCCGACCCAAACGCTGCCGCCTCGGCGACCTCGAGCGGTGCGACGACGGTGCTGGGCGTCGGTGGTGGCAAGAGGAGGACGAGCGAGCCGCCCGAGCCGGTTCCAGAGCTCGGCGCACGAGCCGTCGCGGCGGACGAGGTGTCGACGGGCGGCGGGCGCAGGGTCGCGACCGTCCGGCGGAGCTAGATTCTCTTTCGCCGTAACCTGTTGTGCAACTCAGTGCCGTGTTGTAACTCACCGTGCACCGCGAGAACTGGTCGAATTGGCCTCGCCGAAGCGGCGATACGGGTCGCCGCTCCGCCCGAGAGGCCGGAGCCTCAGAGTCGGGGTGCGGGGCGGTGAGCTGCTCGCTCTCCTCTCCTCTCCCACATACCGCGACTGCCAGGTGCGCTCTGCTGGCTCTGTGTGCACAAGAGCGCGACCGCTGACCCTGTCCACCACCGGCGCGCGCAGTCGAGCCTCGTCCCCACTCCTCCCCGCACCTCGGCACCTCCTCGCTCATCACCTCTGCGCTCCTCTCCACCGCCATGGCGCCCAAGACCACGACTCGCAAGGCCTACATCGTCGGCGTCGGCCAGACGGCCTTCGAGAAGCCCCGCAACCGTGTCGACTGTGAGCTCCTTCCTCCTGGCCCTCCTCCTCGCCGCTTCTCCCACACGTCGAGCTCGCGGCTGATCCGCTGCGCGCTCCCTCGCAGATCCCGAGTACGTGCTCACAGAGACGCCCTGCGAGCTGCCTGGGACGAAGCTGACGTCGCTCGCTCGCTCGCAGGCTCGCAGTCGAGGCGGCGACCAAGGCGCTTCTCGACGCTGGCGTCAACTACGACGACATTGAGCAGGCCTTCGCTGGCTACGTCTATGGTGTGCGTCGATCTCGCTCTCGAGGCCTCGCTCAGTCGCTGCAGGACGATCGGCTGACCCTTCCTCGCTCGCGCGCACAGGACTCGACTTGCGGCCAGCGCGCGCTGTACGCTCTCGGCATGACCAAGATCCCGATCATGAACGTCAACAACAAGTGCGTCCTTGTTCTCGCAGCCCAAGGAGGCGATGGACGGCGACTGACGAGCGTCGTCCTCCTGCAGCTGCTCGACCGGCTCCTCGGCTCTCTGGCTCGCCCGCCAGGCCATCGAGTACAGCATCGCCGACTGCGTCATGGCGCTCGGGTTCGAGAAGATGGCGCCGGGCTCGCTCACCAACGCTTTCAACGACCGCGACCCGCCGCTCAGCAAGACCGTCGGGCTCATGGCCGACATGGACAAGATGACGACCGGCCCGTTTGCCGCCCAGATCTTTGGCAACGGCGCGCAAGAGTGCGTCTCCCTTTCGCTCTTCCACGGCGTCGTCGAGGAGCGAGGAGAGCCGAGGGCGACTCGTTTCTGCCCCGCCGAACGAGCGCTCACACCCCTTCTCCTCCTCGCCCGCAGGTACATCGAGAAGTATGGTGCGACGTGGGAGGACGTAGCCGCCATCGCCGCCAAGAGCCACACGCACTCGGTCAACAACCCCTACGCCCAGTTCCACAACGCCATGACGACCGAGGAGGTGCTCGCCGACAAGAAGGTGACGGACAAGCTCACGCGCGCCATGTGTTGCCCGACGTCGGACGGCTCGGCGTGCGCCATCGTCTGCTCCGAGGACTTCGTCAAGGCGCACAAGCTCGAGAACCAGGCCATCGAGATCGCCGCCATGGCCATGGCGACCGACTCGCCGCGCCTGTTCGAGGACCGCAGCTCGATCGAGCTCACCGGCGCCGACATGACTCGCACGTGCGCCAAGGAGGTCTACAGCAAGGCCGGCATCACCGTCGACCAGGTCCAGGTCATCGAGCTCCACGACTGCTGTGCGTCCATCCCAACCTCCGCTCAAGCCCTGCGCGCCGCGCTCGAGACCTAGCTTTCCCCGAACGTGAGCTGACGCTCCTCTCCCTCACAGTCGCCGCCAATGAGCTCCTCCTGTACGACGCGCTCGGCCTCTCCAAGCCCGGCAAGGCGCACGAGCTCGTCCGCAACAACGACAACACGTTCGGCGGCCGGTTCGTCGTCAACCCCTCGGGCGGCCTCTTGTCCAAGGGTCACCCGCTCGGCGCAACGGGTATCGCAGCAGCCTGGTTCGTCGTGCAGCAGGTACGTTCCTTTTCCTCCTCGCGCTCGTTCCCCTCTCCGACACCAGCCTTCCCAAGTCGCCAACGTCCCTCTCGCTCCACCCGCCGCCGTTGACAGTCGCAGCAGCTGACGTCTCTTCCTTCTTACAGCTGCGTGGCTGGGCCGGCCCGATGCAGGACCCGCGCGTCGTGCCCGGCGTCATGGAGAAGGACGGCAAGACGGCGTATGGGCTCGCGCACAACCTCGGCCTCGGCGGAAGCTGCGTCGTCACGCTCCTGCGCCGTCCCGACTTCTACGAGACGGACAAGAAGGGTCCTGACGGCCGGGACCGGCTCGGATACGAGCACGGGCACGAGTGCCGCCCGGTGACGATGGACGAGTGCGTCCTGTTCCTTCCTCCTTCCTGCCTCGCCGCTTCTCTCGGCCACCGCTGACTCGCTTTCGTGACGTCCGCAGCGTCGACAAGGTCAAGAGCAAGAAGGCCTTCTCCAAGTGGGCCGAGGCGAACCTGTGAGCGAACGCTCGAGCGCAGCAGCTCAGCAAGGAGGACTCAGCGGTGTCGAGGTCCGGGTCGACTGTCTCTATTTTGTTGCGCCCGTCCTACGGCAATGTACACATGTCAGTGACTGCTCGGAGAGCTCGAAAGCAACTGCGAGCTGCGAGACCGAGTCGAAGCCGCCCCCACCTCTCGTCGCTCTCGTGCTTCGACCTCGTCCACGACCCCCACGACCCGCTCGTCGCTGGAGATCGCTGCTGGCTGCTCGCACGCACTACCTCGCCTCATCAAGCTTCGACCAAGCCTCGCCCTCACCCCCCCAGCCCCGTCCTCACCTCGACGAGATGGCAGACGTGCCGAGCGACCTCAAGGCCGTGTCGCCCTACCTCGCCCGCGCGCGCGAGCTGACAAAGGCCGAGCCCGTTATTGCATACTGGTGTGCGTCCTCGCCCTCGCCTCATCGCCCAGGGTCGCCGTGGAGGGCTCCGCTGACTCGCCCTCCTCCTCCTCCCCCTCTCCCCCACTCCGCCTCGCAGGCACGTTCTACGCGCTCCAGCAGGCCATGTCACTGCGGTCGAGCGCACCCGAGAGCCAGGCGTTCCTCATCAACCTCATGGATCAGCTCGAGGAGGTGCGTCTGCCACCAGGCTGCTCTCGCCAAGTGGGGGACGCAGCTGACCCTCTCCCCTCCTGTCGCGCAGAGCAAAGCGGCCAATGCCAGCAACGAGGCCTTCACGGACGACGTCGCCGCCTCGGCCTACATCGAGAACTTCGGCCTCAAGCTCTTCTCGCAGGCCGACAACGAGGACCGCAAGGGCAAGGCGACAAGGTGCGCTCTCTTCCCCTCGATATCGTGCACCGAGCCTCGCTGACCCTGTCGTCTGCAGATTGACGGCGCGCAAGTTCCTGGCGGCGGCCAACTTCCTCGAGCTGCTCTCGATCTTTGGCGAGCCGACGAGCGAGGTGCGTTCCGCCTTCGCAACTCTCATCCCTACAGCACCTTCACTGATGCACCTCCTCCTCTTGCAGAACCGCGACAAGATCAAGTACGCCAAGTGGAAGGCGTCCGACATCGCCAAGGCCTTCCGCGAGGGCCGCACGCCAACGCCCGGACCTGTCGGCGGGCTGCAGGAGGGCGACGAGGACGCGGTCGAGACGTCTCGGGTGACGGACGCCGAGGCCAAGGAGCTCTCGCAGGAGCTCGCTGCGCTCGGCACGGGCGACGAGCAGCGAGCGCGCCCGCCGCTCGAAGGTGCGACGCCCGCCGAGAGCACGACGTCGGCGACGGCTGCTGCTGGCTCGGCACCGCACACTGCCGAGTCGGTCGCCGACGACGACTCGGTGTCGTACCCGTTCCCTCAGCAGCCGACGACGCTCCCCTCTGCGCCCGCCGCTGCCTCGGACGACGACGAGGCCGAAGACGAGGCCGCGCCCGACTTTGTCGACGAGCAGCAGCCGCCCTCTCGCGCAGCAACCCCGCCCGTCCCCTCCTTCCTCGACCAACCCGCATCCACGTCCGCCGAGCCCGGCACGCCAGGAGGGCCCGTCACGCCCGTCCCCGAGACGCACCAGACGTCGGACCTGCCCGTCCCGCAGGCGCACGTCGCGTTCGACCCGCCCGCCTTCCCCTCGGCCGTGTTCCCCTCCGCGCCCGCCCTTCCTCCTCAGCAGCCGCATCCTCCGCACCCGCACGCCCCTCCTGCGCCGCCGCCGACGCGCTCGGCCGCGCCGACGTCGGCACCCGCTCGCGCTCCTCCTCCCGCCGCCGCGCCGGCCGCGCCGCCTCGTCCTCGGCGGGACGAGTACGACCCGATGGAGGTGGCGCAGATGCAGAAGCACTGCCGGTGGGCCATCTCGGCGCTCAACTACGACGACTTTGAGACGGCGCGCAAGGAGCTGCGGCTCGCGTTGGCCATGCTGGGCGAGTAGCCGGTTGTCAGGGGCAACGAGAAGCGTGTGCAGCTGTTCTACTTCACGACCGTCGAGCGAGAGCGAGAGTGCAGAGCTGAGCAAAGGCGGGGAGGCGAGAGGGAGCGAGCCTGATTACTATTGCTCGACGCTAATCGGCATTAGGGTTGATTAGCCCGCCCGGCGTCGTCCTCATCACCCGACCCTCAGCCCGCACCCCCCCCCTCCACAAGCACCATGTCGCAGCCGAGCGTGACGCTGTGCGTGCAGAACATCAACTACAGCGTCGTCAAGAAGGACGGTGCGCTCCCTCTCGCGCTCGTCGCCCACGCTCGCCTCCTCGTCGCCTCCCTCCCCCGCTGACCCCCTCGTCCTCGCCCGCCCACCCCTGCAGAGGCCCGACGAGCACTGTACTGCCTCTTCGGCTCGTACGGCAAGGTCGTCGATGTCGTCTACACGCGCGCGGCAAAGGTCCGCGGGACCGCCTTTGTCGTCTTCCGCGACCTCGCCAGCAGCACCGCCGCCATGAGGGGCCTCGACGGCGAGAGCTTCTACGGCAAGAGCCTTGTGCGTCCCCCTCTCTCCTTCTCAGCGGCGACCTCTGCCTAGCCCCACAGCTTCGATCGCCCCCGCCTCTCCTCCTCGCCCCTCTCGCTGACTCCATCCCCTGCCTCCCTCGCAGCGCATCTCGTACGCCAAGACGACCTCGCACGCCACCGTCGGCCAGACCGAGGGCTCCGAAGCCGTCTACGCCATCAAGCTCGGCCTGCGAGACGTCGACGGCAACTCGGCCAACAAGAGCAAGTTGACCGTGTCGGGCGCGCAGAAGAAGCTCAGCGACGACCGGCGGGAGAAGCGTGCGCGGGACAACGACGAGGAGGAAGAGGAGGAGGAGAGCAGCGATGAGGATGGGCCGGCCGAGAGGAAGAAGGGTCGGCAGGACGAGGACGACGGCGACGGTGCGTCTGCGCTCTCTTCCTCTCTCCTCTTTGACTGCTACAGCACGGAGAAGTCGAGCTGATGCATGGTGTCCTGCGCGCAGAGGCGATGATGGAGGAGTCGGACGACGAGGACGCACCAGGTCCGGCGATGGCAGGAGGAGAGGGCGAGGGGCCGAGCCCGTCGCTGCAGGTCGAGGGCCTCCCGGCAGAGGTGACGACCGACATGCTCACGGCGCTCTTCCAGCAGTGCGTCCCCTCCTTCCACTGCTCGCACGCTCCTCTTCGCCATGACGAATCGGCTGACCCCGCTCGGGCGCCTCTCTTCCAGGTACCCCGGCCTCGCTACGATCCGCCTCAGCCCCGCCTCGCCCGATGCCGCGCCCAAGAGCGGCAGCGCGCTCGTCCGGTTCGAGAGCGCGGCGCAGGCGACCGTCGCCAAGGACGCGCTCGACGGCTTCCTCGTCGACCGCGACGCGCCGATCCAGGTGCGCTTCGCCGCAAGCGCGTGAGGCTCGACGTTCTCTTTCTCTCTTCTGTGCAGAGGTGGGTGCGCGGCGGGCGTGCAAAATGTATGAACAGCTGCGTCCTCAGCCGTTGTCGAGCATTGTCAACGCGCAGCGCGAGCGAGAGAAGCAGAGGCTCGAGCTTCGTCATCTCGGCTAGGTTCTCGCTTGCTCATGTCGCAGAGAGAGTAGTAAGCTGCATGATGGACTAACCTAGACCAACCTGTTGAGAGCAGCGGGAAGGACTTGGCGTCGCGCCGGGCGAGAGAGCTGTCGCCCTTCCGCCGCCACCTCCCGCGTCGACACCATGCGGAGAGCTGCAGCAGGAGCACTGCGCACTGTGCTCAGCTCCAGGAGCACCCAGGCGCACCCTCGACCCGCCCCTCGCCCTGCCGCCCTCTTCAGCTCTCGCCCTTTCTCCTCGACGGCGCCGACCTCGTTCTTCTTCCGCAAGCCGACCAAGTCGGCGCACGACATCGCCCGCGAGCTCGTCCAGGCCCGCAGGGATGACCGCCCCGACCTCGTCGCCAAGCTCTACCCCTCGTTCGTCGACGCCGTCGCCGAGTCGTCGTCGTCCTCATCATCCTCGTCGAGCTCGCGCTCCCCGCTCTCGCGCGGCCAGTTCCAGGACCTCATGCGGTTCGCCGCCACGACGGGCAAGTCGCGACTCGCCCTGCGCATGTTCAACGACGCGCCGGTCCGCCTCGGGTTCCACCACTCGCTCGAGGACCACCAGATCCTCCTCATGGCCCTCGCGCGCGTCGGCCGCCTCGACAAGGCCATCGCCTGGCTCGAGTCGATGCACGCCACGCACGGCCTCGCCCCGACCGCGTCCGAGTGGAACGTCGTCGTCCAGGGCTACCGCCGCGAGGGCGACCTCGACGGCATGCACGCCGTCGTCGAGCGCATGCGCTCCCGCGGCGTCGAGCCCAACATCGTCACGTACAACACGCTCATCGCCGCCTTGTTCGAGCACGGCAACCTCGACGGCGTGCGGCGAGCCGTCGCCGACCTGCGCGAGCGCGCCATCGAGCACGACCTGTGGACCGAGCAGACGCTCCTCGCCGGCTTCCTCAAAGCCGGCGAGCTCGCCTCGGCGCGCGACGTGCAGCGTCGGCTCAGGGCCCTCGTCGTCAACTCGGTCGCGCCGGACGCGAGCGGCAAGGGCAAGGCGGCGGTCGATCACGGCGTCGTCAACGGGCTCGTCCAGTTCGAGGCGGTCGAGCACGGCTTCGACGCGGGCGTGCAGCTCGCGGGCGAGATGCGCGCACGAAACCTGCCCATCGGCGCGCGCACGCTCAGCACGCTCGTCCAGTACGGCGTGAGCGAGCTCGGCTCGGCGGACGAGGCCGCCGCGCTGCTCGACCGCCTCGAGGACGCGCTCGGCGTCGAGCCGGACCGCCATGCGTGGTCGACCGTCATCGCGGCGCTCGCACGACGGCCTGCAGGTGCGGGCGGGCTCGACGAGGCGCTGCGGGCGTACCAGGTCGCGCGGGACCGGTCCGTGCAGCCCGACTCGCTCATGGTCCAGCCCCTCCTCTCGGCGCTGCTCCTCCCCTCGCCGACGCCCGACGCGCTCGTCGCCGCCCGCGAGCTGTACGACGACCTCGCGACGTCGTCGAGGTCGTTCACGACGGCGCCCGACGCGAGCGTCTACGTGACGCTCCTGCGAGCGTGCGCCGACCCGGCGCACCCGGACCTCGAATGGTCGAGGAGCCTCATCGGCGACATGAAGCAGCGCGGCATTCGGCTCGACGGAGCGAGCACGACGTGGCACATCGTCGCCCTCATGCGCGCCGCGACGTCGTTCGACGAGGCGTTCGCCGCCTACGACGAGATGCGCGCGCTCGACCCGTCGGTGCTCGACCGCAAGGACTACAACACGATCCTCTCGGCCTTCACGGCCCTCACCTTCCCCTCGTCGTCCTCGTCGTCCTCGTCGTCGTCCGACTCGGCCGCGCCGGCGCCGCTCATCATGGAGTTCATGACCGACATGCGCACGTCGGGCCATCCGCCGAGCTCGGCGACCTATGCGCTCCTCCTCACGTACTACTCGCGCGCGGCGTCGGCGTCGCCGGCCACGATCGCGCACCTGCACTCGCTCATCAAGCTCGACGTGCATCTCGACCCGGACACGCCCCTCTTCAACGCGCTCATGGGCGCCTACTCGCGCACGGGCGCCTACAACGCGGCGTACCGCATCTGGGACGCCATGCTCCTGCACCGCGGCGGCGGCGACCCGACCGAGGCCGGCATCGACGCCGTGAGCGTCTCGACCTTGCTCGACACGGCCGCGCACGACGGCTCGCCCGCGGCGCAGCGGCGTGCCGAGCGCGTGTGGGACGACCTCGCGCGCGGGACGCTCGTCGGCGGGCGCGTGCGGCGCACGCCCAAGAACTGGGACGCCTGGGTCGAGGCGCTCGGGCGATGGGGCCGCCTCGCCGAGGCCGAGCAGGTCGTCTTTGGCGAGATGGCGCCCGTCGAGCGGCGCGAGGTCGGCGAGCGGCGTGCGCACGTCCTCGGCGACAAGGTGCCCGTTGCGGGCGAGGGCACGG
>Ga0308169_10006276_pt1 | contig 10534 bp, 11 predicted proteins | sample PhyBR1_2_FD_202139 | JGI IMG/M metagenome (GOLD analysis project Ga0308169, IMG submission 202139) | Phyllosphere microbial communities from UC Gill Tract Community Farm, Albany, California, United States - DLSLSB.R1 | ecosystem: Host-associated > Plants > Phyllosphere > Unclassified | place... | reverse complement strand
AGTCCGTTGACGCCAATGGGCGAGTCGGACATGGGTGGGAGTGGAGCAGTGTGTACCTGCCTCAGATGCCTTTGTAGCCTGGCCTGAGCTTTCAGGTACACCCGTGATGCTGCTCAGCAGGTCTCGCTTGCGCACACGATAGGCGAGATGTCCGCTGAACGCGCCGGCACTTGGACAGCAGTGTCTGACGGACCGCGGAGATGTCTGATAACATAACAACAACACACCGAAAGGCTGAACGGACCGCACACCCAATAGCTATACAACAATTCCTTCCAACGATCAATGCTTCTTGCTCTCCAAGCTTAGATTAATCAGGCCCCCCAACAGCTTGAAGTTCATCTCCCGCTCCCAATGTTTCTTCTCTTGATCCTTCGCTTCCGCCTGCCGACGGTCTAGTTCGTCTTCTTCCTCTTCGTCCCCCGCCCGTTTGCTCTTCTCCGATGACCCTGCCACAGCTTCAGCCGTCCCCTCAGGGTCCTCCTCATTGTCGAGAGACTCGAACAACACTTGCACTGGCCAGAGTCTCGTCTTGGTGGCGTTCTTGACCTGTCCCGCCGACTCCCAGCCGTCGACCTTCCACACCGTGTACCGCTTTTGCACGTCCGTACCCGCAGCCTCCAGAGCCGAGACTAAGCTCGTGATGAAGAGGGTGACAGGTGAGCTTGGGTCTTCGCCGAGAGTTCGAGCGCCTTCGGGACCGATGAGGACCTGACGAGGCCGAGGCAGATTGAGGTACAGGTGAATCCGGTTGAACGATTGCAGAGGCTCGCACAAGAACGTGGAGGCGTCGACGAGGCGGCGCAGAGGGACGTAGCGTATCCCGAGAACCGTAGTCGTCTCCGCGACATGATCTTTGAGCTCGGTGAAGATATCTTCCGTCGGGTGATCAAAGGATAGGTTCAGACGCGGGGGCCGCAACGTCTTGAGGTGCTGACGGGACGCAGAGTTTGTGGTGGTGTCGAGGGGGAAGCCGTACGTTAGACATTTCGTGGGCTTGGGTGTGCGGATGAGCTGGAAGCCGAAGAGGAATGTGGGGACGGGTGCGACGAGCTGGTCGAAGGACGTGGGGTAGTCCGGCAGGATAGATATGGATGTCAAGGATGTTAGGTATGGGTCGGACAAGATTTGGTCTGCTTGTCAGCCCTTTGCAGACATGCGCTGACGGTTGTCTAGCGAAGGAGGACCAGCGACGTGACCAACCCCTGCTGCGATGGTGTTCGCGGTTTGCGAGCGGCTTGTGTGGGGAAACCTGGCAGGGATAGGGTACACATTTTTGAGCATACGCACATATATCGCTCGGCGAGCGGAATCCCTCACGCAGCGTAATCGATTGCGTATGTCTTAGCACGTCGAAGCCATCCTTGCTGTCCATGTGCCTAATGAGGTTCATGTATCTGCGATTCAGCGAACCCCTACAGTATCACGATGCGCCGCACTTACGGTCTGTAACCAAGCACCTCTAAGTCTCTCCACAAGACCGGCTGAACCACCTCTCTCCACTCCGAGTTCACATTCGCCCACCTCCACGTGCTGATCGGGTAGCCGTTTGCAGACTGGCGATCGCCGACATGAGAGCGATAGTGTTTACTCTCGGGATGCAAGAAGTGTCGTCGTTGAATCTCTTTGATCTGATCAAGTGTCAGCGGCTGCGTCGGGTCGAAGAAGTATGGCGTCGGCAGTATGAGGCTGTTATGTCAGCTTCGTCACGCGGCCCCGAGGCTAGCGACCCTCATGAACTCACTCTTTGCTCGCCTCCATGGCCAAAAGGATTATGGTTTGCCTCAGCTCGGGTGGGAGCGATCCAAAGTTGAACGGCTTCTTGTTTGTGAACACTTTTTTGCCTATCTGGAACGAGACCGATGAGGAGTCGCCCTGCAGGGCGTTTGAGATGCCCACTCCTGGCTGTGAGTGTCTAGACCTTGGTGCAAGTGCTTGTACATGAGGACCAGGTCCTTGGCCACTCACCAATGTTCACACCCGTGTCGACGATGATCGGAAGCAGGATCGGTATGAGCGCCGCCATTGTGGATGATGCCCAGAGGTCTTCGCACAATTCATAGGCCGGAAACAGCACAAATATGCGCTCGGAGGGAGTCTGGACGCACAACAACAAACAACAACAAGCGGGTAACACTATATGATCGAGAGAGGATGGAAGATGGGAGCATCTCTCATCGTCTTGGCGCAACCACGGGAATGACGTCGAAGCGGGGAGGTAACTAACTGGTGACAATGCGGCGATCGCCGCTAAAGAAGCCTGCCATCACGCACCAGATCGTGGTCAAGCGCTCAGAAGGGACCCAGGAACCTCGCTGATGCCTATAACCATGCCTGTATTAGCTTTACCAAGTGCGACAAGAACCCGGCCATCAATTCCGCAAGCGTCAGCGGGGACGCGGTGAAACGGCTGGTCTCCCTGCCATCGTTCGCCACTTCGCCACACAATGCTTTGGGGTCACCATTGCCAAAACGTCCAGTATGGAGCACACCCATTCTCGTACAGGCGATCTCTGCGGTCCAGCCCAGGGTCAGCTCAAAGCTAATGCTTTGGGCTGTGGGCCGTGAGTGTTGAAACAGGAAGGAGAGGGTAAGCTCATTGACCTGCGTCGGCTGCCAACGCAGGCGAAAAGCAATTCCTGTGAGCGTGTCTTATATTTCAAGGAAGAATATCACTATTCATGCTCATCTCAGTCCTGAGATATCTCAGCGCGACACCAGTAATGTCCACTATCATCTGAATGTTGTGCACACATGCGCTGGGCGCCTAGCGCTTCCTCTACTTCGCATTAACGCCGCCGTTGAGGTTTCTACAACCGGGCATCCCGCTTTCGCTTGATCTGCGGTATTATCCTACGTGATGAGCGACCGTTCGACGCCCTCCTCGCATCCTGGAAGGTGTAGCTGTCCGAGACCGCTTGGGTTGCCAACTGTGTTGGCGTGGGAGAAGTCAGTTCCGAGTGGCCAGACTGTCCGGACGGGAAAACCACGGGGTACGAAGCTCGTGCGGTCCGGAAAACGCGTAAGCTTAAGTCGAGCCGACACGGTATGACGGCAGTGCTCTCGTTCCCACTTCCCACTTGGGCAAATTCCTTGCTTCTGACAGGTGGAGATGCGTTGTTGGAATCAGCCAACCCTGAATACAGGAAAGTCGCCAGAAGATCGGCGCGCAAGAAGAACAACTGCAAAAATCCAGACTCCCTGTAGCCACCCCCCCCTCTCCCCCCCCGTTTGTGCCTGGGCAAAGCTGTCAGCAACTTACACCGGAACCCTTGACTGCGTAGGCATGTGCTTCGCTGCAATTATTCCTTCGACTGACGTGTTCATCGTCAACACCACTCCACCATCATGATCGACGGCCATTTATTGCAGGACGTCCCCTCGGAATATCTACAGGTGAGTGATCTGGTCAGCCCGATTGTTATCGCCGCCTACCTCAGTCATATCCGTTTCCAGCAATTGTGGTCGCTGTCACACCCGACGAGGTGCAAGATGTGTGGGCCAACGAGAGATGGTTGCGTGTCACTTCGGCGGAGGGCTTGAACCATACTCTCGGAAGGCGGGGCAAAGAGGATCTCAAAGCCTGGCTGCAGGGGCGACCCGTGCAGGGTGGACACGAGGATGGGGCGATCCGCGATCTGGCGTTGATCAATTGCGATACCATCTTACGCGTTACGAAGACCCATCTTCGTTCGCCTTCGACATCCACCAGAGGCGCGGCGATATACGCCGTTACCGCCATCGACCCTCCCCGTCGCTCAGCAGTACCGGCTGCCGTCCAGCCACTTACTTCACCGCCGGCGCGTCCCTCCAAATCTCCGATCTCGCAATCTCGCTCCCACACACGGCGTCGATCACACAACGCGGCTAAATCCCCTCTGTCGACCATCGCTCTGGATACCGCCCAGGATGCCCTGCTTTTGACGCCTCCTCTGCCGACCGAACGGATCTCATCGGTTGATCTTACCGATCCGGAGCTGGACTGCAGGAGGCTGCTGGAGACGACGGATTGGGCGGCGACGAGCTTGGGTCCCAAAGAAGGATGGTCGCCGGTGGTGCACACGATGATCGACGTGCTCATGCGATCCCCGACACAAGATGCTCTGTGGCTGGGTCCCGACTTCAACATGATATAGTGAGCGTGTGATGGGAATCGCCGAAATTCTGCAGCAGCTGACATCAAGCAATCAGCACTACGCGCAAATCGTGCACCATCCAGCCAAGTTCGGCACTTCTGCGAAGGCCGAAGACGCCTGGGGTCCGGTGTGGGACGACGTAGTGCCCGTCATCAAGCGATGTTTCGAATTTGGCGAGTCGTGTCATTTCCAGGACGACCTTTTGCTATATCGACGAGGATCGACCGGCCATTTCGTGGAGAAGTATCACACCTGGAGTTTCGTGCCGTTATTCGACGCCGATCAAAAACCGCTCGGCCTGTTCAACCCCACCACGGAAACGACAGCGGCCGTCCTCGCACGCCGTCGGCAGGAAACGCTGCGCGATGTGTCCGAGCAAGTCTCGCTCGCGAGGACGACCGGGGAATTCTACGAGGGCGTTCGCAACGTGATGGAGAAAAACGCCAAGGACATCCCGTTCATGGCTTTTTACAGTACTTCGCCGGGCGACAAGTCGACGATTGACCTTCACCTACAGTCGAGTGTCGGCGTCCCTGACGATCACCCGTCCTGTCCGGCAAAGATGTCGGTGTCGCTTCGTGCCACCCGCCCTAGCCTGGCACCCCACCTTTCGTCGCCGACGCCTTCGAGCGTGTCGATATCGTCCGTCACTAGTGGCCGCACCTTGCACAGCGATCTCCAGACCGCCTGGCCTATCGTGCCCCCCCTCGCAGCTCGTCAGTGCGTCGTGATGGACGACTGCTCGAAGCTGGTCGAGGGATTCCCCCTTCGTCAATGGGACCACCTTCCGGAAGCGGCTATCGTGCTCCCTATTGCTCCCGATCGGTCATCGTCGGTCCCTGATGCTGTGATGATCCTCGGGCTCAACCTCCAGTGTCCATTGGACCCCGCGTACGACGATTGGATCCACATCCTCCGCGCGCACCTCACGTCCGCTCTTGCCACGGTCCAGGGCATCGAGCTGGCGGAGCAGCGGCGTTTGGAAAAGGAGCGCATGGCCAAAGCGCAGACGGCATGGTTCCAAGGCGCGGCGCATGATCTGCGATCTCCCCTCACACTCGTTGACGGCCCGCTGGACGATGTGCTACAAACCAACCTGACCGGCTTCCAGCGGCAATCGCTCGTACTGGCACAACGCAACGTCGCTCGCATTCAACGACTGGTCAACGCCTTACTCGACTTTTCCCGCATCGAAGCCGGAAGGCTCACCGGTCATTTCTTCGCGCTCGATCTGGGCGCTTTCGTCTCGGAGATTGCCCATCTGTTCTCTCCGGCTGTTGCTAGAAGAGGCATCGAATACAACGTCCACATTCAGCCAGACGGGCCCAGCGTTTGGTTTGATCCGACTCTCATGGAGACGGCTATCACGAATTTGATCAGCAATGCTGTCAAGTACACCCAGAAGGGGAGAATTGGCGTGGCGGTCGCTTACACCTCGACGCACGCCGTGATTACCGTCTCGGACACCGGATGCGGTATACCACAGGCGGAAGTCGATGATGTGACGGAACGGTTCAATCGGGCGACAACCGCACTGAGCGCGGGCGTTGAAGGGACCGGAATCGGGCTGGCCTTGACCAAGGAGTTGATCAAGATCCACGACGGAGAACTCCTGCTATCAAGTCGGACCGAGCTGGAGGCGAAGCGGGAGCAGGCCGGGATGGCTGGGTCGACTTTCACCGTCCGCATTCCTTTGGTCGATCGCCTAAACGCCGTGGAGAACGGTACGACCACGACCGACCGAGGACTCGGCACGTACGGCCGGCAGATGGCCCGAGAAGCTATGGAGAACGGCCAAAGCGATCTCTCCCCCATCACCGACTCGATGGACGGCGCGGATCGCAACGAGGGCTTCTTGTTCGAGCCCTCGGATACTCTTCTTCTCGTCGACGACAACGAAGATATCCGCGCCTACATCAGGCGGATCTTCGCACCTCACTGCCGCGTCGTTGAAGCGACCGACGGAGAAGAGGCAGTGCGTCTGGCGCAAACACTCGTGCCAAAGCCCAATCTCATCCTGTCGGATGTCATGATGCCTCGTATGAGTGGCACCGAACTTCTTATAGCGATCCGAGAGCATCCTACGACCAAACGGATACCGATGGTGTTGCTTTCTGCGGCGACGGATGAGGAACTGCGACTCTCGGCATTGACCAATGGGGCCGAGGACTTCATCTTGAAACCCTTCAAACCCAAGGAGTTGCTCGCCAGGGTCCACCTGCACATGCAGCTGGGGAAGAAACGAGCCGACCTCGAGGACATGTTCGCCCTTCGGGAGCAAGAGGTCCAAGTGTTGACCGATTATTGTCCGTCTGGTATCGTCCGCGCCGACGAGAATGGGAATATCCTCTACGCCAACGCTACTTGGAAGCAGTATGTCGGCATGCCTCCAGATGGCGACGTCAATTCGTGGACGGACTATTTGGAAGGACCGACGCTACAACGGATCCAGAGCATGTGGGAGGAAATGATCGCGGGCACCACAAGTGAGCTCCAGGTCACATGGACTTGGACAAACGGCATCACGGTTACCGGCACTTTTGTCCGACTGGGAACTGCCGATCGAGAAGGGAGACGGGGAATTGTCGGCTGCTTGCAGGACATAACATACCAGGAGGAGCGCCTGCACGAAGCCGAACGGCGACGGATCGAGGCGGAGGAAGCCAAGCGGCAGCAGGAGCTGCTGGTGGATATGACGTCCCACGAGATCAGGACACCAGTCTCTGCCATCTTGCAGTGTTCATCGCTGGTCAAGGAGAACATGGTGGCGCTGCGGAAGGAGCTGGTCGAGGCGGGAGAGACTGGATATGTGATTCCGGCGGAGACGCTGGAAGAATTTGACCGGGATCTAGAGGCGCTCGAGAGTGAGACGCTCTCGATACTATCATGGATTTGCGCTGATCAACAGGCATCTACCAATGTGGACTGGTTCAGGAACGCATCGCAGGCGATGTGCTCTCGCTAGCCAGGATCCAGCTTGACGTCCTCAGCATGCACTACACCCCTACCAACATCAGGCAAGAAGCACAGAAGGTGAGCATCAGCAAAACCGGTAGAGCTGACTTGCAGACGGTATCCGCCTTTGCAGCAGAAGCCAAGATGAAGAAGATCGACATGGCGGTTGACTTCTCGGAATCATTTGAAGGCCTCGGCGTGACCCATGTGCTCACCGACCACGTCCGTCTGGGACAGATTATCACAAACCTGGTCTCGAATGCTATTCGCTTCACGGCGAATTCGACCACGCGCAGGATCGTCGTCAGCTACGACTTATCGGTGGTTCCTCCCGAGGATGGCACGTGCGAGGTTCCGGCCGACTATGGGCAGGCTGGTGACCTGGCGCCTGGTACACCGATATGGCTCTTTGTGAGCGTCAAGGACACGGGGCCAGGTTTGACGGAACATGAGCGAAACATACTGTTCCAGCGTTTCACTCGTGAGTCCAACTCGACCCTGGGTTTGGCGCTGACCAACAGAGGGAAACAAGATGATACACTCGCAATATGGCGGTTCCGGCTTAGGGCTGTTCATCTGCCGAAGTGCATAAATTGTTACGCTCGCTAAGCTGTGCTGACCAGCAGAAATCTCCGAGATCATGGGTGGCCGAATCGAAGTGAAGAGTCAGCTTGGCGCTGGGAGCAGTATGTCGCTTTCGTCCTTTCACGAGCTAGGGGCTGACCTAAAGCTTTCCGATTCTTCATCGAAACAAGCAAAGCCACCCCGACAGACCAACCTTCGTCGCCCGAACGTCGTCGATCCTCTACGATCAAGCTTGATGTCCGCCCCGGGGTGCATACCGCTGTTACGTCTTTGCGAGCGGACGACGGTCAAGGGCGGGCCGATGGCGAAGCCGTGGCGGCCCAGATAGACGGCGCAGTCAACGGGCTGAACCAAGCGGTCAAGGAGGGCCTTGATCTGGGCAAACTGAGGATCCTGGTGGTCGAAGACAACTTGATCAATCAGACCGTCCTGCAGCGTCAGCTCACCAAGACGGGCTGGCAAAGCGACGGTGAGTGTGCCGCTCAGCCGAGTCAACTTTTTGATGTGACAATACTGACCTCAGTCGCCAGCAATGGTCAGGAAGCGCTCGACCGGTTGACCGCTACCAACGGCGGTGGAATCTACGATGCGATCTTGATGGATCTTGAAATGCCCAGTAAGTCTCGGAACACTACCCACCTTACGACGCCGCGCGCTGACCGATAGTCATGGACGGTCTCACCGCTCTCGATCGGATACGTGAGATGGAGAGGGAAGGTCAAGTGGAGAAGCAGCTGGTCATCGCCCTCACGGGTAATGCCAGGGAGGCTCAGATTCAGCAAGCACTCGATGCTGGGATGGATGATGGTCAGCTGCCCAAATTTGTCACATCGTTGGTACTGACCCTCAGTGATGATCAAGCCATATCGCCTCCCTGAGCTCGTAAGCAAAGTGAAACTACTAGTCGAAGCGAGACAGGCCACAGCCTGAGGAAAACGCTGGAGTAGGATGCCATGCCATTGCGGTCTGCAGCGCAGCTGCTACGGCTGCAGAAGACACAGATAGATATTGATGGCTATTGTACAGAGACGAACCCACATACTTTGTTCAGCATATAGGCATGAATGTTGTAAGCATTCTCCGGTCGTCTGAGCGGGCCCCGGCTGCCGTGAGCATGTTACATTCACCCTGTTACCCGTGTCAATATCCGCCGCCGATGAGTGCCCGGCCTAAATGGACGAACCATAGTTACCCTGCGGAGTAACGGTCCGTCGGAAGAACCTTCGGTCCCGGCTCCCGGGAAAGACGGTGATTATTCAGGATAAGAGGTTGGACGGTGTTACGTAATTCACCCCTATGTGCAATTTGCTTCCGCTTTCACTCTTCTCTTTCATGTTCGAGCCTGTACTTCTTTCGTCCTATGCAAAGTCCATCATGCGCCCATCAAATCCAGCCGTCCAAGCTGCAGTCGATAGCTACAGAGCAGCTCTTTTGAATGACCCCAAGAACGCCCCATCACGACGCCAGGTTGCAGAAGAGAACGGCATCGCCGAAGCGACCCTTTCGCGTCGACTCAACGGCATCAATAAGGCCCACAAAGCCTCCCACACGCATCTTCAGAAGCTGTCCACCCCACAGGAAGAAGTACTGGTCGACTTCATCTACCGGCACACCATGATGGGCGTCGCGATCACCAGGGAAGTCATCATCGACGCGGCAGAGAAGATCCGTTGAAGCGAGCTCGGCCTCACCTTTCCACTTCCTACCAATTACTCCCCCATCGGCTACCACTGGGTCGACCGCTTTCGCCAGCGCCACGACAAGATCCGCAGCATTTGGTCCGCACCGTTCGAGGCCGCCAGACACGATGCCACGACCAGAGACCCTCTCCTTCTGGCTCGACGAACTCGAAGCCATTCTCACCCGTCATCGCTTCAAACCCTCGCAGATCTACAACATGGACGAGACTGGCTGCGCTATCGGACAGACAGGGAGGCAGAAGACCCTTGTCTACCTTGACAGAGACGATCCAGCAACAGTACAGGCCGCAGGGCGACTCTCGAACGTCGGCAAGCACGGCCAAGGATGGGTGACTGCCTCCGAATGCGTCTCGGCTAGCGGCAGAGTGCTTCCCCCTCTTGTCATCCTTCAGGGTGAAGGTCCCTTCGACCCTGCGAGCGTGCCAGACGACCGAGAATGCGAGAGTTGGCACTATGCGACCTCTGCGAGCGGCTGGTCGAGCAACTACCTCGGCCTCGAGTGGCTCAAGACCGTCTTCCTCCTGTCAGAGTCGAGACTCTGCCCCAACCTTACTCGACGTCGCCCTTATTGCCTCGACCATCGACGAACGGCAAAGCGGCTATCACCGACGTTGCTCGCGTGTCCTGGTGTTTCATCGTTGACATTTCAACTCCTTGGTTTCTCCTGTCGGAACGACTTGTGCATAATGGAAGGGCGTGGAGACTGGTAGAAGGAGAGAAGGCGGAAGCATTTGGAAGACGACGTGGAAGCTCGAGCGTCGTCGAGCGGTGGGAGCATAAGATCGAGGATGTTACTGTATGTAGACTTCATCGATCGTCGATTAGCAGTCAGCTCGTTCATAGTGCGCTTGCATAGACTAGTGGCCCTATCCTCCGTCTACCCGGCTACGCAGACGTTCTTGCGGCCCCGGTGTGACACTCGTTGGACTCCCCTCGGCAGTTCTACTGCAACTCGACCCATCAGAACCTCGTCGTCCGGTATCTTACTCGACGGTGTTCTATCTTAGCCGCTGCTAGTCTACCAAGAGGACGCAGTGTGGCTCCGGCACGCCCTCCCTTCTCACTGGGGCGTAGATCCGGTACTATAACCAGCTAAGTGGGGAGTACACCTAGTAGTGTGCTCCCTCGGAACCCCAAGTCCTCTGGACGTATCATCCG
>Ga0308169_10006275_pt1 | contig 10534 bp, 11 predicted proteins | sample PhyBR1_2_FD_202139 | JGI IMG/M metagenome (GOLD analysis project Ga0308169, IMG submission 202139) | Phyllosphere microbial communities from UC Gill Tract Community Farm, Albany, California, United States - DLSLSB.R1 | ecosystem: Host-associated > Plants > Phyllosphere > Unclassified | place... | reverse complement strand
GCCCGGTGACCGGGTGCTGTTCGACCCCGAGGACAAGGCCGAGGTCGAGGTCGCCGGAGAGGTCTACATCGTGATGCGCGAGCGCGACGTCCACGCGGTCGCGGCCGACCGGGTCGCGGACGAGTCGACCGGCCTTTACCTCTGACGGAGGCACTCCGCGTCACATCGGCGTCGGCTCCTCCAGGCTCATCCGCAGCGCGGCGAGCTTGTGCTGCTCGTGCGTGCGCATCCTGCGTACGCGTAGCGGCGCCATGAGGCGCTGCATGCCGTGCGGGTGGGTGGCCATCACGCTGGTCAGACGCGTGCCGTCGTAGGCGGAGTGCACGTTGTAGCTGATGGTGGTGTCGATCGCGTCGTGCATCGACTCGACCAGATGGCGCGGTGGTTCGTACTCGGTGATCTCGGCGCCGGGCTCGTGGACGAGGCCCTGGAGCGCCTCGAACGCCTCCTCCGGATTGCACTGGATGACGATGGTGTTCTCGATGACCGACATCGCGGTCGCCTCCTCGCGGACGGGTGTCTTTCGACGATACGCCGACGAGCTTTCCCAGGGAACGGCGAAGGGCCCCGACGATGTCGGGGCCCTTCGATCGGTACGCCACGTAGGACTTGAACCTACAACCCGCTGATTAAGAGTCAGCTGCTCTGCCAGTTGAGCTAGTGGCGCATCATGTCTTCACTTGCGCCAGGCGCTCGCTCCAACGACGAGAACATTACCAGCGCCCCCTGGACGTGTGAAATCGGGGGCTCCCCGGGGTGGGTCAGAGCCGCTTCTCGAAGAAGTGCCGGGCGTACGGGTTGTCGTTGTAGCGCTCGATCTCGGTGTATCCGGCCCGTTGGTACAGCGCGATCGCCTCGACCAGAGCGTCGTTGGTGTCGAGGCGGACGACGCGGTGACCCAGCTCGCGGGCCACCCCCTCGAGGTGGCGCAGCAGTCGGGACCCGAGACCGGCGCCGCGCCAGTCGTCGTGCACCCACATCCGCTTGATCTCGCCGTAGGTCACGTCACCGTCGATCGTCTGCACCCCGCCGCACGCGACCGGCGCGCCGTCGCTGACCGCGACGACGAAGGTGCCCTGCGGCGGCCTCAGCAGCTCGGCGTCCTTCGAGCTCTGGGAGCCGGCGTCGAACCCGTCGGGGAAGCGGGCGTCGAGCTCGCGGAAGTAGGCGGTCATCGCCTGCTGTGCCTGCGCGGAGACCGGGTCGACGGCCTCCAGCGAGACGGTCGCCGCCCGTACGAGCAGGTCGGCGGTCGCGAGCGCCTCGGCGAGCCGTGCCTGTTGCCGTGGCGTCAGCGGGTCGACCAGCTGGCGGGCGCGCTCCTCCGAGCGGTGCTCCAGGTCGTCCCATGCGGCCCGGCCTGCCGGGGTCAGCTCCACGCGCCGGCGGCGACGATCCGCCGGGTCGGGGGTGAGTGTCACCAGGGACTCCTGCTCGAGCTGGCGCAGCAGCCGGCTCAGGTAGCCCGAGTCGAGGCCCAGGCGCGCCCGCAGGTCGTGGACGGTCGCCGGCTCGGCGCCGATCTCGAAGAGCAGGCGCGCCGTGCCGAGGGGAAGCCCCATCCCCAGGAACGAGTCCTCGAGCGCGCCGATGCGCTGCGTGTAGCTGCGGTTGAAGCGACGGACGACCGTGGCGGCGTCGGATGGCATATCTCTGACTCTAGTCAGAGATATGCGTGGACTCAACCGGGCCGACTCGTGTTCTCAGCCATCGTTTCAGGTGCTGACGGTGCTGCTCCCAGGGAGACGACGCAGCCTGGAGGCATGACCACTGACGCAGACACCTCTCCACAGCGCGCGCCCGAGCCCCAGGCCGATGCCGCTCCGCCCGGCTGGCAGCCGCCTAGCGAGCAGCCGCCCGTCGGGCAGCAACCTGCTGCTCCGCGCCCATCCTTCCGGGAACGGACCATCAAGCTCTGGCACGCGATGGTGGTGGGTCTGGCCTGCCTGATCGTGGGCGCCGGAGCCAGCGCCGTGGTCGTCGGCCACGACGGTCACGACGCTCGTCGTGGGCCTGGTGACTTCCGGCAGTTCCCCGGCCAGCCCGGGGGAACGGCGGGCGGCCAGAACGGCGGCCCCGGAGCAGCGCAGGGCAGCGCCGGCCAGGGCAGCTCCGACCAGAGCGGTACGGGACAGACCGGCTGAGGCCGTAGCAAGACCGAGAGCCCCCTCCGATCTCGGATCGGAGGGGGCTCTCGCGTGGGGTGGATGACGGGACTTGAACCCGCGACAACCGGCACCACAAGCCGGGGCTCTACCAACTGAGCTACACCCACCATGTGGCCCTGACCGAGGTCAGAGCGACGACCGGAACTATAGGGGAATCAGCTCGCGGTTGTGGAATCGGTATGCCCGGTGAGGCCGGTGATCGAGCCGCCGTGCTTCTCGGCGATCGCCTTGGCCGACTCGCTGACAAGCCCGGGGGCCGGCACGAAGACGGCTTCGCGGTAGTAGCGCAGCTCCTCGATCGACTCCTGGATGTCGGCGAGGGCTCGGTGGTTGCCCCGCTTGGCCGGTGCCTGGAAGTACGTCCGGGGGAACCAGCGGCGCGAGAGCTCCTTGATCGTGGAGACGTCGACGTTGCGATAGTGCAGCCAGCCCTCGAGCGTCGGCATGTCGCGCGCCAGGAAGGCGCGGTCGGTGCCGATCGTGTTGCCGGCCAGCGGGGGGCGGGCGTCCTTGCCGCACTGCTCCTGGACGTAGGCGAGCACCTGCGCCTCGGCCTCGGCGAGCGTGACGCCGTGCTCGAGCTCCGGCAGGAGCGCGGAGGCGGTGTGCATGTTCCGGACGAAGTCGTCCATCTGCTCCAGGGCTGCCGCCGGGGGCTTGATCACGATGTCGATGCCCTCGCCGATGACGTTGAGGTCGAAGTCGGTGACGAGCGCGGCGACCTCGATGAGCGCGTCGGCCTGCAGGGACAGGCCGGTCATCTCGCAGTCGATCCAGACAAGGCGATCAGTGGTAGACACCGGAGCACCATATCCGTGTCGTCGGCGAGGTCAGGACCAGAGCCTGGATCCGAAGTGGATCTGCACGAGCGTGAACAGGATCGCGTAGTGCAGCACGATCCACACCGGCACCACGTCGTAGACGAGCCGGGCGAGCGGGTTGCCGTAGGCGTGCACCCGCAGGTTGCGCCCGGTCACCGCCCAGAAGGTCGGGATCGTGACCGCCCACGTGACCATGCACCAGGGGCACAGCGCGTTGATCCGGTACGTCGTCTCGAACTGCAGCCACGTCACTATCACGATCGCCCCGGTGACGCCGACCTGGAGCCCGAGCCAGTGCCACGCCCGTGGGGCCATCCCGGAGAGCAACAGGATCCCGAAGCCGATGACGACCGGCCAGGCCAGGACGCCGATCAGGGGGTTGGGGAAGCTGCCGAAGATGGACGCCTGCGGCGTGTTGATGACGTTGCCGCAATTGACCACCGCGTTGATCGCGCACGACAGCGTCGGGGTGTGACCCTGGGCGATCTGCTGCCAGTAGGAGAGCTTGTCGAGCGTGAGCGCGCACGCCGCGTAGAGCCCGATCAGTCCCGCGACGACCAGCCAGGTGCCGAGCATCCGCGCGGTGCCCCCGTAGCGGCGGTCATGGTCGAGCGCGGCCCTGGTGTACGCCTCCCACTCGGCGTCGGACGCGTCCGCGTCCGGCTCGACCGGGGGAGGCGGGACATCGCGGACCCCAGCCATCACGCGGCGGCCTTCACGCCCGCGGCGCCGCACACGTCGGCCGGCTTCTGGTCGGTGAGCTGGCACAGGGCGGCGGTGATCTGGTTGGCCTGGCCGACGATCGCCTGGGTGATGGCACTGTTCGGGTCCTTCAGCGCGTCCGCGATCTGCTGGTGGGTCTTGCCCTGCAGGACCTGCGGGTCGTAGCCCGCGCCCGAGGTGGTGAACCTGCCGCCGTACACGATGAACGGGATGCTGCCCTTCGGGTTCAGCGTGCTCACCGTCTTCTCGTCCGCGGCGGACAGGGTGTCCAGCTGGTTGTGGTCGCGATCGGTCAGCTCCGCACCGGTGAAGGAGAGGTAGTCGCTGGTGTACGAGGCGCCGTGGAAGGTCAGCGTCGCGGTGTCCGGGTAGACGTCGGTCGAGGACGACGAGGTCTGCCCCAGGTTGCTGAACGTGCCGAAGCGGGAGAGCGCGTTGACCACCGACCAGCGCTCGGCGGCGCAGAACGGGCAGAACTCACCGCCCACGTAGAGCACCCGCGGCTTGCCGTCAGCGGTCAGCGGCGTCGGGCTCTTGACCGCGACCGGGGGGTTGTTCGAGGTGCCGGCGCCGACCGCGTCGATGGTGGCGGACGAGACACCGGTGACCGCACCGATGACGTCGCTCGCGACCGGGCCGGAGGGCGCCTTGGCCTTGTCCCCGCCGGTGTTGAGCACGACGGCGAGGGCGATCACGGCGATGACGATCACCACGAGGGCGACGCCCCCGGCGGTCTTGAGCTGCGCCTTGCGCTGGGCCGCCGCCTGCTGGCGCAGCATCTCCTGGCGCATCTGCTCGCGCCGCGAGGCCTTCGCCTGGCTCCTGCTCTGCGATCCGTCCTGCGGGCCTTTGTTCCCCGTGCTGGTCATGAAACGCATGCTAGGACGTGCGTATGAGGACAGGCTGAAGAGGACTAGCCTGCGCGGGTGAGGGAGTTCATCGCGGGCCTGCCGAAGGCCGAGCTGCACGTCCACCACGTCGGATCGGCCTCGCCGCGGATCGTCGCCGAGCTCGCCGCCCGGCATCCGGCGGCCGGGGTGCCGGCGGATCTGGATGCGCTGCGTGAGTTCTTCACGTTCCGCGACTTCGCGCACTTCATCGACGTCTACCTCGCGGTCGTCGACATCATCCGCACGCCCGAGGACATCCGCTACCTCACCTACGAGATCGCCCGCGAGATGGCGTCGGCGCAGGGGCTGCGGTACGCGGAGCTCACCTGCACCCCGCACACGTCCGTGCTCGTCGGGATCCCCATCGAGGCCTACACCGACGCGATCGAGGACGCTCGGGTGGCGGCGGAGCGCGACTTCGGGCTGGTGCTGCGCTGGATCTACGACATCCCGGGTGAGCTCGGCGTCCCGGGCGCCGACGCGACGCTGGCGTACGCGCTCGACCACCGCACGGACGCGCTGGTCGGCTTCGGGTTGGGCGGCCCGGAGATCGGGGTGCCCCGGCCCCAGTTCGCCCCGCACTTCACCGCCGCCCGCGACGCCGGGCTGCACTGTGTGCCGCACGCCGGCGAGACGACCGGGCCGCAGACGATCTGGGACGCCCTCGACCGGCTGCACGCCGAGCGGATCGGGCACGGCACCTCCGCAGCGCAGGACCCGGCCCTGCTCGCCCACCTGGCCGAGGCCGGCATCGCGCTCGAGGTCTGCCCCAGCTCCAACATCGCGACCCGTGCGGTCGCCCGGATCGAGGAGCACCCTCTGCGTGCGTTCGTCGACGCCGGTGTGACCGTGACCATCAACTCCGACGACCCGCCGATGTTCGGCACGACCTTGAATCAGGAGTACGAGATCGCCGCCGGCCTCCTCGACCTCGATGAGACCGGCGTGGCCGACCTGGCCCGCGCAGGCGTACGGGCCTCCTTCGCGCCCGACGACGTCAAGGCCAGGATCCTCGGCGAGATCGACGCCTACGCCTCCGGCGCGCCCGGGCGGGACTGAGACTCTCACGACTTCCTCACGATTGCCCCCAGGCGCGGATCAGGTTTCCTGACCACGCTGGGGACATGACAGCAGTGGCCCCCTCCGCCCCGGCGCACCCGGTCCGGATCCCCACGTACGGGCGTCATGCTCGCCGTGACGCGCTGATGCGCATGGCGCTGGTCGCCGCGCTCTGGCTGACGATCCTCCTGGTCACGTACTGGTGGGCGGCGGCCGGCGGCATCCGCGATCTGGGCGGCTCTCTGACCGACGTATTGATGTCGACCGGGCGCCTCAGCGGCCTGCTCGGGTCGGCGTTGCTGCTGGTCCAGGTCCTCCTGATGGCACGCGTGCCGCTGATCGAGAAGGCGTACGGCCAGGACCGGCTGGTGCGGATCCACCGGATCGTCGGCTTCACGTCCTTCAACCTGATCGTGGTCCACGTCGCGCTCATCACCTGGGGCTACGCCGCCGGGCGGATCGGCGCCACGCCCGGCACCATCTGGGACCTGACCGTGAACTACCCCGGGATGCTGCTGGCCGTGGCCGGGACGCTGCTCCTGGTCCTCGTCGTGGCCACCTCGATCCGGGCCGCGCGTCGCCGGCTGCGCTACGAGTCGTGGCACCTCCTCCACCTCTACGGCTACCTGGGCGCCGGGCTCGCCCTGCCGCACCAGCTGTGGACCGGGCATGAGTTCCTCGCCCGGCCGCGCGCGACCTGGATCTGGTGGGCGGCCTGGGCGGCGGTCGCCGCGCTCGTGATCGCCTACCGCGTGATCGCACCGTTGCGACGGACCCTCCGGCACCAGGTGCGGGTCGCGGCCGTGGTGCCCGAGGGTCCAGGCGTCCTCTCGGTGCACCTCACCGGTCGGCGCCTCGATCGGCTCCGCGCCCAGCCGGGGCAGTACCTCACCTGGCGCTTCCTCGGGCGGACCGGATGGACGCGGGCGAACCCGTTCTCGCTGTCGGCCGCTCCCACCGCGCAAGCGTTGAGGATCACGGTGCAGCGCGACGGCGACGGCAGTGCGTCGATCGCCGCCCTGCGCCCCGGTCAGCGGGTGCTGGTCGAGGGGCCGTACGGGCGGCTCACCCCGCGCGCTCGCACCCAGCGCAAGGTCGTCCTGATCGGCGCCGGGGTGGGCATGGCGCCACTGCGAGCGTTGGCCGAGGGCCTCGAGTACCAACCGGGGGAGTTGTTGGTGCTGCAGCGCTACCGCACGCATCAGCTCTTCGCCGACGAGCTCGCCCGGCTCTCCTCAGCGCGTGGGCTGCACGTGGTGCCCCTGCCCGGGCCTCGGCGCGGTCCCGGCTCGTGGGTGGGCGAGGGGTACGACGGCTACTCCGACGCCCAGGTGCTGCTCGGATGGGTCCCGGATCTGCTGCTGCGCGATGTGTACGTGTGTGGCCCGCCCGCTTGGACGGCGGCGGTCAGAGCGGCGGCCGAAGCGGTCGGTCTGCCGAAGGAGCAATGGCATGAGGAGGCGTTCGGATGGTGAACGGCATGGAACGGGGTGTGCGGCGGATCGTCTTCGGAGCACTGTCGACGGTGACGGTGGTCGTGCTCCTCTTCGGCTACCGCACCTCCACGGAGGGGCCCGCCACGACGGCGGCACTGCCCGCGATCACCCCGGTGACGACCACGGAGTCGTCGGACACGACCGGGCCGTCGACACCGACGACGACCCAGACGCCGACGGCCACCCAGACGCCGACGGCCACCCAGACGACGCAGGCGCCGAAGGCCACCCAGACGACGCAGGCGCCGAAGGCGACCCAGGCCGCGTCGTCGCCGAAGACCGTCACCGGGGACCAGGAGCAGACGCAGTGGGGGCCGGTCCAGGTCGAGCTGACCATCAGCGACGGCTCGATCACCGACGTCGCGGTGCCGGTCTATCCGAGCGGCAACGGCCGCGACGCGGAGATCAACTCCTACGCGCTGCCCCAGCTCGTGCAGGAGACGATCAGCGCGCAGAGCGCGAACATCGACATGATCAGTGGTGCCACCGTCACCAGCGACGGCTACCTGCGCTCCCTGCAGAGTGCGCTCGACAAGGCCGGTCTGTGATGTCCGCGGTCGTGACGGAGCGTCCCGTACGGCGCTACGTCGAGCACGTGATGGGGATGCCGATCAGCCTCGCGCTGCGCGGCCGTCACACCGCCGACGCGGCGGCGCTCGACGCCTGGGCCGAGGCGATGGCGACGCTGCGCGACGTCGACCGGGTCTTCTCCACCTACCGGACCGACTCGCACGTGTCGCGGCTCGACCGCGGCGAGATCACGCTCGCTGCGTGCCCGCCCGAGCTGCTCGAGGTGCTCGCGCTGGGCGAGCGGTGGCGCCAGGAGTCCGGCGGCGCCTTCGACGTACGCCGGGGTGATGCGTCGGGCTCGTTCCACCTCGACCCCAGCGGCGTGGTGAAGGGTTGGGCGGTCGAGAGGGCCGCGCGGCCGCTGCGGCTGCTCGCCGACACCGACTTCTGCCTGTCCGCCGGTGGCGACATGGCCTGCGTGGCGGCCCCGGAATCGGCTCCGTGGCGGGTCGGCATCGAGGACCCGCTGGACCTCGACGCCGTGGTCGCGGTGGTCCCCGTCCGGTGCGGCGCCGTGGCCACCTCGGGCCTCGCGCGCCGGGGCGCCCACATCACCGATGCCCGTACAGGGCGGGTCCCGACGCGGGTCGCCTCGGTCACGGTCGTCGCCGACGACCTGGTCCGGGCCGACCTCGACGCGACCGCCGCCTTCGCGCTGGACGCCGAAGCCGCGACCTGGCTCGCTGCGCGCGGCTCCACCGGCGTGGTGGTCTGGGCCGACGGGCGCCGGGAGGTGGTCTCGGCCGGCCGGGGGTAACAGCGTGTTACCCCCACCGGCGAGGCGTCAGAGTCGGCCCTGCTCGGCCAGCAGCCTGTCGCGCAGCTCCACGAGCTCGGTGACGGCGCCGAAGAACCGCTTCGTGCTCTCCCCGACGGTCAGATCGTCGAAGTAGTGCCCGCGCATCTGCGTACGGGCGGCGCGGTGCTCGTCGTCGGCCAGCCGCGCGGCGACCAGCGCGGTCAGGCCCGCCAGATTGGTCGAGTCGACCACGTCGGCGACCCTGCTGATCGGGGCATCCGCGGTGAGCCGCTCGCGGTCCTCCCACCGGTCGGTGAGCAGCAGCGGCGCGTCGGTGCGCAGGTAGAGCCAGTCCAGGCCGACCGAGGAGACGTCGGTGACCATCGCGTCGCAGTGGGCGAAGACGGCGAGGATGTCACCGCCGAGGAGCGCCTGGTGACCGGCCGCTGGCTCTGCTGCGGCGGCCTCCTCGAGCAGCTGCACGATCTCGCGGTGCCCGGCGGCCACCGTCGGGTCCTCGCTGGTGGTGACCTTCGGGTGCGGCTTGTAGACGACCCGAGTGCCCGGCACGGCGAGCAGCGAGCGCACGATCTGCGGACCGAAGACGTCGACGGAGGTGTAGCAGTTGTAGTCCGCGTCGCCCTCCCACGTGGGGGCGTACAGGACGGTGGGCCGCTCGGAGGCAGGCAGGATCGGCTCGGATCGCAGGTCGAGCTGGGGGCGTCCGATCCGGACGAGCTTGGACTCGTCGAGCTCCAGCAGCGCGCCGCGGTGGCGCTGCACCGCCGCCTCCCCGGCGACGAAGACCCGGTCGTACGCCTTGGCGTTGTTCGAGACCATCGACATCTTGTCGGACTCGCCGTGGTTGATGTGCACGTGCAGCATCCGGGCGTTGAGCAGCGCGTTGAAGTTGCGCATCCCGTTGTTGCAGTACAGGACCACCTTGGCATCGAGCTCGGCGAAGAGCTCGCTGAGGGTGTGGAACTCCACCGCCACGAAGACGGGGAGCCGGGTGTGCTGTCGCACGATCGCGGCGGTGTCCGGCTCCCGCAGCACGATGCCCACCGGATGGGTCTCGTCGAGCAGCTCGAGCACCGGCAGCCACTGCAGCAGCTGGTAGACCCGGGTGGGGTCGTCAGAGAAGTAGCTCAGAACGGTGGGACGAGATCCAGACACGATGGGCAAGGGTACGAGACGCAGCGCCCTCGGCAGGAGTCGAACCCGCAACCAGCCGGGTAGAAACCGGATGCTCTATCCATTGAGCTACGAGGGCTGGGCGTGCATCATTCTGTCCCATGTGTCTCAGGTATCCCATCCTGGGGCCGAATGAGGCGAGGTGGAGCACGACGTGACGGCTAGAGACCAGACAGCCGTGGTCGTGCCGGCGCCGCGCGCCGACGACCAGGCCGAGCCGGTGGGCCGCCCGAGCGAGCCGCTGAGCTGGGATGTTCTGACCTCGGTCCTCGAGCATGGTGGGGTCGCCACGGCGTACCAGCCGATCATCGACGTGAAGCGGGAGCGGATCGTGGGCTGGGAGGCGCTGCTGCGCGCCCAGCACCCCGACATCGGCGCGATCTCGCCGGTCGCGCTGGTGGAATGTGCCGAGAAGCACGGCCTGCTCGACCTGCTCACCCGCCGCATCATCGAGGACGCGCGCTCCACGATGGTCACCGTACGGGCGTTGGTCCGCGACCCGCTCAAGATCCACCTCAACCTCGAGCTCTCCCAGCTGCGGGAGGCCGAGCCCCTGCTGGAGTGGATCGCAGGGCTCGACTGGCCCGAGGACATCGAGGTCGTCGCCGAGATCACCGAGCGTGGCGCCGACCAGTGGCTGCCCCGGTACGAAGCGGGCGCGACCATCCTGACCAACGGCCAGGTCTCCCTGGCGATCGACGACTGCGGTGCAGGATCCTCAAGGCTGGGCTTCATCAGCAGCCGCGCGTGGGAGGTCGTGAAGATCGACCGTCAGCTCATCCGCGAGCACAACGAGCGCCGGGTCGTCGTGCTGCGCCACCTCGTCCAGCTGCTCAGCGCGCTGAACGCGGTCAGCGTCGCGGAGGGGATCGAG
>Ga0308169_10006269_pt1 | contig 10539 bp, 16 predicted proteins | sample PhyBR1_2_FD_202139 | JGI IMG/M metagenome (GOLD analysis project Ga0308169, IMG submission 202139) | Phyllosphere microbial communities from UC Gill Tract Community Farm, Albany, California, United States - DLSLSB.R1 | ecosystem: Host-associated > Plants > Phyllosphere > Unclassified | place... | reverse complement strand
CGGTGATCCGCGCCAGCAGCTCGGAGACCTCCTGAGGCGTGTAGTACTCGCCACCGGATTTTCCGGCGTTGGCGGCGTACATCTGCATGAGGTACTCGTACGCGTCGCCGAACAGGTCGATCGAGTTCTCCTGCAGGTTGCCCAGCGGAAGGTCTCCGATCGCATCGAGCAGCTTCACCAGCTTCTCGTTGCGCTTCGCGACGGTGGGGCCGAGCTTGTTGCTGTTTACATCGAGGTCGTCGAACAGCCCTTTGAAGTCATCCTCGCTGCCCGTGCCGAGCGCAGATGCCTCGACGTCCCGGAAGACCTGCTCCAGCGTCTCGTTCAGGTTTGCGTTGTGCGCCGCGTTCGCGCGAACGTTGACGAACAGCTCCGAGGGCAGGATGTAGAAGCCCTTCTCCTCGACCGTCGCACGACGGCCGAACTCGGCCGCCTCATCCGGGAGCGTGGTGTAGTCGAACTCCAGATCACCGTTCGCGTGCTCGCCCTTGTTGACATACGCGGTGAGGTTCTCGGAGATGAACCGATAGAAGAGCATGCCGAGCACGTAGGTCTTGAAGTCCCAGCCATCGACGGATCCGCGCAGATCGTTCGCGATACGCCAGATCGTCTTGTGCAGCTCAGCTCGCTGGGCTTCCTTGGTCGTCGGTGACATGGATGTGGAGTCCTCCCGCGCAGCGACAGGGCAACGCGGGATGATGCACGTGCCCTCATCCGGGTGTGGTACTTGTACCCGGGTGCGTTAACCCTGGCACAAGTGACGGACATTCCGGACCCTTGAGGGATGCCCCGCGTCCCCTCCCCTGCTGCCGCCCATATCGGCGCGCGGATCAAGGGCGCGCGGGAGTCGTCGACCATGACGCAGGATCAGCTGGCCGTGCGCAGCGAGATCGACTCGTCGAACGTCCGCGCCTACGAGGCCGGCCGCGCGATGCCGAATCTGCAGACGCTGGTCCGGCTCGCGGAGGCGCTGAAGACGCCGGCCGGCTACTTCATCGAGGACCTGACGGCCGACATGTTCCCGACAGCGGTATCCGACCGGCGCCGCCGAACCACGGAGTAGACGCTCGAACCGTGGACGCCTCGAAGCGCGCCCCGCGCTTGTAATACGTATCGCGCGTATCCTGTATTACACCGAGGAGGACGCACGATGAAGCTGAACAGCAAGGGTCAGGTCACGATCCCGGCCGAACTGCGGCGCAGTTATGGCTTCGTCGAGGGCGATGAGGTCGAGGTGGTCGCCGACGGTGCAACGCTCCGCATCGTGCATTCACGGCCGGAAGCCACCCGCGGCGAGCGCATCGTCGAGCGGATGCGCGGCCGTGCGACGAGCGCAGCCAGGAGTATGAGCACCGACGAGATCATGGCGTTGCTGCGCGATGAGTGATGCCGGCGTGCTGGTGGACACCAACGTCCTGCTGGACATCCTGGTGCCGGATCCGCAATGGCAGGCGTGGTCTTCGGCCGCGCTTGCCGACGCTCTCAGCCGCGGACCTGTGGCGATCAATCCGATCGTGTACGCCGAGGTCTCGGTCGGGTTCGACCAAGCGGAGGAGCTCGACGACGCCCTACCCGAGCGCTTCTTTGTGCGCGAGCCGCTGCCCTTCGCCGCGGGGTTCCTCGCTGGGAAGGCCTTCGAACGCTACCGCCGTAGCGGCGGTGCGCGGACGAGTCCGATCGCCGACTTCTACATCGGCGCGCACGCGCTGGTGAACGGATACGCGCTGCTCACCCGCGACCGGCAGCGCTATGCCACGTACTTTCCGCGCCTGACGCTCATCACGCCTTGACGGATCCGGGATGAACAACCGTTCCTGAGCGAGCGCAGCGAGACGAAGGACAGCTGGTCTGCGCCCTTCGTCTCGCCTTCGGCTCGCTCAGGGACCGGAGAGCGGCGCCCCAGGCCCTTCGTCTCGCTTCGCTCGCTCAGGGACCGGGGTGGGCTCGGCTCGCTCAGGGACCGGGGTCAGCGGGCCCGGCTCAGCGCCAGGGCGCGGGACATCGGGAGTGGGTTCGCCGCACGCCAGCGGCGCACCCGACGGTGGGCATCGTGCCTGACCGGCTCGTCCGCACCGATGCGGTCCAGGTGCCACTCGAGCGCGTCCTCGGCGTAGGCCATGACCGCGATCGGGCGCGCGGCGCGGATCGCGTCGAGGGCGTCGACCGGATCCCAGTCCTCGCGCAGCAGCACGGCGAAGCCGGCTCTCGGGCCGCGGTTGATGCCCATGTGGCAGTGCGTGAGCACGACTCCCCCAGCCCGGATGGCAGTGTGCGCTGCGTCCGTGATCCGCGTGAACCACGCGGCCGGCACGCGCTGCCCGGCGTCGTCGATGCCGTCCCACCGGTACGTCACCGCCGGGATGCCGGCCCACAGCTCCTCCACGGCCTCCTCCCGACAGTCGATCACCAGAGTGACGCCGGCCCGCACCAGCTGGGCGGCCTCCGCGGCCGCGCTGGCGAGATCGAAGCTCAGGTCGCCGCCGACCAGCAGGAAGTCCGTCACCACGTCGGCGTTCGCCTGCGCGAGGCTCACCCCGCTCATCGCCGGGCACCGGTGTACATCGTGGTGGTCTCGGCGAAGGCGTGCTTCCAGGACCACTGATCCATGACGTACATGCCGAACTCGTGCTCGCTGAGCTCCAGCTCGTCGTCCACCGACATCCGGGCCATCGCGAGCACCCGGTCGTAATCGTCAGTGTGGTCCTCCGGCTCCGGCAGGCCCAGGTACTGGTCGACGGGCCGGCCCTGCGCGACGTGGCGCAGACGCCGCTCGAGCTCGGCGATCACGCGTCGGCGGTAGCCCTCCAGCGCCTGGTCGAACGCGGCGCGGTGCCCCTCACGGTTGAGCGCGACCGCGTCGATGAAGTCCTCGCGACGGACGGTGATGGTTTCCATGATGTTCTCCTTTTCATCCGGCACCGGATCCGGCACCTGATAATGAAGACGTGCGGGGGATCCCGCCGGGGACATCGGAGCGGAACATGGCAGGTCGCGAACCGAACCTCACTCAGCCGGGCGTCCGATCCGACCCGATCTATCAGGCGGCCAAGCGCGCCGTTGCCCGGCGGTCCCGCGAGTACGCCGACATGTTCAGCCCGGAGGATCTGCAGGACCTCACGACCGAGGTCTGGGCGACCTACCACCGCCACTGGACGGGCGGGAAGGCTCCCGAGAGCCTGAACGCCTGGATGTCGACGGTCGCCGGATCCGCCGTCGTCGACGAGCTGCGCCGGCGGCGCGTGCGACCCCGCGCGGTCGCCCTGCCCGAGGACGACGACACCCTGCTCGAGCGGGTCTTCGTCGAGCTGCGCACACCCTCGGCTCTCGCACACCCCTCCGTGCTGCTGCAGACCGCGCTGGCACGGCTCGCCGAGGCGTTCCCCGACGACCCTCGTCTGATCGAGCTGCGCCACGTGCAGGGTCTGCGCAACGCGGAGATCGCCGCCGAACTCGGCATCGCCGAGGAGACCGCGAAGAAGCGCCTGCAGCGCGCCACCGAGCGGCTCGCCACGATCCTCTCCGCGCTGGCGGAGGCTGCCGACCGGGGCTGAGCGAGGCCGCTCCGCGAAGCCCGGCGCCCTTCGTCTCGTCGCTGCGCTCCTCGCTCAGGGACCGGGGCGCGGCTCACCTGAGGTGGGCTGTGCAGACGTATGCACGAGGGCGTATGCTCGTCTGCATGAGAACCACGCTGAACCTCTCCGACGCGCTCGCCGCCGAGGCGAAGTCGCGCGCCGCGAGCGAAGGCGTGACGTTCACGAGCTACATCGAGGTCGCGCTGCGAGAGCACCTCGACAGAGAAGCTCCGCACGCAGCCCGAGCCCCGTTGCCAACCTTCACTCCGAAGACGCCAGGCGCCCTCATCGATCTCGATGACAAGGACGCCCTCTGGGACGTCCTCGATCGGAGCGCGTGACGGTGCTGGTTCCCGACGTCAACATCCTCGTCTACGCCTTCCGCACCGATTCTGCCGAGCACGAGGTCTACCGCGCGTGGCTCAATGACGCGCTGGACGCCGACCGCATCGGACTCGCCGACACGATCGTCAGCGGCTTCATGCGCATAGTGACGCACCCGCGCATCTATGCGGATCCCACCCCTGCGGCCGCTGCCCTCTCGTTCGTGCGGCAACTGGTCGACGCGCCACGGACCGGTTGGCTGCGAAGCGGTACGGCAGCGTGGGACACGTTCGAAGAGCTGACGGCAATGGATCCCGCAATCCGCGGCAACCTCGTCCCGGACGCGTACATCGCCGCGCTCTGCGTTGCGAACGGCGGGCGCCTCGCCACCCGCGATCGCGGTTTCGCCCGATTTCCGGGGCTCCGCTGGTTCGACCCCGCGCGCGGCTGACGGCGGGCGCTTCAGGCTCAGCGACCGGCGTTTCGTCTCGCTCCGGCTTCGCCGGTGCTCGCTCAAGGACCCTGGAGTGTCATCGTTCGTCATACCCGGGCTTGGAATACCAGCTGGCTCATAGCGTTGGAACATCCGGCGCCATGGGCGCCCGTCGTCCAGGCGCGCACCGCGCCGCACCGCCTCCCGCGCATCCCCGCGCTCCCACTTGGAGTCTCCATGAGCACCACCGCATCCAGCACCCGACCAGAAGGGGCCGGCCGGCGCCCGAAGGCACCGGACACGCGCGGCCCCGTCCGCAAGCTGCTGACCTCGTTCGGCTTCCAGATCATCGCCGCGCTCGTGCTCGGCATCGCGGCGGGCCTCATCGGCCGCCAGCTCGGCGCCACGCACGACAGTCACACCGTGCTGTCCGACACGCTCGACAAGATCGGCGGCTCGTACGTCACCCTGCTGCGCGCGGCCGTGGTGCCGCTGGTGTTCACGGCGATCGTGGCGAGCATCTCCAACCTGCGCCGCGTGCAGAACGCCGCGCGCCTGGCCGGCCAGACCATCCTCTGGTTCGCGATCACCGCATTCATCGCCGTCTCCATCGGCATCGTGCTGGGCATCACCATCCAGCCGGGTGCGCATGCCGGTGCCGGGCTCGAGAAGGGCGACCCGTCCACGGTCGGCACCTGGTGGAACTTCCTCCTCGGCCTCATCCCGCAGAACTTCCTGGGTCTCGGCGTGAGCAGCGCCGCCGACCCCACGACCGGCGTCATCACGTCGAACGCCGGCTTCAACATCCTGCAGGTGATCGTGGTCGCCGCCGCCGTGGGCATCGCCGCGCTCAAGGCGGGCCGCAAGGCCGAGCCGTTCCTCGCCTTCACCGAGTCGCTGCTGAAGGTCATCCAGCGCGTGCTGTGGTGGATCATCCGCATCGCTCCGCTGGGCACCTTCGGCCTCATCGGGTCCGCCGTGATCAATTACGGCTGGGACAAGCTGACCTCGCTCGCCTGGTTCGCCGGCGCGATCTACATCGGCCTCGCCCTGGTGATGTTCGTGGTCTACCCGATCCTGGTCAAGACTCACGGCCTCTCGATCAAGCAGTACTTCACGGGCGTGTGGCCGGCCGTGCAGCTGGGCTTCGTGAGCCGCAGCTCGATCGGCACGCTGCCGCTCACCGAGCGTGTCACCGAGCGCAACCTCGGCGTGCCCCGCGGCTACGCCTCGTTCGCCGTGCCGCTCGGCGCCACCACGAAGATGGACGGCTGCGCCGCGATCTACCCGGCCATCGCCGCGATCTTCGTCGCGCAGTTCTTCGGGATCCAGCTGAACCTGATGCAGTACATCCTGATCGTGATCGTCTCGGTGGTCGGATCCGCCGCGACCGCGGGCACCACTGGCGCGATCGTGATGCTGACCCTCACCCTGTCGACCCTGGGCCTGCCGCTCGAGGGCGTCGGCCTGCTCATCGCGATCGACCCGATCCTCGACATGGGCCGCACCGCCCTGAACGTCGCGGGTCAGGCCCTGGTCCCGACCATCGTCGCCAAGCGCGAGGGCATCCTCGACCTCGACCTCTACAACGCTCCGCGCAACGGCCTGCCGTTCGCCGAGGACGTCGACGACGAGGACGCAGTTCCGGCCGACGCCGAGTCCGCGGACGCTGCGGCAGCTGCGAGCGACGCCGACGGCACTCCTGACGCCGCGGCGGCTGCGGCCGGATCCGCCGACGCCGAGGAGACCGCTTCGGTGCGCTGACGCCATCGCATAGCGAGGCCCTCGGATCCTGACTCGGGATCCGAGGGCCTCGTCGTGTTGGGTCACCGCTACTGCTCGCGAGAAACCACCTTCAGCATGAGACCCACCTTCTGCGGGCAGGTCTCATGCTGAAACTGGTTTCTCGCGGATCTGGTGAGTCCGAGCGCCTCGTCCGGGAGCGGGAACGTCGGGTCAGGCCGGATCGGACCGGCGCCGGCGGCGGAGCTCGGCGCTCTCGGCGCGCTCCGCCTCGAGCTCGTCGCGCAGGCCCTCGTTCTCGTCCTCCAGCGCGAGCACACGGCCGATGCCGGCGAGGTTCATCCCCTCATCGCGCAGTTGCGCGACGCGCTGCAACCGCGCGACGTCGTCGTCGCTGTACCGCCGGGTTCCGCCGTCGCTGCGCGCGGGCGTGAGCAGGCCCTTCTGCTCGAGCAGCCGCAGGCTCGCCGCGTTCATGTCCGCCAGTTGCGCAGCCACGGCGATGCCGTACACCGGCATCTGGGAATCACGATCGCCCATGCGGTGATCTCCTTAGGGACTTGAAACTTCTCCGAAATTGATCTATAACAAATCTACACCTACAGATGCAGATCCTGCATCGACGACCCTGCCCGACCGGGCCACTGGAAAGGAGTATGACATGACCCTCAGTTTCGATCCCCTCAGCCAGCTCGATCGCTTCGCGGCCAGCGTGTTCGAGTCTCCGCGCGCGCCACGGCGCATGCCCGTGGACCTCTATCGCGACGGCGACCGCTACGTGCTGCACGCCGACATGCCCGGGATCGACCCCGGCTCGATCGACGTCGACGTCGACGGCGGCCAGCTCTCGATCCGCGGCCAGCGCACCATGGGTGCGCAGGAGGGCGTGCGCTGGTTCACCCGCGAGCGCGAGTCGGGATCGTTCCTGCGGCAGTTCGCCCTCGGCGACGGCGTCGACCTCGACGGCATCAGCGCGTCCTACGACAGCGGCGTGCTCTCGGTGATCATCCCCGTGAGCGAGCGTGCCAAGTCGCGTCGGATCACCGTCGATGCGCCGGAGCGCCGGCAGCAGATCGACGCCTGACGCGCCGGATCCGAAAGGGGAAGATGATGATGCTGCCATCCACACTCGACCGGTTCCTCGCCGGCATGGAATACCCGGCGTCGAAGGACGATCTGTGCCGTGAGGCGCTGCACGACGGCCTCGGCATCGCGGACCGTGACCTGCTGGACGAGCTACCCGACCGCAGCTACAGCTCCCGCTGGCACGTGCGCCACACCCTGATCCGCTCGAGCACTCCGTTCGAGCGCGTCACCGCCCTGGCCTGACCGCGACCGCGGGACGGGCGCCGCACTGGTCCCTGAGCGAGCGGAGCGAGACGAAGGACGCCCACTCCCGCCCTTCGTCTCGCCTCCGGCTCGCTCAGGGACCGGTTCGTGGATCAAGGCATCCATGAGGGGTATGTCCAGGTCGTAGGCCAGCACCACGGCCCGGGCGAGCGCCTCCTCCTGCTCTTCGCCGAGGAAGCCGACCGTCCGGCCCAATCGGTCCGCCGGGATGGTCAGGACGTTGTCCAACGACACCACGCCGTCATGGTCGAGCCCGTTGCGCGGCCCGACCGGCACCTCACTGCTCAGGCCCTTCACGGTCGAGGTGATGGGCGCGACGGTCACCTTCGTCATCGCAGGCCGTGCAGCGGCCCGCGTCAGCACGAGTACCGGACGCGTCTTGTCCAGCCGCGCGAGGCAGATCTCGCGCATCAGCCAGAGATCTCCACGTTGCTCGCCGTCCAGACGACCAGCCCGTCGAGATCGTCGGCCGCGCCGTCGCGCCGGAGGATCTCGGCGTCACGCTCCGCCACCAGCCGGCGCATCTCCCGCTCCAGCGCGGACGCGACCAGGGCGGCCCGGCTGCTGACACGGCCGGTGGCCACCTCCTGGTCGAGGAACGCGACGACGCGATCCGGCAGGCGCACGGCGATCTGAGTGCTCATCTCCCCAGCGTACTCGTTGAATCCCGAACTGGGATGCATCGAACAACCCAGTTCACCCGACATTGAACGACGCGGATCCGCCCTTCGGCTCACTCAAGGACCAGGGGCGGATCCCTACGTCTCCCCTTCGGCTCGCTCACGGACCGAGGCGGATCCGGGTGCTCAGCGCTCCGCGCCGGGAGCCGCTATCCGGGTGTCGAGGGCCAGCTCTTCGGCGTCCATCGCCGCGATGAGCTCGCGCATGACCTCCTCGTTCAGCGTGCCGGCGTCGCGTTCGGCGATCAGCACATCGCGGCGTACCTGCAGCCAGCCCTTGGACAGGCCGACGAGCTCGTCGCGATTCGGCCCCGGTCGCGCGCTCACCGTGCCGGCGTCCTTGTTCTTGCCCTTGTCGAAGGGCTCGTCGCGCTGCCCCTCCGTCGTGTCCCGCTCCACCCGGTTGAAGCGCTGGGCGAACCGGTCGAACCACACGAGCGATGCCGGGCCGTGCGTCTGCTCCCACGCGCTGCGCTTCTCGTCGAGGAAGACCTTCCCGGCGTCGCGCGTGCGGGCGCGCACCTGGGCGAGCTGACGGCGATCCTCCTCCTCTTCATCCGTGACGTCGGCGACGCCGAGGCCGTTGATCAGCAGCGGCAGCGTCAGCCCCTGCAGCAGCAGCGTGCCCACGGTCACCACGAACGCGACGACGACGATGGCGTGCGCGGCGTCGGTGTCGAGACCGGCGAGATCGGCCGCGGCGAGCGCGGTGGCCAGGGTCACCACGCCCCGCATGCCGGCCCAGGAGATCACCGCGTTGTCCCGCCAGCTCAGCTGCGACTCGCGGAAGCGCTCCCGCAACTCGTCCTCGGTGGGCTGGCGGCGCGGCACGCCCACCCCGCGCCTTCTCTTCTCCGCCGCCGCCACACGGTCGCGGAATGCGCCCGAGGCCAGGGCCCGCTCGTACTGGCGCAACCGCAGCCGCGACCAGAACACGCCCCACGCCGACGCCGGATACACGAACAGCGGCCGCACCACCAGCACCGCACCGAGCACCGCCGCCGAGAGCCACAGCACCCCGGCGACCTGGGTCGCGCCGAGCTCCGCGATCACCGGCGGCAGCTGCAGCCCGATGTACGCGAACACGAACGACTCCAGGAGGAAGTCGGCCGACAGCCAGATCGGCGCCTCCTGCATCCGCGTCGCGTAGCTCGTGCGCGGCGCGTTGTAGCCGACCACAAGCCCCATCGCGACGACGCCGAGCACACCGGATCCGCCCAGATGCTCCGTGATCGCGTAGACCCCGAACGGGGCGAGCAGCCCGAATGTGCCGATGACGACCGGATCCGAGATGCGCATGCGCAGCTGATGCATGCCGAGCCCCGCGATCACGCCGATCGCGACCCCCACCACGACCGCCACGACGAACTGCCACACGCCTCCGCCGAGGCTGATCGTCGCACCGGCCAGGATCGCGGCGAACACCCGGTAGAGCGTGAGCGAGGTCGCGTCGTTGATGAGGCTCTCCCCCGACAGCACCGTCATGACCCGGCGCGGAAGCCCGAGCCTGCGGCCGATCGCGGCGGCGGAGACGGCGTCGGGCGGTGCCACGATCGCGCCGAGCAGCAGCGCGCCGGGCAGGGTCAGCGACGGCATGATCAGCCACGCGACCAGGCCCACCGCGGCCGTGGTCACGACGACCAGGCCGATGCCGAGTCGGCGGATCTGCGGCATGCTGCGGCGGAAGCTCACGAACGACACGTCGAGCGACGCCGAGTACAGCAGCGGCGGCAGCACGAGGTTCAGCAGCACGTGCCCGTCGATGCGCAGGTTCGGCACGGCGGGGATGAACGACACGGCGAGCGCCACGACCGTGACGAGCAGCGGCGCGGGCCACCCCTTCCGGCGCGCGATCGCCGCGACGACGACCGATCCGACCAGCACATAGAAGATCTCGGGATCCATGCGGCCAGGGTAGCGGGGCAGCACTGTCGGGCCTCTGTCGCCGTGCTGTCGAGACGTGTCCTGCCGGATCCCGCTCAGGCTGCGGCGGTCAGGATCCGGACGACCTCCTCGTCCGAGGTCTGCCGGAAGTCGACGTAGTGCATGCCCACCGCCATGAAGCCGTCGGGCGCCTCAAGGCAGAACACCTCGTCGGCATCCGGATCCGGCCCGGACCGCAACTCCTCCAGCACCGTGGGCGCGGCCACCGGCACCGCCACCACAACCCGCCCAGCACCCCTGGCACGGGCGATCGCGCAGGCGGCGCGCACGGTCGCCCCCGTGGCGATGCCGTCATCGACGATGAGCGCCGTGCGCCCGTCGAGCGGCTCCGGCGCACGCCCTCCGCGGAACAGCCGCGCCCGGCGTTCCACCTCGGCGCGTTCCCGGCGCTCGGCCGCGCGCAGGGTCTGCTCGTCGACCCCGGCGGCGCGCACGACGTCGGGGTTGCGCACCGCCGCGCCCTCCTCCCCCACGGCGCCCATCGCGACCTCCT
>Ga0308169_10006268_pt1 | contig 10539 bp, 7 predicted proteins | sample PhyBR1_2_FD_202139 | JGI IMG/M metagenome (GOLD analysis project Ga0308169, IMG submission 202139) | Phyllosphere microbial communities from UC Gill Tract Community Farm, Albany, California, United States - DLSLSB.R1 | ecosystem: Host-associated > Plants > Phyllosphere > Unclassified | place... | reverse complement strand
ACTTTGCCAAATGGCAAAACTTCGCTATAATACGTGCATCGGGCGGCTGTAGCTCAGCTGGATAGAGTACTTGGCTACGAACCAAGGGGTCGTGGGTTCGATTCCTGCCAGCCGCACCAACAATTCAAGACGAATGGCTCAGAAAGCGATTTCTGGGCCATTTTTCTTTTGCCCGTCCGTATTGTCCTTATGGATCAGTGACTTAGCTCTGCCATACGGGCAGTCTCATGGGCAAATTCATTGCCGAGCGTTCAATAAATATTCGCAAACTGCAACAAACTCGACCGAGGAGTTTCGCGCGTCTTCAAGTAGGTCCAGTCCTACAAATACTTGGCAAGCCTGATAATTTTTTCTGCTCGTCAATGCAAATAGCCCCTTCTCCTCTATGAGAATCGGGTAAATGACGAATCCGACAAGAAATTATTGAACAGGTGCACATTTCCGAGAAGAAGCGCACACATTGGTGGTTTTTGGCGCGTTTTACCGACGGTTTGATAGGATGAACTTCCCCGATTCTTGAAAACCAAGCTGCAGGACGCGGCTGAATCTTTGCGAGGTAAGAAATGAAAAAATCTCTGATCGCTGGTATCGTGTTTGCAACCGCAACGTTCGGTTCCACGGCCGTCATGGCCCAAACCACCGGTGGCGGCACTACCGCACCGACCATCGGCACCACCCCACAGGTCCTGGACCTGACCAATGGCAGTGGCTTCTTCGGTGACACGCTCGCCATGAACAACAATGGCGCCACGTTTGCCGACCACTTCACCTTCTCGGTCGCCGGCACCACCAGCTCGAACTTCGATGCCATCGTCTCCTCGATCAGCCGCACGGCAGCTACCGGCCTGGATATCAGCGGCCTGTCGCTGTACCGCGTCGGCGGCGGCACCGGCACCGGCGGCACCGGCATGGATACCCTGATCTCCAGCGGTACCCAGGTGAACAAGGGCGCTATGGACGTGTGGTCTGTGTCCGGCAGCAACCTGTCCGCAGGCGACTACTACCTGCTGGTGAGCGGCAACATGGTGTCGAATACGGCAGCGTCGTTTGGCGGCGCCGTGATGCTGGCACCGGTTCCTGAACCGGAAACCTACGGCATGATGCTCGCCGGCCTGGGCGTCCTGGGCTTCCTGGCTCGCCGCCGCAAGCAGGCTGCGAACCAGGCAGCGTAAGTTCCAGCGTCCGTCTACACGGCATTGAAGCGGAGGCGCGCAAGCGCTTCCGCTTTTTTTATGTGCGCAGCTTCTTGATCAGGCTGCGGTTGCCGAGGATTTCCTCGATCTGCTCGAAGCGCACCGGCTTGACCATGTGGTGGTCGAAGCCCGCCTCGAAGGCCAGCTGGCGGTCCTTTTCCTGGCCCCAGCCGGTCACCGCGATCATCACCGTCATCGCCCCGCAGGACAAGCCGCGGATGCCGCGCGCCAGGTCGTAGCCGGACATCTGCGGCAGGCCGATGTCGAGGAAGGCGTAGTCCGGGCAGAAGCGCTTGGCGGCGGCCAGCGCGTCCGGGCCGTTGTGGGTAATGACCACGCTGTGGCCCATCGCCGTCAGCAAGGCGCCGATGCTGTTGACGAAGTCGACGTTGTCGTCGGCCAGCAGGATGCGGTAGGTCTCGGCGCTGATGAAGGAAGCCGGGGTCGGCTTGGCCGGCAGCTCCGGATCGACCACGATCGGCAGGCGCACCACGAACTGGCTGCCGTGGCCGTGGCCTTCGCTGTGGGCTTCGATCGTGCCGCCGTGCAGTTCGACCAGCTTGCGCGCCAGCGACAGGCCGACGCCCAGGCCGGCGGTCGAGCGTTCCAGGGTCGAATCGACCTGCACGAACATCTCGAACACGGTATCCAGCATCTCGGGTGCGATGCCGATGCCGGTATCCGCCACCACCAGCGTCAGGGTACGGTCCTCGACGCTGGCAGTCAGGCTCACGCGGCCGCCGCGGTTGGTATACTTGGCGGCGTTGTTCAGCAGGTTCGACAGGATCTGGGCCAGGCGGGTGGCATCGCCGTTCAGGAAGACCGGGCGGTCGGGCAGGTCGATCTGCAGCTCGTGTCCATGCAGGTCGATGTAGGGACGGACCACCTCGAGGGCGTCGTTGACCACCGCCTTCAGCTCGACGCGGCCGGACTTGATCGTGAACTTGCCGGTATTGATGCGCGAGACGTCCAGCAGGTCGTCCACCAGGCGCACCATCTGGCGCAGCTGGCGTTCCATGATGTCGGTGGCGCGCTGGGTGGCCTGGGCGTCGCCGCTGCGCAGGCGCAGGATGTCGAGGCCGGTGCGGATCGGCGCCAGCGGATTGCGCAGTTCGTGCGCGAGGGTGGCCAGGAATTCGTCCTTGCGGCGGTCGGCCACGATCAGGGCCTGTTCCGCGCGTTCGCGCACCTGCATCTCGTGCTCCAGGGTGGCGTTGGCTTCCTGCAGCGCATGCGAGCGGCGCCCGATCTCGGCCAGCATGTCGTTGAAGGCGTCGATCAGCACGCCGATCTCGCCGCTTTCCTTGCCGGGCACGCGCAGGCTGAAGTCGCGCTGCTGCATCACCTGGCGTGCCACGTCGGTGACGGATTCCAGCGGCCGGGTGATGGCTTCCTGCAGGCGCGAGGCGACCAGCCAGGCGATCGCCAGCGCGCCCAGCATCACCGCGCCGAGGATGGCGCCATAGCTGAGCAGGCGGTCGAACAGGCCGTAGCGCGCGCGCAGGTAAACGGTGCCGACCATGTCGCCGTTCTCGACGATGTTGCGGAACACCACCAGCTCGCTGCCCTCGATGCGGTAGCCCGAGGCCTGAGGGCGCTCCGGCAGCTTCAGCGCGCTGCCCGACGCCGACGGCGCCACATAGCCGGCGAAGCGGCTGCCGCCGCTGGTATAGATGGCGGCCGCCAGGATCTGCGGGCGCACCCGCAGCACCGCCAGGTTCTGGCGCGCGGTCTCGTCGTCGTTGAAGGCCAGCGCCGGCGCGGTCACGCGCGCCATGATGTCGGCCTGGGTCATCAGGTCGTCGGTCCAGTAGCGCTGGAAGGCACGCAGGTCGACCAGCAGCATCGCCATCGACGCCGCCACCAGGGCGGCCAGCGTGGTCGACACCGCCATGAGGATGAGTTTGCGGCGTACCGAACCGCTGTCGCGCATGCTCTTCATCGAGCTCATTGCTGGGCTCCTTTCTGCACCCGGTTCGCCACCGTCAGCAGGCGGGAACTGAGTTTGATGCCGTTACGTTCGGCGGCGTCGAGTGCGACATCGAAGCGCACCCGTTCGTCGACGATGCGGAAATTGATGGCGCTGCCCAGCTGCAGTCCGCCGTCGCATTCGGTCACGACCAGCAGCGCATTGCCGGCCGCGCGCACCAGGCGCCCCACCCTGGCGCTGTCGTAGCCGCCGATGAACAGCAGGTGCACCGGGGTGCCGAGTTCGGACTCGCGCAACACCCTGACCAGGATCGGGCGATTGCCGACGGTCCGTCCGCTGACGATGCGTCCCAGTTCGGCGGCCAGCTCGTCGGCGCCGATCACGCCGATCGTGACCGGGCTGGCGGCGTCGGCGAAAGCGCCAGGAGGAAATTCGGCATAGCCGAGGAATTTATACAGGAAGGCGGCCTTGACGCGCCGTTCCAGCACCGGGCTGGTGGCGGCGTTGTCGGCCCGCGCCGGCGGCAGCAGCGCCAGCTGTCCGCACACGACGGCCGCGCAGAGCAGCGCCCAGCCGGCCAGCCGGCGGCGCAGGCCGTGATTCGCGGATGAGCTCGGTGGACGGTGCATCGGCCGGGTCAGGAGGCGAAGCCAGCGGTGAAGGAAGGCGCGCACACGGCGGCCGGCCGTAAAGACGGCCCTTCGGACAATGCAGGCGACAGCAGGAAACTCTTGATCATCTTGCTATCCTAGAGCATTTTCCCGAGTGCACCAAGCGTGCGTTGGCAGCGGGTGCTCAGGCGGCCTCTGCTGTGCTATTAAAACGATCAATAACTGTCATTACAAATCTAAATTGGATTTCTTTTTTGCGATGCAGCATTATTACACCTGTCTCCTCTATTCTCCTCCAAGGATAGATTCAGCCCGCTCCCGTAGCGGGCTTTTTTTTGCCCGTGTGCGGGCCGCCCCCTGTTGCCGATTTGGTGTAGCATTCCGTTCTTTGCGTTTCGATAACAGTATTTACATCTTGCCATGATCCCAACTGGACAGCCCGCGCCCTCCTCCAGCTCCTTCGACTGGTCCGCCACCCGGCTGGGCGACTCCCGGCAATGGCCCTGGCCCTTGCGCATGGCGGCCGACCTGTTGTTCAACCTGCCGGTGCCGGCGCTGCTGGTGTGGGGCCGCGACATGACGGTACTCTTCAACGAGGCCTACGGCGCCCTCGCCGGCCCGAGCTATGGCAAGGTCCCTGGCGGCAATGTGCCGCCGGTGATGCCGCCGCCGCTGGCTGCCGCCGCGGCCGAACTCGAGCGCGCCTGGGACGGCGAGGCCGCGGTCGCCGCCAGCCGTTCCTTCGGTTTCGCCGGCACTTCCGGGGCCGACACCCACGATCTCCATTTCACCCCGCTGCGCGGCGACGATGGCGCCGTGCTGGGCATCCTGTGCGTGGTGGCCCCGGCCGCGATCGGCACCGCCGCCGAGGGAGCGCCGGCCGGTCCGCTGCGCATCCTGGTGGTCGAGGACAACGTCGACTCCCAATACCTGATCTGCGAGATGCTGCGCGCCTTCGGCCACCATGCGGACGGCGTCGGCCATCCGGACGATGCCCTGGCCCATCTGGCGGCCGGCCGTTACGACATCCTGTTTACCGACGTCAGCCTGCCGGGCATGTCGGGCGTGGAACTGGCGCGCAAGGCGATCGTCGATGCGCCGTCCATGCAGGTGATCTTCGCTTCCGGCTACGGCGACACCTTGCTGCGCCACGTCGAGTTCCCTTACCTGTCGCTGCAGAAGCCTTACGAGCTCGACCAGCTGCAGGCCGCCCTGGACAAGGTCGCGGGGCAGAAACAGGCGCGTTCCTGATGCGCGCAACGGTGTGCATCAAACCGCCAGGGCTGGGCTAGAATCCATGGACGGCTTGCCATCGATGCAGGGCGGGACCGTCTGCGCTTCCCGCGCGGCAGCCCCTCGAACGCGCCCACAGCCACGAACGATGATCCTGAACGCTTTCACCGCCGGCACCGACAGCCCGCTACCGCCGATCCGGCGGCGCGCAGCACTGGAGGCACGATGAGCGAGGAATTGCGCCAGGCAAGGGAAGCGCTGCGCCGTGCCAACGAGCGCATGGAGAACATGCTCGAGAGCCTGAGCGACGGCTTCTGTGCCGTCGACCACGACTGGCGCATCATCTATATCAACGAGCGCGCGCTGGAAATGCTGGCGCCGCTGCAGCGCACCCGCGCCGGCCTGGTCGGCCGCGACATCTGGGACGCCTTCCCCGAACTGCGCGGCAGCCAGCTGGAAGACCTCTATCGCCGGGCGATGGATGGCCGCGAGACGGCGATCCAGGAATTCTTCTATCCTGGCCTGGGACGCTGGTTCGAAGTGCGTGCCCATCCTTCGCCGGACGGCCTGACCCTCTACTTCCAGGACATCGACCGCCGCAAGGCCGACCAGCAGGCCCTCCTGCTGGGCAACAGCCGCCTGCAGGTGGCACTGGCCGCGGGCCGCCTGGGCGACTGGCGCTGGGATGCCGCCAGCGACCGCCTGTCGCTGGGCGAGCGCGCGGCCGCCATCTTCGGCCTGCCGGCCGAGACCCCGCTGGCCTGGACAGAACTGCGCGCCCGCCTCGATCCGCACGACCGCGAAGGCGTGCGCCGCGCCGTGCTGCAGGCCTTCGCCGGCCAGAACGACGTCGAACTGGAATGCCGCCTGCTGGGCGACGGCGACGGCAGGGAGACCCGCTGGGTGGCCCTGGTAGGCCGCGCCGATTACGCCGAGCCGAACCGCCGCGAAGGCGTGCTCGGGATGACCGGCGTGGTCCAGGACATCAGCGCCCGCAAGAGCGCCGAAGACACCCTGCGCCAGAGCGAGGAAGTACTGCGCGCGCTGGCCAACACCATCCCGCAGCTGGCCTGGATGGCCCAGGCCGACGGCGCCATCGTCTGGTTCAACGAACGCTGGTTCGACTACACCGGCACCACGCCCGATCAGGTGGTCGGCTGGGGTTGGCAATCGACCTGCGAACCGAGCGTGCTGCCGGCCGTCATGGAACGCTGGCATGCGACCGTGCGCAGCGGCGATCCCTTCGAGATGGAATACCCGATCCGCGGCGCGGACGGCAAGTACCGCTGGTTCCTGACCCGGGTCAACCCGGTGCGCGACCGCCACGGCAAGGTCGTGCGCTGGTTCGGCACGAATACCGACGTCGACGAGGTCAAGCGCGCCGAACATGCCCTGCGCGACGAGTCGCACGTGCTGGAACTGCTGAACAGCACCGGCAGCGCCCTCGCCTCCACCCGCGAACTGCGCTCCCTGCTGCAGGCCGCCACCGACGCCGCCACCGGCATCGCCGGCGCCCGCCACGGCGCCTTCCTGTATCACGGCCGCGACGGCGCGGACGGCAAGATCTTCTCGCTGTACACGGTGTCCGGCGCCAGCACGGCCGAGTTCGAGCCCTTTGGCGAGTCCGGCCCCAACGCCCTGTTCGGACCGGGCCTGTCGCCGCACGCCCCGGAAATCCGCGAAGTGATGCGCGCCGACGACGTCTCCCACGATCCGCGCTTCGAGGGCCGCTCGCCCTTCGGCCTGCCGGCCGGCCATCCGCCGGTGCGCAGCTACCTCGCCGTACCGGTGATCGCGCACTCCGGCGAGGTGCTGGGCACGATGTTCTTCGGCCATCCGGAAACGGGCGTGTTCACCGAACGCACCGAGCGCATCGTACGCGGCATCGCCGCCCAGGCCGCGGTGGCGATCGACAACGCGCTTCTGTACGAAGCGGCCCAGCGCGCCGCCGAGGAGCGCAAGGTGCTGCTCGAGAACGAAAGGCTGGCGCGCGCCGAGGCCGAACGCACCAGCCAGATGAAGGACGAATTCCTGGCCACCCTGTCGCACGAGCTGCGCACCCCGCTGTCGGCCATCCTCGGCTGGGCCCAGGTGCTGCGCCGCGGCAGCCGCGACCAGAACGACCTGGCGAAAGGCCTGCAGACCATCGAGCGCAACGCGCGCGCCCAGGCCCAGCTGATCGAAGACCTGCTCGACATGAGCCGCATCACCTCGGGCAAGGTCCTGCTCGACATGCAGGTGGTGCCGCCGATCGGCTTCATCGACGCCGCCATCGAGACCGTGCGCCCGGCCGCGGATGCCAAGAACATCCGGATCGAAAAACATTACGCGGGCGACCCGGGCATGATCGCCGGCGACCCGGCCCGCCTGCAGCAGGTGGTGTGGAACCTGCTGTCGAACGCCATCAAGTTCACCCCGCGCGACGGCCTCGTCGAGGTGATCCTCGCCTGCAACGAGGCCAGCGTGAGCATCACGGTGCGCGACAACGGCGCCGGCATCAAGCCCGAATTCCTGACCCACGTGTTCGAACGCTTCCGCCAGGCCGACGCCTCGATGACGCGCCGCCACGGCGGCCTCGGGCTTGGCCTGGCGATCGTCAAGCACCTGATCGAGCAGCACGGCGGCACGGTGCGGGCCGACAGCGCCGGCGAAGGCCAGGGCTCCAGCTTCACGATCGAACTGCCGCTGGCCAAGCAGCAGGCCACGCCCAGCCGCTCGGCGCGCGCCGCCATGATCCTGCCGAGCCCGAGCACCCCGGAAATGACGGTGCGCGACCTCAGCGGCGTGGACGCCCTGGTGGTCGACGACGACCGCGATGCGCGCGAACTGATCAAGCGCATCCTGACCGATTGCGGCGCCACCGTGCACATCGCCGCCAGCGCGCGCGAAGCCTTTGCGCGTTTCGGCGAAGCGGTACCGAACCTGCTGATCAGCGACCTCGGCATGCCCGAAGTCGACGGTTTCGAACTGCTCGACTGGGTGCGCCACCTGCCGCGCGAGCAGGGCGGCCAGGTGCCGGCCATCGCCCTCACCGCCTTCGCCCGCTCGGAAGACCGGCTGCGCGCCCTGGAAGCGGGATTCTCGGCGCATATTTCGAAGCCTGTCGAGCCGAGCGAACTGATCGCAACGGTGGCCTCGGTAGTCGGCCCGACGGCGCCGCTGGTTCACCGCGTGGCGGCCCCTGCCGTGGGGGAAAATCGCCTGCGCTAGCGTGCGGTTGTTGTTCCTACCCACGCACGCGGCGCTGTCCTACAAGAAATTCTCTGGCATTTGCTAGACTAGGGAATGTTGCAGTAGAGGTGGGTTCGGAGCACTATTATCCGGGCCGTCAGCCTTGATTTGACGAGAGTAAGCATGCCCAGCCGCCAAGACATCCTGAACGCCAAGATTCTGGTCGTAGACGATTCGCCCGACAATATCGAACTGATGGAAGAGATATTGCGGGAGGAAGGCTACACCGATGTCAGCTCCACGATGCTGCCGGAGCAGGTATGCCCATTGCATCGCGAACACAACTACGACCTGATCCTGCTCGACCTGCAGATGCCCGGCCTGAACGGCTTCCAGGTCATGAAGGGCCTGAAGGAGATCGAGCAAGGCGGTTATCTGCCGGTATTGGCCCTGACGGCCCAGCCCAGCTTCAAGATCGCGGCCCTCGAGGCCGGCGCCCGCGACTTCATCAGCAAACCCTTCGACCTGCTGGAAGTGCACAAGCGCATCCACAACATGCTCGAAGTGCGCCTGCTCTACAAGGAGCTGGCCCAGTACAGCCGCGCCCAGCAGGAACTGGCGCTGCACGACGCCCTCACCGGCCTGCCCAACCGGCGCCTGCTGGAAGACCGCATCGAAACCGCCCTCCAGCACGCCAACCGCAACCACCACAAGGCGGCGGTCATGTACCTGGACCTGGACGGCTTCAAGGCGATCAACGACACCTACGGCCACGCCTATGGCGACGAGATCCTGAAAATGGTGTCGCAGCGCCTGCTGTCGAACTCGCGCAAGGAAGACACCGTGGCGCGCCTGGGCGGCGACGAATTCATCGTCCTGCTGGGCGACATCCACAGCCTGGCCGATGCCCAGGGTCCGGCGGCCAAGCTGGTCGAAGCCCTGTCCGAGCCTTTCTTCATCAACGACCTGACCCTGCAGCTGTCGACCAGTATCGGCATCAGCATGTATCCAGACGACGCCGAGCACGTCACCGACCTGATCAGCATCGCCGACTACGCCCTCTACGAAGCCAAGCGCGCGGGCAAGAACCGCTTCTGCGCGAACGGCGGCGCTGCCCGCCAGGCGGCCCAGGCGGTGAAGCCGCCGGCGCCGGCGCCGGCGCCTTCTTCGCAGGAGTTGGCGCAGCATCGCTGAGCCGAGGCCTGAACAACCGTCATTCCCGCGAAAGCGGGAATCCATGCTGACGCATCGAAGTTGCTTGCGTTAATTGCGCTACGCGGTTCCAGCTAATCCGATTCCTGTTACTCGGCATGGGTTCCCGCTTTCGCGGGAAGTCATTTCCGGCAGTGCCGGAAATGACGCAATAAAAAAGGCGCAGCCGACCCCAGCTGCGCCCGTGCGATTCAGCGATCGAATCAGGCCGCGCCGGCCGTCTTCTCGCCACCCGGCCCCAGTGCAGGCTTGCCGATGGTTTCGCGGTTATGCGCCTCGATGGCGGCCGCGCCCTGGTGGTCCGAGCTGGCATCGACCTTGTCCGGCGCCACTTCGATGCGGGTGATGCTGGATTGGATGGACACCGGGTCGCTGGCCGGGAAGGTCATCTCGACGGCCTCGTCGATCAGGGTTTCCTTGGCTTTCTCGCCGGTCGGCTCGGCTTCGGCCGAGGCCATGGTGCGGATCGCACGGGCCCACTTGACGGCCTTCAGTTCGGCCAGTTCGCCGATGGTGTTGATGCCGAATGCATCGCGCAGGGCATCGGCTTGTTGCCGGGTCATGCCGCGCAGGGCCGTGACCGGCTGGTCGACCAGTTCGCGGAAGCATTTATCGTGATGGGTGTCGTTTACGATGATTTGAATATTCATGTCTGTCCTTTCAAGTTGGCGCCTGTCTTCCATTGACACGGTTGAACCAGACACGTTTCCACTATCTCACAGGCTTCTGCGCTGCGTATGTGCGGCAGCGAACCGTGTTGCCGGGGTGCGCACGATTGGTTTTTGGCCTTTTTCTTTGCGTGGTATCATGATTAATTGCAACAAATATTGTGAATTTATTTTGCAATGGGGCATCCTCTGCTATCCTTTGCCAGGTTTGTGAATACAACGCATTGACACCAGCCCGACTGCCGTGCCGAACTCCGAAAAGCCGAAGATCCTCGTCGTCAACGACGATGCCGCCAGCCTGTTGGCGCTGACCAGCCTGCTCGAACTATGGGCCGAGGAGAGTAACTACGAAGTGCTGTCGGCCCGGTCGGGGCAGGACGCCCTGCGCGAAGTGCTGCGCCACGACTTCGCCGTCATCCTGCTGGACGTGAACATGCCCGGCATGGACGGCTTCGAGACCGCGGAAGCGATCCACCAAAGGCCCCGTTCGGCCGACATCCCGATCATCTTCGTCACCGCCT
>Ga0308169_10006267_pt1 | contig 10543 bp, 21 predicted proteins | sample PhyBR1_2_FD_202139 | JGI IMG/M metagenome (GOLD analysis project Ga0308169, IMG submission 202139) | Phyllosphere microbial communities from UC Gill Tract Community Farm, Albany, California, United States - DLSLSB.R1 | ecosystem: Host-associated > Plants > Phyllosphere > Unclassified | place... | reverse complement strand
CGTTCCTCACCATGCTCAGCGGTAATCCCTTTGGTCATCGATACGGCTTCAGGTCAGTCATCCAGCACCTGCCGTACTACGCTATTCTCAGGAATATGCGTATCTGCCAGGTTCTGGAAGGACCCGGGCCTGTTCGTCGCCAAATGCGGCTGGGGACGACTCAAGGGGATCTGGTCCACCTTCTGGAAGATCAAGGGGCTCTTGAGCGGTCAACAAGAGGTATCGAGTACCGCACCTCACAGATGGACTTTATGTCCGGCTTGGAGGAGATCGAGAAGGAAACCCAGGAAGCGGAGGCGGAACGGCTCGCAAACGAGGGTGAGGGTTGGAAGGCGAAGGTGTCCGAGTTGTCGGGTTCGATCAAGCAGCGACTTGACGGAGGCTAAAGCGCTTTGAACGGATTCGGGTAGACAGGACCAAAATGGTCGTAGCAACGTTGTGGCACTGCCCGGAAGAAAGGGACAGAGTTCGTATTGCCGTAGGTTGTGCGAGTCTCGACGAGATTGCGTGCACCTGGCGCCGTGGTTGGGTTGAGGTGGGTCAGGGCTTCTGCAACCGCATGTCTGTGCAGGAGCAGATATCTCCGCGCCCACCGGTCGTTCTTACACCGTGTTGATCATTTCATCAGCTGGGGGAGCTGCACCGGTTCACCTGGTGGTCTCATCGAGCCAAACCCGGTTTACACCATGCATCTGTTCGACCCGTCCGTTTAGGCCGAGATCGTGCGCTTCACCGCGTCCTTGACCTGTGCATTCCCCACCCAGTCCGCCTCCCTGCCCATTAGCCTTGCACCTTGCCCCAGGAACCTCATTCAAACATACGGGTCCTCCAAATGGTCGTCAAAGTCAACCAGCAGTCGATGCGTGTGGTCCCGCCGTATCAGGTCCAATGTGCCCTTCACGAGAACCTTCTCTGACTGGATCGTGACTGAGCCCTCTGAGAGCGGCTTCGTGTTCGGTCCAGTGTGAAACGTATATGGGTTGGTGCCTGCGCCGAGCTTGGTGTTGTCGACCTGGCGATCAGCGCTGCCCCCTTCTTCTCCCTCGCGGGACGTCTCAGGCCTCAAGCTCTGCATCAGCTGCCCTGTGATGCAGTCCAGGAAGCACATGGAGCTGGGAGAGGGAAGGCAGCAGGACAGAGACTCACCGTCAGACCGACGGCACCCTCGAACCCCTTCTTCAGCCCGTCTAATATCCGTTCGCCGACCCGTCCCAGCCCGGCGACCTCCAGCTCATGCACCACATACACGCCCACGACCTTCAAGCCCCTCCGCTTCGCTTCCTCCTGCGTCAGACTCAGTCCCGCTTCAGCCATGGGCGACAGAGACGTATAGTTGTGTAAGAGGGGGACTGCATCATCGATGACCACTTCGCTGGCATTGACCGAACCGAGCAGCAAGCCGAGGACGGTGTTTGACGTGTATCGCGCGGCGTGCAAGAGCGGCAGGGCGTACGCGAGCGGGGAGAGGGTGTAGGTGTAGGGCGTTGCGGACATGGTGAGTGTGGTGTGCTGCAGTGAGCGAGTTGGAAGTTTAGGCGAGTGCAAGTGACAACGAGGTGGATCTGTCTATCTTTCGGTCAACAGCGCTTTGGGCCGGTCGATTGGGCCGGTAACTATGTGCCTGTCCGCCTTGGACACGTTCATCCCCCCAGCTCACCTTGGACAGTTTCATATTGCCAGCTCGCCTGGCGCTCACAGACGGTCACGGATGCATTCTGCTTGCAGATCTATATGTACATTGCACTCGCACCGGCTCTGGCAAAGTCACCACGCCTGCGCGCCCTCATTATCCGCGGAAGATCCGCCCAATCGTCGGCGTCACGCCCCACAGTCCTCGTACAACACGAAACCTCCACCTATATACCCACGCCATTGCTGTAAGGCACTTCGTGGAAAAGGTACGACTGGCCATCAGCGACGCGCAGACCCAGACACGTCGACAAGGACTCACCACACTCTCTCCGAAATGACTCCTCCTGATGGTCTCCGCCAAAACATGGCTCACATCGATCTGCTCAATCTTCGGACACTGCGCAATCTTGTCCTGCAACGGGATAGTATTTGTCACCACGAGCTTCTCCAGTCCGCTCTCGTTGATCACCTTGAGGGCGGGTCCGCTGAGGATACCGTGCGTCACGACGGCGAAGACGCGGGTCGCGCCCTGGTCGAGCAGGTTGCGCGCGGCAAGGCCGAGCGTGCCGCAGGTGTCGGCCATGTCGTCCACGAGGATGGCAATTTTGCCCTTGACGGACCCGACGAGGACCATCCGCGAGACTTCGTTGGCCTTTTTGCGCTCCTTGTGGAAGAGGGCGAAGTCGACGTTGAGCCGGTCGGCAATGGATGTGGCGCTGGAAATGAGCGTCGCGATCGATGTGAACGGCTCTAGGCCCGAAGAGGAGTGGCACGTACCGCTTGGCTCCACCCGCATCAGGCGAGACGATAACGCAGTCCCGGACGTCGTCAAAGGTATCACGGATGTACTTGATCGTAGACGGCTCGGCGTACAGCTACAGGTCAGCCTGCTCTCCCCGTTGTTCCAACGCAGATTGCGTCGCTTACGCTGGATCGTCAGCGATGATCGTCATCCGGAGAAAGCAGGACTCACTTGTCAACCGGGACGTCAAAGAAGCCCTGGATCTGCGAAGCGTGCAAGTCCATCGTCTGCCGTCAGCTACAGTCTGAAGACGTCTCCACGGCCCACTCACGATGACGTGGTCACATCCCGCCGCGATCAGCATGTTGGCGACGAGCTTGGCGGTGATGGGCGCTCTGGACTTGTCCTTCTTGTCTTGCCGAGCATAGAAGAAGTGCGGGATGATGGCTGTGATCCGCTTGGCCGATGCGATCTGTTGTCAGTCTACGTTCTCGCTCGCTGTCCGGTCTGGTGCGTTCTTCCGCCTTTCGCCATCTGCGCTGCTGCAAGTCGTCGCTTCCAAGTGTTTGCCCTCTTCCTTCCTGCTCTGGCATTCTTCGACGAGGCCGCGCCCATCTCCCTCCAGTCTTTCCGCCTTTGTCATGTAGTCTCCCTCCGCGGGTGATGCCGAGCGTTGTGTTGGTCCTCCTCTCCGCCCTTGTTTCCGCTCAAGCCGTTTTGGAATGCCAGAGCCATTGACCCACCTTGCACGCATGGATCATGATACACAGCTCCAACAGCGAAGTGTTCACCTCCCCAGCACCCTATCATCAGCGCCTGCGCTATCCTCACAGCTCGGACACCCCTGTCCGCTCACCGTGTTTAGGATGTAAACATCGTAATCCCGCACACTCTCCGTGATGGTCACCTTCGTCTCGCCGGACGGCGGCTGAACGATGTTCGCCTTCGCGACGGGGATGTTCAGTCTGTCCATCAGTCTGCTGTCCATTCCACTTCCTCTCCCGTCAGTCCCCTCTTCCCCAGCTCCTGCCTCCTCCCAGGTCCACAACGAGCCGCAGACGACAGCAAAACGACGTACCGCTTCGCAATGAGATGGGCCAACTCAGGGTGCGAGCTCCCTACTCGTCAGCAGACATCCGGCTTCGCAGCCTGTACGGGGCATGACGTACCCGCAAACAGCTTGATACTAGCATATGCTGCCGACGTCATGGCGACCTGACCTGTAGAGGGATATCAGGCGGGGCGGATGAAAGAGATTCTCGGCTTTGTGCGCGACGTCCAGAGCCGTGCGTGTGCGTGCGTGGCCCGTCAAGGAGGATGGGCGGTCTGAGACGACAAACGTTTGATCGCGCCGAAACAGTTTTTGGGCGGTAGAGCGGGATGGTCCGGGACAGTGAGTCGACGGAGGTGACGGATCCGTTGGCCGGCTTTTAGCGGTGACGAATGTGCGATGTGTGAGATACGCAAACGTGCGCTGAGCTGTCAAGCGGAAGGAGTTGGTGGGTCGATGGCTTGTCGCCTGGTGCGTCCTGGTGAGAGGAGAAACAGCAACGAGCACCGCGAGCGAGGTGGATATGGACAGTATGGCGAATTGGTGTCCTGACCGTTCAAAATCTTTGTAATGTGTTTTCGGCCAAATTGTATTGGGTATTACGATGCCTTCCCCGCAGCGGATTACACTTCCCCGTAATCGCCGTCGGCTTTGGTGCGTTAGCGCCGAGCGGTCCCTGCGCGACCTGCGGACGGGTCGAGTGGGCGAGCACGACGTCGCACGACTGACTGTCATCTCGAGGAGGTCTTCCGTGTTCATGTCATTGGACAGGGGCCGTCACGACGGGCGGGAACATCACCAGCCATGCAGCCAGTGCTCAAGCACCCTGCAGCCTTCTACGAAAACACGTACTTCCCGCGTCTGCCCCCTGCTTCCAGCTTCTGACGCAGCGAATGCGCTTTCCGGATCCCAAAGCCTCGCAGCCCAGGCCCTAGCAGGGAGGATAATCGTGCGATTGAGAGTATCATGCACGCGGACGGTCCGGTCCGTACAAGACGCCTCACCCGGCTCATCCGGTCATAGTATACATATAACGGGCCGCCCAGCTATGTAGCAAGCTGCTACGGTGGGGGGTAGGTGCAAAGAAGCCTCATCCCGGGAACCGACGGCTGCGAGCTCGACCGTGAGCGAGCTGAGATACTACGCCGAGCCCGGCGCGGAGAACTCGAGCCGATTGCCCGCATAGTCGGTAGCGAAGAACCTCGTCGGGTACTCGGGGCCCTACTCGTCAACACCTGCGTTGTGAAGACTCCATACAGGTCCGCCAGTCCGGGCAACGCACCTTGGACCCCGAGCTCTCGCCTCCTGGCTCATCGCACTTCAACGCCCGCGCCTCGGACTGGCCTATATGGTGCTCGTATATCCTCTTCTGGAGGTCCAGCAGCGCCTCACGCGTCGACAAGGCAAAGCACGGATGTCTGCTCGAGAGTAGGGCCGGGGTGGAGTGTCCTGGCTCTTTCTCGAACGCAACATGCACCTGGCGTCAGCTTACATCATACATTAATCCGCCATGACAGGTCTCCGTGCCTCGGTCTGCGGGTATGCGAGACGGTCGCTGCCCGCACACGGTTAGCACAAGACAACGCCTACACATCGAATCCGTCCAGTCCACCATCCGCCTCCTCATGCCTGCTGGAGGAGCCGCGTACTCACCTGCTGAGGCCCATCGCCCACCCGGAACCACCGCAAAACATCCCTCTGCGCCGCCGGGACCGGATCCGTCCCGAAACCGATCACCCCACCGTAAAACTCCTCGGCGAGGTGCAACGTCCCCTCGGGCACGCACAGGTTGACATGCTGCAGCGTGATGGACATGTTTGGTCGTTTGCGCCGAGCGTCGAGTCGACTGTATCGCTTTGATTGTCGCCGTGATGCGAGACGGTCAATAGGTCAACGGACAATTACCGCGCATATCCGACCGAGGTCCGGCCCGCCAGTCCGGGTATGGCGGGTCCAAGGGATAAGATCCTGCCGAGATCTGCCGTGTTCGACAACGGCATAGTGCAATGGACCATGGCGGTCGCGCGCTGGCTTACAACACGTACAACATGTACAACAGACGTACAAGGTATATATAATCTACGCATACAAAAGGGAATGTCGTGGCTTCGTACGCGTGGTGTCGTGATGTATTCGTCAAGCTGCGCTCGTTCGCGCATTCGAGGCAGACTTCTCCCACTCCCTGCCCCCGCCTACTCACATGTCCGCAAAGCCCCATCACTCTCAGGCTGCGACTGAACCACCCCTTTGTCCCCCCAACGTCGTCTCTTCTGCCTCTCATACTTCCGTCCGTCCCACGGGTGCGCGCATGTCATGCCGGTTTCTCCGTCATGCCGGTTTCTCCGCCAACTCATCGTCCGCTGTCCCGTGGCTGCCTCTACTCGACGTCGCTACCACACTCGCCGCAGTGATCGTCGCACTACGCTCTCTCCCCGACGATTTGCCCCGACCGAACCACGCTGAGATTGGCGATGTCATCTTCTCCCGGAGGGAGGCGTATGGCTTGCCCGGCGAGGGCGTGGAGATTAATGTCAAGCTGGGTCGACCGGATGACCCGCGACTGGGATATCAGTACTGAACACATTGTCATGAGTGATGAGACCGCCTGGCTGCTTACCTATCGGTGACTGGGGTTTGCGGCGGCGCAGTCTCTGCTGTCTCGTTGTGAGTCGAGCCGAACAACAAGCTCTGCAGCTCCGTCATGTCTTCCACGCCGTAATCCATCTTTGTCTCAGCCGGCGGGGAGCCTACAGCGGGCGAGCCGGTACCTCTCGCAAGGATTCGATGCCGCATGATGGAGACAAGGTGCGCCGTATCAGCCGCTACATCCACCAGCCCAGCCCTTGTGGGAGTCGGCAGGAAGTACCGCTCATCGAGGCCTATGTCATGCCGCCGCATTTCAAGGTACGTCCCAAGATCTGATAGAGTCATTGACTCGCTGGCCATCGTCTCGCGGTGAGCTGCTTACTGGACAAAAACTCCAGCATCACTCACCGAGACGTACAGCAGGAAATCAGACATCGTCTCCCGATGATCCCGGATGAATTGCGCATGCGAAGCGAGATCCGTATCTCGCTCGACGGCGCCCTCCACAGGAAAGGCGATGCTGTGCAGGACCTTGGCGGCGAGCTTGAGGTGACGTTGGGCTTGCGAGTGGGGTTGAGCTGATGTCAACTTGCTCGTACGATAATCTTCAGAAGGACATACCATCGACCAGGTCGTACAACTGAGGTTGCATCAAAGCGGGATTGATCAGGCGAAGCTGCAATCAGAAGGGCGCAGCGGAGATAGATGGCAGCTCACGAAAACAAAGGATGCGACAGCTCTTGAGGGTAGACTGCCATGAGCTCTGGGTTGTTGAGCCAGCCAGCACTTTGCTCACGCTGTTTCTTCCGGCTGTTTCTCGCGCAGGAAAGCTCTGAGCGAGGCGAACACTTTCCGGAGCGGTCTGCGTATTAGTACCGAGCCTCCCGTCGTTTCATTGACCGACGTACATGGGAAACATATGCCGATGGGCTGAGATCAGCTTCGACGGCACAGCAAGAAGCGAATGACTCACTGTATATGCTGTCCCAACACTCGTGCGTGACGCGGAACAGGTCGTCATCTGTAAGCGCGGCCTCAGCGGCACAGATGCGCCGGACCGTGGGTCCGATGGTCGCCATTAGGAAGTTGAAACACAGAAAGCGCATCGATGACTCCAGATTCTTGGTCAGTGGTGTGTTGCCACGAAACAGCGTCTCGGGTGCTGGTCATGAGCATTTAGCCCCGAACCTCGGAAGACTGTACCAACATGACGATGACTCCCGCTCTGACATGTCGACCAGCCTCTGGATCAATGTCCCTGTGGCGAAGCCGATCCGCGAAAGGAAGTACGAAGTTCCGCGAAGCATGTTAAGCTTGTTCATGCGGTAGATGTCGTCCAGGCCGGTGGACCGGTCGAAGTGCTGTAGATCAGCGATCAGACCGCAGACTCTTGCTCGACAGTCACCGTCAGGATTTTGGCATCTTGTGACCAGCACGAGCTCTCGTAATAGCTGACTGCGAGCCGTATTTCTCCGAGGACTGCTCCGTCTAGTGATATGATTGGATATCGTTCGTCTTGGCGAGACCGAAAGTCGCACACAAGGGGGAGGGTGACAGTGGCAAAGTGCTCGAACCGGGCTTTCCGAAGGCGGTATAATCGGAGGACTGGGATGAGTTTGGTCTGAGCAGTGGTCACTACCTGCTCACCACATGACGAGAAGGGGGGAATATCCTCGAGGTGGTAAGACGTCCCCCAATACGGTCGTTGCCCTGCCTCGGCACGCACACCCGCCGTCCGCAACATCAACGCATCATCAAGAAAGCTAGTATCAGTACCATGTCTCGACTCGAGAACCCACAGTTCCGCCGCCAGCTTGTACCGGTGGCTCCAACCTGCTTTGGATCGCGGCGTCGGTGACCCCGCCCGAGAGGCCTCTGTTCCCGATGCGACTGACGCCTGGCTCGGTATGTGTGACATGCTCTTTGACTCGTCCAGGCCGGCACGTGGAGATGTGGATGAACTCGCCTCTTCAAGATCAAGGATGTCGATATGCACCCTGCGGTCGACGTGCCCGTTATCGCGAGGCACCATTACGCGCATCAGGCACAACCATTCAGAGGCGGCGTGCGCCGACTCGAAAGCGACGAGGACGGTATGCATGTCGGATGCGCTGAAGGCGAGGGTATTAGGGTACGGGACGATGGAGGGATGTACTCGATTGACCAGCAAGGAAGGAGGCCGTGGGCTGGACAGATTGGCGACATGTTGAAAGAAGGTATTGCCCTTGCGTCAGCTCCGAGATCCCGGCAGGCCAAAGGATAGCTCACCTCGTCGTCGAGGATGTTCAGGTCGATGCTTTCGGAAACTATGCTGGCCACAATGTGCGCCCGAAGCTTGCCCTTCAGCCATACAGCCGGTAGACCAGGAGTCTGGGAAGCACCAGGAAACAACCCTGATTCGAAATGCGAAGTCGACTTGGAGTCTGTCTGTCAGCTGGCTGGATGCATGCATTTGATGCTTACGTCTCAGCTTTGGCGTTCTAGGACTGGTACGGGGTGTTGACGATCCTGTGGACGCACTGAACGCATCGGAAGTTCGGGGGATGGCCGCAATTGACTGGTCGTATGTTGGCGAAGCAATGAGGGGGTTCGATACGGATCTCGTCGAGGTGCTGCCGGCGATCTCTGTGCGTCGAGCCTTCGGTATCTGCGACTTGGGGCGAGACTAGCCCATCAGCATGGGTCGATGTGATCAGCTCGATGGAGATGAACGTACGAGACCGAGACGGGATACACGATTGATCTTGGAAGGGGGAGGCGAGCGGGTTTGATCTAGGGTACAGGGATGGCTGTTGTTCATCGAGACGAGGAAGGTGATCGGAATAGAGAATGACTGGGTGCTCATCGTGGAGGGTAGGTTGGTGGCCGAGAACGCGCTGACATGTCTTGCGCGGCGAGAGGAGAGGTTAGAAAGACGAGGTGATCTGAGAGATGCGGTGTGAGCCAAAGGAAGTCGCGCGCATTGACTGACTTTTGGTGGATCAAACGCTTCCGGTCCGGTGATGAAACGTGGGGTCTCCAACCGAACGACATTAGGAATAGGGGATTACGATTCGGATGCCTAAGGACATTGCGTGATCCATTACAATGCGGTTGTAATTCGGAATGGGCTTATCTCCGTTTTGCCACATCCCCGCGTCATTGGCGGGTCAGGCCAGGCGAGGATGCGAGTGCAGGGGCAAGGGCGGGCCGGCTCATGCTCCGGCTGTTGCGCACAGTGGGTGGGTCAGTCAGCTCACGGCCGATTCTTCCACCGGGCCCACCACCCCAATCCACCTGCACGCACACCTCCCTTGATCAGCTTGCATTGTCTTTCCATCTTCCATCAAATCCGCCTCCCCAGGATACTCACAGGTGTGCACAGCGAAACAGCAAGACACATCTCTCCCGACGCTGCAAAATCCCCAAGTAAATCGCTCGCTTGAATCGTACGTCATTATTGGCCAGGCAGCAAAACCCGCCAATTCGCACGCACGCTCGCTGACCAAGTTGCTTCACCCGCTCGCTGCTTCGCCGACGTATCCACCCGTCACCGCATCACCTTTCTCATCCATCGGTCCTTTCATCCGCATCCGCACAACAGACCACACCGCCATGTCCTCGGAATCGTCCAAGAAAGGGTCCATCCCGTCGATGGAGACCTCTGGCGATGCATTGACCGAGGAGACCGTCGTCGTCGTCCTCGGCGCCAGCGGTGATCTCGCCCAGAAGAAGACCTTCCCCGCCCTCTTCGCCCTCTTCACCCAGGGATTCCTGCCCAAGGACATCCACATCGTCGGCTACGCCCGGACCAGTGAGTGCTTGCTGCCATGCAGGCGAGGACGAGGACGTGGATCGCCGAGCCGCGGCTGACGGACAGAAATGGACGAGACCGAGTTCCACAAGCGCCAGACCAAGTACCTCTCCCCGCCAAAGGACGACGAGGAGCTCGCCAACAAGTTTGACGAGAATGTCGAGCGGTTCAAGAAGATCTCGTCGTACGTTGCCGGCCCGTACGACGAGGACTCTGGATTCCAGAACCTGCTCAAGCACGTCGAGGAGCTCGAGAAGGGACGAGAGGGCAGCCAGGCCAACCGGGTCTTCTACATGGCCCTGCCCCCCTCTGTGTTCACCGTCGTCGCCAAGGGTCTCAAGAAGAACGTCTACTCGAAAGAAGGTACCAACCGATTGATCATCGAGAAGCCATTCGGAAAGGATCTCGAGTCATGTCGAGAAATGATGACTGCTCTCAAGGAGGAGTGGGAGGAGAGTGAAATCTACCGAATCGATCACTACCTCGGAAAGGAAATGATCAAGAACATGTTGGTTCTTAGGTTCGGAAATGTCTTTTTGGATGCCGCTTTGAACAACAAGTTTGTCTCGAATGTTCAGATTACATTCAAGGAGCCATTCGGAACAGAAGGACGAGGCGGATACTTTGACGAGTTTGGAATTATCCGAGATGTCTGCCAGAACCGTGAGATCCCTCTATTGGTGGTACGATATGGAGAGCTAATTCCAGACTTGATGCAAACCTTGTCGGTCTTGGCAAT
>Ga0308169_10006263_pt1 | contig 10546 bp, 10 predicted proteins | sample PhyBR1_2_FD_202139 | JGI IMG/M metagenome (GOLD analysis project Ga0308169, IMG submission 202139) | Phyllosphere microbial communities from UC Gill Tract Community Farm, Albany, California, United States - DLSLSB.R1 | ecosystem: Host-associated > Plants > Phyllosphere > Unclassified | place... | reverse complement strand
GCCTGGGTCGACCTGGAACAGATCGTTCGCGACGTGATCCTGGGCATCGGCTACAACAGCTCCGACGTCGGCTTCGACGGCGCGACCTGCGGCGTGATGAACATCATCGGCAAGCAGTCCCCGGACATCAACCAGGGCGTTGACCGCGCCAAGCCGGAAGACCAGGGCGCTGGCGACCAGGGCCTGATGTTCGGCTACGCCAGCAACGAAACCGACGTATTGATGCCGGCACCGATCACCTTCTCGCACCAGCTGGTCCAGCGTCAGGCGGAAGCCCGCAAATCCGGCCTGCTGCCTTGGCTTCGCCCGGACGCCAAGTCCCAAGTGACTTGCCGCTACGAAGGCGGCAAGGTCGTCGGTATCGACGCGGTCGTGCTGTCGACCCAGCACAACCCGGAAGTGTCCTACAAAGACTTGCGCGAAGGCGTGATGGAGCTGATCGTCAAGCACGTGCTGCCTGCCGAACTGCTGTCCAAGGACACCCAGTTCCACATCAACCCGACTGGCCAGTTCATCATCGGCGGCCCAGTGGGCGACTGCGGCCTGACCGGTCGCAAGATCATCGTCGACAGCTACGGCGGCATGGCCCGTCACGGCGGCGGCGCATTCTCCGGCAAGGATCCATCCAAGGTTGACCGCTCGGCGGCATACGCCGGTCGTTATGTCGCCAAGAACATCGTTGCAGCCGGCCTGGCCGAGCGTTGCGAGATTCAGGTTTCCTACGCCATCGGCGTCGCCCAGCCTACGTCGATTTCGCTGAACACCTTCGGCACCGGCAAGATTGGCGACGACAAGATCATCCAGCTGGTGCGTGAAGTGTTCGACCTGCGTCCATACGCGATCACCACCATGCTCGACCTGCTGCACCCGATGTACCAGGACACCGCAGCCTACGGCCACTTCGGTCGCACGCCGCAGACCAAGACCGTGGGCGACGACACCTTCACCACGTTCACCTGGGAAAAAACCGACCGCGCCGACGCCCTGCGCGCCGCTGCTGGCCTGTAATACCGGCGAGTAAAGAAAAGCCCCTGGCGACTCGGTCGCCAGGGGCTTTTTCATGCCTTGAAGATCACCTCGCCACAAAGGCTTAGAGCAATATTCAGGCCCGGCGCGCCACCAGCAAGAACGAAGCAGCGCTCGCCAACAACCCGGCACACATCCGGTTGAACAAGCGCTTGCCGCTCGGCCGGGCAAACAATCGCCGCGCATAAATGCCCATGTAGCAATACAAGCCGATCGCCACGCATTCCAACGCCAGGAATAGCCCGCCCAATACGGCGAACTGCTGAGCGACAGTGCCAGTACGGTCAACGAACTGCGGCAGGAAAGCGGTAAACAACAGAATCGCCTTGGGATTGCCGATTGCCACCAGGAACTCCTGGCGCGCCAGGCTGGCCATGCTCATGGAAACGGTCGTCGCCTCGCCGCTGGCTTCAGGCTGCGCGCGCCACAACTGCACGGCGAGGTAGAAAAGGTAACCGGCGCCCACAAGCTTGATGCCGAGGAACAACAGTTCCGAGGTGTGCAGCACCGCCGTCAGCCCCACCGCCGCCAGGGCAATCATGATGGCAAACGCCACCAAACGACCGATGCCGCCGCTGCACGCCTGGACAAAACCATAACGCGAGGCATTGCTGATCGACAGCAGGTTGTTCGGGCCCGGCGCCATGTTCAGCGCGAAGCAGGCCGGGATGAAGACAGCGAGGGTCGTCAGGTCCATCGGTTGCACTCATGGCAGGGAGGATCGAGCGCCCATTCTGCACCGCTCATCGATGGGTTCAAGGGACAGTTGCGCAGCCAGATCGGCCGGGACTGTACCGGCGGCGCTTCGCCTTCACTTTCGCAAAACCCGGTAACGCTATGGGTCTCACAACTTTTCGCCCGGTGGCTAGCCTTCAGGGACTCAACCCAGCAAGGATGCTTCGATGCCACCGTTCTTGTATGCAATCGCCTGTCTTTTATTCATCGCCATGCCCGCAATGGTCACACCTTGTCCCGACTGGCCCACGGAGCGTGCCCACGCCGAGGTCGCTGCGCTGCAACAGCAAATCGACACGTGGGACGACAGCTATCACCGCCTCGGCCAATCCCAGGTGGCTGACGAACTCTACGATCAGTCCCGCACGCAGTTGAGCCAGTGGCGCAGTTGCTTCAGTCTTCCGGCAATCGATAATCCCCTGCGCTCAGCGGGCGGAACGGTGCGGCACCCGGTCGTCCATACCGGCCTGGAGAAACTCAAGGATGCCGATGCCGTCGGTGCCTGGCTGCACGGTCGCGAAGACGTCTGGGCCCAACCGAAAGTCGATGGCGTGGCGGTGACGCTGGTGTATCGAAAGGGCCAGCTGTATCAGGCGATCAGTCGCGGTGACGGCGTCCTGGGGCACGACTGGACCGTCAACGCGCAGAAGATCCGCGCCATCCCCCAGCAATTGCGCCAGCCCGTGGACTTGGTCGTTCAGGGCGAGTTGTACTGGCGCCAGGAGGCCCATGTCCAAGCCGACCGTGGCAGCGTAAACGCCCGCGGGACCATGGCGGGCCTGATGGCCCGCAACAACCTGACGACTCAGGACGGCATTGATACAGGCCTGTTTATCTGGGAATGGCCTGGAGGGCCGGACACCCTGACCGAGCGTACGGCCGCGCTGGATGAGCTGGGCTTCGCGGGCGCCCTCGACTACAACCAGCCTGTGCGGGACCTCGCCGATGCCAAACGGTGGCGCGACCACTGGTATCGCACCCCGCTGCCATTCGCCAGCGACGGGATCGTCCTGCGCCAGAGTCGCCGCCCTCCCGCCGACCGCTGGCAGGCCCGGACGCCGTTCTGGAGCGTGGCCTGGAAATACCCGTACGTCCAAGCCATGGCCGAAGTCCGCAAGGTGAGCTTCAAGGTAGGTCGCACGGGACGCATCACCCCCGTGCTGGAACTTGAACGGATCCGACTCGACGACCGATGGATTCGCCGGGTGAGCGTCAGCTCCCTCAAGCGCTGGGAAGCGATGGACATCCGCCCCGGCGATCGGGTCGCCATCAGCCTGGCCGGGTTAACCATTCCGCGCCTCGACGAGGTCGTGCTTCGCAGCATCGAACGCGAGGAAGTCAACGCACCTGCAGCAGCCGATCATCATTTCCTGAGTTGCTGGCAACCGACGCCAGGCTGCGAAAGCCAATTCCTCGCGCGCCTGGACTGGCTCAGCGGCAAGAATGGCCTCGCCCTGCCCCATGTCGGCCCCGGCACTTGGGAAAAGCTCCTGGCCGCCGGTCGACTCGACGGATTGCTGGATTGGTTGACCCTCGATGCCGCCGAGCTTGCTACCATGGCCGGCTTCGGCGAGCGCAACAGCGCCCGCCTGCTTGCCAGTCTCGACAGCGCCCGGCAGCGGCCCTTTCGCCAATGGCTCAAGGCCCTTGGCCTGCCGCCCACTGCAAATGCGCGGCTGGACGGACCGTGGCAGGCGCTGGCCGAACGCAGCACTGAACAATGGCAAGCCGAAGCCGGCATCGGGCCGGGACGCGCCGCGCAACTGAGCGCTTTTTTTCGCGACCCGCAAGTGCTGGCCTTGAGCGAGATATTACGCACCGCCGGGGTCGATGGTTTTTAATCCGAGCCCCCACGGTTGAACCCAAGGGGCGACTACGCGTTCCAACTGCGCATCTGCACCGACCGCCCCCGAGTTTTTATGGAGTTGTTATGAATTTCCTGCCTCCTGTTGCCTTTCTGGTGCTATGCAGCGCCATGGCCACCTTTTCATCGGCGGACGAGCAAACCCCGGAGCTCACCGGTTGCGCAGCCAAACGCCAAGGCATCATCAATCAGATCGAACTGGCCAAGTCCCGGGGCAACCAGGACCAGCAGGCGGGCCTCGAAACGGCGCTGGACGAAGTCACGACCCATTGCACGGATGCCTCCCTGCGCAAGGAGCGCGAGAACAAGGTGCTCGAAGCCAAGCATGAAGTCAGTCGCCGCCAGGCCGACCTGGACAAGGCCATGAAAAAAGGCGACGCGGAAAGGATCAACAAACGCAAAGACAAATTGGCAGCGTCCCGCAAGGAATTGCAGGAAGCGGTGGATGAGTTGGATAAGTAGGTTCTAGCTGCAAGTTTCCAGCGGCAAGCTGCAAGTTCAAAGCGCCACACTTGCAGCTTTCAGCTTGAAGCTTGCAACTGCTTCACAATCAATGATCCCGAAACTCTTTATGACAGGCACTGCAGGCATCTTCGACCTTCTGCACCGCTGGCCCCAGGTTGCTGGCTCGGTAGGGCTGGACCTTGCTGGCAATCACCAATTCACCAGTGGCGGCTTCAAGGCTGCGGGCCAGCTCCTGGAAACGCGCCTGTTTTTTCCAAACCTCGTCCGTGGCGCTGGTATGGTCCTCTTCACGTACTGGCGGAAAATGCTTCCAAGGCTCGTGGGACAGTTGATCCAGCTTTACCGCACCTTCGGCAAAACGCGCGCCATCGAACGGGACGCGGCCACGCAGCATGCCGCCCAACTCTTCGTTGGTCTTGAGCATCTGTTTGAAGATCGCCTTGCGCTGGCCCAGGGGAGAATTGGGATCGACACCGCCACAAGCGGACAGCAGCAGGCAGGCCAGTAGGGTCATGGAAAATCGTTTTACAAACATCTCGGCCTCGGGACAGGAAAACGGCCGTCAGTATCCTCGGGTCTTCGGCAAAGGCCAATGACCCTATCAATATCAGGGGTTGTCGGGCGCCTGAAAACGCTCGGAAACCACAAGGAAACCTTCATGAACAGCCGCATCAAGCCCTGGCACAAAGGCCTGGCATTGACCCTACCGCTGATTGCGCTACTGGTTGGCTGCAACCGCGGGGAAAAAGTCGAAGAGCCCCAGACGCACGCCGTCGCGACCTATGCCAATGCACCTTGGGAGGCGCTGCCTGCGGTATCCGATAAAGACCTGCTGGCCGGCTTCGGCGCCTGGCGCAGCGCTTGCATCCGGCTCAAGGCGGACGCAACCTGGGGCCAGACCTGCGCGGCGGCGGCCAATGTGCCGCAGACCGCGCAGGCAGTGCGTAACTTCCTGAAGCAGAACCTGGACGTCTATGGTCTGCGCTCGGGGGACAACAGCCCCAATGGCCTGATTACCGGCTATTACGAACCGGTCTATCCCGGCAGCCTCACCCAGACCGCGAAGGCGAATATTCCGGTCTATGGCGTACCGGACGACATGATCATTGTGTCCCTGGACAGCATTTATCCGGAGCTCAAGGGCAAACGCCTGCGTGGCCGCCTCGAAGGCCGGGTGCTCAAGCCTTACGACGATGCCGCTACCATCGAAACCAACGGAGTCAAGGCGCCGGTTATCGCCTGGCTGACGGACCCGATGAACCTGCAGTTCCTGCAGATCCAGGGTTCGGGACGCATTCGGCTTGATGACGGCCGCCAGGTGCGCATCGGCTATGCCGACCAGAACGGCCACCCGTACCGCCCCATCGGCCGCTGGTTGGTCGAGCAGGGTGAGCTGAAGAAGGAAGACGTGACCATGGGCACCATCAGCGCCTGGGCCAAGGCCAACCCCCACCGCATTCCTGAATTGCTGGGCAGCAACCCCAGCTATGTGTTCTTCAACCGCAACCCCGACAGCAACGAAGGCCCGCGAGGCTCATTGAACGTACCGCTCACCGCCGGCTACAGCGTGGCGGTGGACCGCAAGGTCATCCCGCTGGGCAGCCTGTTGTGGCTGTCCACCACGCGCCCCGACGGCAGCGCCTTGAACCGCCCCGTCGCCGCCCAGGATACGGGCGGGGCCATTGCCGGTGAAGTGCGGGCCGACTTGTTCTGGGGCACGGGCGAAACGGCCGGGCAACTGGCGGGGGACATGAAGCAACAGGGCCAGATCTGGATGCTTTGGCCCAAGGGCATGGCGTTGCCCCAGGTGCCGCAGGTGGCGAATGCGGTGACCGCAGCCCCCTAGGAATGTGTTGACTGTGCGGGCCATTTCGCGAGCAGGCTCGCTCCCACAACGGGTATCGGTGAATACAGATTTTTGTGCATACACTCGATCCAATGTGGGAGCGAGCCTGCTCGCGAAGAGGCCAGCACCGGCGCCTTCATTCAAATACCAGGCTCAGACCGAAACAAAGAAGAAACTCAAGACCAACCCCACCCCCACGAACCACACCAGCGAGCGCAGGATCGCCCAGTCCGCCAGATAGCAAATGATGTAGAGCAGGCGACTGGTGATGAACAGCACCGCCAGCACGTTGATCGTCACCAGTTCGGCATTGCCGGCCAGGTGCGCGACGATCACCGCTGCGGCAAAAAACGGGGCGATCTCGAAACTGTTCAATTGCGCGGCATAGGCACGCCGGGGAGCGCCTTCAAGTGAGTCGAGAAAGTCCCGGGGGTCGTGGTTATCCTGCAGCCTGTATCTTCCACCCGCCTTGGCGATGCCGATACACAGGTAAGGCAGGATGAAAGCGATCAAAACACACCACAGGGCAACCGTCATACCGCATTTTCCTTTTTGAGTTTTATAGAGAATCGAGAGTCGGCCATTGCTTAGAATTTCATGACCAGCATGCCAACCAGCACCAGCCCGCAGGCTAAGAGTCGCGGCCGGCCGAAAGGTTCTTTCAGGTAGCGCATGCCGAAGAGCACCACCAGGATCACGCTGATCTCCCGCAGTGCCGCCGCTTCGGCGATCGAGCCCAGTTGCATCGCCCACAGCACCAGAGCGTAGCTGAACAATACGCAGAATCCGACCGCCAGCCCCAGGCGCCATTGTTCACGCCAGAACAGCATGAACGCCTGCCGTTTGCCGACCAGCGCCAACAGAGGAAACGGCCAGGCACTGAGCAGCGTGATCCAGACCAGGTAATCCAGCGGATGAGCCCAGCGCCGCAGGGCCTGGCCATCGATGAAGGTGTAGCCGCCGATGCACAGGCCGATCAGCGCGACTACCGGCAGCATCGACCAGGGCAGCCGCTCGCCACCACCGCCCTGCCACAACAGGCACAGCATGCCGAACGGTATCAGGAGGATGCCGATGATCTGTTGCGTCGTCAGGACTTCGCCGGCAAACACCAGCGTCAGGGCCAGCACCACGAGCGGAGAGAGGCCGCGCATCAAGGGATAGACCAGGCCCAGGTCACCGACCCGATAAGCCTGGATCAGCAAATAGCGATACAACAGCTCGAATGCAGCCGACGCCAGGATCCATGGCCAGATTTCCAGCGGCGGCCATTCCACGAAGCCCACCGCCAATGCCCCGAACAGCAACGCGACAGTGTCCATGCACGCCACCACCAGCAACCGTTCGCCACTGAACTTGATCAGCGTATTCCATGCCGCATGCAACAGCGCCGCGACCAATACCAACACCGTTGCCAGCACGGCTCGCTCCTTGACTCCGCCCGTAGAATTGATTCGCGATCCTTCAACAGCTGTTTATACTGCACGCAACCACGCCGCACTTCAGTTGCGCATAGATCAATACCAATAATTCTGCCTGCCGCCCGTTCGATCGAACCAAGGCGCCGGCATGCGTATGCCTGATCCGAGCGTCAAGACTACAGACAGAGACCTTGCGCATGCCACTTGCTTTGCTTGCTTTGGCCGTCGCCGCTTTCGGCATCGGCACGACTGAATTCGTCATCATGGGGCTGCTGCCCGATGTCGCCCGCGACCTGGCCGTGAGCATTCCCCAGGCTGGGCTGCTGATCACTGGTTATGCCTTGGGCGTGGTATTTGGCGCGCCGATCCTGGCTATCGGCACCGCGAACATGCCGCGCAAGGCCACGTTGCTGGGCATGACATTGATGTTCATCCTCGGCAATGTGCTGTGTGCCCTGGCCCCGAACTACACCACGCTGATGGCCGCCCGGGTGATTACCGCCCTGTGCCACGGTGCTTTTTTCGGGATCGGCTCGGTGGTGGCGGCCGGGCTGGTCGCGCCGAACAAACGGGCCCAGGCTATCGCGATGATGTTTACCGGCCTGACCTTGGCGAATGTCCTGGGCGTGCCGTTGGGTACGGCATTGGGCCAATACGCAGGTTGGCGCGCGACGTTCTGGGCGGTATCGGTCATCGGGGTCATTGCCGCCATTGCCCAATGGGTCTGGCTGCCCAGGGAAATCCCCATGGACAAGGCCAACCTCGCCAGCGAATTCAAGGTACTCGGCAAGGTCAATGTGCTGCTGGCGCTGGGAATGAGCGTGCTGGCTTCCACCAGTCTGTTCAGCGTGTTCACCTACATCGCGCCGATCCTGCAGGACATCACCGGGGTCAGTCCCCACGGCGTCACCGTCATGCTGCTGTTGTTCGGCGTTGGCCTGACGGCGGGCAGTTTCCTCGGCGGACGCTTGGCCGACCGGCGCCTGCTACCGTCCCTGGTGGGCATGGCGCTGGCCGTGGTACTGGTGCTCGCCGCGTTCAGCCAGACCAGTCAATCGGTGATTCCGGCGGCGATTACTCTGGTGCTGTGGGGCATCTTTGCCTTCGCCCTGTGCCCGATCCTGCAACTGCTGATCATTGACCAGGCCCATGAGGCACCGAATCTTGGCTCGACCCTGAACCAGAGCGCCTTCAACCTCGGCAATGCCGTCGGCGCCTGGATCGGCGGGCTGGTCGTCGCCAGCGGTGCCAACCTTGCCGATCTGCCGTGGACCGGCGCGCTGGTGGGCGGACTGACCGTGCTGGCGGCGCTCTACTTTATTTATCGTCAGCGTCGTCAGGGCGCCGTGGCAGGCTTTGCCGACTGAGGGGCGTATTGGTCTCGCTGCGTACCTGCGCATGGCTGATCAGTGCGAAGATGAAACTGCCACCGATGATGTTCCCCGCCAGGGTGGGCGCGGCGAACACCATCCAGAAATCTTCCCAGGACAACTGGCCAGCGAACACCAGATACGAAACCTCGGCTGAACCGACCACGATGTGGGTGAAATCCCCGAGCGCCATCAAGTAGGTGATCAACACGATGATCAGCATCTTGGCGCTTTCCATGGACGGAATCATCCACACCATGGTGGCAATCATCCAACCGGAAATGATGCCCTTGGCGAACATCTGGCCGCTGTCGTTCTCCATGACCTTGCGCCCGATATCCAGGAACGCCAAGTCGGTGCGCTGATCGAAAATCGGCAGGTGCAGCATCACGTAGGCCACCAGCAACGTACCGCACAGGTTGCCCACCAGCACCACGCCCCATAACCGGAACAATCGACCGAAATTGCCCAAGGTTGGCTTGCTCATGATGGGCAGCACAGCAGTCAGCGTGTTTTCGGTAAACAATTGCTGACGCGCCAGGATCACCGCCAGGAAGCCCGCGCAGTAGCCAAAACTGGCGATCACCTTGAAGCCGTCGTGGTCGGGCAGCCTGGAGTTGAGCAGTCCCATCGCCATCAGCGACAATCCCATGGTCAACCCCGCCGCCAGGGCCGACCACCACAGTGCCGCGACGCTGCGCTCCAGCTCCTGGTTGCCCTGGGTGCGAATGATCTCGTGCAGAACCGCCGCCCGCGGCGGCTGGTTGCGGTCTACCTCGTGCTGTTCCTCTGCCGAGAGGTCAGGGGTCTTGCCGTCTTCGTGAGTGTCCATACAGCTCCTGAACCAGTAGCGTGATGTACCTACGACACACGGCGTCCGGAGCTGTTCAGTGATGCCGGCAAATCACAGGCGCCTGCAGAACCGCCTTCGCGAGCAGGCTCGCTCCCACAGAGTCTCCGTTGGCGTTCAATGCGGGCGAACCTGCTCGCGAGGAGAGCGCGCCGCCGACCTCACTCGACGGTATCGTCCTTGAACTGATCCTTGACGTACTTGATCTCGGTCCGACCGTGAGGGGCGGGCAGGCCGTCTTCGCCGAGATTCACGAAGACCATTTTCTCCACCGTCAGGATGCTCTTGCGGGTGATCTTGTTACGCACTTCGCACGTCAGGGTGATGGACGTGCGACCGAACTCGGTGGCGGTGATACCCAGTTCGATGATGTCGCCCTGGCGCGAAGCACTGACAAAATTGATTTCGGAAATGTACTTGGTGACCACGCGCTGGTTACCCAGTTGGACGATGGCATAGATGGCCGCCTCTTCGTCGATCCAGCGCAGCAGGCTGCCGCCGAACAGCGTGCCATTGGGGTTGAGGTCTTCGGGCTTGACCCATTTGCGGGTGTGGAAATTCATGATCACTCCTGGACGTCTGGCCGATGAATGCCCGCATCATGGCAGACGAGGCGCGCGGGCTCTACGTCGCCGCCCCTATAACGATCATCGGCAATTTCGATTTGCCGACAGAAACCCTTTGGAAGATCCGATTAGCCCGTTATAATCGCCCCCGTTTCATCGGCCCACGCTTTGGGTCGCTCCCGCCACCTGTCCGAGGGGCGCTGCAGCAGGCTCGACCTGTCAGGCTCGGATGGGGCGTTGCCCGTACGGGGCTCCTCGTACAGGCACTAAACGCACAACGGCGCCCATTCGCATACATTACGAATGGAGGCTCTTCATGAGCGCTGTAATCACGCCTGCTGCTTTTACCGACTACAAAGTCGCCGACATGTCCCTGGCTGCCTGGGGCCGTCGCGAAATCATC
>Ga0308169_10006262_pt1 | contig 10546 bp, 15 predicted proteins | sample PhyBR1_2_FD_202139 | JGI IMG/M metagenome (GOLD analysis project Ga0308169, IMG submission 202139) | Phyllosphere microbial communities from UC Gill Tract Community Farm, Albany, California, United States - DLSLSB.R1 | ecosystem: Host-associated > Plants > Phyllosphere > Unclassified | place... | reverse complement strand
GATCCTCTGTTTCTTCGCCGCAGTAGCTGCCGAGGTACTCTTCGTACTCCTCTCACTCCTATCCCCTTTCTTCTGTTCAGCGATCAAATCGGGTGCGTCGAATTTGTCGAGGTTGGCAGATTCTTTCCATTGCGCCGCGTTCCAAATTCGAGATTTCGCGACGTTCGTCACTCGGTAAAGACCTTGTGAACCTATCATGTGTTGTTCGATAGGTTCTTTCAATCGGATGTCGTGAAGAGGCGAAATGACTGAAGGTAAAGTTTCAGACCTGCAATTAAAATGACCATTCCCGTAGGAACTCAGCTTTCATCGCACACACTGTTAGATGACTGAGAAGAAAGTGTAATTACTTACCATTCTTTAGGAGGAATGACTTTAACAATCCCACTTCTCAACCCATACTTTTCGATCCTCTTGACATACCCATAAAATCCACCATTCTTTTCGAAATCTTCCATCGTCGGTTCAAACACGGGTACACCTTTGAACCCACCTCTTCTCCCTTTCTTCTTGGTTCCAGCAGTTCCGGGATCGTACTCTGCATCGTAATAATAACTTGGTCGAGGTCGAGGTAAACCCGTCGATTTGCTGAATCGTGGAGGTCGAGGGGGTTTTGGATAGCCGAGTGCATCTTCGTCTGAAGAGGAGTTTGGATCGGAGGATAAAGGGTCTTCGGAGAGGAAGGAGGGGAGGGGGAAAGAGGTTGAGGATGAATTCGAGAGAGGTGAATTGGTGGCGGCTGGCGTAGGAGGGGCTTGTGCTATTCATGAGGGAAGAAGGATCAGTTCTGATATTATGATAATTCTCGAAGTCGAAGGAAAGCGAGAAGGGAAGACATCGGAAGGTACTCGAAAAGTTCCGAATTCATGAGGAAGGGAAACAAAAGACTTACGAGGATGGTTCGAATCAGCTTTACTAGGTTTCCTTCTGTGTACTTTCGGTTCTTGAGTAGCAGGAGTAGGTTGGACCGGTTGTTTGACTTGAGTCGCATGATTCGAATTGATGAAACTATTTCCAACTTCCTCCCTCTCAACAACTGGTGCTACCGGTTTGACCGATGATTGACCCATCTTGTTGGGCGATGAAGATGAAGGTGGCAAAGAGGATAGATCTGAAGTTAGTTGAGAGTCTTCAACTTGAACTTGAGAGCGAGATGCAATTTGATCGAGTGATGGAGTGGGAGGTTGATGCCCACTCTGTTCTAGTCTAGGTACACTCATGTAAGAGTAATGCGAGTAGAATAGGAGTGGGGAGAGAGAGCAAAGCGAAGTTTCTCGCCCTCCTAAATTGCTGCAGTCCAACTTTTCGATTCTTGAAAAAGCGGTGAAAGGTTCCGCTCGAAAAGGTTCGATCTCGTTCGATCGAACAAGTAACCAAGAGAAATTTCAAGTCGAGAAAAAGGGAAGGTAGCCGCGGGTTTTACTCCAATTTTTCGCTTCTTTCGCTTCTCGCTCGCTCAAACTCGGGGGGTTCAACCGGTTCTAGCTGGAAATGATCCATGTGATTCGATCGAACCCGAGTGGGCGGTGAAGCAACGAATCGAAGGAATCGCTTCCAGGTCGAGCGAGAAAATCGCAAGAACCGATTAATCTCACCTCAGACTCGCGCCGAAGGACCAAGCAGTTGTGGTCTGTTTGCAGGTTGTTATGACAACATAGACTCGGAACTGACCCCAAGCGAAACCACCCTTTCCCTCCCTTTTCAGCCTGTACACCGCAATCCACCAAAAGACCTCTCAACCCGTCCTTTTTTTCTCCAATTCAATCCACTTTCATTCTATCCCCTTCCAGTTTGATCCCCTCGTTTGACTCGCCACTAATCCCCTCGTCCCAATTCAGTGGTAAATCCCACAAACCCGTCACGCCCGCTCTGACGCATTTCTCCCAAACCTCTTCAACTCTGAACCCTCCTTCATCTCCCTTCTCCTGTTCCCTCACCAAACCCGCCACTATTCCAGGTACATAACTCTTGCCACCCTTCGCGTGTGATTGTCTCGGTAAAATTTCATAGAGGTTTTCAGCAGCATCGTAGAGTTTCAATCGAGCCATGATATCGACGGGAGCGGTTGATGAATCTTCCGCGAGGGATGACAAGGAGGATTTCGATGATGGGTGAGAGAGGTTCGCTAGGAATTTAAGTTTGAGTGAGGGGTCCGTTGAGGAATTGGTCGATTGGAGGGAATCTCGTGCTGAAGAACGTTTCCTAGATGATGCTCGAGCTGCAGCGATCACTGCTTCTGGATCTGCAGTACCCGATTCCTACACATGTTGGTCTGAGAAATTAGTGGCGAGAAAGGATGGTTGCGTAATGGGGAAAAGAGACGAACGAGTGCTTCAAGAACGAGTTTTCTTTCTTCCTCTTTAGCTTTCCTGTCCTCCTCTTCCTCTTCCTCATACCTCTTCTTCTCACTCTCCCTCCATTCCCTCTCTCCTTTCTCCCTCCTCTCCAACTCGTCCCGTTCCCGTTCCATCCGATCCTCGTTATCTTCTATACTCTGTCGATTCTGTAATTCGTACGAACGGATCTTGTTCTCGGTCGCCGCCAAATCCGAACCGATCGAGTGAATGAGTGAGAAAGTGATCGATTCATATTCTTCCAAGTAATCGTTGTAGGCAGATTCAATAGGGAAATCTTCTCGTTGTTTATTGAATCTGCGAAAAAAACGCAACATCAGTTTTTCGAACTCAAAGAAGTTTTCTCAGAGAGGGAACAGCTTACATCTTTGCAGTACGTTTCCTTACAGCTACTTCTTTCTGTACTTCTAGGTTCTCAAACATTTGAGGTTGAAACTGATTCTTTCGAATAGTTTGACCACAAACCGGACAAGGTTCGGGACCCAATGAGAACAGCCTATCCAAGCAACTCTCACACCTGTTGGATCCTCCTACTCAGCAGCTTACATTCGTCGGAAGAGTAAGGAGAGGTAGAACTGACATTTTGTGATAACATTTACTAACCATTAATCTCAACTTTGGGTTCAAATATCGATCATTCTTGCATACGGGGCATACATCTTCAGGAGAAGAGTATTCTACCAACCTACGATCAGTCGCTGAACCTATGGGTTGATCGGCTCGAGGTGGAGGAGGTTTCGTAGATGAAGAAATTGTTGAATTAGAATTGGGAGTTGCTGAACGACTAGAGAATGAGGTAGAAGGTCGAGAGGAGGTTGCAGTAGTAGTGGCTTTCTTGCCTAGGAAGAATCGAGGTTTAGGTGCACTCATTTCCTAGAGATGAGAGGTGAATGAGAGAGAGAGAGGTTCGCATCTCTTCCTCTCTCCTCCCACCTCCATTCACTTTATCAAGATGACTCAATCTATCGTAGTAATCGGAGGAGGTATCATCGGAGTCACTACCGCTTATTACACTGCCAGACTAGCGAAAGAACGAGGATTAGACCTCACTATAAAGTTGATTGAAGGGTCAGCAATCGCGGCTGGTTCAAGTGGTAAAGCAGGTGGATTACTAGCAATCGATTGGCATGGTGAGCTCTCCCCCCCTCTCTCTCTCTTCTCTCTCTCTTTCGCTCCTGCTTTCCCTTCCCTCTCGACAGTGCTGATGTCATTTCGCTTCGTTTCGCTCTCCCTCTCTCACATGAAACAGGTCCAGCAACTGCCGCACTCGCCGAGCTCTCCTATGGACTCCACTCGAAACTAGCTCAAGAATACAATGGGAAAGAGAGATGGGGTTATCGCAAACTCGATACAATTTCAGTTGGAGCCGACTTGACGCACTCAAAGGTAGCAAACGGGAGCAAAGTCAAGAAGTTGAAGAATAGCGATTTGTTCCCTTGGTTGAATCAGGACGTTTTGACTCATTCGAGTGTGCTGGGCAGTCAGTGAGTTCAGACTGGCGAAAAAACTGTCTTCTTCTCTTTGCTCGTGAGTATTTGAGCTGACACGATGCTGTTCAAAAGGGAGACGACTTCGCAAGTACACCCTGAGCTGTTCACGAAAGCGATTTGGGAGAAAGCGGAAAAGATGGGAGTCCAAGGAGTTTGGGGAACTGTCGAAGGAATGGAAAAGAACTCGGAAGATGGAACCTATCAACTATCGATCGCATCGAGAGACGACGAGAACGACAAGACTTCACTATCGGCTGATCAAGTCGTCGTTGCTGCTGGACCTTGGACGGGGAAATTATTGAAGAGTTTGGGAGTTCAAGGAGGAGGGAGAGCGAGAAGGATCGATGGGAGTCGAGCTCACTCGGTCGTACTCAAGACTGCTCCTGGTCGAGATTTACCTGCTCAAGCTCTCTTCACTTCGATCAAGGAGAAGGAAGGTGGAAGTGCTGAACCCGAAATCTACAGTTTGTCTCCTCTTCTTTCCCCCCTCGCTGTTTCCTCTTGATTTGATCACTGATATGATCCGATCCCGAGAAATAGATCGACCAGATGGAACAGCCTACGCCTGTGGAGCTACCGATTCATCACCCCTTCCTTCGCACGCCTCGAAAGTCACGACCGACCCTTCCGCAATCTCTTCGATTCTCAACCACACTTCCTTACTCTCGCCTTCTCACCTCTCGACTGACAATGGGGAACACTCTGCAGAAGTTGTGAGAAGGCAAGCTTGTTACTTACCGATGGGATCGGGGGAACCAGTTCTGGGTCAAATCGAGGGCAGTTCGAAGGAGAGGAAAGGAGTTTATGTCGCGAGTGGTCACTCTTGTTGGGGGATCTGTAACGGTACGGTCTCAATCTCTCTCGTGCTCGTGGGTTTCGACTGACATTGCGGTTTTCGGGGCGAGAGTAGGTCCAGGATCTGGTCTAATCCTGGCTGAGATCCTACTCGATGGGAAACCTACGAGCGCAAACGTATCAAGTCTCTCGGCTTAAATATCCATCGTCCTGAAACGCTGCCTATTCGTCAACGTTGAGAAGTTCAGCTCGAGCTGGCATTCAACGGTGACTCACTCGCTTTTTCAACTTCGAAGCTACCTCTGATGCCTTGCTCGGTCTCGACGCCCCCGGGCCCCGATGTTCCCCTCTCGAAAGCTGTGCAACTCTCCGATCCGTCCGCGGCATCAAGCTCAGGAGAGTTCTTGCTCCATTTTCTTCCCCCCTCTCTTTCTCTCTCTCTCGTCCTCTCCCTCTCCCGGTCAAGCCTTCCCTCCGCAGATGGGTCGTAAAAGGACGTCTAAACGATCACGCTCTCCCAGAGGAAGCCCTAGCCCCAAGATCCTCGACGACTCTCTAACCGCCTTTTTCACGAAAATCGACCAAATCAAGCAGAGGTGGGACGAGGCGAACAAAGGCGCAAGTTGTCAAACTGAGTTTGGGACGGAGTGGAGTACTCGGGAGTGGGCAGACGACTTCAAGGCCATGTTCGAGAAAGTTGAATGGGATACACAAACTCGCGAATGGAGATCGTTGGCGATGCGATTCGTGAATCGTGTATGGGAGAAGCAGGATATCTACAATGACGACTTCGTACGTCGACGCTTCCGCTTGAAAGTCTGTCAAGTCGAACTAAGGATACCGAGCGAAGCAGCCGTCGTTGGAGCATTTCGTTCGCTCTCAAGATCGTGGCAAGCCATTATTGGACCTTCTACAGAATCGTAAAGATTTGAGTTGGCTGCAGTCGCTCATAGTGCGTGTATCCGAGCCCTCCCCCAACTCGTCACATACTGAAAGGTTGTCGAATTGACAGAAACGAGATCTACAGTCTCTCGCAAGTCGAGCGGCGAGAGGTCCTGCCCCCGATCAAGACAACGTCGATAAAGCCTGCGAACGATTGCTATCGCATTTGAGGGTAAAGCTCAAACAACCGGAGGGAAAGAAGACTCATGTCGACGGCCGATTGACGCCATTGTTGACAACCGTCGAGAATGTCCTCAACGCACAAGATTTGGAAGCTTCCGTCGAATTGTATTTCGCTCTCAAAGCCTGTAAGGAGCTTTGTGATTTGGCTATTGAAGGAGGCATCACGCCCTACTTCGCCAGAACTGTTTATCTCGTTCGTTTTTGCTTCTCACACTCGAATACTCCCAATTGACTGCACTAATCTCGTCACCATTTTTAGCCTAGAATCCCACACTTCTTGCAGATTGCAGGTGAGGCGGCGATCAAGGTGAACAAAGAGCATAAATCGAAGGTGAACAGAGAAGTTCCCAACTTGTTTTCGCGCTGCTTGCCTGTCACTGTCCAAGCTCGAACAAGTCTGATCCTTGTACATATAGCGAAAGAAGCGGGTAGTTCCTGAGGCTGCAGATCACGATGCGGAACAAAAAGCGGCTATAGAGAAAGGCAGAGAGGAAGGGGAGAGTACGACGAGGGTGAATGTGAGTGACTTGATTTCGTCTCCCTGTTGCTGAATCAAGCCATTCTGGACGATCTGACAGTGCCTTGTTCCGGCCGCCGTATCGCAGGTTTACGCTCCAATTTCAAGACGAGAACCGCGAATGAGATTTGGTCCTTCCATGATCCACGAAAGCAGACTTCGAGACAGAATCTACTTGAGGATCGCCGAGATCGCTTCGTTGTATGGCAGACACCGCTCAAAGAATGAGGGAGGAGAAGCAGCGAGGGAGAAGCTTTACGAGCTATGGCAGACTTTGGGATTCGCTTTCGAACCAGAGTTTGACTGGCTGCTTAGAGGACTTGAGAGGCTAGGACATCGCGAAGCCATGTTACCCAATCCAAAGGTTCTTGTATGTCCCTCCCCGCTTGACGATTCCTGCAGTTCTCGCCGTTGATTCCTGACACTCTAAATTCCTTGAGGACAGCCGCGCTCTCTAGCAGAGCTTCAAACACTCTGGAAAGATAGCGGAAGCTTGTACGACAAAGATAGCGGAAGGTTGTACGACAGTAAGTTCTTCTCATCTCAGATAGAGGTGAAGCATCGATTGATCTCAGCGCTCGCAACAGCAACTCCCAATTTCGGAGAATTCAATCAGTCCCTCATCCAACATGGACGACATTGAAAGGATCAAGTACGTCAAGGCCATGGTCAGAGACGCGAGATAGACTGGTTTCGGTCGTTTTCCCCTTTTTTGTTTTCCTCTTTTCAGTACAATCTGTTCCGTTCCTCCACGTCTCCCAGCGAGCTTCCCAGACAGTCCGTGTCGGAGAGAAAATTGCGAGAATCAAGTACCAAAAGGTGGACATTGCGAAAGGTACTACAGAATCTCTCCGAACGAGAACGAGGTCTCGAGATTAGATGAAGAGCTCCGGATCGCCTGTCAATCCCCCAACGTCAGTATGTAGAGACGAAAGAGCTAGAGGGATAAGGGAAACTCACGACTAGTCATCATTCGATAGATGTTTGCAGAAAGAGCTTGACCTATCGCTCGATGAGTAGCAGTACCGTTGACGTTCCTCCCTTTCTGGAGATCGTAGCCAAGAGCGATTAGCACCCCTCAAGCAGGTAGACAAAAGACGAGGGGAGAGACTTACTCCAATCCCGACCAACATCGATTGCTTGCCTTTCTCTCCTCCTTCGCAAGTCTCCCAAGCATCGAGGAGCGAGCGGAACGTGGGGTACTCTCCAACGATTCCCTTCGCAATAGCTTCCGTCACACCTCTCAGAGAAGACAGCATCTTGATGTAGGTATCTTTGAGGTCTTTTCCCGATGGAACCGTAGCTTGTCCAGTTCCGAGTAGTTTGAGATCGTGTTGTTTCCGAAGTCTGTACACTCAGAGGCATCAGAGTAGTCCACGAGAGAGAGGGAGAGGAGAGCAAGGGAACGAAACTGGAAAGGTTTTTGACCGATATCGAGACTGATTTGTTCGAGCCAATCGACTGCTTCATCCACCTTGTCGACGCTGACGATCATGCATCCCGACTTGACTTGCATTCTGCAATCGCGATGCCTCGTCAGCTCGGATCACTGGTCGGAATGAAGAGTCGAAACTCACCTCATGAGTTCCAATTCGAGTTCTTGACGAGTCGGTTGCCCTTCTCCGATTCCCGCAGGTTTGATCGCTGCTCCCGCTGATTCTCCTGCTGTAGCTCTGATACTGTTGCGGTATTCAGCTTGACGAACTCGTTCGATGTCGCGGAATATCGATTGAAGTCCGAAGAGAACGACGAAAAGGTCGACGTGATCGGGAAGTTGAGCTTGAAGTTTCGACATGTAGGACGAGAGAGTGTTCCTTGAAACGTGAAGAGATAGTTCGTGGGCGGTACTGCAGGTGTAAAGCAGATCACGTGAGTTGGAGATGCCAGAATCGGTGTGAATGAGGAAGTAAAACGCACAGAAAGACCAATCTCGCAGGTTCTTCGACAATAGCTTTCTCTCCACCTACATAGTACTCGTAGATCTTCGTATCCTGATTCCAACTGACATCGCAAGTTCTCGTCCAACGAATCGCTCCTTCGCATCCGACATCCCTTCTCGGAATTTCTGGTCTTTCGACAGCGCACTTGTGTCCGAACATCCGTTCCTCTAGTTTCTCCGTGATCTCGAGCCAAGGGGACGGTTTCTCCTTCTTCTTTTTCTTCCTGCCTCTTCTCGAACCACCATTGTCGTCCTCATCGTCCTCATCGGGATCTCGTTCGAGAGAACCGAAAGCAGTTCCCGAGACGTGAACGGTCAGCTCAGCAGCTGTGAGTGACTTGTCTTTCGTCTTGAGTACGTTCGCTTCTCGTAGTTTGAGTCGATCCGCCGTATCTTTCTTTTTGAGTGCCGCCTTTTCCGTTCGTTCAGCCGCAACTTGCTCTTTCTTCGATTTGGCATCGTCAGCAGATAACCGTGGGGCCTATAAGAGGAGTCTAGGTGAGCTTGATCGAACTTCGAGTAGCAAAGTACGCTCACCTTTTTGACCGGAGATTTTCGTTTCGTCGTCCCGTTCTGTAGATCCTCCTCCGTTTCACTCCCACCATCATCACTCATCAATCTCTTCCTTCTCCCGTTCGGAACCTTCTCCTTCCCCTTTCCTTTCTTCTTCTTTCCTCCAGTTCCTTCATCATCGTCGTCTCCCAAAATCGATTTCCAAGGATCATCTTCTGCTGTCGTTGCTCTCCGTCGTCGAGGCGAAGGTGATCGACTAGCGACATCGAAGTCGTCGTTGAAGAGAGGTTCTTGTTGTTTCCCTTTGCCTTTGTCTCGACTAGTCGAAGCGATGGGATTTGCGAAGGGAGAAGAAGAGAATGGACCTCTTGAAGACGAAGGTTCAACGAATTCGATGTCTGGAATAGCATTGAGAGTATTCGCTCGGGCAGGAACACGTCCAGGGAGCTAGTCATTCGAGCGAGAGTAAGCGGAATAAAAAAAGACAGACTCTGAAAGAAAGTTTGAAACTCACGACATTTCTCGAGGTTGAAGCGATAGCCATTGACGCACTCCTGCCCATCGTCGTAGCTATTCCTTGTTGGTTCCATGGAAGTGGAGGTAGGTCATCTGAAGAAGTAGCAGCGAACGCAGGTGCAGAGATAGTTCTATAAACGATGGAAATTGTTAGTGAACTGGCTTCGCGTTCACAAGGGAGGAAGACCATATACCTCTTGTTTGACTTGTTGGGTCCTTCAATGACTACCACATCGTCATCGTCGAGTTGTAACACAGTTCTCTTCGGCTCAAGAGGGGGACCTTCATCTTCACTCCCATCGCTCAACTCGATCACGTTCGCGAGCTGCTTAGTTGTTGTAGATACTGATCTTGCATTGCGAGAGGTTGTACGCTGATCTGAGGTTGTTGTGAGGGTAGTGTTTGATGATGAAGGTCGCGTTGGGTTTGGGCGAGGACGAGAAGGGACTGGATGATGAGAGTCTGATAGTATCTCTATACCATCAGATGAAGGTATCTCCAACATGCCGAGTCGTTTCTGGTGTTGCCGAGCAGAAAGTCGGAGTTGAATGAGAGAAGCCTTCAAGAAATTTCGCAAATTCAAAAGTTGGTTCTCTCGCAGCAAGAAAGGTTTCGCAAAGGTATCGACTGCGATGGGTTTGCAATAAGAGAGCGAAGATAGTAAAGGAGGTAAAATGACTACAAATAACTACTTCAAACATCACTCGATTCGACTGGTTTCTTCGGTACATGAGCCTGTCCGTTCATCATAGCAGCACCACCACCACGAACTCCACCTCTTCCACCTCTGAACCCTCCTCTCGGTCCTCCACCTCGACCTCCTCTCTGATTCGTCAAACTAGCAGGAGGAGGAATTCCTACTCCAGATTGACCATTCGCATTCTGAACCTGAACTGCACTCGCTCCAGCTGACATTCCTCCTCGATGTCCACCAACTACTCCAACGTGATTACCGAAACCTTGAGGAACGATCGGTGGTTGTTGTTGTTGGTGTTGAGCGAAATGAGGAGGAGCTCCGAATCCTCCTCGCCCGAACGCTGGACCACCTCTCAAAGGATGAGATCCTCCTCGAATCCCAAGAGTCTGACCAAGTCGTTGTTGGTGCGTTGTCGGTTGCTGAGGAGCAGCTGGAGACTCGATGGCGACTGCTGGAGCCGTACCGTTTGCGACTGAACCGAAAGAGGTTGCTGGATCGACGCTTCGTTGATTGTTGCGCAGAACTTGGACTCCTCCGTTACTATAGAAAGGGACGAGTATAAGCTGAAGTTCAAGTAGCGAGCAGCAAGGAGAGTGAGAC
>Ga0308169_10006257_pt1 | contig 10548 bp, 10 predicted proteins | sample PhyBR1_2_FD_202139 | JGI IMG/M metagenome (GOLD analysis project Ga0308169, IMG submission 202139) | Phyllosphere microbial communities from UC Gill Tract Community Farm, Albany, California, United States - DLSLSB.R1 | ecosystem: Host-associated > Plants > Phyllosphere > Unclassified | place... | reverse complement strand
GCGTAGCTGAAGTCTTTCCTGACATGATTCAGCGCTCGGTGCCGGGCTACTCCAACATCATTTCGATGATTGGCATGCTGGCAGAACGTTTTGTTACCCCTGACAGCAAGGTTTATGACCTGGGCTGCTCGCTGGGTGCCGCGACGCTTTCGGTGCGCCGCAATATTCATGTGCCCGGTTGCCAGATCATCGCGGTAGATAATTCCCCGGCGATGGTGGAGCGTTGCCGTCGTCATCTGGATACCTTTCGTGCGGATACGCCGGTCACGGTACTGGAAGCGGATATCCGCGACATTGAGATTGAGAACGCCTCGCTGGTGGTGCTCAACTTCACGCTCCAGTTTCTGGAGCCACCTGCGCGTCTGACGCTGCTGGAAAAAATCTGGCAGGGACTTAAACCGGGCGGCGCGCTGGTGCTGTCAGAAAAATTCAGTTTTGAAGATGCTGAGATCGGTGAGCTGCTTTTCAATATGCATCACGACTTCAAGCGCGCCAACGGCTACAGCGAACTGGAAATCAGCCAGAAACGCAGCATGCTGGAAAATGTGATGCTGACTGACAGCGTTGAAGCGCATAAAGCCCGCCTGAAACAGGCCGGTTTCCCGCACGCCGAACTCTGGTTCCAGTGCTTTAATTTTGGATCTCTGGTGGCGTTGAAATGATCGACTTTGGCCGTTTTTATCAGCAAATTGCGGTGGGTCCGCTGGCGAAGTGGCTGGACGTGTTACCGGCGCAGATCAGCGAATGGCAGCGTGAAAACCTGCATGGGCACTTTCGTGACTGGTACAAGTCGCTGGAGTATCTGCCCCTGCTGGAGCCACAAAAGCTCGACCTGCTGCATAGCGTCACCGCTGACCGCGATGACATCAGCGATCGTCATCGTCAGGGTATTGAGAAACTACTGCGCAACCTGATGCCGTGGCGCAAAGGGCCTTATTTTCTCTACGGTACCCACATCAATACGGAGTGGCGATCTGACTGGAAGTGGGAGCGTGTGCTACCACACATCTCACCACTGGCGGGTCGCACGGTGCTGGATGTCGGGTGTGGCAGCGGCTATCACATGTGGCGGATGATTGGCGCGGGCGCGCATTTGGTGGTCGGCATTGATCCGATGCAGCTGTTCCTGGTGCAGTTCGAAGCGGTGCGCAAGCTGCTGAATGACGATCGCCGGGTGCATATGCTTCCGCTGGGAATTGAGCAATTACCGGTGTTGCAGGCGTTCGATACCGTGTTTTCAATGGGTGTGCTCTATCATCGTCGTTCCCCGCTGGATCACCTGCTACAGCTGAAAAATCAGCTGGTGAGCGGCGGTGAACTGGTGCTGGAAACGCTGGTCATTGAGGGCGATGTCAATCAGGTGCTGGTGCCAGGTGAGCGCTATGCACAGATGCGTAACGTCTTCTTTATCCCGTCAGCCGAAGCGCTGAAAAGCTGGCTGGAAAAAAGCGGCTTTGTCGATGTGCGGATTGTCGATTTTGCCCTGACCACCACTGAAGAGCAGCGCCGGACCGACTGGATGATCAGCGAATCGCTGGCAGAATTTCTCGATCCTGATGACCCGGGCAAAACGGTTGAGGGCTACCCGGCTCCGCTGCGTGCCGTGCTGGTCGCCACCAAACCTTAACGTTTCAGCGGCGAGACACCGCCAGTTTCGCCGCAAATCCAATAAACACGCAGCCAGTCAGGCGATCCATCACCTTCAGCACCCGCGGCTTTCGCAGATGACCGGCGAAGTAGTGGCTGCCGCCAATTAATACCGCATTCCAGACCAGCCCCAACACCATGTGTGCCAGCGCCATCAGACTGCACCAGAGTGCCACGGATGCCCCAGCGGGGATGAACTGTGGCAGAAAGGTGACGTAAAACACGCCCACTTTAGGATTCAGCAGATTCCCCATTAATCCCCGACTAAAGCAGGCCAGATACCCCTGCGATCGGGCAGGCTGTTCTGCCATCACGAGCGGATCAAGGCGGGGTTTGAACAGCAATTTTATACCCAGCCAGAGCAGCCAGGCTGCGCCAATCCACTTCAGAGTGTTATAGGCGATTTCAGACGCCATCAGCAGCGCACCCAGCCCAAGGCCTACAGCCACTCCCCAGATCAGACAGCCCAGCGTCACGCCGAGAGCGGTGGCGCAGGCACGCTGCCAGCCCTGCGCGATAGCGGTTCGCAGCACCAGTGCGGTATCAAATCCGGGTGTGAGCGTCAGAATCGTTATCGCAAACAGAAATGAAAATAGCGTGGCGCTCATAGTGATTTCTCCGTTGTCGCTCTTCAGATACAGGGGGGTGTTCACGCAGCTTAACAGCCAGGGGTGGATAATGCCCGGAATCCACTGCCACGATGGCCGGATTGTGCCAGGCTGGATCAGGTTGATTCATTCATATCAGGGAGTTCTGGATTATGAGTAAATTTATTTTTTCTTCACCCCGTAAATATGTGCAGGGCGCAGGTGTGCTGGATGAGCTGGGAACGTACCTCACTGAGCTGGGCGATCAGGCTTTTCTGGTGGCAGATGAAACGGTCTGGACGCTGATTGGAGAACGAACGCAACAGACCCTGCAGTCTGCCGGCGTGAAATTCAGCTGGCAGCAATTCAATGGCGAGGCCTCCAGTAATGAGATCACGCGTCTCAGTGCGCTGGCGAAGAGCCAGGGCTGTAACGTGGTGGTCGGACTGGGAGGCGGTAAAACACTGGACACTGTTAAGGCCGTCGCGGATGAAATCAAACAGCCGGTGGCCATAGTGCCGACGATCGCCTCCACCGATGCGCCTTGTAGCGCGCTGTCGGTGATCTATTCTGACAGCGGCGTTTTTGAGAGCTATCGCTTTTACAGCAAAAATCCGGATTTAGTGCTGGTGGACACCGCCGTTTGCGCCAATGCGCCAGCACGACTCTTTGCCTCAGGCATTGCAGATGGGCTGGCGACCTGGGTTGAAGCACAGGCAGTGGCGCGGTCGCATTCGAAATCGATGGTCAATGGTGATCCGACACTTGCCGGACTGGCGATTGCCCGAGCCTGTGAAGAAACGCTTCTTACCTGGGGTTACAGCGCCTATGTTGCCGTCACGGAAAAACGCGTGACGCCAGCGGTAGAAGCGGTGGTGGAAGCCAATACGCTGCTCTCGGGGCTGGGCTTTGAAAACGGCGGGCTGGCAGCTGCACACGCCATTCATAATGGTTTCACCGCGATTGAGGGTGATATCCATCATCTGACCCATGGCGAGAAAGTCGCCTATGGCACACTGACGCAGATGGTGCTTGAGAAGCGTCCGGACGAGGAAATTGCTCGCTATATCCGCTTCTATCGCGCGATCAATATGCCGACCACGCTTCGGGAACTGCATCTGGAAAATGAAAGCTGGGAGAATCTGGTGAAGATAGGTGCACTGGCGAACAGTGAAGGCGACACGCTGAAAAACCTTAATCCACACCTTTCACCGGAAGATATTGCCAACGCCCTGCTGGCGCTGGATGCTTTTAGTCAGACAGTAAAATAGTCACCCGACAGGCGATCAACCGATCGCCTTTTATTCTTCTGCCGCCGCAGGCTGGTCCCAGTACTCAAACTTGTAGGCGGAACTGAGGTGGCGTTCGACTGTGCCACGCGTGAAGATTTCGGTCTCATGCAGGTAGCTCAGGGTACAGTTGCCGACCTCATCCCAGGACTGACACTCATCAACCGAACGGACAGTGCTCAGCGGGGTATTCGCCGTGCCATTCAGTCTGACTTCACGCCACTGGGGATCGTAGGTGTATTCGTCGGTGCCCCGGGCGGAGGTGGTCCGCGTCACCAGCCCCTGAGGATTCCAGTGGTAGTGAAACTCACCGTTGGTCAGCGGATCGCTGCCGCGCGCTATGCCCTTCTCCAGTCGTAACTGGCGATCGTAGCGATAGAGGGTGTCGGTAAAACCGCTTTTACCCATGCTGATAAATCTGTCGGAGGCGCTGATGATATTGCCATGCTGGCCTTTCTGCCAGTTGATCGTCCCCTGTCGGTTATCAACCACGACCTGTTTGCCCTCTTTCAGCACTTTGACCAGATACGTATACTCCGCCACCCAGCCGCCCTGCACCCGGGCGATATGTTGCTCCATGCTGAGGATGACGTTGCGTTCACTTTTGTCATAGCTGACGTCAGCGACCGTCAGATCGCCGCAGGCATCAAACTGACCCAGTACCCGCTTTTGCGAATTGACATCTTTGCCAAATTCACCCGCAATCACCTGTTTCACCGCGCCTTTCGCATTACCGCCCAGCAAAATCAGCGTATTGCTGTTCGCAACAGCAGTATTGTTCGGGCTGCATGTGCTGGCCACTGTGTTGCCACTGCACAGCGCAGTCAGCATCAGGCTTAAAACAAGAATCTGATTGCGTTTCATAGGGTCAATTCCAGGCGATATTGCTTTCAGTGTAAACGCTGCAGTGATGAACAGCGGTAATCTGTGATGATTTCAGCCTGCATCACCCGTTTAACAGTAGTGATGCGGCACAACAGGGGCCTGACGGATAATGCCTGTAATCAGTTCCCAGCGGGCACTGACGGCCTGGATGACATTCATTATTTATAAAAGGCAGGGAATTTTAATTGAACCGGGCGAAACGATGCCACTGCAAACGGAGCGTGCTTTACACAAAAAGAACCCCAGCAAGCTGTACTGGGGTTTGGTACTTGCAAACACCACGTCAATGATCGGCGTGCTGCGCGGCAAAATCTGTTGTGGTTCAGGCGACCCGAACGGTGCTCATCTGCATCACGCTTTTCATCGCCTCAACCACATCGCCGTCTACACAATAGCGGCTGAACTCATCGGTCTCGGCTTCTGAACACATGGAGACCCCCGCTTTGCGGTAACGCATCGGCGACGCCAGCAGGCGACTGGCCGAGCTGTGGACTTCCTCAATCCCCATGTCGAGAAACTTTTGCAGGTTGCTGAGACGAACGCCGGCACCCGCCATAATAATAGGACCGGTACTGGTCTCATTAAGTTCCCTGAGTAATGCAATTCCGTTTTCAGCGCTCTGCTGCTGACCGGATGTCAGAATACGCGCCACACCCAAATCTGTTAACGCTTCCAGTGCGCGTTTAGGGCTGTGGCAGAGATCGAAGGCGCGGTGAAAGGTCACGGCCATGCCGTCACACAGCGCCATAATCTGCCGCATCTGACCATGATGAATGTGAGCCTCTTCGTCCAGCATCCCAATCACCAGGCCAGGAAAACCCAGTTCACGTATTAATGCGACGTCTGATTTCATCGCTTCAAATTCGCGTGCGCTGTAACAAAAATCGCCACCCCGTGGCCGGACAATAGGATGAACCGGAATCGAAACGTCGCGCCGGACAGCGTTCAACATGCCCGCTGAGGGGGTGAGGCCGCCTTCACGCGGTGCGGTACACAGTTCCACCCGATCGGCCCCCGCCTGTTGTGCAGTTACAGCGCAATCCACGCCATAGCAGCAAATTTCCAGTGTGGTCATTCTCTTCTCCTTTACATGACTCTGGTTCAAGGCAGATTCATCAGTTAGTCTGGCTGCTGGAATGAGTTTACCGGGAAAGTTAACTATGGCATTCAATTTCGACCAACGGATAGACCGTCGTCACAGCGATAGCCTTAAATGGAACAAATATGCGGACCAGGACATTCTGCCGCTTTGGGTTGCAGATACGGATTTTCGATCGCCTGACTGCGTTATCGATGCGATTAAAGCCCGCGCCGAACATGGGATTTTTGGCTATGGCGACACGCCGGTAGCGTTTATCGACAGCGCCGTTGCCTGGCTCGCCTCACGCTATCAGTGGCACGTTAATCCGGAGTGGATTGTGGTGTTGCCGGGCGTGGTGTGTGGACTGAATCTCACCGTGCGGGCATTTACCGCGCCTGACGAGCTGACGATCACCCCCGTGCCCATCTATCCGCCGTTTCGTGGTGCAGCAAAACTGGCAGAGCGGGAACAGGTCAATCTGCCCTTAAAGCTGGAAGAAGGACGCTGGCTGCTGGATCTGGATGCGGCTCAAGGCCAGCCAAGCGGTAAAGAGCGGCTGTTAATGCTGTGCAACCCGCAGAATCCGGGCGGCACTGTCTATCGCCGCGAGGAACTTCAGGCGCAGCTGGAATTTGCGCAGCAGCACAATCTGATTGTCTGTTCTGATGAGATCCACAGCGATCTGTTACTGGAACCGGGTGTTCAGCACATTCCATTTGCTTCACTGAGTGAAGAGGCGGCTCAGCGCAGTGTGACGCTGATGTCACCCTCCAAGAGTTTCAATATTGCCGGTCTGGGTGCGTCCATCGCCATCATACCCAACGCCGAACTGCGCGCACGCTTTAACCGGTTGCGACGCGGCATTGTGCCGGATGTGGATATTCTCGCACTCACTGCAGCGGCAGCAGCATGGCGCGAAGGTGAACCCTGGCTGAACGCACAGAACGCCTATCTGCGCAGTAACCGTGACTGGCTGGTGTCGCAGGTCAATAAAATGACTGGCCTGTCCGTCGCTGCGCCGGAAGCGACCTATCTCGCCTGGATCGATGCCAGCGCGCTGGGCGTGGCCAGCCCTGCCCTCTATTTTGAGAAGCACGGGCTGGGCTTAACGGCCGGACGCGAGTTTGGCAATGACCAGTTTGTCCGGCTCAACTTCGGCTGTACCCGTGCCCTCCTGGATGAAGCGGTGGCGCGCCTGAAGCGCGCCGTGGCCGCCCGCATCTAGTTCTGTTCGCTGGCGACAATCTCCTCCAGTCGCCACGGGTGAAACTTGATTGTCGTCTGCCCATCCGTCACCGCAAGGGTCGGATTGGGCAGACGTTCATTCTCGCCCTGTGGAGAGCTGGTTTTAAAAGAAATACCCGGCTGCGTCAGTGCCTCATCGGATAGTAACGCCATCGCTCGCATGCCCAGCGTCTGATGATCGCCGCGTAACACCACCTCTATATGCTCCCAGCCTTCATGGCGGTAACGCTTTTCACCCGGCCACGGCAGTTCAACGACATCAATCTGCCTGCCCGCGACCACCAGCGGATCATGAAGTTTAAACAGGCAAATCTGCCGTCCGTTGATCATTGCAGCCGAAAACTCGGTGCCAATCTGCTGCAGGCCTTGTTGCCAGCGGTTCGCCGTCGTGTCCTGATGACAACGCACCGAAATATGGTCCACTTCCAGTTCGTTAAGGCGCAAACCCAGTCTTTGCGCAAAATTTTGCAACGATTCCTCAAAACGTCCTAAATCTGTCTTTAAATCATCCAATTCTGCCGGAAAAGTTCGCTCCACCACCCTCAATCCTCTCTATTTGTTTAGCATTTATAATCAGTCTGGTTTATTGTGCGCCGCGTTCTCAGCGTCACATAATGGTAAGATTCATCTTATTTGGGCTGAAATTTAATGCAAAACCGTATAATAACATCTTCCATTTCGGATTTATCTCCTGTTTAGGGCCACCAGTTGCTTGATGAAAGCATGTTAAGTTAATGATTTTAATCAACTTCTTTAATACAATAAGATAACTCTCATTTGAATGGCAAACAATTGCAGCCTTCCCTGCCTTCCTATAAATTTGACCTAACACAACCAAAAGGAATGGCTCTATGTCTATGCTCATCGTTGTCGCTGTCCTGATCGCATTGATGGGATTTGCAATTTCCCGCCATTGGAAGGTGCGTGAAGATAAAAGCGTAAAGAACCCACGCCGTCACTTACGACGTCGTTAATGCCTCAGGGAAACATCTTCTTCAGCTCTGTTTCCCCGCTTCATCCAACTGCTGACGCCCACCCACATTTCACGTATACTTTTCCCCTCATTTTTTTCCGTTTTGTCTGCCCCATCCGTTTCCGCCAATCCGTTACGCGATGCACTCAGGCAAGATGATGACAGCCCGGCTTAGCAGGTCAGGGCATTGTTCAGCATATGAAGGTAACCCGGTGAATATTCAGGCACTTCTTTCCGCAAAAGTCAGTCAGGCAATGGTTTTAGCCGGCGCACCCGCCGATTGCGAACCGCAGGTTCGTCAGTCCGCCCGGGTTCAGTTTGGAGACTATCAGGCCAACGGCATTATGGCCGTGGCAAAAAAGCTGGGACAGGCACCGCGACAATTAGCGGAAACGGTGATTCAGCACCTCGACCTGACCGGCATCGCCAGCAAGGTTGAAATTGCCGGGCCAGGCTTTATCAATATCTTCCTGGACCACAACTGGCTGGCAACCCACGCCCGTGAAGCACTGAGTCTGCCGCGCCTGGGCGTGCAGCTGGCCGAGCCGCAGACTATCGTGGTCGACTACTCTGCGCCTAACGTCGCCAAAGAGATGCACGTTGGCCACGTCCGCTCCACCATCATTGGTGACGCGGCGGTGCGCACGCTGGAGTTCCTGGGTCATAAAGTGATCCGCGCCAACCACGTGGGCGACTGGGGTACGCAGTTCGGCATGTTGATCGCGTTCCTGGAAAAGCAGCAGAATGAAGATCACGCAGAGATGGTGCTGGCCGATCTCGAAGGCTTCTACCGTGAAGCCAAGCGCACCTATGATGAAGATCCTGAGTTTGCCGAGCGCGCACGCAGCTATGTCGTGAAGCTCCAGGGTGGCGATGAATATTGCCGCCAGATGTGGAAGAAGCTGGTCGACATCACCATGAGTCAGAACCAGAAAATCTATGACCGCATGAACGTGACACTGACGCGCAAGGATGTCATGGGTGAAAGTCTCTATAACGATATGCTGCCTGGCATCGTCTCCGACCTGAAGCAGAAAGGCTTAGCGGTTGAGAGTGAAGGCGCGACCGTGGTGTTCCTGGATGAATTCCAGAACAAAGAAGGTGAGCCGATGGGCGTCATCATCCAGAAAAAGGATGGCGGCTATCTCTACACCACCACCGATATCGCCTGTGCGAAGTATCGTTACGAAACGCTGAAAGCCGATCGTGTGCTTTATTACATCGACTCACGTCAGCATCAGCATCTGGTCCAGGCCTGGACTATCGTGCGTAAAGCGGGTTATGTACCGGCATCTGTGCCGCTGGAGCACCATGCATTCGGCATGATGCTGGGCAAGGATGGCCGTCCGTTCAAAACCCGCAGCGGCGGCACCATCAAGCTCTCCGATCTGCTGGATGAAGCTTATCAGCGTGCCTACACACTGGTGCGTGAGAAGAACCCGGAGATGAGCGAAGCGGAAGTGAAAACGCTGGCAGAAGTGGTTGGCATCAGCGCGGTGAAATACGCTGACCTGTCGAAAAGCCGCACCACCGATTACATCTTCGACTGGGATAACATGCTGGCGTTTGAAGGCAACACCGCGCCTTACATGCAGTATGCCTACACCCGCGTGCTCTCCGTGTTCCGCAAAGCGGGCATTGATGCCGATTCGCTGGATGCGGCGATTGTGATCAGCGAGGAGCGTGAAGCGCAACTGGCCACCCGTCTGCTGCAGTTCGAAGAGGTTATCACTCAGGTGGCTCGTGACGGTACACCGCATGTGATGTGTGCTTATCTCTACGATCTGGCGGGTCTGTTCTCTGGCTTCTACGAGCACTGCCCGATCCTCAGCGCAGAGTCAGAAGCAACCCGTCTGAGCCGACTGCAGCTGGCCGCACTGACGGCGAAAACGCTGAAGCAGGGTCTGGATACGCTGGGTATCGACACCGTCGAGCGCATGTAGTCTCAGAAACGGAGAGGGTTTACCCTCTCCGTCTCTGCTCTCAGTTAACCTCCCTGAATGCCCCTGAATCTCCGCTACAGGAGAGTGTTATGTCTGTCGCCGCACACCTTATCAGCAGCCACCTCCCCACCATCAGGCAGTTGCAGTGCTTTCTGGCTGTCGCCCACGAGCTTAATTTTCGCCGTGCCGCAGAACGACTTAACATGACGCAGCCTCCGCTCACCCGCCAGATCCAAAGCCTGGAAAACCTGCTCGGTCAGTCGCTGTTCAGTCGCACAACCCACGCGGTAACACTTACCGAATCTGGCCGTGCGCTGGTCGCGAAAGCAGAAGCGATCCTGACAGCATTAAGTGCCTTAAAGCAGGAAGCACAGCCCGCCGCACAGCTGCGCATCGGGCTGACCCGCACGCTGAACTTTGAACTGATCGCGCCGCTCAATAAGCAGCTCGCCAGTTTCCTTGCCCGCGATGAGATGGAGATGCCCAGCCTGACATCCGCTCAGCTGCTCCAGAGCCTGGCGAAAAACAACCTGGATTTGATCCTCACCGGCGAAAAAGGGCCCGCAGCCGAAGAGGTCATCCGGTACGCCTGGGTTTACCGCGAGCCGCTGCTCGTCGCTATACCGTCGACGCACCCAGCCAGTCTGCGGCAAAACGTCTCGCTGGACATGCTCGCTGACCTGCCGTTGTTCTGGTTTGCACGCAGTGCCAATCCGCAGTTTTACGATAAGTGCGAGCGCTACTTCGCCACGCTCAGCGTCACGCTGAAACGGCTGAGAGAACCGGATGATTCCCTGCTGATGCTATCGCACATCGCCAGAGGCAAGGGATTCGCCCTGATGCCGCAGTCAAAATGTACCTTTAATCAGGCAGGACTCTGTTATCGCCCGCTGACGGA
>Ga0308169_10006256_pt1 | contig 10549 bp, 9 predicted proteins | sample PhyBR1_2_FD_202139 | JGI IMG/M metagenome (GOLD analysis project Ga0308169, IMG submission 202139) | Phyllosphere microbial communities from UC Gill Tract Community Farm, Albany, California, United States - DLSLSB.R1 | ecosystem: Host-associated > Plants > Phyllosphere > Unclassified | place... | reverse complement strand
TGTTCTACATGAACCGCACCGTGGGCCAGGCTCTCGATCTGCAATCTCTCGACAAGGCGTCACTGGCGCTGACAGTGAAAGAGACTGAAGGCGAGTTCTGGACCTCCTTCCGTGGTATCCCGATCCGTGAAGTTGACGCGATTCTGGAAACTGAATCCCGCGTTGTTTAACGCCTGTCATTAACTGATGGGCTGCGATGCGTGGCCCATTACTGGAGAAGAAAAGATGATCCTCGACAAACTGTTGATGTTCTCCGAAGCGCAGGCGGTAACCGCGACTGCCGCTTCAACCGATGTAATTGACCTGGCGCCTGTAGACGGCACTCGCCGTGATATCGGCGTTGGCTACCCGCTGGAGCTGTTCGCGACTGTCAACACCACTGCCACGGCAGCCGGCGCTGCCACAGTTAACGTGCAGTTACAGACCAGCCCGGATAACGCAACCTGGACCACCCTGACCAGCAGCGGCGATCTGGCCCTCTCGGCACTGACCGCTGGTAAGCGCATCGTGTCCCAGAAAGTGCCGCAGGGCGTGCAGCGCTACCTGCGCCTGAACTATGTGGTAGGCACCGGGCCGCTGACCGCTGGCGCGTTTACAGCGGGTATCAATCTGGATGTGGACAACAACACCCACTATTCAGTCCGTTCGAAAATCACTGGTTAAGGGCTGCGGACATGTCTGAAGAAAAAGCAAAGTACCGCGTCCTGCGTCTCTCCTTTATCGGCAATCAGTTGCTGGAAGAGGGCGCAGAAGTGGAGTACGACGGCGAGCCTGGTACGAACCTCCACCCGCTAAATGATGCAGCTGTCACCGCGCATAATGCGAAGTTCGGCAAGTCAACACCGGAGGCTGAAAAGCCACAAGGTCATGATGAGCTGAAAGAAGAAGGTGGGGATCAGGGTGATGGCGATATTGAAGCTCTGCGCGACGAATTCGAAGCGTTATTCAATAAAAAACCTCATCCGGCGATGAAGGCGGACACGCTGCGCGAAAAAATCACCGAAGAGCGTCAACGCCTGGGCAACTAACGGGTATCAATAAGGGGCCGCCTGGCCCCTTTATTTCAGGAGCATCAGATGAACGTTGTCAGTATGAAGACCGGCACCGAATCCGTTGAAGGTGATGACGGTAAAGTTGAGACTCGCGACGACTATCCGTACGGCCTGCGCCTCAGTCTTAACAGCGAACAGCTGAAGAAGTTGGGAATCGAAACACCAGCCGTGGGCAGTATGCTGCAATTAGGCGGCATGGCGAAGGTGGTTTCTTCCAGCACGTATGAAGACGAAGGGGAAGAACCTCGCAGCCGCGTAGAATTGCAGATCACCGATCTGGGCATGCAGTCATCTGATTCCCCTGCACCAAAAACAGCAGCTGAAACACTGTACGGCGCGGTAGGTGATTAATGGCCTCTGTCATCGAAATCTGCAATATCGCGCTGAGCCGCCTGGGCAACAGCCGCACCATCAACAGCCTGACAGAGCAGAGCAAAGAGGCGGGCGTGTGCAGCCTCCATTATGAGCCTGCGCGCGATGCCGTCCTGTCCGATTTTGACTGGAGCTTCGCCACCAAACGCGTGGCGCTGGCAGACACTGGTGCGCCGCCACCAGACTGGCAATACGCCTACCGCTACCCGACCGACTGCATGCGGGTAATCGAGCTGATGGTTCCCGGGATGCGCAACGTTCCTTCACGCTTGCGTATTGAATACTCCACTGGTGCTGATGCGGACGGTACAGGGAAGCTGATTTACACGGATCAGGAACTGGCCTGGCTGAAATATGTAGGTCTGGTAACAGACCCGAATATGTATGACGCGGTCTTCCGCGATGCGCTCAGCTGGCGCATGGCCGGTGAAATGGCGATGAGTTTGACTTCAGGCCCGCAACTGGGCCAGAACGCCATGACCATGTATGCGCAAGTGATCCGCAGTGCGGGTTCCCGCTCGATGAACGAGAGCCAGGAGCCGCCAGAGCCGGAATCTGATTTTACCTGTGCGAGGTTGTCATAATGTCGAACAGCATGATACAGCCCTCCTTCGCTGGCGGTGAAATAGCGCCATCTACCTATGGACGCGTTGACCTTGCGAAATATGGCGTTTCGCTGCGCCAGTGCAAAAACTTTATCGTGCGGCAATATGGCGGCATTGAAAATAGACCGGGCACGAAGTTTATCGCCGCGGCTAAGTTTCCCGATCGCCAGTGCCGGTTAATTCCGTTCCAGTTCTCTACAGTGCAGACGTACGCGCTGGAGTTCGGAGCAGGTTACATGCGCGTCTTTAAAGACGGAGGGGCAGTGCTGACCAGCAGCGGCGCGGTTTATGAGCTGGCGATGCCGTACGCCGAGGCTGACCTGTTCAAGCTGAAATACACGCAGTCTGCTGACGTGATGACCATTTGCCATCCGGCCTATGCCCCCCGCGAGCTGCGCCGATATGCGCATGACAACTGGCAGATCGTCGAAGTGACAACCAAAAACGGTCCGTTTGAAGATATCAACGTTGACGAGGCCGTGAAGGTTTACAGCAGCGCTGAAACAGGCACGGTGACGCTGACTGCCAGCTCGGCAATTTTCGGCGCGGAGCAGGTCGGAAAGCTCTTTTACCTGGAGCAGCCGGCGGTTGACTCGGTGCCTGTCTGGGAGACCAGTAAAAGCACAGCCATTAACGATGTGCGCCGGGCTGACAGCAACTACTATCGGGCCAACACAGGCGGGAAAACTGGCACGCTGCGCCCGTCGCATAATGAGGGAATGGCGTGGGATGGCTGGGGCGGCAGCGGCGATGATGATACCGGCATCCAGTGGGAGTACCTGCATTCGGGTTTCGGCACTGCGCGGATCACCGCTGTTGCAGCGAACGGACTGACAGCGACAGCGACCGTGCTTGACCGTATCCCATCCAATGCCGTGGGCAGCGACAAATCCTCATACAAGTGGGCGCGCTATGCATGGAACAGCGTCAACGGTTACCCTGGTACCGTCGTGTACTACCAGCAGCGCCTGTTCTTCGCCGCATCTTCTGCGTATCCCCAAACCATCTGGGCCAGCCGTTCAGGCGACTATAAAGACTTCGGTAAAAACAACCCGATTCAGGACGACGATCGCATCGTTTACACGTATGCCGGGCGCCAGGTAAATGAGATTCGCCATCTGATTGATGTTGGCTCCTTAATGGCGCTGACGTCGGGCGGGCAGTTCCAGATCAACGGTGACCAGAACAAGGTCCTTACGCCCTCATCCTTCACGTTCAGCAGCCAGGGGGCCGACGGTGCCAGCAATACCCCGCCAATCACGGTCAGCAACATCGCGCTGTTCATTCAGGAAAAGGGCAGCGTGGTGCGCGACCTGGCGTACTCGTTTGACGTGGACGGGTATCAGGGCAGCGATTTAACGATCCTCGCGAACCACCTGTTTACTGGCTATCAGATCACGGACTGGTCGTTTACCACGGTGCCTTACTCGGCGGCCTGGTGCGTCCGTAACGATGGCATGCTGCTTTGCCTCACCTACCTGCGCGATCAGCAGGTTTTCGCATGGGCACCTCAGCCAGCAGACGGTGCTTTCGAATCGACTTGCAGCATTAGCGAAGGCACTGAGGACGCTGTTTACTTCTCTGTCTGCCGCACGGTTAACGGGCAGGTGAAGCGCTACATTGAGCGCCTCAGCACCCGCCAGTTCGCCACCGAAGAGGATGCTTTTTTTGTCGACTGCGGGCTGAGCTATGACGGGCGCACCACCGGCGGGCGCACCGTTAAGATCACCGGCGGCACCGGGAATTGGGATTACCAGCAGGAGCTGACCCTCACGATTTCCGGTGCAGCATACTTCGCCGCTACTGATATCGGTAGCGCAGTACATTTGCCTTACACGGAAGACGGAACCGACAAAACGCTGCACATGACGATCAGCGGGTTCACATCAGCGAATATTGTGATCGTTCACTCTAACCGCGATGTGCCCGCCTCACTGCGCAACGTGAACATCAGCACCTGGAAAATGGCGCGCGTGACATTTGCAGGCCTCGATCACCTCGAAGGTAAAGTGGTTAATATCCTGTCCGATGCCAACTCCGAGCCGGTAAAAACAGTGACGGGCGGTAAGGTCACACTGGAGACGCCGGGCGCCGTGGTGCATATCGGCCTGCCGATTGTGTCGGAGTTCGAGACGCTCGATATAAACCTGGCGCAGCAGGAAACGCTGATGGACAAGAAAAAGCTGATTACGTCCGTCAGCCTCATTGTGAACGAAAGCCGCGGCATTTACGCCGGGCAGTACGGCGGCAAGCTGTACCAGTACGCTCAAAGAGAATTCGAGTTTTACGACAACCCGGTTAGTAATACAACTGGCGTGATTGAAGTACCTATGGAGTCGCAGTGGTCTAAAAGCGGACGCGTTTACGTGAAGCAGACAGACCCGTTACCGCTGACCGTTCTGGCCGTTATCCCGCGCCTTTCTGTGGGGGGCTACTGATGCCCCGCGTAGAAATTATCTCGACGACTCAGCAGCATATCGATGAGCTACTGCCTCACGTTCGCCAGGCGGACAAAGACGAGTTCTGGGCTACGGCCATGATGACAGCAGACCAGGTGCTGCAGTATGGGCTTGAGCATTCGACAGGCTGCTGGACAGGGCTTGTGGACGGGGTAGTGGTGACCATTTTTGGGGTTACGCCTGCGTCACTCCTGACCGGATACGGTACGCCGTGGCTGGTGGCTTCTGACCGCTTGGATCAGTATTCCCGTGCATTTATTCGCCACAGCCGCCCGCTGCTGGCAGCAATGATGACGCGCTTCCCACGCATGGAAAATTATGTTGATGCCCGCAACACAGCCGCGAAGCAGTGGCTGCACTGGATGGGCTTCACGATTCACGATCCGGAACCTGCCGGGCCGTTTAGTATGCCGTTCCACAAATTTACACTGGAGAAGAAATAATGTGCGGACCCGTTGCAATCGGTGCGGCGATGCTGGCATCGGCGGCTGTATCAGCCTACAGCCAAAAGAAAAATGCGGACTATCAGGCTGACATAGCGAACTACAACGCTGATGTAGCTGAGAATTCTGCTAACGATGCAATTAATCGCGGCAACGCGGATGCAGCGCAGCAGCGCGCCCGCGCCCGCCAGCTTGCCGGCACACAGACAGCGACACTGGCCGCCAGCGGAGTAGACCTTGGCGGCGGTACGGCGGTTGATATCTTCAGCCAGACCGCTGGTATGGGTGAGCTTGACGCCCTGACGGCTGTTAACAATGCACAGCGCCAGGCTTACGGGCTGCAGGCTCAGGCGGCCGGCCAGCGTTCACAGGCTCAGGCCGCTACAGCCTCCGGGAATTTAGGGGCGGGGATGACTCTGCTCAACGGCGCGCTGGGGGCTTATGGGACTTATTCGCAGCTCGGAGGATCCGCCAGCAGCGCATTCTCATCTTCAGGAAGCGCGGGGGGTGCCAGCGGCAACAACATGTTCAGCTCACTGAAAACCAGCGGCTACGGCAGCAACAGCTACACATTCTGAGGATAAGAGATGCCTACTGTACCGATGTACAACCAACGCCAGGTTCAGAGCGCTGCGCTCCCGGCAAATGGCGTCAGTGTCCAGACCAGCCCGGAAACCTTTGGTGCCGGGTTCGGTGAGCTGGGGCAACGCGTCACCGGGATGTTTGCCGAGCATCAGCAGCGCGCTAATGTGGCGATGTCGCAGGACGCCCTGCTGCAGTTCCAGTCGTATGCGGACGATCAGCTGAACAACCCCGAAACCGGGCTGATGACAAAGCAGGGCAAAGACGTGATTGGCCAGGCGGATGTCACTCTGACCAACATCCGTGGTAAAGCCGACGAGCTGATGCAGCAACTGCCGGAAGGTCAGGTGCGCGAAAACTTCCTGCGGCAGGTCAACGCCAGCGGCCAGCAGTATAAGAATCAGGCCCGAACCTTTGAAATTGGACAGGTTCGCCAGTACGAAACCAACCAGTTTCAGGGGATCCTGACCAGCGGTGTGCAGAACGTCTCCCAGATGTACGGTGATAATCGCGCATATATCGAAGGCAATAAGCAAATCTTTGACCAAATCGACCAGTTTGGGTCCGCGCACGGCTGGAGCAGTGAACAGATTCAGGCCAAGAAAGTCGAGTTCAAAGAGCAGGCCGCGCAGCAGGCGGTACAGAACCAGCTCGGTGCTGACTACATGAGTTTCATGATGCAGAACGGCGAGCCGGCTGACACTGGCGGCAGCATGCGTGCGCCTTCTGGAACTCAGTCTGAACCTCGCGGCGTGCGAAATAATAACCCGGGCAACATCGTTGCCACGGAGCAGAAGTGGGACGGTCAGACCGGGAGCGATGGCAGCTATGCACAGTTCGCCACACCAGAGCACGGTATCCGCGCGCTGGGTAAAAACCTGCTGTCGTACCAGCGGCAGGGCTTCGACACTGTTGAGCAGATAATCGGCCGCTGGGCGCCCCCGCATGAGAACGATACCGCCGCATACATCAAAGCCGTAGCGGGTAAAATTGGCGTTGCCCCTGGTGATAAGCTGGATCTGACTAACATCGGTACCCTGACCAGACTTTCAAAAGCCATCATGCAGCACGAAAACGGGCAGATGAAATTTACCGATCAGCAGATTGGCTCTGGCCTGCAGGCGGCGCTGGGCATCAATCAGCTACCACCAGCAGAAAGCGCGCCTAAGCGCCTGACTGGCATGGCAGCCTTCGAAGCGCTGAACGCTGCTGATCAGGGTAAGTTCATGCGCCAGGCGGAGGCAATCGGTAACCAGCAGAAAGCGCAGTACCGCTCTCAGTTGGAAGGGGTTGTGAAGGATGCCAATGCGTCCTATCTGAAGGGGGTGGAATTCCCAAACGCGCCGGGCCAGAAGGATTTTATCGCCGCCTACGGGTTTAACGACGGCAGCCGGCGGTTCCAGGAATTCCAGAATAATCAGGTCGCCGGGAAGTATATCGGCGCATTCCGCACGATGCCGAGCAGCAGCATTACTGAATACGTGTCGGGCCTGAAAAACCAGCTGGGTGAGGGCGAAGGGTTCGCCGGGCGGGCGTCGGCATTTGATCACGTTGAGGCAGCAGCAAAGCAGGTTATCGGCCAGCGCGAATCTAATCCCTACCAGGCAGCCATAGACCTTGGCGCATTCAAGCCAATCAGCAGCAGCAACCCGGCTGATATTGCTGCTGAGGTTAACAGCCGGTCAGCTTCCAGCGATCAGCTAAAAGCCATCGGTATCAATGCTCCGCTGCTGTCAAAAGAGGAGGCTGCGGCCATCAGCGGGAAGGTGCGCGGCACCACTGACGTTAACCAGGCCATCACCATGCTTCAGTCGTTTGGACGCGAGATGCAGCCGCAGGCGCTGCGGAGTGTGGCGGCGGCAATAGCGCCCGATAGCGCGGCGACGGCGTACTCTGCGCTGATCCTCGGCCAGCAGGACAACCAGTACAACAACCGTGGCCAGACCATCGCTTACAGCCAGTTCGTATCTTACAAGCCTACGCTGGATAAATACGAGGCGGCGAAAACCATACTGCAGGGCGACCAGCTGGTTAACCCCACTAAAGCACAGAAGGACGCGGGGATCTCCCCGGTTAAACTACCGAGCGACGACAAGCTCAAGCAGACGTTTGATGACTCCGTCGGCACGGCGTTTTCTCACAATCCACAGGCGCGCCAGATGGCATGGTCAATTTATAAATCGGCTTACGCTGGCCTGGCCTACACCAACGGTGATGGCGACGGGCTTAACACCAAAACCGTAGACAGTGACCTGGCAGAAAAAGCCGTCAGCATGGCAACCGGCGGCGTGTATAAGGGGCTGAATGGTGGCGATGTGGTGATGCCCTTTGGCATGGATAAGTCGACGTTCAAAGACCGCTACACGACTGCAGCAGAAGCAGCCCTGAAAGGTGCCGGGCTTAACCCGTCCGGGCAGCGCAATTTCATCCCTGTGAACGTTGGTGACGGCCAGTACCGTCTGGTGAATGGCAGCGGGCGCTGGGCTACCGATCCGAAGACGGGCGCACCCGTAACTGTGAGGGTTCAGTAATGTCAGACCTGTTTTCACTGGCCCCCGAGGGGCAGGCCTGGAGCAATGCGGACGCTGAGAGCAATAAGGCCAAGCCAGAGGATTACGATCCGCGCTGGTATGCGGGTAGCGGCAGTGCCGTTTTCCGAGGCATTGCAGAAGGTGGCGTGGGCCTGGCCCAGTCCACCGTTGAGCTGTCCAAGCTGTCACCGACCTATGTCGAGCTTCACGCAGCATTTCCGGAACTGGCAGCAGCCGTGGATCAGAAGTTTGACGGACTTCAGAAATCACTCAACGATTCCCGCCTGGCTGTGAAGCCCGCCCCCAACAGTCAGGGCATTGCCGCTGACGTCCTGGAGGGGCTGGGTATCTTTGCTCCGGCTATGGGGGCTTCAATGCTCGGTGGGCCGGTAGCGGGCGGTGCTGTTGCGTTCGGCAGCACCTACGAACCAACCCGGCAGGACTTCCTGGCGAAAGGTGTTAACGAAGACACGGCAAGTACGCTGGCACTGGAACAGGGCGCGGCGAATGCGCTCGGCATGGCACTACCAGCCGGGGTAGGCAAAACGCTGGCGGCACGCCTGCTTTCTGGAGTCGGGATCAATACCGGCTTTGGCATGGCCAACCGCTTTGCCATGAGCGAGACGCTGGAGGCAAACGGCTATAGCGATATCGCAAAGCAGTACCGCGTATGGGATAAGCAGGCAATCATCGTCGACAGCGTGCTGGGAGCTGCCTTTGGTGGTGTTCATCACCTGGCATCAGCGCGTGCGGAAGGTGCGCAAAATATACCGGGAGATAATGAACCGGGCAGCACCCTTAACCAGCCTTTGGAGCAGGCAGGACAAGGCTTTAATGGTGAAAATGCGCCTACTGAGCAGCAGCCGATCAGCACCACTGAAAGTCAGTTTTCGGCAGAGGCAGAGTCTGCCGGGCAGGTGACTGCCGATCCGACTGCAACTGGAGCGCCAGCAGTGCGGCCGAGCGATATCGACGCCGCGCACGTGATGAATGAAGGTTTGCATTACGACCTTGAATCTTCCCCGGTGGTTCACTCCGGAGAGGCCAGCATTAACAGCCACGTGGCCGCTATGGATGAAGCCTCACGCCAGATGATGGCAGGCGAGCCAGTAAACGTATCAACACAGATCAGGGGGCTGGATGGTATTGCCCGGCCTGATGCTATCGAGCTGGGGCGGGCTGAGCAGGCGGCATATGCAGAAGCGTACCGCAGCAGCGGCATTCCCGAGGTCGTGCGTGATGCGCCAGCTCAGGAAATTCCTCCGGTCCGAGAGATCAGTTCATACTCTCGCCAGCAGGAAGCCGAAACAGTCCGACCGGAGCAGGTCAGCACCGATCCGGAAACGGGGGAATCCATCTCCTCAAACAGCTATGACCTGATGGCGGCGCGTGACATGTCACAGGCTAGCCCTGATATCACCATTGCGCACCCGGACACAGGGGAGCCGGTAAGCCTGGCGCAGGCTCTGGCAGACCTGGATAATCAGCTGGCTACTGTGCAGAAAGAATCGAACGTTTATAGCGTGGCCGCTACCTGCTTCCTGAGGAACTTATAATGAAACAAGCCTGTATCGATGCAATCACACAGACACTTGGCCGCCAGCCGCTGGCGGCAGAACTCCAGAATATTGAGGATCGCATTAAAGACTCAGTGCGACAGGTATCGCGCATGAACGCCCGTGATGGTCGTGGCGGAATGCCGGATGCCGACACGTATAAGCAGGCTGCAGATCTGGCCGCGCGCAGGGTGGTGCACGACGTTTTCAAGAAGCGACAGCGTCTGGCCCAAAACGCGATCGCTATCAACAACGTCACCGAGACGCTGAACCGCAATGTGCCATCCCAGGATCAGACACCGAAAAGCCTGAGCCAATTTATCTTTGCCGGCCGTCGAGTGCTGGATGGTAAACAGATTGACGTCGTGTCAGCGGAGGAGCTGGCGACCGGGGCATATCAGGACTGGACCCGCCAGCTCAGTGCAGAGATGACTGCAGCAGGGCAGGACGTTCAAAAGTTCTTCGAGCAGGCCCAGGCGATGGGCGAGGGAAGATTTCGAAACCTCTTCGATCAGCGCGTGGCTAAATCCTCTCAGCTCCAGCTGCTGAAGGAAATTTATGGCGAAGACACCGGAAACCCGGCTGCGAAGAAGATCGCAAAAATCTGGTCGGATGTAACCAGCCGCGCGCGGCAGGAGATGAACGACAGCGGTTTTGATATTGGACTACGTGACGACTGGCATCTGCCATACGTCGACGATGCCGACCTGATCCGTGCTGCCGGGCGAAATGAATGGCTGGCCACACTGCCACCAGCTGAGCGGGTGCAGGCGCGTATTGCCGGGCGCATGCCGCCGGGTGACTGGGCGAGGCGCGCGTGGGTGGATGACATTTACAACACCCAGGACCGTTCACAGTTTGTTAATCCGGACGGCAGCCCGATGAATGATGTGCAGTACCGCGAGGCGCTCGAGTACATTTTCGAGACCAAAGCCACTGACGGCGCGCA
>Ga0308169_10006253_pt1 | contig 10551 bp, 10 predicted proteins | sample PhyBR1_2_FD_202139 | JGI IMG/M metagenome (GOLD analysis project Ga0308169, IMG submission 202139) | Phyllosphere microbial communities from UC Gill Tract Community Farm, Albany, California, United States - DLSLSB.R1 | ecosystem: Host-associated > Plants > Phyllosphere > Unclassified | place... | reverse complement strand
TGCGAGCTGGCGGTCGATGTGCCTGAGCTTGTCCCGAAGTATGTTGACCTGGCGGTCAGCAACCGAGAGGTCGTTGGCGGCAGACTGCTCTGCCGGTGTACGTCCGGAGTCCTGGTTTGGAGTCTCCATGATGTATCAGCCCCTTCCTGCGCTTCTCTTAAGACATTAGTCCCAAGATGCCGGGTAGGGATGGAGACTCTCGAAATCTGGACTAGTTCGTAACCTCGGGAGTGTCCACGACGTTCGTGCCGGCGATGGCGTCCCGGGCGGCGCGGCGGAGTTTCTTGTCTGAGACCGCACGCTCCCCTACTGCACCGGGGGTCCAGGCGTTGACGTCCTCTTCGTTGAATTCGGTCTTCGACGGACGGCGCTTCACAGAGATTCCGGTGACCCCGTCGGCCAGCCGGCGGGTGACCAGGAGGAACCCGGTGTGGGCTACCATGCGGTGGTCGGGGCGGACGGCGAGCCCTTCGAGGTGCCAGCCGCGGACCATCGACTCCCAGGCGTCCGGCTCGGTGAAGCGGCCGTCGGCCCGGATCGCTTCAGCGGTGCGGGACAGCTGGGTGACCGTGGCAACGTAGTTGATCCATACGCCGCCAGGCGCCAGCACGGTGGCGACGGCGTCGAGGCATTCCCAGGGCGCGAGCATGTCCAAGACCACACGGTCAACGGAGCCGGGTTCCTCAGCCCGGACTACTTCTTCCTGGAAGTCGCCGAGGGATATTTGCCAGGCGGGGTGCGGGCCGCCGAAAATCGTTTCCACGTTGCCGCGCGCGATGTCCGCGAACTCCTCGCGGCGCTCGAAGGAGTGAAGGTAGCCATTGTCGCCAACAGCACGCAGCAGCGAAATGGACAGGGCTCCGGAGCCGACGCCGGCTTCCACCACGCGGGCGCCGGGGAAGATGTCCGCCATGGTGACGATCTGGCCGGCGTCCTTGGGATAGACGACGGCGGCGCCACGCGGCATGGAGAGGACGAAGTCGGAGAGCAGCGGCCGCAGTGTCTGGTACTGCTGGCCCACGTTGTTTACCACGACGGAGCCGTCCACCTGGCCGATGATCTCGTCATGGTTGAGGAAGCCACGGTGGGTGTGGAAGGCACCGCCACGCTCAAGGGTGATGGTGTTCATGCGGCCGCGTTCGTCGGTCAGCTGGACGCGTTCCCCTTCACGGAAGGGGCCGCGGCGACGGGCGGCGCCCACCGGCTGCGAGCCGCTGGCGGCAACACCGGATTGCGCTGCACCCTTGGCGTCGTTGACGGCAGTTTCGCTGCTCATGATTTCTTCCTCGCTCCTGTAAACCTGGTGGTGCCGCGCCACTGGCCCCTCGGGGGCGCCAGCCGGCGTCTGCGGCGGCAATGCATGACCGGCAGGTAACTCTACCGGTTCTGGCCTTGAGGGTAGCTATTGTTCCGCGGACGCTTTCCGGTGATGGTCGCGAGGACGGCTTCCTGTGTCAGCAGTCCGGTGACCTGGCCGTTGTGGTCCACCACGGCGTAATGGCGGCCGTCAACCTTTGACAGGAATTGCACAAGCTCCTGGCCCTTGGACCATTCGGGGATGTAGGCCCCGCTGGCCAGCGGGAAAGAGACGGCCTGGACTGGCGTCGAATCCGCAGCGGCAGCGGGGACGGACTGCAGTGCATCCGGGTCCACCACACCTTGCGGCCGTCCGTCCGGTCCACAGACCACCACTGCCTTTGCCCCTCCTTCGGAGAGGCGCAGCGCATCCCCCGCGGAGGCGGTGGCGGGCAATCCGGCGGCGGGGATCGACAAGGCCGCAGCACTGACCAGTGGAAGCCTGCCGCGGAGTGTGCCCTGCTGGATGGAAGCCGATGCGCCCATCCACAGGAAACCGCCCACAAGGATGGTGATCATAAGGTAGCTGAAGTCGGGGCGGTCACCGGCGAGGAAGGGGCGGACCAGGAACCAGTATGCGATGGCGACGACGATAATCCGGCCGCCCCAGCCGGCGGCGACCGTTCCCTTCGCCTGGCTTCCGGTGGCCTTCCAGACGATGGATTCAACCATCCTGCCCCCGTCCAGCGGAAGGCCCGGAAGGATGTTGAAGACGCCGATGAGGAAGTTGGCCCACACAAAGATGTTGGTCAGGATTTCGGCGACGCCACCCAGGCTGTGGGAGCTAATCAACAACCATCCGCCGCCGGCCAGGACGAAGTTGGCCGCCGGTCCGGCAAGGGCCACCAGCACGGAGCGGCCGGGCGAAGCTGTGAAGCTCTCGAACTGGGTGTGCCCACCCCAGAGGTTCAGGACGATTTTTTCGGTGGGCCAGCCAAAGATTCTGGCGGTCAAGGCATGGGCCAACTCGTGCACCAGGACGGAAATAAGAAGCAGCACCGAATATGCGAAAGCGACGACATAGGCCGTGTTGCCCAACCGGGGATAGTCGCCATGCAGCACGGGACCAAAGACGATCACCGTGAACGCTGCGATGACGAACCACGAGTAGGCCAGCACCACGGGGACGCCGGCAATCCGTCCCAGCGGGATCCCTTCGCGGCGGCCGGTGGCCTCTTGGCCGGCGCCGGTTTTCGTGCTGTGTTCAGCCACGGGGATCACCTACTGCGGGCTCCGCATGGTGTGCGGAACCCGCGCCCACCAGCAGGGCTTCCAGCTCTACGAGGGAACGGCCGGCCAGGGAGTCCCACAGTTCGTAGCTCTCATGGTCGGGCAGGGGAACAATGTGCGGTACAGCCACCGTTGCCACCCCGGAGGCAACCGCGGCAGCTACGCCCGGCACGGAGTCTTCCAGTGCCACGCAGTGGTGGATGCCGAGCTCGGGGTCGTTTTCCTGCAACAACTCCACGGCCGTCAGGTACGCCTCCGGGTGCGGCTTGCCCTGGGTGACGGTGTCACCGGTCACCAGGATTTCGAAGTACGGCCTGGGAAGGTTTGCCACCACTTCCCGGGCCAGCGGGCCCTCGGACATGGTGACCAAAGCGCAACGGACCCCGGCCTGGTGGAGCTCTTCCAGGAGCTCACGGGCACCGGGCCGCCACGGCACCTGCTGCTGCACGCTGCTGATGACCTGGGCCGTGAGGACGTCGATGATCTCGCGGATTTCCAGCTCCACGCCTGCCTGCTGCAGTAACCCGGCAGAAAAAGTCAGTGATTGCCCCACCAGCTGCATTGCCTGCTGGTGGCTCCAGGTGCCCCCGTGGGCCTCCACCAGTGCCCGCTCGGCCGCGATCCAGTACGGCTCGGTATCCACGATGGTCCCGTCCATATCCCACAGGACAGCTTTGAGCGGTGAACTGGCGGCAGGTATTGACATACAGCCAGTCTACGGGGCATGGCTGGGCGGAGGCTGTGGGCTACGCCCTTGGCGAATATGACGCGGCAGGGGTGCCACAGGGACGGGTTTACGCGGATTCGCGGCGCTTCAATCCATGCACGACCAAGCACCTTGGACGTAGGGTGAAGAAATGAATAGCTTCGAAGGAGACACGGCCGGAGAGGATGCCGGACCCGAGCGGGAACGGTTCCTCCAGCCAGTGGCAGACGGACAGCGCGTAACGGTCATGCTTGCCGCCTTTGAAGGGTGGAACGACGCCGGAGAAGCGGCCAGCGATTCGTTGCGCTACCTGAACAAATTGTGGGGCGGCAAGAAGGTCGCATCCATCGATGCTGACGAGTACTACGATTTCCAGTTCACGCGGCCCACAGTGCGCAGGAACGCCGCGGGCGAACGCAAGATCAAGTGGCCGTCCACCCGGATCTACAAGGCCAGTGCGCCCAACTCCAACGTGGATGTCATCTTCGTTCAGGGTACCGAGCCGTCCTATAAATGGCGCGCCTACACCGCGGAGCTGCTGGTTCACGCGGAAGCGTTGCACGTGGATTACGTGGTCCTGGTGGGCGCACTGCTGGCTGATGTCCCACACAGCCGCCCGATTCCAGTGAGCACATCCTCCGACGACGCCCCGCTCCGGGAACGGATGAACCTGGAGGCTTCCCAGTACGAGGGGCCCGTGGGCATTGTCGGCGTGCTGTCCGAGGTGTCCCTGCTGGCCGGCATTCCCACCGTCTCCTTGTGGGCTGCCGTGCCGCATTACGTGGCCCAGGCGCCCTCGCCCAAGGCCCAGCTCGCCCTCCTGCACAGGATCGAGGAACTCCTTCAGGTCCCGTTGGATACCCATGAACTGGCCGAGGAGGCCGACGCGTGGGAGCGCGGGGTGGACGAACTGGCCACTGAAGACCCGGAGATCGCCGCGTACGTGCGCCAGCTGGAGGAAGCCAAGGACACGGCAGATCTGCCCGAAGCGAGCGGCGAGTCCATTGCCCGGGAATTCGAACGGTATCTAAAACGGCGGGGCCAGGACCGGGGCTGAAAGCTGGCGGATGGGAAGAGGGCCTGGCCCGGATTTATCCGGGCCAGGCCCTCTTTTGTGCCAATCGAAGCGGACTCTTTACAGGTGGACGCCCAGGAGCGCGTCCACCGCGTCCTTTACCAAGGCGGCGTCAGCGGCGCTGGCGGCAGCTCCGGAGTCGTTCGCTGACCGAGCCCACCGGGAAACTGCGGCAACCGCTGCCGGCGCGTTGAGGTCTGCTGCCAGCGCTTCGCGCATCTCGGCCAGAAGCGCGGATCCCGAACCCGCGGGGGAATGCTGAAGGGCTCTGCGCCACGCCGCAAGGTCTGCCTTGGCTGCGGCGAAGCCTTCGTCCGTCCAGGACCAGTCCGAACGATAGTGGTGGGACAGGATGGCCAGCCGGATGGCGGACGGGTCCTCCCCGGCGGCGCGGAGCTTGGACACAAGTACCAGGTTGCCCTTGGACTTGCTCATCTTCTCGCCGTCAAGCCCCACCATGCCGGCGTGGGCGTAGTGCTTCGCCAGCGGGACTCCAGCCAAGGAGTATGCATGGCCGGCACCCATCTCGTGGTGCGGGAAGACCAGGTCGGAGCCGCCGCCCTGCACGGTGAACGGTGCCGGCAGGTACTTCTGTGCGATGACCGTGCATTCGATGTGCCAGCCCGGCCGGCCCGCGCCAAGGCTTCCACCGGGCCAGCTCGGTTCGCCTTCCCGTGCCACCCGCCACAGCAACGGATCCAAGGCTTGCCGCTTGCCGGCGCGCCCGGGGTCGCCGCCACGTTCGGCGAAGAGCTCCAGCATGGCGCTTTCGCCCAGGTGGGAAATGGATCCCAGGGCCCAGGCATCAGGTGCCGTTGACTGCTTGCCGGCGGCTTCGACGTCGTAATAGACATCCCCGTCAGGCTCGCCGTTGGCGCCTGCCACCCGGTACGCCAGCCCCATGCTGACCAGCCGTTCCACTTCGGGGACGATCAGGCCGATCGATTCGACAGCGCCCACGTAGTGGTCTGGCGCAAGGACGTTCAGGGCTTCCATGTCAGTCTGGAAGAGTTCCACCTGCTGTGCGGCGAGGTCGCGCCAATCAACGCCCGTGGCGGTGGCACGTTCGAGCAGGGGGTCGTCCACGTCGGTGACGTTCTGGACGTAGGACACCTCGCTGCCGGCGTCACGCCAGGCCCGGTTCAGCAGGTCGAAAGCGACGTAGCTGGCCGCGTGGCCCATGTGGGTGGCGTCGTAGGGAGTGATGCCGCAGACGTACATGGAGGGCCTGGCTCCCGGTTCAAGGGCCACCTCACGGCCTGCCGCGGTATCGAACAGCCGCAGGGCGGGCATGTTTCCGGGCAGGGCAGGAACGGGGCGGGAAGTCCAGGATTTCACAGGTAAAGCCTAGTCCTAGGCGCTGATGACGCCGAAACCGAGCAGGAGGTACAGCGCCAGGCCCAGGAAAATCCGGTACCAGACGAAGAGACGGTAGCTGCGCGTGGAGACGAACTTCAGGAACCAGCCGATGATCACGTAGCCCACCACCAGGGCGATCACGGTGGCCAGCGCGGTTTCCGGCAGCCCGAACGGTCCGGTGATGCCTTCTTTGGTGACCACTTTGTAGAGCTGGTAGAGCCCGCTGCCAAACACGGCGGGGATGGCTAGCAGGAAGGAATAGCGGGCAGCAGCCTCACGTGTATAGCCCATCAGGAGCCCCGCGGTGATGGTGCCACCGGAGCGGGAAACGCCCGGAATCAGGGCCATGGCCTGAGCCAGGCCGTACAGGATTCCGTGCTTGTAGGTCAGGTGGGTCAGGTCCCGCTTCTGGGCACCGATCGCGTCCGCTACGGCGAGAATGAGGCCAAAAATGATCAGCATGGTGGCAACGATCCACATGCTGCGGAGCACCGATTCGATCTGGTCCTGGAAGAGCAGCCCCAGGACGACGATGGGCAGGCTGCCCAGGATCACCAGCCAGCCCATCCGGGCGTCGGGATCCTGCCGCGACACTTTGCCGGCCAGGGAGCCTGCCCAGGCTTTGACGATGCGGACAATGTCACGCCAGAAGTAGATCAGCACCGCTGTTTCCGTGCCCAGCTGGGTAATAGCCGTGAACGCGGCACCCGGATCCTGCGCGTTGGGAAGGAACTCCCCCACAATCCGCAGGTGTGCGCTCGATGAAATCGGTAGAAATTCGGTCAGTCCCTGCACTAGGCCCAGCAGGGCCGCTTCAAACCAGTTCACGCTAAGACCCTACGGCATGGCGGCGATGCTTCTGCCCGTAAGCTTGCTGCTATGCAGCAGCGTTACGTCGGCAACAGTGGATTGCGAGTTTCAGCCCTCTCCTTGGGCACCCGGTCCTGGGGTGGGGAAACTGACGAGCAGGACGCCTCCGAGTTGCTGCGCACCTTCCTTAATGCCGGCGGCCGGCATTTGGACACCTCGGCGTCGTACGCCGGCGGAGGCTCAGAAGCTGTCCTGGGATCGCTCCTGGGCGACGTCGTGTCCCGCACGGAGATATCCATCTCCACCAAAGCGGGAATGACGACGCCGGATGGCCGCCGTGCCGTGGACACCTCACGCAATGCGATGCTCACCGGACTGGACGCCAGCCTGGCCCGGTTGGGCACCGATTACGTGGACCTTTGGTTTGCCGAGGCGTGGGACGGAAACGTTCCCCTCGAGGAGACACTTGCCGCGCTGGAGTTCGCCGTCCGGTCAGGGCGGGCCCGCTACGCCGGAATCTCCAATTTCAACGGCTGGCAGGCGGCTAAGGCTGCCGCCATCAGTACCGTTCCGCTCGTGGCCGCGCAGACCGAGTACTCGTTCCTGAACCGGACCGCGGAATCCGAACTGATGCCGGCCTTGGAAGACGCCGGGTTGGGGTTGTTGGCCTGGGGTCCACTGGGCAGGGGTGTGCTCACGGGTAAGTACCGCGGCAGCATTCCGGCGGGTTCCCGCGGCGCCTCTGCGGGCGAGGCCGATTACGTGGAGCCCTACCTGGCGGAGAAGCCGTCCCGGATTGTAGACGCGGTGTGCATGGCAGCCAACGGGTTGGGACGCACGCCCCAGGACGTCTCGTTGTCCTGGCTGCTGTCGCAGCACGGCGTCGCCACCGTCGTCGTCGGGGCCCGCACGAACGTGCAGTTGAAGGAAATCCTGGACGCCCAGCTCTCACCGTTGCCGCCCCAGATCGCCAGGGCGCTGGAAGACGTCTCCGCCTAGCGCCCCACCGCGGGATCGCTGCCGGCCGAAGTGGCTTACCGCGCGGCGCTATTCGTCGACGATCTCCAGGTCTTCGTCGTCGTCCACGTCGGCCTCATCCTCATCGTCTTCATCGTCGAACACCTGCAACGGTGTCACTTCGTTGTAGGCCTCGTAGAGGGCGTCTTCATAAACTTCGAAAGCATCTGCAACTGCAAAAAAGGCTGCCTCCACTGAGGGGTCACCGTCCCCGCGCCGGTTCGATGCTGCTATAAGGTGTTCTTCCAAAGCGGTGGTCAGGGACGAAAGCGCGACACGCGGATCGATGCTCATGACTTCACGTTAGCCGGAAAAGGACGAAAATGGAGAGCAAATGAAGGAACAATTTCTCACCAGCTCGGTCCAGCGGGAGCGGGATTATTTGCGTCAGTACGAGTACCTCGTAGTGACCGTCAGCCCTGACGATTCCCTGCCCGAGGCGCGGCGCCGCCTGGTGGAACACTCCGAGTACGGCAAGTGGGAATTGGAACGCAGCAAGCTCTACGTGGGCGGCGGCAGGCGCTTTTGGCTGCGCCGCCGGGTGATGCAGGTCCAGAGGACTGTCTAGTCCTCCAGGGGGCCGAGCCAGGCGTTGGCGACGGTGTTGTGGGCTGACTCGTCGTCGGAAGGGTGGAACATGCCGGCAAGCACGTCCCGGTAGAGCCGTTCCAGTTCGGAGCCCCTGAAGTAGCTGGATCCGCCGCTGACCCGGATGGCCAGGTCCACCACCCGCCGGGCGGTTTCAGTCGCATTCACCTTCAGGCCCACCAGCTTGGGGAACCACTGGGACCCGTGATCGGCCAAGGCATCGACGTCCGCAGTCACCGCTGCAAGTTGGGGATACAGGTTGTCCATGGCCATGGCGGCTTCTGCCACCTTCCACCGAATGTCCGGGTCCTGGGCGTAGCTGCGGCCGCCGTTTTTGAACGAGGTGCGCCGCTTGGCCGTCTCCACGCCCACCGTCAGGGCACGCTCGCCCAGCCCCGTATAGACGGCGGCGAGGAGCGTTTCGAAACAGGCGAAGATGGCGAAGATCAGGGGGTCGGCGTTGGGTCCCACGGGGAGCTTCCGGAAGATCCGGTCCGCGGGGACGGCGGCGCCGTCCAGTACCGTGGTGGCGGACTGGCTGGCGCGCATGCCCAGGGTGTCCCAGTCGTCCAGGATCTTGTAGCCGGGCGTTTCCCGGGTGATGAATCCGTGGACCAGTTCCCCGGCCCCGTCCCTGGCGGCCGGGTCCTTGCCGAAGATTCCGAGCCGGGTCCAGGCAGGCGACAGGCTCGTGAAGATTTTGGTGCCGGCGAAGGCGTACCCGCCGTCCGGGGCCGGCGTTGCGGTGGTCCGTGAGTCAAACAGGACGGAGTCGTTGCCCGCCTCGGAGTTGCCGAACGCGAAGACTTCTCCCTGCGCGGCTTCCTTCAGGACGAAGGCCAGTGAGTCATCGCCCCGGGCGGCCAGGACATGCGCGACGCCGGTCCAGACCAAGTGCATATTGACAGCCAGTGCGGTGGCCGGGGCAGCCGTTGCCAGCCTGCGCTGGCACTGCGCCGCCGCTTGGAGCCCAAGTCCCGCGCCGCCGTCGGACGCCGGCACGAAGAGCTTCAGGTACCCTGCCGCAGCCAACTCCTGCAGGTCCTCGTGGAAGAAAGCGTTGTCGCGGTCGTAGGCGGCAGCACGGCCCCGGATGCGTTCCAGGAGTTCATCGGGCAGCAGTTCCTCCGGAGTCACGGCCGGCACCTGTCAGTAGTTGGTGAGCAGGGTGTTCAACACGCGTGCGCCAAACTTGAGGGAGTCCGCCGGGACCCGCTCATCCACGCCGTGGAACATTCCGGTGAAGTCGAGTTCGTCCGGCAGCATCAGCGGGGCGAAGCCGTAGCCGGTGATGCCCAGCCGGCTGAGCGACTTGTTGTCCGTACCGCCGGAGAGTGTGTAAGGCAGTACCTTGGCGCCAGGGTCCTCCTTGTGCAGGGCGTCGATCATCGAGTCGACCAGGTTGCCGGCAAAGGGAACTTCCAGCGAGACGTCGTTGTGGACGTAGCTGACGTCAACGCCGGTGCCTGCGAGCTCGCGGACGATCTCGAGGACCTGCTGTTCCTGGCCTGGCAGTGTGCGGCAGTCAACCAGGGCTTCGGCCGACTCCGGGATGACGTTGTGCTTGTAGCCGCCCTTCAGGAGGGTGGGGTTGGTGGTGTTCTGCAGGGTGGCGCCCACGAACCTGGCCACGGTACCAAGCTGGTCGAGCAGGAGGTCCGGATTGTCGGCGTCGAACTCCACGCCAGTGAGTTCGGTCACCCCGTCAAGGAACTGGCGGGTGGTGGGGGTGAGCTCGATGGGCCATTTGTACTCACCAATGCGCGTGACCGCCGCGGCCAGGCGGGTGATCGCGTTGTCCGTGTTGATCTGCGAGCCGTGGCCGGCCCTGCCATGTGCCACCAGTCGAAGCCACGAGATGCCCTTCTCGGCGGTCTGCAGCAGGTAGGTGCGCTGGCCGCCGATGGTGGCGGAGAAGCCACCAACCTCCGAAATCGCCTCCGTGGCGCCTTCGAACAGTTCGGGACGGTTGTCCACGGCGTAGCGGGCACCGTAAACGCCACCGGCTTCCTCATCCGCGAAGAACGCGAAGATAATGTCGCGCTTGGGCTTCCTGCCGTCCCGGGCGAAGCTGCGCATGACGGACAGGATCATGGCATCCATGTCTTTCATGTCGACGGCGCCGCGGCCCCAGATGAGGCCGTCCTTCAGCTCCGCGCCGAACGGGTCCACCGACCACTGGTCACGCAGTGCGGGCACGACGTCCAGGTGGCCGTGCACCACGAGGGCACTTGCCGACGGGTCCTCCCCCGCCATGCGGGTGACCACACTGGCGCGCCCAGGGGCGGATTCGAAAATCTCGGCCTCCAGCCCCACCTCTTCGATCAGGCCCGCGGTGTACTCCGCTGCCGCCCGCTCCCCCGGCCCTGAACCGTCACCGTAGTTGGAGGTGTCGATCCGGATGAGTTCC
>Ga0308169_10006251_pt1 | contig 10553 bp, 9 predicted proteins | sample PhyBR1_2_FD_202139 | JGI IMG/M metagenome (GOLD analysis project Ga0308169, IMG submission 202139) | Phyllosphere microbial communities from UC Gill Tract Community Farm, Albany, California, United States - DLSLSB.R1 | ecosystem: Host-associated > Plants > Phyllosphere > Unclassified | place... | reverse complement strand
CCAGGTGCAATTCCTGGCGCGCCTGGGCGAGCAGTTCACCGACGAGGCTCAGCGCATCGCGAGCCGGGCGCACGGCCTGGCCGAGGTGGTGCCGGCCGTGGTGCACGGGCTCGGCAAGCTGCTCAAGGAGAACGCCAGCGTGCTGCGCTCCTTCATGCTCAGGAGCGCCGCCGACGAGACGATCGCCGCGACCGGGCGCAAGGCGGCGCAGGACAACCACGCCAAGTTCAGCCGCCTGGTCAAGGCTTGCGAAAGCGAGATCCTGCACCCGGATCCGGACCGTGCGATCGAAGCCAGCATGCTCCTGATCTACGCCTCGCAGGCGCGCTTCCTGCGCCTGGACAGTGTCGGCGGCGCGGGCGAGGGCAGCAGCTGGGACGACCTGCTGGACGACATGGGCGACATGATGCTGGCCTACCTGCGCTTCGTTCCATCGCGCTGAATCCGGGCCGATCGTCGCCGCCCTTCGGCAAAGGCCCGGCTGGCTCACAAATCGAGCACCAGCACCGGCGTGAGCGCGCGCGAGCAGCACGGCGTGAACTGGTCGTTTCTGGCCTGCTCCTCCTCGGTCAGAAACATGTCGCGATGTGCCGGGATGCCGCCAAGTACGCGTGTCAGGCAGGTGCCGCAGACGCCTTGCTCACACGAGACAGGGATGTCGATCCCCACGCGCGCGAGCGCAGCCACGACAGTTTCGTTGGTGCCGACGACGTATTCCAGGCCAGTGCGCACGATCCGGACCTTGAAGGCGCCCCCGTCGGCGTTCGCACCCTCGTTGGAAAAGTATTCCCGGTGGAGATGGTCCTCGCGCCAGCCGAGGCGCCGTGCCGTATCGAGCGCGGCGTCGAGAAAGCCTGTCGGCCCACAAACGTAGAGGTGCTTCCCTGTGTCCGGCGCGCCTATGACTGCGCCCGGATCACCGCCGCCCTGATCGTCGAAGTGCATGCGCGCCCGGCCGGACCAGGGTGCGCCGGCAATCCTGACAAGGAAAGCAGCCGTGCGCACACTGCGCGCAAAATAGTCGAGCGAGAATGCACGCTGCTGTACGGCCAGATGCTCGGCCATCGATAACAGCGGGGTGATACCAATGCCGCCGGCAAGCAGCACAGATTCGGTGGCTTCCTCGGCGAGGGCAAAGTGGCAACGTGGTTCGCTGATGCTCAGCAGGGCGCCAGCGTGGAGTTTCTCGTGCACCGCCCGCGACCCGCCCCGGCCGCCGGGCTGGTCCAGGACGCCGAGCAGGTAACGATGGCGCTCGCTGGGTGCATTGCACAGTGAATACTGGCGTACGTGATCGCCAGGCAGTGCGAGGTCGATATGGGCGCCCGCAGCAAACGGAGGCAAAGGCTTGCCATCCGGGTGCACCAGTTCCAGCGAGCATATGCCAGGCGCCAAATAGACCTTGTCGGCCACCCGGACCGTCAATTGGCGGCCCCTGATCATGCTTGCTCCTCGGCGATCAGCTTGTCGAGTAGCCGGCGGGCCTTGACCGCACCCGCGTCGGTGGCAAGCAGCACCGGATTCATCGACCAGAAATCGCGGTCTCCGATCGCTGCCTGCTGGGCCTCGAGCATCGGCAGATCTTCGTGCTCGAACGGTTGTTTCGCCCCTGCCACGATGTTCTCCACGATCGCCTCGGCATGCGGGCCGACCGAACGGGCCATGGTTGTCGCGTACCAGTAATGCGTCGAACTTTCGGTTTCAGGACTGAACAGGTGGGGAAACATCGGTGCTTCCGGGTTGTGTTCACGCGGCTTGCCGGTCGGTATCGCGCCGGCGTCGAGCAGCATGCAAGCCGGCGCGTTCCAACGCACGTCGAACCAGCGATCGACCGGGATACCTTGTGGCAGTCCCATTGCGTCGTACAGGAACGGCGACATGATGTCGTTGACCGTGCCACGGTAGATGGTGACCTGCTTGCCTTGCTGCTCGACCCGCGTGACCGCCTGCCTGACGCCCGGACTGCCCAGAGTGCCAGGATGGAGAAACTCGATGTGCGACAGGTCGAGAATGTTGTCGGTTTCCAGCACATAGTTGGCGTGCGCATGCAGGTAACGCTTGCCGACATAGTTGGTCTTCGGGTCCATGCAGGAAAAATCAGGGATCAGGTCAGGGTCGGCCCTATCCTTGTCTCCCATCCATACCCAGATCACGCTGTACCGTTCGACGGTCGGATAGGTCCGGACAACGGCTGCCTTCGGAATCGCGCCGTTGCCATGGGGATTGTGCACACAAGCGCCGCTGGCATTGAATTCGAGCCCGTGGTAAGGGCACTGAACGCAGTCGCCTTTGTGCGTTCCTTTTGACAGCGGTGCGAACCGATGCGGGCAACGGTCGAGCAGGGCGTGCGGAACGCCGTGGGTGTCCCGGAAAAACATGAGGGGTTCGCACAGCAGGGTACGGCGGAACAGATCATCCTTGCCAACCTCATGATCCCATGCCGCCACGTACCAGCAGTTTCTCAAAAATGCCATCCCAAGGTCTCCATTTGGAAATAAGTTCGTGTCAGAGTCTAGTTCGCACGCTCTTGGCGTGCCAGTCACAAATACCGATACAACAAATTGATGTTTTAAATTGGAAAAAGTGCGGTTTTTGTGACTCAATGAATATCGGGTGTCCTCGTCTGCGCCCCATGACCAGGGGCTGTACCGTCAATTCATTCAGCGCGCGGATGGCTGCTATTCAAATAATCAGTGAGCTGGCGCTACATTTCGCTTGGGAAAACGGGAAATCGCCATTATCATAATTTTGGTTCTAATTCCTGCGTAAGACAGGGTGCGGCGCGCTGGCTGCGGCCATGACAAGGAGACATACGATGCAGAGTAATCCCCAACAACGCCAGGCCGATTGGCGCCAGGGCTGGATCCTGGTGATCTCCGGCTTCCTGCCGGTCATGGCGATCATCGCGCTGTCACCCACGCTCCCCACGCTGCTGGGCCACTTCCGCAACGTGCCCAACCCCGCGCTGATGGTGCCGCTCCTGATCACGGCGCCGAGCGCCTGCATCGCCTTGCTTGCCCCGGGCGCGGGCGCAATCGCCGACCGCTTCGGACGTCGCCGCCTGCTGCTGTGGTCGATGGCCTTCTATGGCGCCGGCGGCCTGGTGCCCTTCGCTATCGATAATTTCTGGGCCGTGGTGGCGGGGCGTTTCGTGATCGGCATCGGCGAAGCCGGTGTGCTGACCGTGGTGAACACCCTGCTGGCCGATTATTTTGAAGAGCAGGCCCGCCATCGCTGGCTGATGATCCAAGGCGTGGTCGGCGCGGGTCTCGGCACTCTGACCATGGCGGGTTCAGGCTTCCTTGCCGCACGCGGCTGGCAATACCCTTTCCTCGTGTATGCCATCGCGATCCCTATCCTGGTGGCCAGCCTGGCCTTCCTGTTCGAACCGGCGCCGCGCCGCCGGAACAGTGCGGCGGCAACGGCGCCGGCAAGCACACCGTTTCCGTACGCGGTCGCGTTCATGGTGGCCGGCGTGACCGTGCTGCTGTCGACGATCTACTATGTCCAGGTCATCAACTTCTCGGTGCTGCTGAAGGAGCTGGGCGTGGGCGACCCGGAAAAGATCGGCCTGTCGATGGCCATCCCCAGCATCGGCGTGCCGCTGGGCGCGGTCGTGTTCAAGCTGACCACGCGTTTCGGCGCCGGCGCGCAGATCTTCCTGGTCTTCCTCGGCTATGCGGTCGGCCTGTCCGGCATCGGCCTCGCGCCCGACTACAAGGTGGCGCTCGGCTTCGCCTTCATCCAGCAGCTGGCCAACGGCATCATCGTGCCGGCGCTGATCGCCTGGGCCCAGAGCAAATTCTCGTTCGAGCACCGCGGCCGCGGCATGGGCTGGTGGGCGAGCGCCTTCTTCGTCGCGCAGTTCCTGTCGCCGGCCGTGGTCAACCTGATGCGCGTCTCGGTCGGCAACCTGCAGGGCGCCTTCCTGGCCTTCGGCCTGATCGCGGCCGCCTGCGCCGTCGGGGCCTGCCTGCTGCACCTGCGCGCCATCCGTGCGGTGCGTCCGCAACCCGGCGTGTAGGAGGCTACCATGCTGTCGATTCAGATGACGGTCCTCGCGAGCGGGGTCGCCACCTTCTTTGCCCTTGTGCTGTGGCGCGCAAATCCGCTGTGCACCTGGCTCGAGTGGACTGGCGTCTGCTGCAGCGATGACGATCCAGTGCAATCGGAAGACTCACACCAGGAGACACATGTCTAACAATGACCAGTTCGCCCGCCTGATTGCCGGTGCGGCGCTTCTGACCGCGCTTATCCCGGCCACGGCCCGCGACACTTTCGCGCCGCTTCCGAAACTGGAGACGCGTGGCCAGGCCACCCAGTTGCTAGTCGACGGCAAGCCGTGGATCGCGCTGGGTGGGGAGATTCATAATTCGAGCGCTTCGGACAGCCGTACACTGGCGCCCATGTTCGACCAGCTCGCGCGTCTACACCTGAACACTGTCGTCACGCCGGTCTATTGGGAGCTGATGGAGCCCGCGGAAGGGCATTTCGATTTCGCGCTGGTGGATGATCAGATTCGCCAAGCGCGCCAGCATGGCATGCGCCTCGTGCTGCTCTGGTTCGGGACACTCAAGAACGCCAAGTCGACCTATGCGCCGGAATGGGTGCGCGCCGATCTGAAGCGCTTCCCGCGCGTCCTTACCCGTCCTTCGACCCTGCCATTCGCGCAAGGTGATGCGCCGATCAGCCTGTTCGGCGGCGCCATCGAGGCGGCCGACGCGGCGGCCTTCGCGAAACTGACTGCTCACCTGGCCATGACCGACCCGCAGCACACGGTGATCGCGATCCAGGTCGAGAACGAGACCGGCCTGCTGGGCGACAGCCGCGATCGATCGCCGGCCGCGGAAGCGGCATGGAACGCGCCGGTGCCGCCGCCGTTGCTGGACTACCTTGCCCGGAACCAGGGCGCGCTGGCGCCCACGCTCGAGACCCTGTGGCGCAGCCACGGCAGCAGGCGCGCCGGCACCTGGGCCGAGGTGTTCGGCGCCGACTGGCAGGCGGAAGAAGTATTCATGGCGTGGACCGTCAGCCGCTTTGTCGACGGCGTCGCCGCTGCCGGCAAGGCGAAGCTGGCCCTGCCGATGTACACGAACGCCTGGCTCGGCCCGCAAAAGCCTGAAGATACGGCCGGCGCCTATCCTTCGGGTGCGCCCGTGCCGCGTGTGTTCGACGTCTGGCGCGTGGGCGCGCCGCACCTCGACTGGCTCTCGCCTGACATCTACGTCGACGATTTCCGCGGCTGGTGCGCCGCCTACCGCCAGTCCCATAACCCGCTGTTCATTCCCGAGTCCCGCTTCATCGTAGGCAACCTGTTCGAAGCCTTGGGCCGTCACCAAGCGATCGGCTTCTCGCCGTTCGGCATCGAGGAGGGCCTGCCCGACAACCAGGTCGCCGAGGCCTACGCGCTGCTCACGCCGATGCTGCCGCAGCTCGCGCAGGCCCAGGCGGCAGGCGCCGTGCATGGCTGGGCATTGGCTCCGGGCGAACGCCAGAGCGCCAGCCTCGGGAACTACACCGTAACAGTGCGTGGCCAGCGCGAGGCGCTGCACAAGATGCTACTCGACATGGGCATTCCCGCCCCGGCTGAGGCACCGGAGCGCAAGCCGCAAGCCCACGGCTGGGGCGCGCCGGAGCTGACCGATACCCGTCCAAGCGGCCTGATTCTGCAGCTCGGCCCCGACGAATTCCTGGCGGTCGGCAAGGACCTCGAGATCACGTTCGCGGCGAAGGACCAGCCGGGGCAGTTGGTTGAACTCGCGCGCGTCGAGGAAGGCCGTTACGTCGACGGCCGCTGGGTCGCCGGGCGCGTCTTGAACGGCGACGAACGCCTGAACCTGCTGCCGTCCGACCGCCTCGGCATGGTACGTATCAAGCTGCTGCGCCCACACTGAATGAGAAAGCGATCATGATGCAAACACGATGGTTGACCAGGGCCGTAATGGCCACCGCGGTGTCTTTGGCCGGCCATGCCCACGCGGCCGACCCGACCGAGGCTAACCGCGCCACCATGCGCGCCTTCGTCGACACCGCCTACGGCCAGAAGCAGGTGCGCAAGGCCTACGAGGTTTACGTCGCGCCCGACCTGGTCCAGCACAATCCGAACATCGCCGACGGCAGGGACGCGGCGATCGCGGAGCTGGAAGGCCTGCTGAAGAATCCGGCCGCGCACTTCGACGTCAAGCACGTCCTGGTCGATGGCGACATGGCCGCCGTCCAGTTCCGCGGCAGCCTGGGTGGCGACATGGGCGCCAACGTGACGGAATGGTTCCGGCTCAAGGACGGCAGGATCGTCGAGCACTGGGACACCTTCCAGATCATGGACGCCAAGGTGAAGTCGAAGAATTCGCATCCCTATTTTTAAGCAGCGTTCGGCTCCGCAACTTCCGTTATCGCGCCTTGGGGGGCGACCTGCGTGCCTGAGCCAGTCGGCTGCGCACATCGGCGATGTCGCGCCCTTCGTTACCTTGGAAATCGTGCAGCCGACCGAGCGCTCGATGGCCCAGATGGAGCGGGGCGAGATCGACATTCTCCTGATGCCCGAGCGCTACCTGTCGCGCAGCTATCCATCCGACCCGGCCCACGTGTGGCTGCGTTCGATGCTGCGCCACGCCGCCGGCGGGCATGCCGATACGTAGTTTGCGATACCTGGCTATTCGTCCAGCCAATAGCTCGGACTATCGGGCCGGCGAATACGTGAACCCGGAATACGCCGGCGTCCTCGCTGTCCGTCGCAGGGCTGGCGGGCCTCTGCGCCATGCATATGGGCGCACGGCCGCGTCCAGCCCATGCCAAAGCATTCACAGCATGGATAGCAACTATCGATAAAATCACGAGCCGCCGATCTTGCTCACGGATATGCTTATTCGTACAACTTCTTCGCCGCCGGTGAAGCGATGCAGGTTCGATGCAGAACATTCGGCGACAAACAACGAGAGACACCGTCCCGCTGGGGCGATATTGGAGATGACATGCAATACAAAAAAATCCTGGAATGCCTGCTGGCCAGCGGCGCCTTGCTGATGTCTGCAAACACCGCCTTCGCCCAGGTGGCGCCCCAGCCGACCGACGGCCCGGCCGCCGATGGCAAACGAGCCGATGCCAGGCAAGATCCCAACGTCGTGGTGGTGACCGCCAACCGCGTCCGCTCCAACGCCCAGACCACGGCCGTGGCGCTGAACGTCTACAACGGCGCGGCGCTTTCCGACGCTGGTGTGAGCAACGTGCAGGCGCTGCAGACCATCGACCCCAGCATCAACGTCACCAGCCAGAGCGGCGCGGCCTACGTCGCCGTACGCGGCATCGCCTCGACCGACACCACCGAGACCGGCGACCCGGCGGTGCCGATCGCCCGCGACGGTTTCTTCACCAACCGCTCGTTCGGCATCGCCTCGACCATGTACGACGTCGAGCGGGTCGAAGTGCTCAAGGGGCCGCAAGGCACGCTGTTCGGACGTAACTCGACCGGCGGCCTGATCAACGTCATCACCGCCAAGCCGCGGGAAGACCTGGGCGGCTACCTGAGCGCCGACGTCGGCAACTACAACACGGTCAACCTCGAGGGCGCGGTCAACGTCCCGGTCAACGACAAGGTGCAGATGCGCTTCTCGGGCGTCGAGCGCCATCACACCGGCTATCGCGAAATCACCGGCCTCGGCATCCGCGGCGACGACGAAGGCTCCAAGTCGGGCCGCCTGCAGGTCGCGTTCCAGCCCATCGCCGGCTTCCAGGGCTTGCTCTCCTACCAGAAGGATAAGATCGACGACGTCGGCGACGCGGCAGAACTGCTGCCGATCGCTCAGTTTACCGTGACCCCCGATGCCAAGCGCTACCCTGGCTACGCACCGACCTCGACGAAGCTGGACGGCCACCGCACCCGCTGGGAGTTCAGCTACGACCGTCTGCCCTGGGACCTGACCCTGACCTACGCCGGCGGTATCGATTCGCAGGAATATCACCACAAGACCGACGCCACCGGCCCATCGTACCCGGCCACGCGCCAGTTCCTGCAGAACGAGTCGCCCGACACGAAAAACCACGAGATCCGCATCTCGACGCCGCAGAAGGGCATGTTCACCGCGCAGGCCGGCTACTTCTACTTCACCGAAACCAACCGCATCGACAGCGGGGTGTACGACCTGGCGATGAACCCGGGCATTCCGATCGACTTCTCGAACACCTATGGCATCAAGTTCGACTACGTCATCAAGACCAAGACCCAGGGCCTGTTCTCGCAAGTCGGCTGGAACGTGACGAAGGACCTGAAGCTGACCGTCGGCGGCCGTTATTCGCGCGACCAGAAAGACCGTACCGGGCAGGCGCGCGTGTTGCTGGGCGCACTGGTCAGCCCCTTCATTCCCGTGCCGGCGTTCACGACGCCGGGCGACGGCCACATGAAGGAATCGAAGCCGACCTACCAGGTGGGCCTCGACTACACGCTCACGCCGCAGAACTTCCTGTACGCGAAGTACGCCACCGGCTACAAGGCGGGCGGCTTCAATTCCAACGGCAGCGCAGTGTCGGTTCCCTACGATTCCGAGACCGTCAAGTCGTTCGAGGTCGGCAGCAAGAACCAGTTCTGGGACCGCCAGGTCAAGCTGAACGTGGCCGCGTTCTACCAGGACTACCAGAACTACCAGGCATCCCAGTATTCGGATGCCCTGAGCAGCGGCACCGGCGTGTTCAACGTCGGCAAGGCCAAGATCAAGGGCCTGGAGGCGGAGCTGGTGGCGACCGTGCCGGACGTGGCGCGCTTCGACGTCAACACGACCCTGCTGAACACCCATTTTGGCGACGGCATCATCGTCAGCGACGGCGCCAGCCCGGCAGTCGCCCACGATATCGGCGGCCACCAGCTGCCGAATGCGCCGAAATTCGTGATGACGGCCGGCGTGCAGCGCAGCTTCGGGGTGGCGGGCGGCGAGCTGACCGCGCGCCTGTCTGGCAAGTATTCGCGCGACTTCTACTACTCGGTGTTCAACAACGCCGACGAGCGCTCGCCGTCCTACACCACGGTCAACGCGCTGCTGAAATACCGCCGGGAGGGTGGTAACTGGGAATACCAGGTCTACGCCAACAACCTGACCGACAAGGTGGTGCTGGCCAACGCGCAGCGCAACTACACGGGACAGATCCAGAACGTCGAGTTCCAGCCGCCGCGCACCTACGGCGCGCGGGTGCGCTACGACTTCTGATGTCGGCAAAGGGAAAACAATGACGAACCGTCGCAGTTTTCTTGGCGCCGTCGTGGGGGCTGCAGCCGGCGCGATCGCGCTGCCTGCCGCCGCCCGCGCGGCAGGCGCCTTCGACCCGCGCTTCCCCAAGGGCTTCCTGTGGGGCGCCGCCACCGCCGCCTACCAGGTCGAGGGCAACAACATCAACAGCGACGTCTGGGCGATGGAACATGCGCACCCGACCGTGTACGCGGAGCCCTCGGGCGATGCGGCCAACAGCTTCGCGCTATGGCCCGTCGACATGGACCTGGTCAAGCACCTGGGACTGAACAGCTACCGCTTCAGCCTGGAGTGGGCGCGCATCGAGCCGGCCAAGGGCGAGTTCTCGATCGCCATGCTCGACCACTACAAGGCGATGATCGACGGTTGCCGCGCGCGCGGCCTGACGCCGGTCGTGACCTTCAACCACTTCACCACGCCGATCTGGTTCGCGGCGCAGGGCGGCTGGTCGAATAAGGAAGCGCCCTCGCTGTTCGCCCGCTACTGCGAGCGCGCCGCGCGCCACCTGGCGGACGGCATCGGCTACGCGACCACGCTCAACGAGCCGAACCTGAGCGGCGTGCTGGACCTCGTGCTGCCGGGCGACATCGGCAAGCGCCTGCTCGATGCCGACCGCGTCATGCAGGAAGCGGCCGCGCGCGAGCACGGCGTGGCGCGCTTCCTGCCGGGTAATCCGCTGTACGTGGCCGACCCGCAGGTGGTGCAGGCGCACCTGCTGGCGGGCCACAAGGCCGGGCGCGATGCGATCAAGTCGGTACGGCCAGGCCTGCCGGTCGGCGTCAGCCTGGCCATCATCGACGACCAGGCCGCGGGAGAGCACAGCCTGCGCGACGCGATGCGCGACAAGCTGTATCGGCCCTGGCTGGATGCGGCGCGCGGCAACGATTTCGTCGGCGTGCAGAACTACGAGCGCACGGTCTGGGACGACAAGGGGCGCCTGCCGCCGCCAAAAGGGGCCGACACCAACGACGCCGGCGCCGAGATTTATCCGGCCTCGCTGGCCGACGTGGTGCGCTATGCCCACCAGGTGAGCGGCGTACCGGTGATGGTCACCGAGCATGGCGTGAATTCCGCCGACGACCGCAAGCGCGCGCGCCTGATCCCGGCCGCCCTCAGGGAGCTGAAGCGCGCCATCGACGAGGGTGTGCCGGTGCTGGGCTACATGCACTGGTCGCTGATCGACAACTACGAATGGGTGTTCGGCTACGGGCCGAAGTTCGGCCTGTGCACGCTCGACCCCAAGACCTTCAAGCGCACGCCCAAGCCCAGCGCCGCGGTGCTGGGGGCGATCGCGCGAAACAATGCGATATGAAGAGATTG
>Ga0308169_10006250_pt1 | contig 10553 bp, 6 predicted proteins | sample PhyBR1_2_FD_202139 | JGI IMG/M metagenome (GOLD analysis project Ga0308169, IMG submission 202139) | Phyllosphere microbial communities from UC Gill Tract Community Farm, Albany, California, United States - DLSLSB.R1 | ecosystem: Host-associated > Plants > Phyllosphere > Unclassified | place... | reverse complement strand
TTGTGATGTTGTCGTCGTCGTCGTCGGAGAAGAAGAGGAGGAGTGTGAAGAAGAAGAAGAAGAAGAGGAGGGTAAAGAACGAGAACCGAAATCCCATGATCTTTCTTTGACGAGTAGTTGATTCTCTTGATTCTTATTATTTGAACTCGAACTAGAACTAGAAGAGGAGGAGGGTTCAGGATCGATCAAGGTGACTTTTGTACCTCTTGAAGAATCGACTTTTGTTACTATTCTAGCTTTTGAAGATAGTTCGGATAGAGTTGGACCTCGACATCTTACTACTACTTGAATGTTTCCATCCCCTTTTTGAGTCGGCGTTGAAGGGCGAGTAGAGGAGAGAGAGGAGTGAGAGAGGGGGATTGGGTTTGTTGATTGAGAAAGTGAGGAGGAGGAGGTCGCGACTCGGCGGCGGGAAGAAGTGGTAGAGATAGGTGGTGGTGGTGGTCTTCGACTGGAATGCATTGGGTTATGCGAGTGAGTGAGTGGGTGTAAACTTGAGCGGTAGAGAGAGAGAAAGAAGAGAGAAGCAACTCGATCAAAACAAACATCTTTACTCTTTCTCCATCACCTCGTACACGTCCAGAGTAATGGCTAGTTGGGAATTATCACCACTCTGTGAGCTACCCTTATCTCGATCACGCTCCTTATTCGTGCTTAATCTCGCTCATCCCCTTTCCCTGAATTAGATCGACATTCAACCTCGTCCTTGCTCCCTTCCCAACCCCTCGTCCTCTCCTCGCATCACTCGAAACTAATCCTACGTCATTCCACAACCTTACAAATAATCAGAACTTGGTCCCTCCTCCTCTCCTCTACCTCGAAAGATTCAAACCTCTCATTCTCAATTTCACCCTTTACTGCCTCTGCCTGTTCCTCCCAAGTCAGGATATTAGTTTATACATCAGATAGAGCGACTGCGTGGGTATTGGATCCGGATAAGGATGAACCGATTGCCAAGTTAGATATTGGAGGGGAGGAATGTCAAGGTTTCGAGTGGAGTTGGGATGGAAATTCTATACTCTGTTGGTCTGCGCATCGAGTAAGTTTCTTCCTCTTCTCTCTATCAAAAGGAAGGTGAGCTGACGAAGGAGTTTTTTTGAAAGTTGAGGATTTCTATATTCTCTCTCGACAATCCAGGGTTGACAAAGTATATTCAATCACCTAAATGCACATTCAAAGAAGGAGGATATGATTTCAACGACAAAGATGGTTATTTCGTCGTGTTGGAGAGACATGGGAATAGGGATTGTTTAGGGATTTATGAATCAAAGAATTGGACTTTACTTCGAGTACGTCCCAAACTCTCTCTCTCTCTCTCTCTTATACTCGAGAGTGGGTGAGCCTGTGAACTGATTACAGAGTCATGGATGTATAGAATGTGGTCATTCAAGATCCTACGAGTGATTTGGGAGGCGTCAAATGGAGTCCGGATGGGAAATATTTCGTCGCTTGGTCAAATATCACTCATGTACGCTCTCTCTCTCTCTCTCTCTCTCTCTCTCACTCTCTCTATCTCCTACTCTCACTCTCGCTTCTATTGACGATGATAAAAAGGTCAATGAGTAGTATTACTTGCATGTCTTTACATTAGACGGTCGAAAAATCTCCACCTACTCTCCTTACTCCTCCCTCTCCTCCTCCCCTTCCACTCCATTCTCTCCTACCAATCCCTCATCATCCTCAACCGAACAATCTCGACTAAAGAAATCTTTGTCCTCTTACATCGGACTAGGAATTCGAGTCGTTGAATGGAACAAATCTGGTGAATTCCTAGCGATTGGAGGGTACGATGGGAAAGTGAGGGTTTTGAGTCGAGCTGTAGGGTTCGTGAATGTAGTGAGTGAATTATCATGTCCCAACAAAGTGATTGGAGGGAAAAAGGAAAGAACTGTCAGTCTCTCTCTTCTATCTTCGAGTGGGAAGGGAAACGAGAGCTGATGATAGAGAGAGAGAAGGAAATAGGTTGTATGGAGAGAACCTAATAAAGGTTGGATCGAGAATACTCTGGGGAAAGGAATCGTTCCTTGTGCGGTCTCTGTCTTTCTCCCCCCCCCCTCTTTTCGTCGCACTCGCTAAACCTCCTCCCCTATTTATCCCCACAGTCGAATCCGTCCCAACTCCTCATAACCTAAACCAAACACCTCAACCAATCGATCAGAGTAAACCCAACCCCCGTATCGGAATCTCCCGAATCGTTTGGTCGGTCGATTCAAAATGGTTATGCGTTTTAAACCGTCCGTTCTGTTTCTTCTTTCTCTCCCTCTCTCTCTCTTCCCCAAAACTTCTCCACTAAAACTCCCCTAAGACCATCTCATCAAAACACACAGAATCATTCCCTTCAAACCTCTACATCTTTTCATTCCTCACCTCTACCTCTACCTCTTCCTCTTCCCCGTCCTCATTACACCTGAAACCCAAATTACATACCCTCGTCCTCCTCAACTCATCAATCAAAACATTCTCATTCCAACCCCCCGCTTCTCACTCCTCCAACTCTTCTTCAATCTTGACTATTTTGACTGGGGAACAAAGTTTCATTCTTTGGACTTCACCTTTACCTTGTAATACAGAAGAAGGTAATGATGGATTAGCAGAGGGAGTTGGGATCCCTGGAACAAGTCTTGAGAAAGTGGGAGATGGTGGGGGGTTCAAACCGAATCAGGTTAGTTTTGGACCGGGAGATGGAGAAGGAGAAGGGCAAGGGAGAGAGGGGAAAGTCATGTTGTTGAGTGAGAAGGGGGGGATGTTTTGTTGTGGTTACCCGGTGGATTGAGAGGAATGAGGGGGGAGGGGAAGGTAGGAGATTGGGAGAGTGGTGAAGAGGGAGAGGGAGGACTCGGGATTTTGCGTCATGGATGAAGGAGTGTAGATAGGTCAAGGATATTTGTTGTCGAATACTATGGTTCTGGTCTTCTTCGAGGCGAGGCATTCGGGAGAGTGCGAAACAGCGAAGAAAGCTTGTTTGGCGAAGTGATAGCATTACGGGGAATCCTCGCCTTCACGAAATGATATAGGCTACTTCGAACTCATCCTAAGCGAGTAGGGAAATTACCCGAGCCCGAGACGAGGTTGCGAAAGAGGGCAAAACGAGTTTGATCTCTTTCCCTTTGCCCCTTCACTCTCGACTACTCAACTGCTCTGGAACCGGCTCGAATATGACTAGTCAGGCTATATCTACTAGCCGAGTGAGTCTACATGCTCTCCAGCTTCTCCAGGAGTCTGATCTGATCTCATTCTCCCTCCCTCAGATTGATCACTTCTCCTCCCTCCCGAATGAGCTACTCGACCACATCTTCGACCTAGCTTATCTCGACTCAAATAAGCAACTTCGTACACTCCTCGGCTGTCCCCTATCAAAGCGTCTACTCCCTTTCTACCTCCGAATCCTTCGTCACACCTTCTCCCCGAGTGAATGGAGGCACGTTCGTCTCCTCAACCGAGCCATGCAACAAGATCCAAGCGTCGGTGATCAGATCAAGAAAGTGTTCACCTACAGTTTCGTCGGTGGATTCAAAGAGCCGCAAGATGCGATCGAACTCGCTTTACTCCTTCGTCAGATCCCCAATGTGGAAGAGATCGGCTTCTACATGGACACGAAAGATATGGCTCAAATATTCTGGGCCGAACTCGACGCGAATCCTACACTCTTTCCGAAACTACGCTCTCTCGAAATGGAATTCTTGAACGACTTGAACTGGCAACCTTCTCCTACCACCGGTTTAATCCCTCTCCACCACCTTCGAAACCTCGCCGACCTCACAGCGTGTTGGCCTTACAATTCTACCATCGTTCCCGTTCCCGCCGTTCGACTCCCCAACATCAGCTATTTGAGGTTCCGAGGAGAAGGATGCGGCGATGCGTCGAACCTCGCTCTCATCCAGTCTTGCCCCTTCCTCCAGTTCATCGAATTCGAGGAGGTCTCGAGCTCGAATTCCGTCCGTCATGTTCTACCTGGCATCTCCCCGAACCTCGAAAACCTCTCCCTCGGCGGTAGGTTCGACAATCCGATCGATCAACATCTCACACATCTTGTCGGGCTACGCCATCTCGAACTCGGTTCAAATAGCTACGACAGGAACCTCGCCGATCACCTCGCATTCCTACCTTTCCTCGAATCGCTCACTCTCGGAATCGCGGTCCACGATGTCACAGTTGTCGCAAGGCTTCTTAATGGTCCACATCGTCTTCAGCAGCTCCGCTCCCTCACCCTCGACTTCACCATGTGTATCAAGTTCTGTGTGCGTGCCGACCCTGAAAACCTCAATTGGCGAGCAGAAACTCGGAGGGACGAGGTAGGCTACCCCTCGCTTCGTTACAGCAGGCAGGAACTTGAGTCTCTCGAGGCGTCAGTGGTCATGGCGAGGAATTCAGGGATCAGAGTCGACGGGCAAGTCCTGTATTTGAGGGATGAGATGGAAAATTACTTGATCGAGTTACACAATCGTGCTATTCTACACCTTGCATCGACCGGAGACCCGTCAAAGTATCTCGAGGCACGAGCCACATCCCTCGACTACAGCTTCCCTCTCCCTTTCGTCAATCTCAGGGGCCTCGACATCACGCGAAGTCGAATCGTGAAGGTACCGATTGCTCAACCCGGCTGGTTCGCTTTGAATCTGCAGCAATAGGCAAGGGGTTATTTGAGCAGAGCTTTGGAAGGATTGAGGAAAAGGTTAGTCTCGGAACGGGAGGATTACGAAATCGTAGAGGGAAGTCAAACCGGTTGGAGTGACACTGTCGGAGAGGAGCGGGGTGGTTGGACGGGCTTTACTTGTGGGCTTTGTGAATTATGGTCAAGGATCTGGAGTGCGTGCTTGTCGAAGGGTGCTTTACGAATTTGTGGAGTAGACCAGATGCAGTAACGCGAATGAGTTTCGTTCATTTCTTTGCTCCCGTTCGCCCTCGAGGATAAATCGAGTACTCAAGCTCAGCGACGACCCGAGAGTCGTAGATCGCTAGACTTTGAGCGATGCTTTCGATTACACGGAATCCTTGCGAAACAAAGACTGACCTCGAAATCCGGCAGTAGTATCGCTACAAAAGCAAGTAGCTAAGCGACCGTCCATATTTTCGCTCCTTCGAGCTCTCGATCACGAGCTCCCGAACACTGACAAGACTGATGCAGGCGGTCGAGAGTGATCCAAGGAAGAGAAGGGATTCTTTTGCGACGGAAGAATTCCTCGCACGCAGCGTTCAACGGCAGTAGGGCGATCTTACGGAGCGCTCTCGATACTCGGCGAGTAGGGGAGCTATCTGAGCTTGAAACGAGGTTTCGAAAGAGCGCGAAAACGAGTTTGATCTCTTTCCCTTTCCCCTTTCACTCTCAACGACTCGACCGCTCTGAAACCGGCTCGAATATGACTAGTCAGGCTATATCTACTAGCCGAGTGAGTCTACATGCTCTCCAACCTTTCCATGAGTCTGATCTGATCTCATTTTCTTTCTTCAGATTGATCACTTCTCTTCCCTTCCCAACGAGCTACTCGACCACATCTTCGACCTAGCTTATCTCGACTCAAATAAGCAACTTCGTACACTCCTCGGATGTCCCCTCTCAAAGCGTCTACTCCCTTTCTACCTCCGAATTCTTCGTCACACTTTCTCTCCAAGCAAGTGGAAGTTCGTTCGCGCCCTCAATCAAGCGATTCTGCATGACTCGACGATCGGCACTCAAATTCGGCAAGTAGACTTGAAGTCATTCTCCGGGTTCAAAAGATTGGAGGATAGAGCCGAATTCATTTTCCTCCTTCGTCACATTCCGAACGTCAAGGAGATCCACTTCACCCTTGATGAGAGCGAAATCCCTCAGGTCTTCTGGAGCCAACTCGATTCGAACCCTCATCTATTCCCCAACCTTCGCTCGCTCCAAATCGAATTACTCGACAACGTTGGTGGACTTCCTTCGCCTATCACCGGTCTCACTCCTCTCCACCATCTTCAAACCCTCACCCATCTCACGGTCTTGTGGCCAGACTATTCTTTCGTCTCTACCTACGCTCCCATCCTCCTACCGAATGTCAAGTATCTCAGTATCCGAGGAGACGGTTCCGCCAACGTCTCGTGCCTCACTCTTGTCCAATCTTGTCCTTCTCTCGAGCTCCTCGAATTCAATGGCGACGAGGCAGATGGAGGACTGGACGACGTCCTGCTCGGCTTACCTCAAACTCTCCCTGGTCTTCGTCTCGAAGGTCCCTTTTCAAGACCAGTCGATCAGTCTCTCGTCCATCTCACCGGCCTTCAACGTCTACACCTCGGCGAGGACAGTTATGGAACGGATCTCGCCCTTCATCTCTCCTCTCTACCCCTCCTCGAGACACTCACTCTCGAAGGAGCGCGGACTACAGACGAAGCAGCAATTCTCGCAGACCTCGTTGATGGATCACAGCGCCTTCGCGCACTTCGGTATCTCGTTCTGGACTTTACGACAGGTTTGTGGCCGGGAATCCGTCGTGCTGATCTCGATGATCCCGATTGGGACGCCGGCGACGACTTCAGGTACGGCAGGCTACGCTACAGCGAATCAAACCTGTCTTCTATCGAGGAATCAATCGTCAAGGCTCGATCCCGTGGGATTTCAGTGGCTGGATCAGCTCACGAATTGAGGATGAAGACTTTCAACTATCTCGTCGAGAATCACAATCGTGCAGTTATCTACCTCATCCAGAACGCTAACGACTTGGTCGACCCACGAGACCTCGAGGACGCCGAAAGTGAGCTCAGGGAAGTTGAGAGGGCGGCAATCCGACACGGCTTCGATCTACCTTCATTCGTATACGGACGTCGACTCTCGCACGGTCAGATCTTCAAAATTCCGGTAGATGAAGACGGCCGATTTGTGTTGGGATTGAAGGAGGAAGCTGGAGGAACGGCTTCAAGTAACGCGTGGGGCAGGGGAGGAGGATAGACCTCGGGGGGAGAACGAGTTGTGAGAGGAGCAATCTGTGAAAAGGGGAGGAAGGAGGATGGAACCATGGAAGCTTGATTTTACGCATTCAGGAAGCAGTGAGGGTGCATGAGAATCTAGACGGCGGCTTTACATTCGATTGATGCGATGAGGATCAAAGGAGTTGAGCGGAATCTGGAATGCAGATCGGATTTTACAGCCTACAAAAAGTGTCTTCATTCGCTCCTAGTGCTCAGATAGCCTCTCTGTGCCGAGGAATCCGTGTTTACGAGCGGATTTCGTTGGGTAGCGCGATACTCCAGTCTGCGAAACTGCTAAAAACTGCTGTTTCGTAGAGAACCGCCTTCCATTCCTCTACATTGTCGTTGAGCTCAGCGGCAAGCTCTGACAAGTGTCCTTGCCAACAATTGTCGTCCAGCACTTTCATCGAGAATAGATTCTCGCCGCGAGAGATTCATCCTTCGACTTTTTGTCTTCTCTCCGGCTGTTGTCTTCTATCGACTTCACTTAACGAGGCTAGTCTAACATTGATCGTGCAGAACCGAGTGTGCGATGTCGAGTGCCAGTATTGCTCCAAGCGAATGTTGTCTATAGCCGGGTACATTTCTCTTTCGACTGCGATAGACGACAACAGCAGTCTCACTTGCAGTGAATGAGACAAACCCAAAGATACGACGGCAGCAGCTCTACGCGAGCGAGAGAAGTCCAGCCTGTTACGCGTGTGGAACCGCTTCGGAGGGAAACTGCACCTTTTTCTCGAGCTCTCGTCGGAAACCCCTCGCCGTGACTTCTCCTGGGCTGCAGACAGGTATCGGCAGCCTGTCTACGGACTGACTGCAGGCCGGCGAGTGACTGCGAGCGTAGCGCGTCAACAGAAAATACAATACTACTGGTAGATTACTGCCTACTTGCTACTGAATCGGAGCAAAAGAGCGTGACGACTGTGAGGTTCGAACTCACGAAGCGTGAACTACTACGATGCACAAGTGCCTGAACGTAGCCCCATAACCACTCGGGCAAGTCGCCAATGAAGTGCGAAGAAAAAGCTTTGCGGTACTCAATCAAATTAATCGGACTGTTCCGTTTCATGATCCGAACAAGCTTCTGACCTCTCCTAGCTGTACCGCTTGGTCTGATACTTCATTGGCGTCAGTAGAAACCGATTCTACGATCAAATCTGCAAGGCCGCGGAGTTCAGACGGTTCGCTGTCTCATCTCTTTTCACGGGAATAGACTTGGTTCCGAATCCCGCAATGCCTGAGGTCCGCAATTTGCAAAGCTCCCTGAAGCCGATCTATGAGTGTGTTCACTGGTGTAATACTCCTGGAGGCTCGCTATCAATTCTCGTCTGTAGCCGTCTTCGGACAATTCGCTCGAACAGTTCAAGGGAAGCACTCGCTCTCCTCCTTCTCAGTCCACTCGTTGTGCAGACGACGGAGACACTCACTCGTCGAATGACTCCGAACAGCTGAGACTGTTAGGTCCTGCGCGGAAAGACAGTCCCTGAGGAATCTGACCAGAAAAGGAGAAAGAAAGCGAGACGCGTTCCGTTTCCTCCTTTCGATGGGGAGTATCAGCGGAAGCACCCCTGGGAGCATTGCTCGCAATCCGATAAGGGACAGCCACTGAAAGCTGGAGAGGATCAAAGAGGAAGGAATGAGTAGAGATAGACCATTCGCACAAATGGGATCACTTTTTTTGTAGTTTCATTCCGAGACGAGTCGAGCTGAAAGTAGACAAAGAGATGAGTAGATCAATCTGAAGGGGACGAGATGAGAGGCTGGGGAAGGTCGGAGGGGAGGATCGAAATGAGCTGAGAAGGACAGCATCACTAGTCAGCAATTGTTCCCAGCGAGTCGAGTAAGAAGCAGCTCCTCAGGTCATCTTGAAGAATCATGCGCGAAGATCTTGTAGCAATTTTGCGATTTCTCGGAAGCAAGGAAAGGTATGAGAGGTGAGCTAGGAGCTGGAGAGCTACAGTCTAGCGAAGCGAAACTAACCTCGGGACGCTCGAGAGGTGTATGTAGCGAGAGCTACTACCGAAGGTCGAGGAGCGGATCTGTAAGATCGAGGAGAGTAGAGTAAGTTTCGCTCGGGTACAGAACCACGCGAGGAAAAGAGACGTACCGAGTGCTAGACTTGTCGTGTAGACAGACTCGACTCGATTCATGGACTTGCTAGTAGCACTACAGGGAGCGTGAGAAAGAAGAGCAGGATGAGCGTGAGAACGACTCGGAATCCAGAGGGCTTAGAATCTCGGACCAGAAGCTCCGCCCCATGCAGCACTACTGCCTAGCGAACATGTGCTGGATTTCGACTGAAAGACGGGGACAGAGATATACAGGGTGTCAATCGAGAGTGACCGCACACGACTACTGTGCCAACTCTTCGCAAGCTCGTCAAAGGCAAAGTCGATCAGCCTTCCCGCGAGGAAGCAGACCACGAGCGACTCAAAGCCTCTTGTCTGGATCTCGAGGCAGGCACGAATCATGCCGTATATGAATTGGAGTGTCGGAGATGGTTTCGTCTATTTCGCAATAGACGCCTTGACGTTTCCGACGCTTCGTCGCCTCTGTGACAGGATTGTCGAGAACCAATCGAGATACGGAAGAGTAAAGCTGAGATGTTGAGCTAGGTCAGGAAACGTCGTTCGAATCATGAAACGGAACAGTCAGATCAATTTGATTGAATGTTGCAAAGCTTTCTCCTCGCAACTCATTGGCGACTTGCCCGAGTGGTTATGGGGCTACGTGAATGGCGCTTGTGCATCGAGTAGTGAACGCTCAGAATGAGTAGAGAGCGCAATCGGCGAGAGTCGGGTTTGAGCTGTTGCGAAGATTCGAAGATTCGAAGCAGCTACTGCACAAAACTAGGCCTCACTTCGACTAGGTGTACAGGAGGTGTTCGGAGAGCACTCTGATGCGTACTTCGAGGTAGATTGCTCAGCTAGATTGGGCGTGCGAAGTGCCAAAACCTCGACACTTTCGAAAATTCGATCTGATTCGCTCTCACCACTTCTTACGAGTTTCTGGATTGGTGATTCGCATCACATGGGAGTCAGAGAGAGAAGCAGACGCATAGAGGGAAGCGGACGAGCCACAGAGTGCAACGGAACAAGTTGGAAAATCGGCGAAAGTGGCGAAAGTCGTGATCCTTCGCTTAGAGCTGGAGAAACCTGATCTCGAGAGAGTCGACAAAGCGGACAAAAGATAATAGAGGTGGTGAGAAAGGGAACGAAAGAAAAGATTCTTTCACATTCTGCGAACTTGTGCGAATGTCGATCGAAATCCCGCGCCTCTTCTCTCTCTCTCTCCTTCTCTTCACTTTTTCTCCCGCTTCATCTCCCCTTTTCGTGAGTTCTACCTCTAGACTAGATCCCTAGTCTACTTACTGACTCTATTCCTCACTCTCCTCCCTAAAACCTCGGCTTCCCCCCCCCCCCCACCTCTACTTCGTCACACTCCCTTCCTCTCCCTCTCTTTTCAACCACCCGATCTCGCTCCGATCTCACTCTCAATCTATTCAGCATCAAGTGAGTCTCCCTCTCACACCCCAAGGCGAGTTGCCACTGTTGTCGGAATCGCTCGCTCCTCGCCTCCCCTCACATCCTTTGTTTACTTTGCTGACTCAGCTCGCTTGTTTATGTAAC
>Ga0308169_10006249_pt1 | contig 10553 bp, 10 predicted proteins | sample PhyBR1_2_FD_202139 | JGI IMG/M metagenome (GOLD analysis project Ga0308169, IMG submission 202139) | Phyllosphere microbial communities from UC Gill Tract Community Farm, Albany, California, United States - DLSLSB.R1 | ecosystem: Host-associated > Plants > Phyllosphere > Unclassified | place... | reverse complement strand
GCCCGCATCTGAAGTTGAAAAGCGTAGAAAAAGGAGAGCAGGCATGACTCAGCCTTTGTTAGCAGTCAATGGCCTGATGATGCGCTTCGGCGGCCTGCTGGCGGTCAACAATGTTGAACTGGAGCTGTGCCCGCAGGAGATTGTCTCCCTGATTGGCCCTAACGGTGCCGGGAAAACCACGGTGTTTAACTGCCTGACCGGCTTCTATCGCCCGACGGGCGGTTCGATCAAGCTGGGTGACCAGCAGCTGGCGGGCCTGCCGGGGCAGAAGATTGCGCGCATGGGCATTGTGCGTACTTTCCAGCACGTGCGCCTGTTCCGCGAAATGACGGTGATTGAGAACCTGCTGGTGGCCCAGCATCAGCACCTGAAAAGCGGCGTCTTCTCCGGCCTGCTGAAAACCCCGGCCTTCCGTAAAGCGGAAAGCGAAGCGCTGGATCGTGCGGCAACCTGGCTGGAACGCGTCGGCCTGCTCTCCCTGGCCAATCGCCAGGCGGGTAATCTTGCCTATGGCCAGCAGCGCCGCCTGGAGATCGCCCGCTGCATGGTGACCCGCCCGGAAATCCTGATGCTGGATGAACCGGCGGCCGGTCTGAACCCGAAAGAGACGCACGAGCTGGATGAACTGATCGCCGAGCTACGCAGTCAGCACAACGTCTCGGTACTGTTGATTGAGCATGATATGAAACTGGTAATGGGCATTTCCGACCGCATTTACGTGGTCAATCAGGGTACGCCGTTGGCAAACGGCACGCCAGACGAGATCCGCAACAACCCGGATGTGATCCGCGCTTACCTTGGGGAGGCCTAAGATGACTCAGGCTATGCTATCCCTGAATAACGTCAGTGCGCACTACGGTAAAATCCAGGCGCTGCACAACGTCAGTCTGCACATCAATCAGGGCGAAATCGTTACCCTGATTGGCGCCAACGGGGCGGGTAAAACCACCATCCTCGGCACGCTGTGCGGGGAACCTCGCGCCAGCGAAGGCTCGATTGTCTTCGACGGCAAGGCGATCACCGACTGGCAGACGGCGCGTATTATGCGTGAAGCGATTGCCATCGTGCCGGAGGGCCGCCGCGTCTTCTCACGCATGTCGGTAGAGGAGAACCTGGCGATGGGCGGCTTCTTTGCCGAGCGCCAGCAGTATCAGCAGCGTATCAAGCGCGTGTACGAGCTGTTCCCGCGCCTGTATGAGCGCCGCGTGCAGCGCGCCGGCACCATGTCCGGTGGCGAGCAGCAGATGCTGGCGATTGGCCGTGCGCTGATGAGCCAGCCGCGCCTGCTGCTGCTGGATGAGCCGTCGCTCGGCCTGGCCCCGATTATCATCCAGCAGATCTTCGACACCATTGAGCAGCTGCGTCAGGAAGGCATGACGATTTTCCTCGTCGAGCAGAATGCCAACCAGGCGCTCAAGCTGGCCGACCGTGGCTATGTGCTCGAAAACGGTCACGTGGTGCTGGAAGATAGCGGTGCTGCGCTGCTGGCGAATGAAGCGGTAAGAAGCGCCTATCTGGGCGGTTAAATCCGGATCGGGCATGCCCGATCCCTACGAATAACGTAGGGGCGAGGCATGCCTCGCCCGTTTCGAACCCTCTGTCACCTTGCTGTCACCCCTCCGTCATAACGCCGTTATTTTTCTGTCATTTTTGCGTGTCATGTTACCTCCCGACTACAACAATGCGCGATAGCGCGCTTTACAACACCGGGCACAGGTAATCGACATGTCATCATTCGCATTTCGCCGTAACGCAGTAAGCGTGGTACTGGGACTGACTCTGAGCGCGAATGCGCTGGCCGCCACCGAAATCCCTTTCTGGCACTCAATGGAAGGCGAGCTGGGCGTGGAAGTGAACTCGCTGGCGACGCGCTTCAACGCTGAACACCCCGATTACAAAATCGTGCCGACCTATAAAGGCAACTACGAGCAGAGCCTGGCCGCCGGGATTGCTGCGGTGCGCACCGGTAAAGCGCCGGCGATTTTGCAGGTGTATGAAGTCGGTACGGCAACCATGATGTCGTCAAAGGCGATCGTGCCGGTGAATGAAGTGTTTAAAACGGCCGGGATCGCGATGGATGCCCAGCAGTTCGTTCCGGCGGTGGCAGGTTACTACAGCGACGCAAAAGGTCAGCTGATCTCCCAGCCGTTTAACAGCTCCACCCCGGTGCTGTACTACAACAAAGACGCGTTTAAAAAAGCCGGATTGGACCCGGAGCAGCCGCCAAAAACCTGGCAGGAACTGGCGAAAGATACCGCCGCCCTGCGTAAAGCGGGCATGAGCTGCGGCTATGCCAGCGGCTGGCAGGGCTGGATCCAGATTGAGAACTTCAGCGCCTGGCACGGTCTGCCGGTCGCCAGCAAAAACAACGGCTTCGACGGCACCGATGCGGTACTGGAGTTCAACAAGCCGGTGCAGGTGCGCCACATCCAGATGCTGGAAGATCTCAACAAAAAAGGCGATTTCACCTACTTCGGGCGTAAAGATGAACCCACCGCCAAGTTCTATAACGGCGACTGTGGCATCACCACCGCCTCTTCCGGCTCGCTGGCCGACATTCGCAAATACGCCAAATTCAACTTCGGCGTTGGCATGATGCCGTATGACGAGACCGTGCCGAACGCGCCGCAGAACGCCATCATCGGCGGTGCCAGCCTGTGGGTAATGAAAGGCAAAGATGCCGATACCTACAAGGGCGTGGCCGAGTTTATGCAGTTCCTGGCAAAACCAGAAATTGCCGCCGAATGGCACCAGAAAACCGGCTACCTGCCTATCACCACTGCCGCTTATCAGCTCACCAAACAGCAGGGCTTCTACGACAAAAATCCCGGCGCGGATATCGCCACCCGCCAGATGCTGAACAAAGATCCGCTGCCGTTTACCAAAGGAATGCGCCTCGGCAATATGCCGCAGATCCGTACCATCGTCGACGAAGAGCTGGAAGGCGTATGGACCGGGAAGCAGTCACCGCAGGCGGCACTGGATAGCGCCGTGAAGCGCGGTAACGAACTGCTGCGCCGTTTCGAACAGCAAACCCGTTAGGGTAAGCCGTAGGGGCGGATTAACAATCCGCTCGCCATGAGAAAAGTGAGGAGGGGCGGATCGACGATGCGCCCGCCCGGGCCGACCAGAACCACCGTTGGCCGCTACGCATTGAGATGAGATGGTTGCCATGTCCCAACCCCGCCCCGTATTCCGCACCAGCGCGCTGCCCTATCTGCTCATGCTGCCGCAGCTGCTGATCACCGCCATCTTCTTTATCTGGCCCGCTGGCGAAGCGCTCTGGTACTCGTTGCAGAGTATCGACCCGTTTGGCATCTCCAGCACTTTCGTCGGGCTGGATAACTTTAAACGGCTGTTTGCCGATAGCTACTACCTCGACTCTTTCTGGACCACGCTGAAGTTCAGCGGTCTGGTCACCGTTTTTGGCATGACGTTCTCGCTGCTGCTGGCGGCGCTGGTGGACTACGTTGTCCGCCTGAAAAAGCTCTATCAGACGCTGCTGCTGCTGCCCTACGCAGTCGCCCCGGTGGTGGCTGCCGTGCTGTGGATGTTCCTGTTTAACCCGGGCCTTGGCCTGTTCAGCCACCTGCTGAACCAGTGGGGCTACAGCTGGAACTACGCGCAGAACAGCGGCCAGGCGATGTTTCTCATCGTACTGGCCTCAATCTGGCAGCAGATGAGCTACAACTTCCTGTTCTTCTTTGCCGCGCTACAGTCGATCCCGAAATCGCTGGTGGAAGCCGCCGCCATTGACGGGGCCGGTCCGGTGCGCCGCTTCTTCAGCCTGGCGCTGCCGCTGATCACCCCGGTCAGCTTCTTCCTGCTGGTGGTGAACCTGGTGTATGCCTTCTTCGATACCTTCCCGGTGATCGACGCTGCCACCGGCGGCGGCCCGGTGCAGGCCACCACGACGCTTATCTATAAAATCTATCGCGAAGGCTTTGCCGGTCTGGATCTCTCCTCCTCGGCTGCACAGTCGGTGGTACTGATGCTGCTGGTGATTGGCCTGACCGTGATCCAGTTCCGCTTCGTCGAACGCAAGGTGCGCTACCAATGATTGAAAACCGACGCGGGCTGGATATCTTCAGCCATACGCTACTGATCCTCGGCATCCTGACCATTCTGTTCCCGCTGTACGTGGCGTTTGTCGCCGCGACGCTGGATAACAAGGCGGTGTATCAGGTGCCGATGACGCTAATCCCCGGCAGCCATCTATGGGAGAACGTGCGCAATATCTGGCTCAACGGAGTGAACGGCAGCGGCCCGGCCTTCAGCCTGATGATGCTCAACAGCCTGATTATGGCGCTGTGCATTACGGTGGGGAAAATCAGCGTGTCGATGCTGTCGGCGTTTGCGCTGGTTTGGTACCGCTTCCCGCTGCGCAATCTGTTCTTCTGGATGATCTTTATCACTCTGATGCTGCCGGTTGAGGTGCGTATTTTCCCCACGGTGCAGGTGATTGCCGACCTGAACCTGCTCGACAGCTACAGCGGGTTAACCCTGCCGCTGATGGCTTCCGCCACCGCCACCTTCCTGTTTCGCCAGTTCTTTATGTCGCTGCCGGATGAGCTGATGGAGGCGGCGCGCATTGACGGTGCCAGCCCAATGCGCTTCTTCCGCGATATCGTGCTGCCGCTGTCGAAAACCAATCTGGCGGCGCTGTTCGTGATTACCTTTATCTATGGCTGGAACCAGTACCTGTGGCCGCTGCTCATCATCAATGATGCTTCGCTCGGTACGGCGGTCGCGGGGATCAAAAGCATGATCTCCACCAGCGGATCCCCCACCCAGTGGAATGAAGTGATGGCGGCGATGCTGCTGACGCTGATCCCGCCGGTGGTGATTGTTTTAGTGATGCAGCGCGCCTTTGTGCGCGGTCTGGTTGAGAGCGAGAAATAGTGATGGCAGGTGTACGACTTCAGGCAGTAACCAAATCCTACGACGGTAAAAACCAGATTATTCAGCCGCTGGACGTGTCGATCCGCGATGGTGAGTTTATGGTAATGGTCGGGCCATCCGGCTGTGGAAAATCCACGCTGCTGCGCATGGTGGCCGGGCTGGAGCGGGTCACCAGCGGCGATATCTGGATTGATACGCGGCGCGTGACCGAAGAGGAGCCGAAGGATCGCGGCATTGCCATGGTGTTCCAGAACTATGCTCTCTACCCGCATATGAGCGTGGAGGAGAACATGGCGTGGGGCCTGAAAATTCGCGGCATGGGCAAAGAGCAGATCCGCCAGCGGGTGCTGGAGGCGGCGCGCAGCCTGGAACTGGAAGCGCTGCTTAAGCGCCGCCCGCGTGAACTGTCCGGCGGCCAGCGGCAGCGCGTGGCGATGGGGCGCGCCATTGTGCGTGAGCCCGCGCTGTTCCTGTTCGATGAGCCGCTGTCGAACCTTGATGCCCGCCTGCGCGTGCAGATGCGCCTTGAGCTGCAGCAGTTACACCGCCGCCTGAACACCACCAGCCTGTACGTGACGCACGATCAGGTCGAGGCGATGACGCTGGCGCAGCGCGTGATGGTGATGAACAAAGGCGTGCTGGAGCAGCTCGGCACCCCGGAGGAGATTTACCAGCGCCCGGCCACGCGTTTCGTCGCCAGCTTTATTGGCGCCCCGGCGATGAACCTGCTGGACGGCCAGCTCAATGATGACGGCTCGCGCTTTATCCTCGCGGATACCCTGGCGCTGCCGCTGAGGGCGCCGAAGGCAAAATGGGCCGCGCGCACGTTGACGCTGGGCATCCGTCCGGAGCATATTGAGCTCTCCTCTCAGCAGGACGGCGGCATTCCGCTGGTGGTGGAGACGCTGGAGATGCTGGGGGCCGACAATCTCGCCCACGGGCACTGGGGAAAAAATAAGCTGGTGGTGCGCCTGCCGCACTCGGTGCGCCCGCAGATGGGCAGCACGCTGTGGTTGCAGCTTCCCGCTGCCGCGCTACACTTTTTTGACCATAACGGACAACGGACCGAATAATGACCCACAGCTGGCCATATCCGCCGATCGTCGCCCATCGCGGCGGCGGGAAACTGGCACCGGAAAATACCCTTGCCGCCATTGATGTTGGCGCGCAGCACGGGCATCGCATGATTGAGTTTGACGCCAAACTGTCGCAGGACGGCGCCATCTTCCTGCTGCACGATGATACCCTGGACCGCACCAGCAACGGCTGGGGCGTGGCGGGCGATCAGCCGTGGGACAAGCTGGTAACGCTGGATGCCGGCGGCTGGTTTGGCAGCGCGTTCAGCGATGAACGCCTGCCGCTGCTGGCGGAAGTCGCCGCCCGCTGCCGCCAGCATCGCCTGATGGCCAATATCGAAATTAAGCCGACTCACGGAGCGGAGGTGGCAACCGGGCGCGCTATCGCGCTGGCCGCCCGCGTGATGTGGCAGGGCCAGGTCGCGCCGCTGCTGTCGTCGTTCTCGTACTCTGCGCTGGAAGCGGCACAGCAGGCGGCCCCGGAGCTGCCGCGCGGGCTGCTGCTCGACAGCTGGGATGAGAACTGGCAGGCGATGACGCGCGCGTTAGGCTGCGTGTCGATCCATCTGAATCACAAAGTGCTCGACCCGGAGCGCGTGGCGCTGCTGAAGCAGGCCGGGCTGCGTATTCTGGTGTATACGGTGAATAAGCCGGAGCGGGCGCGGGAGTTACTACAGTGGGGCGTGGATGCGATCTGCACCGACCGCATTGATATTATCGGGCCGGATTTTCGTTAATTAAACCGCGATCGCCTGGTGATAACGGGCGGACCCAAACTGCGGTCCGCCCCTACTGTAGGGGTCGACCTTTTTTCCCGGTCGGCCCTTAGGTTGGCCGGATTAATTCTGCTGGGTCTGCTGCAGCTGACCGTTGTTATTGGTGCGCTGCGTGGCACTGTCGCGCTGCTCCTGAATTTTTCGCTGTAAATCCTGCTGCTGACGCTGCTGATCCTGTTGCAGCTTCAGCTTCTGCTGCGACTGCTGATTCTGCATGTTTTGCTGTAAGCGCTGCGTGCTCGGATTGTAGTTTGAAGACTGCGGGTTATTCGGATTATTGTTGTTGCTGTTATTCAACATGTTCGCCATGCCGCTCAGCGGCAGCAGGGCAGCAAAAACAACCAGCCATTTGGTTTTCATTTTCATGTTACGTCCTCCGTGTTCCTGCCATAAGTCTATGTTATCTGCCAGGCCTGTACCCCAGGAGTGCTCCTGAATTGCGCTATCGTTCGCCTTTTGCGCAATTTTGTGCATATTTATCAATGGCAAACACAACGTAAATAAACTTAAAGGATGTAACAATGATAACAAAAGGTACTGTGCAGCGCCTGTCGTGGTCGCTGTTAGCCGCTTTACTGGTGTGGCAGGGGGCGGGTGCCGCTCCAGCCGCACCGCCGGTCTCCTATGGCGTAGGCGCTGATACTTTCCATCCGGTCACGGCTCAGCACGGCATGGTCGCCTCGGTGGATGCCACCGCAACGGAAGTGGGGGTGAAAATTCTTCAGCAGGGCGGTAACGCGGTGGATGCCGCGGTCGCCGTGGGTTATGCGCTGGCGGTGACGCATCCACAGGCCGGTAATCTCGGTGGCGGCGGCTTTATGCTGTTGCGCACCGCCTCCGGCCAGACTACCTCGATTGATTTTCGCGAAATGGCCCCGGTGCGCGCCAGCCGCGATATGTTCCTCGACGCTGCAGGTAATGCCGACAGCAAAAAATCGCTGATCTCCCACCTGGCGTCCGGCGTTCCCGGAACCGTGGCGGGCTTTGCGCTGGCGAATAAAAAGTACGGCACGCTGCCGCTCAGCACGCTGATCCAACCGGCGCTGGAGCTGGCGCGCAAGGGCATTGTGGTTAACGAAGCGCTGGCCGATGACCTGAAGATCTACGGCAGTGAGGTTCTGCCAGCCCACCCGAACAGTAAAGCGATCTTCTACAAAGCCGACGGCAAGCCGTACCAGCAGGGCGATAAGCTGGTGCAGCGCAACCTGGCACACAGCCTGGAGCTGATTGCGAAGCAGGGGCCGGATGCGTTCTACAAAGGGCAGATTGCCGATGAGATCGCCTCTGAGATGGCGCAGCACGGCGGGCTGATCGACAAGCGCGACCTCGCCAACTATCGGGCAATTGAGCGCAAGCCGGTGAGCGGCAGCTACCGCGGCTATGAGGTCTTCTCCATGCCACCGCCATCCTCCGGCGGTATTCATATCGTGCAGATCCTCAATATCCTGGAAAACTTCGATCTGGCAAAAATGGGCTTTGGCAGCGCTGATGCCATGCAGGTGATGGCCGAGGCGGAGAAATATGCCTATGCCGACCGCTCGGAATATCTCGGCGATCCAGATTTCGTTAAGGTGCCGTGGCAGGCGCTTACCAGCAAAGCCTACGCCAAATCACTGGCCGAACAGATCGATGTGGCCAAAGCGCGGCCGTCATCCGAGATCAAACCGGGCAAGCTGGCGCCCTATGAAAGTAATCAAACCACGCATTTCTCGGTGGTGGATAAAGACGGCAATGCGGTCGCGGTGACCTACACGCTGAACACCACCTTTGGCAGCGGTATTGTGGCCGGCAACAGCGGCATTCTGATGAATAACGAGATGGATGACTTCTCCGCCAAGCCGGGCACGCCCAACGTTTACGGTCTGGTCGGCGGGGAAGCGAATGCGGTGCAGCCGTATAAGCGCCCACTGTCGTCAATGTCGCCGACTATCGTTGCGAAAGACGGTAAAACCTGGCTGGTGACGGGTAGCCCGGGCGGCAGCCGTATTATCACTACCGTACTGCAAATGGTGGTGAACAGCGTTGATTTCGGGATGAACGTGGCTAAGCCACTAACGCGCCGCGCTTCCACCATCAGTGGCTGCCCGACCAGCTGCGCGTCGAGAAGGGCTTCAGCCCGGATACGCTGAAGCTGCTGGGTGAGAAGGGGCAGAATGTGAAGGTGATGCCTGCGATGGGTAGCACACAGAGCATTATGCTGGGGCCGGACGGTATGCGTTACGGTGCGTCCGATCCGCGCACCATCGATGATCTAACCGCCGGGTATTGATGCGATGCGGGCGAGGCCGATCTGAGGTAGGGGGCGACCCTTTTTTCCAGTCGCCCCGTGCCGGTGATGTCCCACAAGAGCATTACGCTTCCCGTTTCTGCTGGTGCTCTTGCAGCCGTTGATTAAACAGCTTCGGAGCCCAACTCTCGCGCAGTGCCTGCAGCAGCAGCGACTGCTGAGTCTGAGGTACCAGCCCCCCCACCGGCGGGTCGGTATCCAGATTGGTTGGGAACGAATAGCCCTCCGCCGCCGCGGCAATCACCGCATTGATCCGCTCCTCAGACATTCTGCGCAGGCGCAGCGCCGGGTAAATATGCTGTAACACCTTAATATGGTTCACTTTCTCCATCGTTTTGCCAAAGGATGAAGAGACCTGCAGCAGGTTTGCGGTGCGGATATGGTCGTGGGTATGGTTACTGCCCGCCGCATGGAACAGCGCCGGATTGAAGAACAGCCCGTCCCCCTTCTCCAGCGGCAGCTGGATGGCATTGCGCTGGAAATAGTCGATAAACTTCTCATCGCGCCAGGCCAGATAGCCCGCCTGATACTGATGCGACCACGGCAGCAGCTGCGTCGGGCCGGACTCCACCGGCATATCGCTGTGTGCCACCGCGCCCTGAAGCGTCAGGTACTGCGAGAGGATCTGCAGCGGCAGTGGGAAGCGTTCCACCACCTCATTGCTTTGAAAGCCGAGATGATAATCACGGTGCGGCTGCTGGGCTTTGCCGCCGGGGCGCACCTGATTGACCTGCGCGGTCATCTCATAACCCGGGCCGACCCAGCTTTCGCAGATCAGCGCCAGCAGCGGGTTACAGTAGTAGTCAATAAACGCATCGGCATCGCGCTCGGCGACTTTCTGCAGAGCATTCCAGATGCGCCCGTTATTGCCTGCCGCCGCAAAATGGTCCCCGCCGCTGCCGCTTTCAGACTCACTGAGCAGGATCTGCTCGAACAGCGCGCTGTTGCGATCCACCGTCGGGAGATCGCTGAACAGCCCTTTAACCACGAAGACGCCCGGCCCGGAGGACAGGGCGCGGTGCAGTTCGCTCAGCACCGTTTGCCGGTGCTCGGCGGCGGCTTTGGTCAAATCCTCGCGCTGGTAGATCAGCACATCCAGCTCGGCCTTCCGCGCCAGCGGGAAATCTTTCAGCGGGGTGGTCTGCTCGCAGACAATGGCGAAATCATCAACCGATAACTGTTCTTTAGTCAGATAGAGACTGTTCATCACAGGTTCCTCACAGGGCCAGTTTATTCTGGGGTTTTGCCGCGCCGTCATCGCTACAGCCGACGACGTTTTGATCGAAGTCGACGATCGCACCGGTCATCATTCCCGACTCTTCGGACAGCAGGAATGCCACGCTGCGCGCCACCTCCTGCGGTTTGAGAAGGCGACCAAACGGCTGCTCACGCTCGGCTTTCTCCAGCCAGTCCTCGCTGGCGTTGTGATACTGCTTCTGGATCTGATCTTCGTGCGGCGTATCCATCCAGCCGATGTTCAGGCCGTTGACGCGAATGCGGTTGCGCATCGCG
>Ga0308169_10006248_pt1 | contig 10554 bp, 10 predicted proteins | sample PhyBR1_2_FD_202139 | JGI IMG/M metagenome (GOLD analysis project Ga0308169, IMG submission 202139) | Phyllosphere microbial communities from UC Gill Tract Community Farm, Albany, California, United States - DLSLSB.R1 | ecosystem: Host-associated > Plants > Phyllosphere > Unclassified | place... | reverse complement strand
CCTTTCTGCCGTCGGAACTGTCATGCTCATCACCACCCTGAACACGGGCGTGCGATACACGGGAGTCTGCTTCCTCATCATGGGTGTCTTCTCCGGTCTCAACATCCAAGTCTCGTGGGAGACTCAGATCGTCTCGAGCCCGCGACACAAGGTGAGCCAGACCGACCATATACCATGGCAAAGTGTTTCGCTGACAAACAGAAAGCCGCTCTGATCGCCATCGCCAACACCTTCGGTACCGCCAGTCACTGGTTCACGCCGTACTTCTTCCTCCGAAACCAGGAGCCGCTGTACCAGCTTGGCGGCGGTCTGATCCTGTTCTCGATCGGCATGACGATTATCACGGTCCTGATCACCCGATGGAGGGTCATCAGGCTGAACAAAGGCCTGGACAAGAAGGAAGAGGAGGAGAATGCCGAGAGGCAAGCGAGAGGTCTGGAGCCGAAGCCCAAGGGGTGGAGGTTCCCATTGTAAGGGGTGGGGCACGGCACGGAAGCGGAATGACAATTGAAATCATCCGGAGGGGCCTATGAGGCGTTGGCGATACATAAGGGCTCCTACCCGTAGCAGGAGAGGTTGGGGAGGCCCCCAGCTTCAGGATTACCGAAAGACGGTCGGCTGTTTGTACAGGGTGTATACTTTTCCTTGGAATGCAAGAGATGGCGTGCCTTCACTGCTACCGTCAGTCACCGGCTTCGGAGAGTCCAGCCATGCCGGCGCCTTCTGCGGGAGGCAACCGGCTAGTCACCGGGTGCGAAGACCGGGGCTAAATGCAAGATCCCAAATTGTTGGGTCCGTCGATGCTCCTCGCATGGCGACGGAATCGGTCCGCTGGAATAGGGCCCGGAGGATATTCCGTGCCTTGCGGGAAGGCTCAAAGAAGTCATCGAGGTGCGACCGTCGCGTCCCGTCCCGACGACGATCCTCACCCCGGCCGGACGATCTTCACGTCCCTCGGCCCCCCGGCCGGCGGGCCGGCCGCCATCCCGACAATCGATCGATGTGCATCACTTGATAGCTCCACATGAGGAAAAACAAGCCGGGAGCCGAGAAACTTGTCTCAGTTGAAAGCCCTGAATGGAAGCGTGCCTGTCCCGACGCACCTTCTTCTATCATGATGGAAGCGCCAAGTGGCGTAAACGTCCCCGACAGTGACAGTAGCTCGCCCGCTCAATCGGCTGACAAAGCTCGCTAACACCTGCGCCCCGTTAGATCCAAGTTCCCGTGGACCCTGCGGTTGGTGCAGCATTGGCGTGACAAGCGTTTTGTGGGTCCGAGGCGTGACACCACCCCGGCCCGCGTCCATCAGTCACGGCCGAGCCGGCTTGTCCTGTGCCGTAACACTTCTGTCCCAGCACAATCCCCATTGCCCGGGCTCTGGCACATCCGCAGAAGCAAGCTTGAGTGCGTGGCCGGAAGTGCCTGAGTCGAGGTCGGATAAAGCGAGACATACTCCGAGACATACCTGGACGTCAGAGTGGTGTGTATCTTGGCGATCCGACCGGATGGGCCGGGGTCGTCCCGAGAGAAAATTCCGTCGGGCTATAAGAACAGTGCGTGAGTGCTAGTTCCCCCTCTTCCATCCTCTTCACCGAACCACCAAACCCTCCCCACTCCAGCAATCCTCAAACCCCATCGGCCCGCTTCCCCGTCCGACCTCATCTTCCTCCCGAATCCCCCTGGAATCCTTTTCTTCGACCAATCCTTCTTCCTGTCACCATGAGATCCTACCTTTTCCCCGTTCTGGCCGCGATCGTCGCGTTGAACACCGCCAACGCAGCTGCCGTCCCTGTCGCCCGGGGTAACGAGGCCGCTCTGTCGTCCGACCACCTCGTCGGCGCCAAGCGTGTGACCTGCATCAAGCGCGGCAACAACGAGTGCACCGACGAGAGCACCACCCGCGCCAACAACAACGGCAACTACAACAACAACGGCGTCAACGGTAACAACGGCAACAACGGCAACAACGGCAACAACGGCAACAACGGCAACAACGGCAACAACGGCAACAACGGCAACAACGGCAACAACGGCAACAACGGCAACAACGGCAACAACGGCAACAACGGCAACAATGGCTCGGCGGCTTCCTCCAGCGCCGCTGCTTGGTCAGCGTCGAGCAGTGCCGCCGCTTACTCGGCCACGTCCAGTGCGGCAGCGTACTCGGCCTCGAGCTCCGCTGCTGCCTACTCGTCCGCCGCCGCCGCGTACTCGCAGTCGACCAGCGCCGCCGCGTACTCGGCTTCGGCAATCGCTGCTCAGTCCAGCTTGGCCGCCTACTCGGCCTCGGCCGCTGCCGAGGCCTCCTCTGTCGCGGCCTACTCCGCGTCCGCCAGCATGGCCGCCTATTCTGCCCAGGAGTCTCTCAACGCCTACTCCGCCTCCGTTGCTAGCGCGGCCTCGTCCGCCTCGGCTTACTCGGCGTCGGTGTCCGCTGCCGCTGCTCAGTCTACTTCTGTCCCTACCGGATGGAGCATCGCGTCCCCTGCGTGCATCGCCGAGGGCGTCTCTGGTCGAGCGCTCACCTCCGACAAGATGACCAGCGGAGAGATGACTTGGTCCAAGTGTACCTCGTACTGCGAGTCCAAGGGTTACCCCCTCGCCGGGATTGAGTACTGTGAGTGATACGACCTTCCCACTCCTATGCGAGTACTGTGCTCACAAATCAGCGAGCGAGTGCTACTGCGGCAACGTCCTCTCCAACGGCGCCTCGCTCGATCGATCCTCGGACCAGTGCTACATGACGACCAGCGGTAACACCAAGACTGTTGGCGGTGGCCCTGGCGCCCTCACGCTGTTCGTGTCCGACTCGCTCGACCGCACGCAGTACGCCTCCGACCTTACCGCGCTCAGCGTCATCCTTCCGGGCGATTGGTCCGCCGCGCTCGGCTCCGGCATCTGTGTCAAGGAGGGCTCGAGCGGTCGAGCGCTCGCTGGCGCCAGGTACGCATCCGACGGGATGACCATCGGCCAGTGTGTCAACTTTTGCGCGGGCAAGGGCATGCAGTACGCCGGACTCGAGTATGGTCGCGAGGTGAGCGGCTCGCGATTTTGCCGGTCGTGATGACGCTGACATGTAGTGCTACTGCGGTAACGACCTCGTCAACGGTGCGTCGCTGTCCAACACCGCCCCATGCAGCATGCAGTGCAGCGGCCAGCCCGGAACGCTGTGCGGTGCCGGTAACCTGCTCTCGATCTACCGCGACGCCAGCTTCGAGTACACCAACACCCAAGTCGGACAGTTCGCCAAGCAGGGCTGCATCCAGGAAGTCGCTGGGCGAGCCCTCACCGGCGCTTCGATCTCGACGGGCGACATGAGCGTTGAGAAGTGCACCGCCTTCTGCGCCGACGGAGGCTTCTCTTTCGCTGGTCTTGAGTACGGGTGAGTGGATGAACATCGGGAGGGTACCCGTAGTGCTTGGCTGACGGTGCCAGATCCGAGTGCTACTGCGGCAACGAGCTCACGAACGGCGCGTCGCTCTCGTCTTACTCGACCCAATGCAACATGCCCTGCTCCGGCGCCGACGGCGAGGTCTGCGGTGGTCCGAACGCCATCACCCTGTACTCGTCAGCTCTGGGCAACGCCCTCGTTGGCGCGTAAGGGGTAGGACACGCGAGGCGTCCAGTCCACTGCTGTACAACATGTCATAGATCGTCGGTAGATGGCCTTGATGTTGGCACAGAGTGATGCGACGAGTGGTATCTCATGCTTTGACGCCCCCTCGATCTCTCGAACGGGGCCGACAGTGGTTTCCGGGGGAAAAGGGTGATCAAGCAGAATTGTCCACTAAACACGGGCTCAAACACTAGTCTACTGCCCCCATGCGGTATGCGAAACTACAGGTCTCCCGCCCTGCCTCCCGTCGGTTGTCCCCCTTCCTTCCCGTGCCATCTGCGATACACGCCCTGCAGTGTCAATGAGCGCCCGTGCCTATAATGAGCCCACGCGCTGTTTTTCCCGTCGTGTCATGCGCCAATGTACTGGATCTGGTAATGGGTTGATTACGCCATTGGATGACCCAGCCAACCAGGAAACATGTATCTCGTCGGCGCGTGCCGAACGGAACGAGATCCAACAACACTCACACGACCACTTTGCACATCTTTTTCCCTTCTGCACCTTGCATCTCCATCGACCGTGAATACCACTTCGAACCCGACGATGGCCAACACAACCGCCAATCCGGCTACCAACGCCGAGCTCAAGGATACACACGGTCTTGAGGCTCCGGGCGACGCGACCGCCGACGTCGTCGACCTGGAACAAAAGTTCGGATACCTCCAGGAGCTGCCCCGAGTGGGTGAAAATATCCCCTACTCCTCTGTCGATCCTGCTGACACCCAGACCAAGTCCTTTTTCAATCTCTGGATCATGACCATCGTGCTCTCCTCGGTGCCCTACGGCCAGGCCACAACGATGTGTGAGTCAAGCTCCAACCCACCCTGCTCTTATCGCACGTGCGCGCCGTCAGACGATCACGCTCTGACGCCCAGTCTACACGCTCTACAACGGCGGCGCGATGGTCGCCGTGTGGTGCTGGATCATCATGACGGTTATCTACGTCTCCGTCGCCACGTCCCTCGGAGAGATCGCATCGCGCTACCCAGTCTCGGGAGGAGCATACTACTGGTCATACCAGCTCTCGCCGCCCAAACTCGCCCCGCTCGTCAGTTATATTGTCGGATGGGTCGCCGTCGTCGGGAATGTGACCGTGACCTTGGCTGTCAACTTCGCGTGAGTTCTATGGCGGGACAGCTGGGGGAGTCGGCGAGAGCAGTGCGGCTGACAGACAGGACTACGCAACTGATCCTGAGTGCTGCTGTCTGTGAGTCGCGACCTCTTTTCGGACTGTTCCTGTGGGGTGCGGGGGATGTAGCGTGTCTGGTCGTGCTCCGGTCGCTGGTAGGGTGGTGGATGATTAGATGGAGGCAATGCAAGGCTCAGAACGAATGCTGACCCCGCAGTGTACTACCCCGAATTCTACCCTACCGCCTGGCAGACCGTCCTCGCTTCATGGGCCTTGTGAGTCACGGCACCCTATTACCCCGCTTTCGGAGCTCACCTGCAGGATCTTGCTGCTCGGCCTTATCGGTAGCTTCGCCCAGCACTACTTGCACCACATCGACGTGAGCTGTTCCCCGCCATCAAGATGCGGCCCACGCTGACGGGCAGAACTTCACCCTTGTCATGATCATCGCCGTCGTCATTGCCACCGTCATCACCCTCCCCGTCAAAGCTGCGTCCGGTCGACACACGGGCGCCTATGTCTTCACGTGAGTCTGGCGTCTTCCGGTTTCACCCTTCGCGCGTAGCTCACGGCAGCGAGTTTGTTGACATGGGTGCCGGGTTCCCCAAAGGTTGGGTGAGTGATGCGGCGCCATGTCTCTTGTTTCCATCCCGCCTGCTGATCCCGCTGCGTTGGTGTGCGCGGCAACCGGCTGACCTTGCAGAGCTTCATTATGGGCTTGATCCAGGGCGCGTACTGCTACTCTGCGACGGGAATGTTGCCGGCCATGGCTGAGGAGGCGAAGAAGCCGGACCTGTCGATCCCTCGCGCCATGTAAGCCTGCTTGTTTACGGTAGCCGTCCCTCGCTGACGTCCAGGGTGTTCGGTGTCATTGTCAAGTGAGTCGATCGGGGAACATGATGAGCCAGTACTGACGCGCAGTGGCACCCTTGGCTTCATGTTCCTCCTCGCCATCTGCTTCACCCTCGGCGACTTGAGCACGATCCTCGCCAGCCCCACCGGCCAGCCTCTCCCGCAGATCTTCCTCGAGGCGACCGGCAGCAAGGGAGCGGCATTTGGGCTCTTCTTCCTCAGTGAGTCGGAGTCATAACCGCCGTCGCCGCGTGATGCTCACGCCAGTCCTCGTCATCGGTCTTTCGTGCGGTCTTGCCTGCTCCCAAGCCACCTCGCGGTGTATCTGGGCGTGAGTGATATTGGCCGATCCATGCCTGCAGTCCGCTTATACGCAGCTTCTCCCGAGACGGCGGTCTTCCCGGCGCCAGGATCTTCGGCAAGATCAACACCAAGCTTGACCTCCCGCTCAACGCTTTCTTCCTCAACACCGTCATCCAGTGCGCCCTGGCCTGCATCTACTTTGGCTCAACCGCTGCTTTCAACGCCTTCCTCGGTGTCTCGGTCATCTGCCTCGGATCGTCGTGCTTCATCCCGATCCTGCTGTCCTTCCTCGACAGGCGAAGGGAGGTGTCGTTGGGACGGTTCTACAAGGGCAAACTTGGATTCATGTGCAACGTGTGAGTGCGGTTGGCGTGGTCGGCGACGTCCAAGTTATACTACAGGAAGTTGCTAGGACCAAAGCTAACGGCCAGCATCTCCATCGCCTGGTTCCTGCTTGCCATCCCGCTGCTCTCGTTCCCAACCGGCCTACCCGTCACGGCCCAGGCCATGAACTGTGAGTGGAATGGGATTCCACTCGCCGTCCCAGAGCAGCACTGACGTGCAGACGCCTCGGTTGTGTTCGTCGGCTTCGCCCTCATTTCCCTTGTCTGGTACCTCATCTCCGGCCGGAAGCACTTCAACGGCCCGCCAGACAGTCGAACGGGCCTGTAAGCGTTCAGTTGCGCGCTTGCACCTTCAACAGGCACCTCTCAAGTTGTTTCTACAGGTACACATACATTCTTCCGGGATTCATCTCTTACGTCTAAAATGTGCTTTCCAAAGCACGTGGCATTGCGCGCCACGACGCATGCATGCATCATAGATGTAGAACTATGTAGTGTGCAGGGTGCGGTGTAGGGTGTGAGGTGTCCCGCTGTGAGAGCGGATGAGAGCAGACGCCCAAGAAGGGAAGAGTGTATGGCGAGTAGAGGGCGACTCGGCTCATGCGGGCCTGCTGAACTCGTACTGCTTCAGCGACTTCCATGGTCCGCCCTGATACTCCCACCTGCCGTCAGCGAGCTGCTTTCCACATGCCGTGTTCGTGAAGCCCGGGACCCACATCTCCAGACCGACCGCCTTCCCCTTGACCTGCCCAAACTGCTCGCCCTCACGCTTCATCCCCTCAAACACCCCCGTCACCTCCTCCAAACACTTCTCCACCTCTTCCTCACTTTCCGCCTTGTTCAGAACCGTTACGTGTGGCCGGCCACCGTGTCGCAAGTCCTGCTCCGTCAACCGATCCCGTGGTTCCTTCACGCCCTTCTTCAACACGTCTATCAAGTGCGCGTGCAGATCCGTTATTGACCCGCTGGGCCGATCGCGCACCGTCACCATCACGCCCCGATTGCCCATATTGCGCGGATCGCCGATGAAAACGTCCCATGGCGCGGTGCTACTTGATATGCTCGACAAGTGGCTGTCGAGTTCGCTTCGGCGGTGAGCCGGGATGGCGTGAAAGAGGGTTACATGCGCTGCGAGGTGGTTACGGTGCGAGGGGAAGTATTTGGTCCGGAGGGAGGTAAGGAACTTCTGGCTGGCTGGGTCGAGGGTGAGCGTGAGGATCAGCGGGTTGGGGCGGTGCGCGTGGACCGTCATGGCGGGGCGTGCTGTTTCCGACGACGACGCAGCTCAAGCTTTGCAGGTGTACGTCAAGGAACAAGGTATGCAGGTCATGTTCGATAGCTCTTGGTTCAGCTGCATCGAGGACGAGACTGACTTTTGGTGGCAAATGACGTCACCAATACAGGCGACATCGGTGATCGTCTGAGCCGTGCTGGGTGAATATGGGGTTATGCATGGCGGGGTAAGAGAGTTGTATGGTATTCTATACGATACTGGCGTTATAACCAGTGCTGAATGCTTCGACAACAGGATGTGTATCACCTCCCGGGGGGAAGAACTTGGTCAAATCCCATGTCCCGAGCAGACGCGAGTCTGGCGGGGAAGGTGGACAGCACTTGCAGCTTGTGCTGATAGAGCGAGCGTACTGCAGAATCTTGTAGAGCTCCCCGGCATACCTTCATACACCGGCCGCCCTCTACATGAGCGAGTGTAGCAGACCTACACCGCTTCAGGTCCCGCCCCCAAAGGAGCCAAGTTCTGCTTGGCCTTCAGGATAGTGCGAGCGGCGGTCATCGGTCAGAACAGCAATAAGCACGGGTGACGCCATTACTCCACGAAAGTGCTAGAAGGCAGATTGGCCCCCTTCTGTGTGTGACGTGTAGCAAGACTGCGGCTACTCAAAGGAGTGTCGTGAAAGATGAGCGAGGGGGAGTGAGCGCGTTGGGCCTATAAATATATCCAACTCAAGTGGATGTTGCCACAAGACCAAGTCACTCGATTTACGACAATGCCGAACAGGGATACCACAGTGAGTATTGTGGGACAGATACGTGTCTACGTACAGCTGCCGGGCCCTCGAGTATTTGGCCAGAGTAGTGCTGATGGACAGACCCGCAACAGCCTGGAGATACAGGCGTTGCCCCCGCGGGACGAAGCCCCTCCCGTCCCTTCGAGCCAGGCTACGACTTCAGGGCAAGACTCTGCATATGCGAATCGAGGCGTGGCCGAAGTGATGGCCGACCATTATGCCACCGAGCGAAGCAGAGCCAAGAGTACTTCCGGGGGAATTAGCAGCTGCTGTACGATCTTGTAACTTCCGTCGGGATGATTGGGGAACTGTAGGCGGCGAGAGAGTAGGAGGCGAAGGCAACTATGGGCGGGACACACAGCGAGGATGCATACTTTATTAACAGCGGGCGACTGAAAAGGGCGTTGTGCCAAAGCCAAGTTTGCCTCGCGTGTGCCGCTCTGTTGATGCCACCTTGCAGACTAGCAGTCTACTTTCGGCTCATAGGTGCTCCACTGCCGAAATTGCCCAGAGTCAGCGTGCTACAAAGCGTTCCCGGCGAGGCATTTCTCAGGCTCTCACGCACCGCCAGAACCCAAACAGGACACGGCTGCCCGCAAGTATGTAGGTGTGAATTTGTGAAGCAGGTCTGCTTTCGAAACAGCAAGGGAACGTGCACTTTAACTCCCGGTCAACCTCGTGGCCGGTGGAGACATTGCAAACATCGCTCTTTGCGGACAACGTGTTTTGCCGTGAGAAAGGAGGTCACCCGATCTCCTCTGACGATGTTGGTGTTTCTCGGTCTCCGTGTCCGCAAGCGGGAAGAAAAGCGACAAGCGAACATTCCACGCAGCCAATTGAGCGGTGAGACGTTCAGGGATGGATAGACAAGGGTTCGTGGTAAATGGAGAGCTCGGAGCCGATGGGCTTAGAGATACAAATATGTAGTGCCAGCGTCGACTCTCTTCGCTACTGCCCCACTCCTGCACATCAGATTGAAAGCATGCCCAGCAAGAATCATCAACTGACTTACGGGACCGGGAACCAAGGAAACGTAAGTTCTCTGAAGAATGTTCTTGGCCGGCATGTTGAGTCACGCTAATAGGACAAGACAGCACCTCCAGCCTCAATGTCGAGTTCAACAGCATGGATGAGACAACGGGGGAATTCAATGCTGTATCGGTGAAAGATCCGAATGACTTCTCCAGCGGCCTCGGCACAGCCAGCACCGCCACCCTGACCAACGTCAGTGGTTTGGCTCTCGAAGAGGTTCGAACAAATGCCAGCAGCGTCGGAGGCTCTACGCTCCCCAGAACGCCTTCGGTCTCTGGCAACAGGACCAAGTGAAGCCGAGGGCTAACTCGGTGCGTCCTGGAGTGTGCCGTGTAGCAAGACTGCGGATTTGCAAAGGAGTGACGTGAAGAGAAAGCGAGACGCAGTGAGCGCGTTAGGCCTATATGTAGAAACAACACTCGTCCGCTCTGACAGAAAAAGCACGATGAACCTTTGTAGCATCCCAATCGGTACAAAGGAGCGCCAAGAAGGTCACTGAGACAACTGCCTCATTTGCACGAGAAAGCGCGCATTACCCGCTGGTATACCTTCACCATCAACTGACCGACAAATCATGCGACCCTGGCTACGTGGTGATGGTGGTGACTTCAGAGTCTGCGATAGGCTTTCGCGGCTTTTCCACCGCCTTCGAGCTCTGTATCACAACGGACAAAGGACGTGCATGGATCTCTTGGCTTCAACCGAAGAGGTCTTTGCTCAATCTTCACTCGGCGACTCGGGCTGTCGCTTGTAGAGTCAGCCACCCGATAGCGAAGCCGATCCTCGCACCGCTTCTCAAGACTATGGCCGTAAACGACGTCCGGATTACAGGCCACAAGTATGGAGCGTGAAGCAGCCACGTACATACTCACATTGAGCCGGTTTTCTGCCAGGGCTAGCCGGTCGAGAGAGACTGCGACGGGCGGGCAACACCCGCAGTCCAGTAGTCCCACCTGGCCATCCAGGCATAGACCATCGCCCGGCTGGTCTGTACCTCGAATCAAGGGCGGTAGTGCGCTCAAGAACGGAACAGTGTGGTGTGAACGACGAGTACACGGAGCACGGGCTTGCATCGAACGATATGCTTCGATTTGCAATATCGTCGTCTTCTTTCACGAAGCTGTAATGCAGGGCTTCACTCCGCAGAACTTTATCGGAAAGCCCAGGTGTGGAGCATGCAAAGGCTTTGCGAAAACGCCACGACCCATTCAAGGCTCATTTGACGGTCGCATCGATGAAAGAAAGTCC
>Ga0308169_10006247_pt1 | contig 10554 bp, 10 predicted proteins | sample PhyBR1_2_FD_202139 | JGI IMG/M metagenome (GOLD analysis project Ga0308169, IMG submission 202139) | Phyllosphere microbial communities from UC Gill Tract Community Farm, Albany, California, United States - DLSLSB.R1 | ecosystem: Host-associated > Plants > Phyllosphere > Unclassified | place... | reverse complement strand
GAAAACAAACCGGAACAGAGTGTTTAGCTTTTAAATAGCAATTTTTTGTATCTTTTTGGGCAATATGGGAATCGTTTCATTACCACCGACCATATAAGCATAATTAGCCATCGCCAACATTTCTTGATCTTCATGACTATTTCCATAAGCATAAATCACGTCATAATCATCTAAATGATAGTTTTCTAAAATTCGTAGCTTTTTCTGTTCCGAACTGCAATCTGGAGTGGTGTATTGTCCGGTATAGACATTATCGATTATTTCAGTTCGGGTACAAATCAAATCTATATCTAATAAATCACAGATAGGTTTGAGATAAATATCTACCGAAGCTGATACCAGAACGACATCATCACCTAAGGCTTGATGCTGTTTGAGTTGTTTCAGCAAGCTCGGATTTAATTGAGAAATTAAATTAGTCGCATATTCCTGGGCAATGTGCTGTAACTCCAAAACGTCTGTATGACTAAACATGGCACGAAACAATTTGGAACGCATCGCATGCGCAGGATAGATATTCAGGTAATAAGCCTGAATCCAAGGCAGGATTTTAATGCCTTGTTTGACAATATGGCGTTTGGATAAAGCGTAAAAGATAAACCCTGTGAAACTGTCTTTGGTGCACAGGGTTCCATCAAAGTCAAAAAGAGCTAAATTTTTATTCTTTTGGCTCGTTGCATACATGATTGGTATCTTCCATTGACGCGAGTTGCAAACCAATTGGTATTATAATCGCGGCTTAACTTAGGACCAGAAATAACCACTTCAGGCATGATAGCATATATGGGTTCTTTACCTGTTTTCTCTTGGTAAAGCTTTGCTACAGCACGATAAGTTGCTGTATCTTCAAAGTCTTTTTCTTTTTCTTTTTTTAAGTCTGCACGAATTTGGCGTGGAGTCACTAAAATATTATTGCTGGCAAACACGCTAATCAGTTCGCGTTCAGACTGACTCGCTGCAGAACGGATTGAACCATCTTTACTGTATAACAATAGGTCACCATCAAGGTCCAGTTCTGCTACCGTTAAATCATTCAGCATGCTTTGAAAAGCCGCATTGCGACTGGAATACATGCCGGAGTTATAATCTGCAAAACGATAAATCGCTTTATTGTAATCGGCAGGGTACATCATTAAACGGTGAATACCATAATACAAACCGCCATATTGACTGTATAAGTCGGTACGTAATTCGGCAATATTGCCGCCTTGACGTTTATGTTCTTTAGCATAGCCAATATGAACCTGCATTGAACCTAAAGTGGTAATCGGATTTAATTTTTCACCAATGTCTTGTCCAACCAGTTTGGCTGCGCCTGTGAGTGCGCTGACATGATAATGTTTAGACATATAAGCAAAAATTTCACGATATAACTCATCCAATTCACGTTCAGTTTTTACCCGGCGCATTTGGCTTAAATAGTTGTCTTCAGGACTCGGCTGATTTTTTAAGACTTGCTGGAAATAGCCTGCAACGGTTCCGCCAATAGAATCACCTAATTTATCTTTAAATTTTTCATCCATACGATCTTGTACTTCTTTAACCGCTTTTTCACCTAAGCCTGGAACTTGGGGATCAGCAACGAAGTTAGATTCCTGGTCGACGACAGCCACAATACTGCAAATATTTTCTTTGGTCTGGGGAATACCAAGCTGATCGGTAATATCGAAAATATCTTTGGCCCATGAGCTTCGATCATGTACACGTGGCGGAACAAGACGCTTGATTTGATCTTCTTCTAAAGTGGGTTCATGATTTTTTGACCACCAGGAGTTATCTCCACAAGCCACTAAGCTAAGTGACAAAGCAAGAATACTCAAAGATTTAATACGAGATGAAATAAAAAGATTTTTTTTCATAATAATGAAAACATATTCCAAAAGGATGAGCCCATACAGCAGATGCAGTATACTATGTCAGTCGAAAAAGTGATGAATTTATATGTATATTGGTCCATATCAACTGTCAAATAATTTAATTGTTGCTCCCATGGCAGGTGTTACGGATCGTCCCTTCCGGACGCTATGTAAATATTTTGGTGCAGGGCATGCGGTCAGTGAAATGATGACTTCAGACCAGACCTTACGCATGAGCAAGAAAAGTCTGTACCGGGCCAATTTTGATGGCGAACTGGCCCCAATATCCGCGCAGATTGCCGGTTCAGAACCCAGTGAGCTGGCAGAAGCGGCGCGTTATCAGGTGGCGAATGGTGCGCAAATTGTTGATATCAATATGGGTTGCCCTGCCAAAAAAGTCTGTAATAAATTAGCGGGTTCTGCATTATTAAAAGATGAAGATCTGGTTGCGCGTATTTTAGATACCGTCGTGGCTGCTGTGGATGTACCGGTGACTTTAAAAACCCGATTGGGTTATTTAAATGGCCATGAAAATATCCTGCGGGTGGCAAAACGTGCGGAAGAAGCGGGGATCGCCGCATTAGCGTTGCATGGTCGTACCCGTGAAGATATGTACTTGAATACCGCACGTTATAGTTTGATTAAAGAAGTCAAACAAATGTTGAATATTCCCGTGATCGCCAATGGGGATATCGATAGTCCGGAAAAAGCCAAATATGTGCTCGATTATACCGGAGCTGATGCAGTGATGATCGGACGCGCTGCACAAGGTCGTCCCTGGATTTTTCGTGAAATTTCCCATTATTTAGCTACAGGTAAGCAGTTAGTGGCACCGGATATTCAAGAAGTGAAAGATGTCTTGTTAGGACATTTATCTGAACTTTATGACTTCTATGGTGAATATTCAGGTTGTCGCATTTCACGTAAACATATTGCCTGGTATACCAAAGGCTTACGTTCAAGCAATGAATTCCGCCAAAATATGTATAAAGTTGAAAGCACAGCTGAACAATTTAAAGTGGTTGAAGACTATTTCAATCAGTTACTTGCCCAAGGCCAGATTATGAGTGATGTGCAGGTGGAACAGGTGAACTTGCTCGAAACCAAATAGCCTTTTATTCGTTTGTTATTTTCGTTATTTCAAATAACTCACTGCTCTTTATTTCAAAGCCATTTAATTAAAAAAGAGCAGTGTTGTTTTCTTTATCAAGACTATTTTGCGTAATTTATATAACAATACTCAAAGAATTACATGCGACAACATCTCATCACTTAATCGTGACAGTTATCGAACATAGCTCACTGACATTTGCTCTATGCTAATTTTGATCAGCTGAATAAGCCGACTTTTAAAATATTTTATTCAACTTATAAAGCTTATTTATCTATAGATCATAGAAATAACATAAGGAGAAAGAAAATGGTGGATAACAAGCGGCCAGTTCCAGATATTAATCCAGCCACAACAGAGCTGTCTCCGGAACGGAGTGATGCATTAAAGAGTGAATCATTAAGATCTAGTCCACATACAGATGATAGTGCGCGTCCTGAGCTGAATTCACCAGCGACTGACAGCCATCGTGTACCAGATATGAATGAAGCAGGTGATCATCTGGCTGCGACCAGTGCCGGTACTTTAGGCGGTGCTGCTATAGGGGCTACTTTAGGTATGGTCGGTGGTCCTCCAGGTGCAGTGGTGGGCGGTCTTGTCGGTGGCATTGTTGGCGGAATAGCGGGTAATGACATTGCAGATAAAGCTGATCCCGATGAGGAAGATGCTTACTGGCGCGAACAGCATCGTGAAAGACCTTATTTTCATGAAACTCGAAATACCTATAACGATTTAGACTATGACCGCGATTACCGGGGTGCTTATCAGGTCGGATATGGCAATCGATCTCAATACGATCGTAATACCGAGTTTGAACATGTAGAGCCGGAATTACGAAGCAAATGGGAAAGTACCAAGGATCAGTCTCGCCTTAGCTGGGAAGAAGCCAAATATGCAGCTAAAGATGCTTGGCATCGTGCTACACGTTAAGCTGTTCCCTATAAAAAACCTCTCCGATGAGAGGTTTTTTATAGATTTATTTCAGAAGATTAGGCTTGGCTAATTTCCAGAACCAGCTGGTTAATTAAATCTGCAGCTTCCATTTCCCGGATCTGGGCAACATTTGTGCCTGCCCAAAAAGCCCCAAAACCATGGTCGCCCTGTGAAGATGCTGCGGCATACAACTGTTTACCCAGGTCATAACAATAAGGATAAGTAGCGACCTGAGGTCGTTCAGGACGATCAATCTGGGTATGCCAATGGTTAATTAAACCGCGGGCAGGGCGCCCGGAAATGCTGGCAGTAATTTGAGTGATGGGTTTGCTAAACAGGGCTTGCCGATAGGCTGTATTAGCATTGGAACTTTTGCACTGTACAAAAGCAGTTCCTAATTGCACAGCTTCCGCTCCCAACTCGATTAATAGCTGGGCTTGCCGGCCATTCATAATCCCGCCAGCAGCTACCACAGGTTTGCTACAGTATTGTTTTAATAATTGCACCAGATCGGAAGTTTTGACTGCGCTATCAAAGGTATCATTAAAAATACCGCGATGTCCGCCGGCTTCAATGCCTTGCGCAATAATAACATCAATCCCAGCCGCTTCAATTTCCAGAGCTTCAGCCAGATTGGTTGCTGAAACCATGGTAATAATGCCAGCCGCTTTTAAAGCTTGAATCTGCTGAGCATGCGGAATGCCGAAGTGGAAACTTACGGCTTTAGGCTTGGTTTCTAAAACCAGGTTTAAATAGTCGTCATTATCTAAAAAACTGGGATAAATACATTTTAATTCGGTTGGCGGAGTAGCATGATACTTTTTAAATTGAGGGGTTAAATATTCAATCCACTGATCTGCGACATTTTTGTCGAGTGCTGTGCTTTGATGGCAAAAGAAATTGACCTGAAATGGCTTATGAGTAAGGGCCTGCGTTTCTAAAATCTGCTGACGTGCTGCTTCAACTGAACTTGCACCCAAACCCAATGAACCTAAACCACCTTGATTGGACACCTCAGCCGCCAATTGAGGCGTAGAAACACCTGCCATCGGTGCAAGGAAAATAGGATGTTTAATCTCAAGTTGTTCTAATAAAGTCATATTCAGTTCCTCCTCATTTATATCACTTTGCCCAAGCCCTCTAAATTAAGCAAATAATATTCGTTATTTTTTTATGAAATAAAAAAGCTTTTTAAACTTAAAAATCAATGGAAAAGAAATGATAAATAACACGTCAAACCATGTCGCATAAAAGACCACTGCACATACTGGCTGAGTTAAAAATTTTATAATACCTATTCATTTTTCTGGCGCTGTTTACCCATGTCTGATCGTATCCGTGAAAAACTGCAAATTTTAGCCGATGCTGCCAAATATGATGTGTCGTGTTCGTCCAGTGGCAGTAACCGAAAAAACAAAGATAAAGGTTTGGGTAATACGGGTTCCGGAATTTGTCACAGCTATACCGAAGATGGGCGCTGTGTATCTTTGCTTAAAATTCTATTTTCCAATGTCTGTATTTACGACTGTGCTTACTGTGTATCGCGGCGCTCCAATGACGTGAAACGGGCAGCTTTTACCGTGCAGGAAGTTGTCGACTTAACCATGAATTTTTATCGCCGTAATTATATTGAAGGCCTGTTTTTAAGTTCGGGAATATTCAAGTCGGCAGATTACACCATGGAGCGAATGCTGCAGGTGGTGAAAAAATTACGTCTGGAAGAAAATTTTAATGGCTATATTCATTTAAAAACCATTCCCGGAGCATCTCAGGAAATTATTACCGAAGCGGGTCTGTATGTGGACCGGATGAGTATTAATCTTGAGATGCCGACTGAAGCGGGCTTGCAGAAATTCGCTCCCGAGAAAACCCATGCCGAAGTGCAGAAAGATTTGGGTATTGTGCGTGACCGTTTAATTCAGTTTAAAGATGAACGCAAACTGATTCGTTCCGTTCCCAAGTTTGTACCAGCAGGGCAAACCACACAAATGGTCGTGGGCGCACATAGTGAAACCGATCAGGATATTATTTTAATGGCAGATCGTCATTACAAGGAATTTAAACTGAAACGGGTGTATTACTCGGGTTATATCCCGATTAATGAGCAGGAAAAATCCTTACCGGCGATTGGTTCCACACCGCCATTATTAAGAGAAAACCGGCTCTATCAAAGTGACTGGCTGATGCGTTTCTATGGTTTTGATGCAGCAGAACTGGTCGATGAAAAACATCCGAATTTAGATTTAGAGGTCGATCCAAAATTAGCTTGGGCCTTACGTCATCCTGAGCAATTTCCAGTAGATCTGAACCGGGCAGATTACCGCATGATTCTGCGCGTGCCTGGCATTGGCGTGCGTTCTGCTAAAAAAATTGTACAGGCACGACGCTTTGGGAACATCCACATCGATCAACTAAAACGTATTGGCGTGGCATATAACCGGGCACAGCATTTTATCCGCTGTGCCGATACGCCAAAATTTATTAAGGACCAGTTGCCGAGTCAGATTCGTAACCAGATTTTGCAGTCGGGACAGTCGAAATATACTCAGCAGTTATCGCCACAATTGGGCTTTGGTTTTTAATGGCAACTTACTGTTTTGATGGCAGCATGACCGGCCTGTTAAGCTGTGTGTTTCGTGCATTTCAATTTAAAGAGTTTCAGGTCAATGTTACCCGTGATGAACATGCGCAAAATGGGCTGTTTGATGATTTTATTCAGGTAGTTTCGAATGAAGAGCATGCACAGCGGGTCTGGCAAGGATTAAAGCAAAAAACATCAAGTCAGAGTCAGCGCAATTTTTACTATACGTTTTTATCCGAAAATCAAACTGCTGATCAGCACCTGTTTAACTATTGTCTCTATGTCTTTCAGCATTCATATAAAGTCGATGAAAATTATGGGCATCCAGATGTGCTTGCTTTAGCGCAATGGACCAAGCAGGTGGGACGTGAAAAGCATCGTATGGAAGCTTTTGTGCGTTTTAAAAAATGTCAGGATGGCTTGTTTTTAAGTCTGGTCCGACCTGATTTTAATGTCTTGCCGCTGATTGAGCGGCATTTTAAAGCCCGTTATCAGGATCAGCGTTGGTTGATTTATGACGAAAAGCGTAAATACGGCATTTATTATGATTTGCAACAAGTGCATCAAATTGAAATGAATGCTCATGAAGTGGATACCAAACTCGCCAGCGGTTTTAGTCAATCTTTTACTATTGAGCTGGATGAACAAGAATTACTGTATGACCAGCTGTGGAAAGATTATTTCCAGAGTGTCAATATTCAGGCACGGCAAAACATGAAATTGCACATTCAGTATGTGCCGAAGCGTTACTGGCGTTATATGAATGAAAAATCAATTTAGCTGAAGATTTCAGGCATACTATGGCGGATTTTAGTGATGAGGATAATTTTATGATGAAGCCGTTTATTTGGGTGAGTTTAATTTCAAGCATACTGATTTCAGCATGTTCATCTTCAGAACAACAAAAAATCCAGATTGATCCTCAAAAATATAAGGTGCAAGATGCAGCAAGCTTGCAGCAGCGTTTCGAAACACTCAATCAACAGCTATCTCAAGATTATCAGGTCTTTAAAAAAAGCAACAATATTGCCTTTTCAGACCAGTCGCTCCTTGATGTCAATCAGTTGCAGACTTTAAACCTGCATGCGGTGAGCAGTACCTCTTTAAAACCGGTCAAACAGGCTTATTGTCAAATGATGAATGGCTATTTTGCCGAGATGTATCATCTAGGCCATCAAAACCTGCAGTTCGTCGGACAGGTGAAATTACCTCATGCGCAGGATGAAAATCTCAGCAAAAGTTTTGTCGATGCTGATCAGTTTTATGACTTTATTTTAAATCGTTATACTTCATACCGTCAGGCTCAGGAAATTATGGGCTTTGGCTGCAATTTAAAAGCGGCGCTGCATTAATTAAAAATAGCATAAATCAAAAAAAGCCCATCGTTGTATGTAATGCTGATCTGTTAAGGAGTTTAGAAATAAACTCTTTAATTTTTGGTAATTCATGGCGGAGTCTTACCTTTTTAAATCAAAACTTTGCAGCTCATTTGTTACTTTGGTTTCGCCCAAAGTAACCAAAGGCATTTGTCATCCGCAAAACTCGTCAGCTACTATCAATTAGTAAATTTGTCGCAGAAACAATCATTTTTAAATGTAGTCCTGCCTCAAAACAGTTGCGAATGACTTTTCTACATATCAACTACAGTCATGAATTTAAAAAAAGAAAATGCCAGTCAATTTCTTAACTGACTGGCATTACATCACTGGACGGGCTTTTTATATGCTGAAATTGGACTTAACAACCGGTTAGTTTTTCAGGTTGTGGTCGTTCGCGCGGGAAGAAGATTGGACGAAGCTTCACGCCAATACCGTTACCAATAAAGGCAAAAATCAGCCATATCCAGCCATGCACACTCCCAGAGGCAATACCGCTAAAGTAAGCGCCAATATTACAGCCATATGCGAGACGTGCACCATAGCCGAGTAATAAGCCGCCTAGCACAGCAGCTATCAGTGAACGTTTTGGAATATTCAAATTCGGTGCAAATTTACCGGCAAGGCTTGCCGCCAATAAGGCACCCAGCATAATGCCGAAGTTCATCATTGAAGTAATATCGAACCATAATGATTCAGACAAAGCTTTGGCATTACCAGGTTGTTGCCAATAAGCCCAAGAAGCCACATCTACGCCGATAAAACTGGCTGATTTGGCTGCCCAAACTGCAAGTGCAGAAGTTACACCCCAAGGACGACCAGCTAAAGCTAAAGTAGCAAAGTTGAGCAGGGTAAGAATAATCCCTCCCCAAATCAGCGGCCATGGACCACGTAAGAAACGTTTAAAACCTTGAGTCTCGGCAACAGGCTCCACTTCAAGTGAACCATGACGTTTTTTCTCAAAAAAGATGGTTGCAAGTGCAATCGCAGCGAACAGGACAAAACTGACAATGAGTGCAGGGATTACACCTAAACTCGACACAATCGAAATCGGTTTGAGATGTGGCAGATTAAACCACCAGTCTAAATGCGTAGTGGCAATTAAAGATCCTAGGCAGAAGAAAATCAGGGTCACAATCATGCGCGCGCTACCGCCACCCACGGTGTAAAGCGTACCGGAAGCACAGCCGCCGCCCAATTGCATGCCTATACCAAAGATAAAAGCACCAATCATCACAGACATAGACACAGGATTGACATTGCCTTTAACCGGATTGCCAAACAATTCGCCAGCACCTAAGGCCGGGAAGAACAGCAATACCGCAAGCGCCAGCATAATCATTTGGGCACGTAAACCACGACCACGACGTTCTTTAATAAAAACCCGCCAGCTAGAAGTGAAACCAAATGAGGCATGATATAGCGTCACGCCTAAAGCTCCACCCACCAGGAATAATAAGGCTTGATTAAGACCCACAACTTGATAGGCACCTAGCGTACCCATCAGTAATAAAAAGAGAGCAACCCAAATCGACAGATTCGATCGATTGGATTTTGCAGCAATAACAGACATGGGAGTATAAAAACTAATTAAATTAATCTGTATATTTTAATTGATTCTTCACATTTAATATTATTAAAACTGATAGATTATAGGATATTTAATTGAAAATAATTGATTTGTCATATCAGTAAAATAAATCAATTAAACAGATTGTACATTAAATAGTGATCCAATCCAGTTAGAAAAGAGCATGGTAATAATCCCCCAGATATGATACGCAAACTTTCCTTCAATTTAGATGTGCCTGCAAAATGACTAGGCAAAGAACCTCATATTGCCACTGAAGAAATACTCACAATCATCACTACGCTAGATACATATTGCTCAGAGCTAATCAGGATTAAGAATATCAGAAATAATATACCCACGGAAAATGCAAGAGTAGAGGAACCTGCCGCTTGTAATGGATTCACTGCAATATTCTCGTAAATACCAATTTCATCCCGTGCATGTGCTTCCAGAGCATTGTTAGCCGTAAGTTGTACAGCAACCACGTTTGCCAATTCGGCATTTAAACCACATTGAATATAAATTTGGGTCCGTTCTTTTAGTTTATGTTCACGATAAGGGTAGATAATGATTAAAGTATGTGGGGATGCACCACTGGCAGCCATCCTCATAATAAGGCTGGTAAACGAAATAATTACATCATTGGTACCAAACACAGTAGCATGTAACTAGCCAGTTCTTTGAATATAGTATTTTTTAAATGATAAGAACGTGACATATGCATGCGCTTAATCATTATCTATTACAACTGTCATAAAAAAGCTGAATAAAAAAAGCAAGATTTATCAATAAAAAAGCTCCTTTAAAAAGGAGCTTTTTTATTTTAATGATTCACATTATTGTTGAGCTTTTTCTCGAACATTAGAAGCACCTTCTTCTACAGCACCGGCAGCCTTAGCAGTGCCGTCTTTCGCTGCTTCTTTAACATTTTCAGCTGCGGCCTCAGTTTTAGCTGCAGCTTCATCACCAGCTGCCTCAATTTTAGAGGTTGCTTCTTCAGCAGCAGCCTGAGTTTTAGCTTCTGCTTCCTTTGTTGCATCAGAAATATCATGACTTGCTTGATTGGCTGCATTTTCAAGATGCTCACCTGTGGTTGCACCAGTTTCTGGTGCTTCTTGTTTATT
>Ga0308169_10006246_pt1 | contig 10556 bp, 9 predicted proteins | sample PhyBR1_2_FD_202139 | JGI IMG/M metagenome (GOLD analysis project Ga0308169, IMG submission 202139) | Phyllosphere microbial communities from UC Gill Tract Community Farm, Albany, California, United States - DLSLSB.R1 | ecosystem: Host-associated > Plants > Phyllosphere > Unclassified | place... | reverse complement strand
ATCATTGGTCAATTTGCCCTGGTTTGTCTTCACCCCCTCATGTCTTCTTCTGTGCTCTCGCTAACAAATCGCCTCGTTCCGTAGGTGACCCGCTCGACAAGACTATTCAACTTCGACCACTCGAACCTGCACCCGCTCAAGCTTTGGCAAGAGATTTCGTTCTCAAGACTAGGCGAAGAAAGGGTCTCAACGATCAGGTCAACGTTGCGAAATTCTTGGAAACCGTGAGTTCTCCTAGCCCACTCATCTCGTTCTGCTTCGTACACTGACAGGAGGGTTTCTGAATCTTACAGGAAATGGTTGTTGCTTTGAGTGCGAGTGAGAACATGGATCTTCTCGGTTAATCGATCAATTCCTAAAAGAATCAAGTGAAAAGCGTTATTGTTCGTAACCCGCTTTTTGATTCCCTATGTTCTATGTAACTATCATCTTCTCCTCAGATATTCGTCGTCGTCGTCGTGAAAGTCGCGTGTCATCCGCGGAGCTGGAGCGGACTTGACTGAATTCGACTCTTCGCTCGGTTACCTCTCTCGCTTCTACCACTCACTCTTGATTCTCGCAAGTGATGGTACCGAGTCGCTCTCGAGGAAGATCTAATCGAACGGACTCCGACTTTTCAGATTCATCCCTCCTATCTTCCGATTCACTTCCCTTCACCCGACCCACTCCTTCCTCTTCACTCCGCAGCACGACTGATCAGATGGCCCTTGATCGTCAAGATGCTGGTCATCAACGTCGAACATCAATCTCATCAAACAGCTCAGACGAAGATGAGGAGAAGATTGGATTAGTAGGGTCGGATCTTAGGAGTGCGGGAGAGGCGGACACATTCTTGAGCTCACGAGGCAGTGGGGTTAGCGGCGGGAGGAGGAGGAGGAGACCGCCAAAGACGTTGACGATGAGGAGTGTTGATAAAACTGCTGTTCGTCGTCTTCCAATTTCACTTTTGGTTGAGCTGTTTAGCTCAAGTGGATTCTCCTCGACACCGGACAGCAAAAGAATGCGGACAACAACATGCTCATGAGTGTCGGGGTTCTCATCGTTGTCGTTATCATCGGACTCATTGGGTGAGCTCACGGGCAGACCTTGCTCTTTCGCGAAGTGCTCATGCTTGCTTATTTCATAGGTACTACTACTACGCTTCTGGCCAGCTAGATGGCTTTCTCGGATCGTCTTCGTCCTCATCATCGACAGGAACGACAGCTGCAGCGAGTATCTAACACTTCTCGCGATTATCGCATCGAACGAAACGAGATCGCTGATACGTTCGTTTCTCTCTTAGCAGTCGAATCAACCGCCAAAACAAACGCAGCGACAGTGTCGAAAGCGTCAACCACTGGAGGAGCGTGAGTCGTGTCTCGTCGAACTTCCGCATCTGAGCTTTGCATTGACTTTCGAAACGTATCGATTCGTAGGTCGGGTTCAACCTCGAGCGGTACCGCTTCTGGATCAAGCTCGTCCAACTCGACCGCCTCAGGCTCTGCCTCCGCGACTGCGAGTGGTCAAGGAAACTCGACTGAATCTGAAGGAGCCAATTCGACAGCAAGTGGATCATCTGGAGGCTCAAAGTCTTCCGGGGTCGCCCTCGAGACAATCACGACGGTCATCTCGTCGTCGACTCAAACATTGATTGGACAATATTCGACGAGCACGGGAAGTTCGCAGACGATCACTACTTTCGTTGCTGAGACGTCGGGGAAACCTGGAGGTGCGCTTGTGGCAGATGAAGATGGGGACGTACATGTGGAGGGAGATGCGGAGGCAGAGGGTGGCGAAGAAGATCCAGGTGAGGGACAGAAGAGAGAACGAGAAGGAAAGAGTTCGAGCGGAACTGGAGCTGCGTCAGGATCGAAGACAGACGAAGGATCGGGAGGACCTGCCACAAGAGTGTAGCGAACATAAGCACAGAAATGAGCGAGATTATTTGTATTGGTCAATGGAACAAGGTTTTCGCAATGAGCTTTTTTTTGCAAGTTTTGCTCAAATTCTTGTCGCTCTAATCTGCTTCTACTCTACTCCGTCATGAGCTGAGCCTCGGGTTGATGTGACAAAGGTCGTCGATGTCGAACAATACCTCAGCAACGAGAGAACAAACGCTTCGCACTTCGCTTCAAATATCGAAGAGATCAGCATCCTATTTCCCCCACGAGATCAAACGGTAGAACCGGGACCGTTACCCGCGACCACGATAGAGCTGTAGGAGTTTAGTACGGTCTCTTCGCATCACTCTTTCACGTCGCAATCGACCTGTTTTTGAAGCTTCACGATGAAATCTATCGTCGGGTACTGAACATAACCGACCGGTTGCTGTTCGCTTTCATTTGACGATAGCAATAAAAAGGCTTCAGGTACGGTACATCTACCTTCCTTACTTGCCGATTGAAGCAAGTCTAGCTTGAACCAATTCACGAGTCACGAATTCAAAAAAGTGGTCACGAGACCCTTTTAGGACACTTCGCAGGGCGCCCTTACGAATTGTCTACGGAAGTTTGTATTCAAAAGATTATCATTGATTTACATCTCCTTGATTCGTCCGTAACAGGGAGAGAAGGCTAGTCAACTTTCGCTTCCTCCCCCTTCCTCCACTTCGCTTGCTTCACGACTCTCGGTTCTTACGTTATATCATATCTAGAACGACTGCATCAAGGAATGGCACCGGATTTGCCAGCAGTCGCTACCACTACTTCGAGTGGTCGCTCTTCAAGTTCTAAACCTCGCACAGCTTCAACTTCAAGTGACCGCACTCCTTCAATCGCGACCTCAAGCTTACCAGCAGTGATTGGACCAGATGGGAAACCTCTTCAAGGGAATGCATTGACAAACGCGATCAAGGGAGGGATTCGAGTGGAAACTGCAAACGGAGGAGAAAGAACTAGTAGAGCTTGTTTGGCTTGCAGGAAGCTAAAGGTGAGCTATCACTTTCTCTCTCATACTCTATGGACCTTCACAGCGCTCTCTGAAAGGAGGAAGGGAGAACAATTGCAAGTGGGGGGGCCGAGAAACTAAGTTTGAGAGGAGGGCGGAATTGAGCGCTTTCTACGTTGATCAGCGAAGAGGACTTAATGCTTTCGACTGCGAGCGGGAAGCGGGAGAGATGTCGAAGCAGTAGTGAAGCGAGAACTTTTTCAGATGTGGTCAAACTGCTGACGAAATAGCTTCTTCCCTCTTTTAGACTCGCTGCGATGGCGCCGAAGAACCTCCATGCAAAAGATGTCGAGCAGGTGGTCACGATTGTATCTTTGTCGAAAGTAAACGAGGGAAACGACCTACCAAGTTCGTTCGAGTCTTTCTTAGCTCTCCGATTTCCTTCCCTTCTGACCCGACTGATGCTCCTTCTGCATCTACAGAGACACTCGAAACAAACCTAGTCCGCCTGAAGTCACTCTCGCAGACAAGTTCCGACAAGTGGAAAAGTCACTATCAGAAGTCCTCGACTCGATCGGTTCAGGCGAGAAACCTGATCCTAGCCTCCTCTCGCAATTGCAAGCTACGATAGCTGAAGGCAAAGCTTCGGAAGACGGCACGCAAATTCATACGCGACGAGCTTCGACTCTCGCTCCGACTGAACATGGAGACAGTCCAACGAGTTCGAATGAGAACGGAGACGGCTCAACCACGACGAGTTCAAGGAGGACGAAACGAGCTCGTCACGGTTCAGTCTCGGCATCGAGTGTCGGACCTTTCGATTCACCTCAATGCGGAATTCCTCTCGCCCTCTCCCCTCAGGCTCCTGCACCCCCCTCTGCTTCATCCGCTGTATCTTCCCTTCCTCCCATCTCGCTCTCTCACGGCTCAACGAGCTCGCATCCCCCTCGACAAATGTCCCTCACTCCTTCACATCCTTCGCCGAGTCATCCTTCTCCCTCGGGAACGAGCGGCAGTCTCTCGATGCTCGCCGACGCTTCTCTCGCTGCACAAATCGATGGTCGATCGAGGCTCACCGGATTGGATCCTTCCTTCAAGCTCAGTACGGTTACGAATGCGATTCAGAGAAAGGATGAGAATGGATTCGGAACGATGGATGGTGAAGAGATGAGAGCAAAGGGGACGACTCCTGCTGTTCTCAGCAAAGGTATCGTCACTCCGGAACTCGCTGTCGAGCTATTTACGATGTAAGCAGTCAAACTTGATCGTTCAGAAGCTAGTCCGAACTGACATTCCCTTTGCTCTATAGCTTCTTCGATTTCGCCTATATCCATCTCCCACTTCTTGATCCCGCTCGACATACCGCTCCTTGGGTCTGTCAGAAATCTGCTTTCCTCTTCACCGTCATCCTCGCCGTCGCTTCTCGATTCCATTCCGACCCTACACTCCACAATAAGATCTACGAAGAGGCTCATCAATGTTTTGTCGATTGTCTCAGTGATGGAGAGAGGAGTGTCGAAGCGGTTCAGGCTTGTTGTATCTTGACGGTGTGGACTTATCCCCCGAAGGGTGAGGGAGATGATGCGGGAAGAGAGGAGAGGCCAAAGAGAGCTTGGCTGTACTTTGGAATGGTGAGCACCACCGCATCTCTAGACTCTTCACTCGTTCTTGAGACTCACCTGCACCCCTCGTCTTCCATCCAGGCCGTTCGTCTCGGACTCGAATTCAACTTGTTCCGACCTCCTTCATGGGTCGACTACCATCTCTCGAAACCTGGAAACTCGTCTCGCAGCAATCCCTGGATCAGCTTGCCTCGATCAGGACCTGAAGCAGTATCGGATGAGGATGTTTGGGATGCGTTGAACAAGGAGAGAACTTGGTTGATGGTTTTCGTTATCGATCGAAAGTACGTATTCTCCCCTTCTCTCTGTTCGTGTTCGGACATCTTGAGCTGATGAGCTGATCTCGCAACGATAGTATGTCTGCTGTTATGGGTCGACCCTACCAGATTCATGAAGCGAAACCTTTGCTTCTGCCTCTTCATCCTGCTTGTCTCCCTTTCGATCTCGGTGAGTCGCGACGCCCTACTAAATCATTCGATCTTACGCTGACAGACTGAGCGTACTCTCGCAGGTGTCATCGCTCATGTCGAGCTTCAAACGATCATCGGACAAGTCATGGACACTTTCCGAGATCGCCTTTACGGATTGAGCAGCGCAAGTGACGAAATGCCTAGTGCTGTCGTCATGAAGGTGAGCTCAGTCTCTATCCGATCCGAACTTCTTGAGCTGACTTTGTTGGTGAGAACAGCTTTTCAACTCGAGAATGGATGAATGGAAAATGAGATGGTGTCCAATGCCCGGCGAGCCAATCGCAAACAATCTCCTTTTCTACTTCTGTGCGTACAACTCCTACTGAGTATGAATGAGATGCTCATAGGCGTGAGAGTTGCACACAGACTCTTCGAAACTCTTCCTCAATACGATTCCTCTTCACACGATGTTACGAAATGGCGACGCTTCAGACGATCCCGATTCAGTCTCTTCGACGATCGACGCTGCAAAGAGCTTGCTCTCTTTAGGTCACGCCTACGCTGAATTGAGCGTCCTACGACACTGCCCCGACGTGAGTCTTCCGTATTCAATTCCTCGAACTTGTTGCTGATTCTAGCGCTCTCTCCCAGGTCAACTTCCTCCTCATGCTCTACGCTGCAGTCTTCCTCGTCAAAGTTCGAGTCTCCAACTCTCGCTTCTCTCAATTGGTCGACGGGGAGGAACTCGAACAACTCTTGTTGGCCGTCATGCGAGATTGTCAAGTTGCAGCTCAAGGAGATCTTCGACATTCCGCCATGACTTGCCTGCTCTTGACTCGAGCACTTGGAGCTAGTTGGAAAGCTCTCGAGACGGGAGGAAGGAGTCGAGGTGGAAGTTTGAAGGGAGAAAACGATGAGGACTACTCGAATCGAATCATGCCTCATCATCCGACTTCTTCAATGCCTGCCGCCTATCAACCTATCGGACTCGATGGTACCCTTACCGATCAACCTCAAGTCTCTCTCGCTGGTCCCTTGCCCGGTTCTCCTGCACCTATGTATATTTCGACAAATCCTTTCACAAATCCTTTCGCCGCTTCTTCGACCACTCATACTCCTCTCCCTTCTTATCGAAATGGTGTCGCTTCTGGACCTCAAACACCTTCGACGTTCGGTCAGACTGGTTTCCCTGGACTCGACGGGTCTTCTTCAACTGGTCAACCCGCTCTCGAAGGAGTCGATAATTTCCTCTCCGATAGTCACTTCTTCAATAGTTTGTTGATCGGAAGAGGAGCGAGCGGATTCTTCGATTGGCAGTGCGTACAGCTACTCTCTTCATCCTCTCAAAAGAGATGCTCACACGAGTGTTCTCGTTTCGCAGAGATACGACTTTACCCTCTGTTGACGCTTTCGACCCGAATCTCACGAATGATTTCAATTGGAACTTCAACTTTGATCCTCAATCTACTGCGACATCGCCAAATCCTACTGGAAACAAGTCTACGATGGGTAGTCACCACGATGGAAGTCATCTCAAGATGAGTGTTTAGTCAAATTCGTATTGTTACTTGTACTTTCCCTGTTTGTCCCATCCCTCTCTCTCTCGTTCGCATTGCAAAATATCAATATCACAGTCTTGAATCGTTCAACGAGTTGCATATCCTGATTAATCGAGAGAATGATACGAGAGAATAGGGAAGCAAGGATGATGAAAATCGAAGTGAAACTATGTCCGGATGAAAGACAGATAGAGCTGCGAAGGATTATGTACAGAAGAGGGTATAGTCTCAAGCTAGAAGGGTGTAACTGACAAGGAGGGCAGCGAACGCGACAGAAATACGACTTGCGCAAAGAGAGAATCCAGAGTTCGAGTTGATCGATGAAGTCCGAGGTACGCTGTCTGCCGCTGTCGAGTAGATCGTCTTAACTCCTCCTTCGTCACGATTTGAGGAAGTGGAGAAGATCGTGACAGGTTCGGCGGTCGAGATCGCTTCTTGAGTTTGAATCGCCGGAGCTTGGGTCGTCGTTTCGTCCTCTCCTGCCGTCGATGTTGTCGATCCGATCGAAGAGGACGGTGTAGAGGAAGAGGAGGAAGAGGAGGAGCCAGGCATAGTGAGGAGTCCGGTACTGATGATACCAGCGCTCGAAAGGGTTTGTTCGGAAGGAGGGAGACTGTTGGAAGCTGAAGAAGATGTCGTGGCGGAACTCGGTTCAACGGATGAAGACGCAATAGTTGAGGTAGATAAGGGTATTTCAATCGAAGAAGCGGAAAGAGAGGAGGAGATTGGGCGAGTTGCAGTGATGAGAGCTGTCGTCGGAAAAGTCGCTCCTGCTTGAGCCGTTTGCTCTGATGCCGCTGCTCTTCCTTTCGAAGTCACTACAGGAGAGCTCGTCGTCGACTCATCTTCCCTTCCACCGAGGTCCGTCACCAGCGATTCGATTCCTCCATCCAACTGTCTCCTCGCGAATTGAATGTTTCCCTCATCTAGTCGATTCGGCCTAGGCTTCGAGGAATGATTCGTCCGTCTAACGACTCGTGTGAATGACCGTTGTCTCGGCAGAAGGGTGTCGTGAGAGGAAGAGGGAGCTATCTCAACAAGAAACGAAGGTCAGCTTTTGACCCTTTCTGTTCGAGCGGAAGAGGGGAGAGCTTACGAACGGGTTGCACATCGAGCGCAAAGACGAAAGGGAGAACCGAGAGGATCGGGATTAGATGGTGCATGTTCGAAGGGGATTCAGGTTGATCTCAAAGGGTTTGAATTGGGTTTGAAGCTTGAAAGTTTGCGAACTAAACGAAGAGGATAGCCGACCAGCGGTATCGAGAGGAGTGAGGACGAAGTGAAGAGTAGGGAATCAAGAGATGTCCCCCTTCCGCATCTTCCGTCCCAGAAGGTGTCCGTTGGGTTTTAGCGCGAACCCACTCCAGAGAAATGTTGACTGATGATTTCATCACCGCGAGCTGTGAACGGGATCCGTGCGATTGGCTAGAAAGGTCGCCGTTCATCCTGATTCGCTGATCCGCTCGCGAGGCTGGAGACAAGCGAATTCTGAGGCGAAAGGAGTCCAAGGTTGAAAGAAGTTCTATTTTCGAGCTCAGCGAGTTTCGCAGCCCAAGTCGTTCGACACCACGGCAGCGATCCGATGAGACCGTAGTGACGCGATAATAGACAAGAGAGTTCAATGCGCGCTTCGACACAGCAGAGCCGCTGTTTTTCCTTTGGTCCCGCTCGTTTTTTCCGCCTGTTTCCAACCTGTTTCGCGAATCCGGGAGTTCTAGCTTCCGCGAGGTTTTCCGCCCACTCAAAGTCGTGGAAAGCAAGCTTACACCGCTTTTGCTCTGCGATTCCGCGGACATCGGTTACAGAGGTTCAACTTTTCACGAGGTTTCGCTTTCTCTCTTCTTCCTTTCTGTTCCCCATCTGTACCGAATGGCAATATTCGGGAGTGTCAAGCTACCAACTAGCGACTCAGTGTACAGTACAATCGAAGCATATCCCTACGTATGTTTGCTTTCTCTCCTTTCTCTTTTGGCGATGATTCACTCGAAGCGTCCCAATAGGTTCTACTTCAGCCACTCTCACAACACGACAAGAGCAACAATGAAGCGATTGCCGATTTCATCCGGAGCATGCGGTGGGCTTCAAAGGTCGTAGGAGCGCCAGAGCTTGAGAATGTGAAGCACATTATTGCTCGTCTCGCTGATCACGAAGTTGCACATCGTGCGTAGTAGGGTCTCTTTCACTCACCTGATAGTAGCTCATACTGGCTCGAGTAGGTTTCCCCGACGGATATGATCACAAAGCATCTTACTACGATGTCTCCGGTCTTCCCGTTCGAATCTTCTATCGAGGTCGATTTCAACCCGATCGACCATTCAACATATACACTCCCCTCAAGCTTTTCAGTCGTCGAGATCCCTTCCACGAAGGGGGACCGAGTCATAGACAGAAGAGCGTGGAAACCAGAGCAGCTGCTTGGAAACTTTGGGAAGAAGCTCAAGCTGATCCGGTTTATGGCCCTATTGATCGAGACCTCCCTACGCATGTATCGTTCCCACGATGTCTGACATTATTGCTCAGTCCGCCTCCCGTCAAGCCCCAACCTAGCAAGGTCATTTCGATGTTTGCGAGGTGGTGCGAGAATCCGAATTTTCAGCTCAAGGACCAGCCGTTTGAAGGTAAGATTCAAAATCGCTTCGTCTCGACCCAGATATGTATTGATCCTATCTCATGAGCGCTGCGTAGACCGGCCACACATTGAAGACCTCTGGACGCAAGAACCGATTCCTGTCGACCCCAACAATCCCGTTTATTCCTCTTCGTCTTCGGCGGCTCACCGTGACGGCAAGGTGAGAGTGGACAAAGAGGAACGCCGGGATGGATCGCCGTCTTCACCTTTCGTCAGTCTCCTCCGCCGCGACGTACTCGAGAATGGACACAAAGTCGGATCTCCTGCTTTCTTCTTCGTTCGAATCGAAGAAGTCGATGGGAAGTACGTGCCGTGGAGGGGTCCTCCGCGTGTGCCTCCTTCCCATCCTTCCCCTTCATCCCCTGAGCTCAGCTTGCGCAAGCGCTTGATCTACTACAAGTGATCGATCTATACCCGTTTCGTATTTTTCTGTTGCCCTCGTTTTCGAGTCTCCCTTCTCTTGCCCGTTCACCTTGTCATCTCTGGTGTAGCCCTCCTCACTCTGAGTTTGCGCTACTTGTCACTCTTACTACAAGCTATCACTATGCTATCTTTGAGTTATAGCCTGTGTCCCAAATTCTTACCGTCATTCCAATGTCCATAATAACGAGCAATCCTCAGAGCTCTCGAGACTCTCGATGAGGAACGACACGAGAGAGGAAAGGATGAAACACAATAGAACACAATATCAACTTCAAAAAAAGAGGAGTCGGAATATCAAACAATCGACTCCCCACTACAAAGCTCCTCCTCTCTCTTCACTCACTCTACTCCTTCTCCTTCTCCTTCTCCTCACACTCTTTACTCAACTTCTCCTCTTCTCCTCTCCCTTCATTTCTATTTTTGACAGATCCCGAATACGATCCCTTTCCTCTACCAAAGCAAGTTCGACATCGAAGCACGGAGTCGAGAGTAGTCAAGCAGCCCCTCGACCTGTCCTACGGCAGCTACGGCAATGTCTGAAAAATAGTTGACCTACATCAGACAAGCTCTTGGTCGAAAAGACAAAGAAGAAGAACTCACCTCGATCGTTAATGTACTTCTGCCCGCATCGCTTGATGTCGTCTACGGTAACGGCATCGATAGCGGCCTCAATCTCCTTAGGGGTCGATCGCTTTCCGGTAGTAACTACTGATCGTCCGATATCCTCTGCGATCGCGGTAGTTCCGTCCAAACCGAGAAGAAGGGAAGCCTTGAGTTGGGCCTTGGCTCGGTCTACCTCTCCTTGTTGAGGGTGAGTCGCCATTCTCTTCCACTCCTGTATGAGCGAGGGAAGGAGTGAGCAAGAGTGAAGGTTAAACAAATAGGGAGATAGTACCTTGAGAGTGAAGTGAGTCATGTCGTCAAGGTTGAGGAAGTTCTCTGAGACCATGTAGATTCCCCACAATCCCGTGTCGGAGTAGGAAGTGGAGAAGGACATGAAAGAGTTGGCGAGATTGTTGGCGGAGACTGGAAAAGAAAAAGAGAAAAC
>Ga0308169_10006245_pt1 | contig 10557 bp, 6 predicted proteins | sample PhyBR1_2_FD_202139 | JGI IMG/M metagenome (GOLD analysis project Ga0308169, IMG submission 202139) | Phyllosphere microbial communities from UC Gill Tract Community Farm, Albany, California, United States - DLSLSB.R1 | ecosystem: Host-associated > Plants > Phyllosphere > Unclassified | place... | reverse complement strand
AGTTGCGGGTACAGCGCCGGTCTTGCGGACATATCCGCGCACCGACTTCCCTTTTGATCCCGTCGCCGGGAACCCTTCACGACTGTGGTATTAGTCGTGCGTCATGCACGGGTCAACGCGGAGCCTATCCTTACCCCGCCAAGAGAAGTCGCATCGCTAGGGTAGGCGCGCTGACCATCTATCGCACCACCCCGGCGGAGGCCGGGGCCCAATTGAGAAGCGGCGATAACGGAGCGCGGTGGGCCGTTATTGCCACCTTTCCAATTGGGCCCCGGCCTTCGCCGGGGTGGTGGGTCTAACCAAACGAAACACTTCCCAACATTGTTCTCCCGCGAAGGCGGGAGCCCAGACTGGGTCCCTGCCTTGCGAGGAAACACGCTGTCTTCGTTGTCCTTGGCAGGAAGGATATCACCGCCCCCCATACCGCAACCCGACCCAGATCGTCCGCGGGGTGGCGCGCTCGACGATGTTGGCGCCGCTGATCCCTGCCTCGACGCGCTCGTTGAACAAATTCTCCCCGCGCACCTCGGCCACCAGGGATCGCAGGATCGGCAGCGCCGCATAGGCATCGAGCGTCGTCGCCGGATCGAGCACACGCGTGTTCTGGTCGTCATCGAACTGCCGGCCGATATGCCGCACGGTCAGCGACAGCGCCGCTGCATCGCGCCGCCAGTCGACCGTCCCCGACACCTGGTCGCGCGGGGTCTGCGCAGGTCGCAAGCCGTCCAAAGCGGCGGTGATCCCCGAACCCTCGACCTTCGAGTTCGTGTGCGACCAAGATGCCTGCGCGCCAAACGGTCCCGGTCGATACGACGCATCCAACTCGAACCCATGCGCGCGGATCGCGTCGAGGTTCTGGCGAACGCGGTAGGTCGTCACCCCCGGCAACACCTGCGGCGGATTGGTCGTCGTGACGTTCGCCACCGCATCCTTCAGTCGGTTGTAGAAATACGTCGCGGCGATGCTCACCCCCGGTGCAGGCGTCAGCGTGACACCGCCCTCGACCCCGGTCAGCCGCTCGGGCGACAGCAGCGCGTTCGCCGCGGTCGCATCGTTGCCGACGCGGAACGGCCGATACAGTTCGTTGAGCGTCGGCAACCGCCACCCGCGATACCCGGCCGCCCGCAGCGTGATAAAGTCGACCGGCTGGTACGCCACGCCCGCCCGCCCCGTCGTCTCGCTGCCGTCGCGATCCGCATAGCGCAGGTTGGTCAGCGCCGCGCCCGTCGCCAACGGACGTTCGGACAGATAGCCGCTATCGATCGACCACCAGTCGACCCGCCCGCCGAGACTGAACGTGAAGTCGCCGGCAACAAGGCTTCCATCCGCGAACACGCCGGTCGTCGTCGTGCTCCCGCCGGCCTCGCGCCGCCGCGTCGGCACGGTGTTGACGAACGTATACAGCTCCTGCGTCTTCCCGCTGACATCGCGAACATCCGCGCCCAGACGCAGCGTGATGCTCTCGCCCAGCGGCGGCGCGATCTCGATCCGTCCGCCAAGCCCGGTGGCGGGCGTATTATACTGGTTCAGTGACTGGATCGCGGTCGTCCGCGCGGCATTGATACTGTTGAAGCTGCTCGCGAACGCCCGCGTCTGCAAATACGCCAGCGCCGAATACCCCCAGCGCCCGCGCCCGACCAACCTGACGCTCGCATCCGCGCCTTCGCTCTTGTTGTTGGTAAAGTCGCTGCCCCGGTCGCGGCGATCGGTGAACGCGCTCGCATTCATCTGCAATTCGGTCTTCGCGCCGATTCCGATAACGGTCCGCAACGCCCCCGAAGCCTGCTCATACGGCGCGGGGCGATCGACGATTCCCCGGCTCTCCTCGACGGTCGGCGTGAAGCCATCGCCGCGCGCGTAAGCGCCGGAGAGGGTCGCAAACCCCGATCCGCGCACCAGTGCCGCGGAACCCTGGGCATCGACCGAATCCCGGCTGCCATACGCAATGCTGCCCTGGAAAGGCGCCGCCCGGTCCGGCGTCGCATTTTCGAGCTCGACCGTCCCGGCCAACGCCCCAGGCCCCTGATACCCACTGCCGCCACCACGCGTCACGCGGATGCGCCCGAGCCGTCCCGTCGCATACGCAGGAAACGGGACCCAGCCGCCGAACGGATCCGCCTGCGGCACCCCGTCGAAGATCAGCAGCGCACGGCTCGACGCATTGCCGCCGATCCCGCGCAACGAAATCCCCTGGCTGGTCGGGTTGGCACTGCGCGAATCCGACCGGCGAAACTGCTGGAGCCCCGCGACGTCGGCGAGCACGCTCTCCAGCCTGTTGCTCGCATTCGCCTGGATCCGGTCGCGTTCGATCGTGACGATATCATAGGCCCGGTCACCCGGCGCGTCCCCCAGCCCGCGCCCGGTAACGACGATGTCCGGCGAGATGCCATCAACGGTAGTATCAGCGGCGGTGGCAGATACGCCGGACTGGGCGAACGCCGCGCTGGATGAGAGCAGCGCGGCGGCGAAGAGCGAAATGCGGATCATCGATGCCGCATGACAGCTTTTCATGGCACCGAAAGACCCGAAAGACGCCAACTGGAAAAAAAACGCTGCAAACCCGAGGCCTAGCGGGCTGAACGCTGCAAACCCAAGGCCTAGCGGGCTGTTCGACGATGCGCGTGATCCTGACCGATGATCGTTGACGGGCCCCTGTCATCCTCATGCCATCAAACCCGCCTAGCAGAAGCGCTTGCAGGAAATGAGGGTTTCAGATGCTAAGCGCCAGCTCGCTCGTTCAGGATCAGATCGTCGATTGCGTGTCGACGGGTCGGTCGCCGACCGCGGCCGACCTGGATACCGTCGCTGCGCGGATGTGGCGCGAGAGTGCTCGCGACCGCTCTGCGTTTTCGTGGGGCGAGCTCCCGCTTATGGCCACCGATCGTATCGCCGCCATGCGGTCCGCAGTCCTCGCACTTCAGGGCAGCGGCCTGCTCTAAGCAAAGTCCGTCCGAGCCCATGACGGCAACGACGCAACATCAGACCACGTGCAACTGCCCGAAGAATCGCGACAAGGCGGCGTCGATCGACGATGCGCCGTCCTCGACCAGACGTGAATCCGTGCGAACCTTTGCCGCCATCCCCGTGGTGCCTTGTGTCGCCGCAGACACGCCCGTCACCAAGCGCCCGATCAGATCGAGATCCGTCGCGGTCCCATCGACGTTGCGGCTGATGACCTGACCGCTCTCGGCCTGCTCGCCGATGCTCGCCGCGAGGTCTTCGGTGCCGCGCGCCATATCTTCGACCATGGCGCGAATATGCACCAGGCCAGAATAGGCGGCCTCGGTACCGCGTTGCATATCCGCGATCTGTTCGGCGATCGCGCCCGTCGCGTCCGCGGTCTGGACAGCGAGCGATTTGACGGCGTCGGCAACGACGGCAAACCCCTTTCCGGCGTCGCCGACGCGGGCCGCTTCCATCGCGGCGTTCAACGCAAGCAGTTTGGTCTGGGCGGCGATACTCGTAATGAGCCCGACGATAGCGCCGATCGCACGCGCGTCATTCTGGACGTTCGTCATGTCCTGTGCGAGCCGCGCCGCGCAGTCCGCCGCCTTCGCGCTGAGATCGGCCGACAGACGGGTGCTCTGGCTGGATTGCCCGATCGCGCCCATGAACTGGTTCGTCGCGGCGGCGATGTCCGTCGCCCCGTCGACCGCGCGCCTGACGGCGACGCCGACACTGCTCAATTCCTGTGTCGTATCGGTCGAATGGTCTTGGAGTTCAGCCGACGTCGCCGAAAGCTGGCTCGCCGCCCCGCGAAGCTCCGCCAGAACGCCGGCGATATCCTGTTCCAGCGTCGTTGCGGCGTGCCTGACGATCCGGTCGCGTTCGGCTTCCGCCGTCTCGGTGGTGCGCCGCGCGGTCTCGATCTGCCGTTCGCGCTCGACCTCCGCCATCCGTTGCCGGCTGTTTTCCGCTTCCAGCCGCCCACGCTCGACCGCGGCTGCGCGAAAGACCTCTATCGCCCGCGACATACGCCCGATCTCGTCGAGCCGTTCGCCGTGCGGCGTGCGCCCTTCGGCGTTGCCGCCCGCTATCCCCGCCATCGCGCCCTCGATATCCAGCAACGGACCGACGATGGTCCGCCGGACGATCCGCACGGTGCCATATGCGGCCAGCGAGAACAGGATGATGCTGGCCAAGATGCTGATCGCGACCTCCTGATTCTCGAGGTCGTGGGCATTGCGGAACAGGCGCTCGACCGCGGCTTCCTGGACGGTGATCAGGGTGTCGGCGATCTTGGATGCCATCCGTTCATTGGGCCGAACGTCGCTGCGAAAGACCATCCAAGCTCGCTCCTGGCTGCCTCTGCTCGCGGCATCTGCAACGGTGGCCAGCCGCCGCAGGACCAGCAGCTGGCTGCGTATGTACGCGCTCTGCCGGGTTAATCCGGCGCTACGGTTGCGCACCAGGAACCCCAGTTCTGCCCGCATCTGGTTGGACCGGTTCGAGAATTTGCCATGAATGATCGTGAGTTCGCGACGATCGCGTTCCAGCAACAGGTTGAGCGCGTCCCGCTGGAGCGATCGACTGAGCGAGCGCACCTCGATCAGGTGGATCCGGACGACCTGGCCGGCATTTGCCGCATCGCGCGCAGTCTGTACGCGGCTCCGGGTGCCAAGGCCGATAAGGCCGAGGATGCATACCAGTCCCAACATGAGGGCGACCGGCACCATTAGTCGGGCAACCATGCTTTGCGACCAGAGCATCAACGTTCGGTTTGTCATGACCCGGCGCTACGGCGCGCATCTTAACCCTGTGTGACAAACAAGACCGGCGCCGTGCGAGCTGGGCATCGAGCATGGCCGATGCGGTATCTAAACCATGGCGCGCAGGTCGCGATATGCTTCTGGATCGTCGTGGACTGCCCGAATGCTAGAGCCTTTGCATCCGCCGAGAACCTGACGGCATGATGAACGCGCCGCCTGATCGCACGATGCTAGCCGCATTTGTCCGGTCGGCGATCATGCGCAGGTCTGCGCGTAGAGCCGACCGGTCGATGTCGATACATACCCAGCCGGCATGCTCGACGTCTTGGAAACGCACATGCGGATTGTTGCGATCGACGTCGCCGAACCTGCCCATCGGTGGCGACGCGGCGGCCAACGCCGACGTCACGATTTCGCTGCCTATCGGTTTCCCGCCCGGTCCATCCAGGTCGTTGACCCAGAACGAATGCACGTCGCCGCTCAGCACGACCGCATTGCGTACCGTCGGCCGACCCATATCGGCCAACACGCGTCCGCGATTTGCGGCATAGCCGTCCCATTGATCGCTGAAGGTCGACTGTCGCATCCCGTCGAGCCAAAGCGGCGCAAAGAACACCTGCTGTGCCACCAACGACCATTGGCGCCGTTCGCGGGCGAAGCGATCGGTCAGCCATCGTTCCTGCGCAGCCCCCATGATCGTGCGGGCCGAGGCGGCGGCCTCGGCACAGGCCTCCAATGTCACGTTGCGTGCGACGTTCGATGCGGCACATGGCGGCGTGCTGCGATACTGGCGCGTGTCGAGCACCGACAGCGACGCGAGGTCCGCCCAGTCAACAGCGCGGTACAATCGCGGTTCGCGACGCCCCCGCCACAGGCTCGGGCGGATCGGCATATGCTCGAAATACGCCTGATACGCCGCCGCCCGCCGCGGCGCGAATAGCGCCGGCGGCAGGCCCTCGCGATTGGCCAGCCCCGCATAGTCGTTCAGTACCTCGTGATCGTCCCACGTCACCACCCACGGGCATGCACGATGCGCCGCCTGGAGATCCGGGTCGGTCTTGTAGAGCGCATGACGCTGGCGATAGCCGGCGAGATCGCGCGGTTCGGGCGCGCCGAAGTCTCGGACGCGGACACCGTTCGGATAGCTCTGTTCATAGATATAGTCGCCGAGCTGCAGGATCAGGTCGGGCTCCGCAGCGACGATGTCGCGGTACACGCCGAACCGCGCCTGTTCCCAATGCTGGCACGACGTTACCGCAAGCCGCACCCGGTCCGCGACCCTCGGCGCGGTGGCCGCGCGACCGACTGGGCTGGTCGTACCCAGCGCGTGGAACCGGTACCAATAGGGCCGGCCGTCGGGCAGCCCAGCGATCTCGACATGGACCGAATGGGCATGCTCGGGATGGGCGACCCCTTGCCCGGCGCGAACGATCCGCCGGAACGCGGCATCCGCGGCGATCTCATACCGAACGACCACCGCCGCGGCCGCCAGTGGTTCCGCGCGAGCGCCGACGAGCCGGGTCCACAGCACGAAACCATCGGTGTCGGGATCGCCGCTCGCAACTCCCAGCGCGAACGGATCGGCATCACTGCGCGCGGCGGCATCGACCGCGACCAAGGGAAATGCAGCGAGCGAGGCCATCGCGCCAAGCAAGGCACGGCGATGCCATAGATAGTCCGGATCGATCATGGGCTTACCTATCGCCATCCGATGACCAGTCCGTGACACTCCGGCAAAACGTCACAATTCCGTAGCGTCGCCGTAATGAAAGCGACCCGCGTGGCAGCTACGCGGTCATAACGATCGCCGCACCAGCAGCGACACTCCAAAAGACCAACAGGCGGGACCCTCCAGTGATTTCGAAGACGCTTCTGCTTGCCTCGGCCCGTGCCCTGCTGGCCTCGACCGGTGCGATACTGGCGGCTGCGGGCCCCGGCTCCGCACAAACCGCACCCGATACCGCAGTGACCGACGCTACGCCGGACACCAGCGGCGAGATCGTCGTCTACGGCACAGGGAAAGTACGCCAGGAGCAGACGATATCGCGCAAGGCGATCGAGATCCTCCCGCCCGGCAGCTCGCCATTGAAGGCCGTCGCACGCCTGCCCGGCGTCGCGCTGCAGAGCTCCGACCCGTTCGGAAGCTACGAACTCGGTACGCGCCTCTCGGTGCGTGGGTTCAACCAGAGCCAGATGGGCTATACGCTCGACGGCGTCCCGCTCGGCGACATGTTCTACAATGGCCACAACGGCCTGCACGTCAGCCGCGCGATCGCCGCCGAGAACATCGCGCGGGTCGACGTGTCGCAGGGCGCCGGCTCGCTCGGCATCGCCTCGACCAGCAATCTCGGCGGCAACCTCGAATTCGTCTCGCGCGCACCGTCGCAGGTCATGGGTGGCGAGGTCGCGCTGACCTATGGCATGTACGATACGGTGCACCTGTACGGCCGTCTCGACAGCGGTGAACTGTCGACCGGGACGCTGCTGTCGGTGTCGGGCGTGATCCACGACGCGAGCAAGTGGAAGGGGTATGGCAACCAGTCCGATACCAAGGTGAACGGCAAGATCGTCCAGACACTGGGCGATGCGACGTTGACCGGCTGGCTCAATTACTCGCTCCACAAGGAGCGCAATTACGCCGATCTGTCGCCCGCTACGCTCACGCGGATCGGCTACGACCTCGACTTCCTGCGCCCCGATTACGCGACCGCCATCCGCCTGTCACAAGTCAGCGCGAACCAGACCGCCGCCGCCGCCAAGCGCGCGCTGCCCTTCCCGACCGCGGGCGTGGTGTTCCCGACGCCGTACACCAACGTCAACGACACCTATTACGATAGCGGCGGCGTCCGGCGCGACTGGCTCGGCGCGATGACGCTGGACGTGCCGGTCGCCGACTGGCTCGACGCCACCGCGACCTATTACCATCACTACGACAAGGGCAGCGGCGGCATCTATACCCCTGCAGTGTTCTCGCCCGACGGCTTCGCCTTGTCGGTCCGCACCACCGAATACGGCATCAACCGCGACGGCGGCATCGCCAAGGCAACCGCGCGCCTCGGCGACCACACGCTCCAGGTCGGTTATTGGCACGAGGACAACCAAGCCCGGACCGATCGCAACTACTATGCGGCAAGCCTAACCAACCGTCCCGACGTCACCGATTTCCTGACGAACCCGTTCCGCAGCGACTTCCTGACCGACCTCACCACCGTCACGAACCAGTATTTCGTCAGCGACAGCTGGAAGGTCCTGGACGCGCTGACGATCGCCGGCGGCTTCAAGGGCACGCGCGTTGCCAATGGCATCACCACGACGTTCGGCACCCCGTTCATCACCGGCAGGATCGCCGCGAAGGACTGGTTCCAGCCGCAAGTCGGTGCGACCTACAGGCTCGGCCGACAGGAGTTTTTCGCCAATTACGCGGAGAACATGCGCGCCTATATCAGCTCGTTCCGCGGTCCCTTCGGCACGACTCAGGTCGGTTTCGAGGCGATCCGCGACACGCTGAAGCCCGAAACCTCGCGCACGATCGAAGGCGGCTGGCGGTTCGACCTCGGCAAGCTTCGCGGCGTGATCGCGGGCTATGACGTGAAGTTCAAGAACCGTCTGCTCGCAGCGTTCAGCGGCGCGAACATCCTTGGCAACCCGAGCGTCCTGCAGAACGTGGGCAGCGTGACCAGCCGCGGCGTCGAGATCGGCGCAACCTATCAGGTCGCCCGCCCGATCGCGCTGATCGCGTCCTATTCCTACAATGACAGCAGCTATGACGACGACACCGTCAATGGTGCCGCGTTGGTCGCGACCAGAGGCGTGCGCACGGTCGACACGCCAGCACACCTGGCGAAGGGCGAGATCAATTACGACGACGGCGTGATCTTCGGCAACGTCGCCGGCGCCTACACGTCGCGGCGCAACGTCACCTATACCGGCGACGTATCGGTCAAGGGCTATACGCTGTTCGACGCCGCGATCGGCTATCGCTTCGCGGCGACGAGCGCGCTGGCGGGCGTGGAAATCCAGGTGAACGCGGTGAACCTGACCGACGAAAAATACATCGCCGCGCTTGGCTCGGGTCAGTTCTTCAACACTGCGGCATCGCTCAACAACACGATGCAGGCAGGCTCGCCCCGTCAAGTGTTCGGTACGATTCGTCGGCGTTTCTGACCTTCGGCGACCGAAAACCGGGGCGATGGACCGCGTATGACAGCGCGCGGAAAGACAGCTTTAAAACCATGAACGCCACATGATTCTCGTCGTGCGCGCGTTCCACGGATGGACATTGGTCGTCGACGACGCCAAATATATTTGCTGGCGGAGTCATCTCTCCCCCTTGGCAGCTACGCCGCAAAGCGATACTCGCGCGGCATCTGAAAAAAATCAAACCACCCGAAAGCCTGCCGCATGCTGATTACCGTCCGCGATAACAATGTCGACCAAGCGCTTCGCGCTTTGAAGAAGAAGCTTCAGCGCGAGGGCGTCTACCGCGAGATGAAGCTTCGTCGGCACTATGAAAAGCCGTCGGAAAAGCGCGCGCGCGAACATGCCGCTGCCGTCAGCCGCGCTCGCAAGGCCGATCGCAAGCGGGCTGAGCGCGACCGGTAACCAAAAGCGACGTTGAACCGCTAGCCTGCTCGACGCCGGATAGCGGATGATTGCAGGATGAACGAAGCGGGTCGAGTTATCGCCTCAAAGGCTGATCGACCGCTTCGTCATCTCCGCCGATGCCATTTCGCCGAGCGGCGTGGGCATCCGGCTTTTAAAGATATCCGCAAGATCAAGCAGATCTTCGTTCTCGAGGGCTGCGATCGATGCCTCGATCTGAGCGAGCCGCGTCGCGGCATGAGCGGCTTGATCGGCACGGCGCTTGGTACGTATTTTCAGCATACCGCGTCGGTTAGCATGGTCTCCCGATAATTGGCAGATGCCGATCGCCCAGCCGCGTCTTGCCGCTTCGCTGCGGTGACCTATGCCGGCGTCCTGCTGTTCAATCGACGGTGTGCGGGTTGAAGGTCACGCGATGTGGCACGGCGTTCAATACGCTTTACCAATACGCGTCCCGAGCCGGGGTTCGGTGTATCACAGACGGACTGCGCCGATCGTTGGCGCATCGGTAATCCCGATGGCATGCGACGCCTCGACAGGCTGATACGGGGTTGGGTGATGTCCGCCCCGGCAAACGCCTTCGACACCCTATAATATAGGCTCTTGCGGCCTGCCCAGAGCGCCGATGCATCAGCTGTGCAGGCGTGGTGCTTACATCGGTCGCATCACGCTCTCTCGACCCTCCCCCGATTGCCCCCCGCACCCGCATCGACATCCGCACCCGGTCTGAGCGATCCGTTGCCAACGCTCGCGCCATCGATGCCGGCGTTCCACATCGGTACGCATGCCGAATCAGCCGCTGGAGCGATGGGAGCCACTCAATGATCCATCTGCGTGGGAAACTCCCCCGACAGATCTTTAGGGGCCTCACGCCGCACGGCCGAAGCCAGCGTCAACGGCGAGCGACGGCGCGAAAAATTCTGCCTGCGGCTACGCCGAACCGGACGGTCAGCCCTGCCCTTCGACCGAAGCGTCATTCAAATGGAACCCGGGCCGCTATATCTCGACGGGCAGGATGTGAGGAACGCCGTCAGACCGGATCCTCACCGCGTCACCAAGCCGAGGCCGTGACCACCAGAGACAAAAAGCCTTGGAAGCCCGAAGGCTACCAAGGCTTTCTATGGTGGGCGTGGCAAGGATTGAACTTGCGACCCCTGCGATGTCAACACAGTGCTCTACCACTGAGCTACACGCCCGCCGGAGGGCTCCACTAGCCGCGCTCTTCGCGGCGTGCAAGCCCTCAATG
>Ga0308169_10006243_pt1 | contig 10561 bp, 8 predicted proteins | sample PhyBR1_2_FD_202139 | JGI IMG/M metagenome (GOLD analysis project Ga0308169, IMG submission 202139) | Phyllosphere microbial communities from UC Gill Tract Community Farm, Albany, California, United States - DLSLSB.R1 | ecosystem: Host-associated > Plants > Phyllosphere > Unclassified | place... | reverse complement strand
CCGAGGGCGGTCAGGTGCTCCCGCCGGTGCAGCGTGGAACGACGCGCGGCGTGCGGCAGTGCCGCCATGGTCACCTCCGAGGTGAGGAAGAACGGATCCGGACGAGTCGGGGAAGTGAGGGGCGGGGGCGCCGGTGCGCGGCGCCCCCGCGGGCCGGATCAGCCCTGCTTGGCGTCCTGGTTGGCCTTGTCGAGCAGCTTCTGCATGACGGGCTGCTCCTTCTTCACGTAGTCGGCGGCCGTGACCTTGCCGTCGAGCACGGGCTGAATGTTCTTCCAGAACTCGTCGTACCACTCGCTGCTGTAGGTGTCGTTCGCGGGCAGGGGGCGGCCGTAGTCCTCGACGATCTTCAGGAACTCCTGACGGTTGGCCGGCGGCAGCGTGGAGGAGGAGACCCACGTGTCGGCCATGCTCTTCAGATTGGGAATCTGCACGCCGGCGTCGACGAGCGACTTCTGCGCGGTCTTGTCGGTGCTCAGGTAGAGGGCGAGCTTGGTGGCGAGGTCCGCGTTCTTCGCGGTCTCGCTCACGGCGATGCCGAGCGTGCCGGTCCACGTGGCGGACTTGCCCGTCTTGCCCACCGGGTAGGGGATCAGATCCCACTGGAACGGCAGCTTCTCGTAGGTGGGCACGTCCCACGGCCCGACCGGGAAGAAGCCGATCTGCCCCTTCATCCAGCGCTGGTAGGTGTCCAGGCTCGCCGCCTCGGTCGCGGACGGGGTGACGCCGTCCTTCGCGCTCAGGTCCGCGAAGTTCTGCATGGCCTCGACGAACTCCGGGGTGTCGATCGTGACCTTGGTGCGGTCCCTGTTCAGCCAGTCCCCGCCGTTCGACCATACCCAGGACTGCAGGTTCCACGTGGCGTTCAGACCGGTGCCCCACTGGTCGAGCTTGCCGTCGCCGTCGGCGTCCTGGGTGAGCTTCTTGGCGACATCGAGGAACTGGTCCCAGGTGTACGGCTTGTCCTTGTCGGGCAGCGGGATGCCGGCCTTCTCGAACATGGTCTTGTTGTAGCCGAACGAGAACGGGCCCACGTCCTTCGGCACCGCGTAGATCGCCCCCTTGCCGACGAGCTTGCCGTCGTAGCGGTAGCTGTCGATGCCGTACTTCCAGATGTCGTCATAGGTGGACGACGCCTCCACCTGCCTGGTGATGTCGCGCACGATGCCCGACTTCACGTACGACTGCACGCTGCCCGGATCGATGTAGAACACATCCGGGACCTTCTTGCCGGTGATCGCGGCCTTGAGCTTGGTGTTGTAGTCATCGGGCGTCGTCATGATGATCTTGACGTGGGCGCCGTTGTCCTTCTCGAACTGCTTGATCGCAGCGGTGTACGCCGCCTTCTCCGCGTCGTTGCCGCGGAACATGAAGGTGAGCGACGACGTGTCGCTTCCGCTCGCGCCGCTGCCGGAGCAGGCGGTGATGGAGGCGGCGGTGATGGCGATGATGCCAACCGCGGCCAGGGTCCGTGACTTCATTGTGCTGATTCCTCTCGGGGCATGACGGCGATGTCGTGCTCCGGATCGTTGCGGATCCGGGCCGTTCTACAACGTTGTGGGTAAACGTTGTAGAAGCATTGTGACTCGTTCTCGCGCGCCTGTCAATCACGCTTCGTCCCGGCACGGATCCGGCCTCCTGCGAGCCAGCCCTCTAGACCGCGGTGCGCCTGTCGTCAGGGCGTCGTCACCACGGCTCGTCCGCCACGGTGACGACGAGGTCGAGCCCGCCGCCTTCGGCGTGCACCGTCGTGGCGTGGACGAGCCTGCCTTCGGCGTTCCACACAACAGACTGGCTATACCCCGACTCGTCGTCGCTGAGCGTGCGGACCGCACCAGTGGGCAGCTCGAACGACTGCCACGCGCCGCGCCCGCCGTCGTGATTCACCAGGCCACGGTTCACGACCCGACCCTCGCTGTCCAGAGCAACCCGCCCGGTCACGATCACGAGGGTGCGGCCGCGCTCGTCGACCCGCCAGCAGATGTTGGGAGTACCCGCGAGTGTGGTGCCGTCCGTGGCCTCGAGCAGCTCTCCGAGCTCCGACGGATCCCCCCAGTCCAGCCCGTCGGCCGAGGTCGCCAGATGCACGGGGATGCGGGGAGGTCCGACGATCTCGAGGACACCCCGTCGCAGCCCGTCCGGCATCCGACCGCTGGCGACGAACATGCCGGGCCGCGTGAAGCGGTCTGCGACGCCCATATCGAGGACGGGCTCGGACCATTCCTCCGGCGCGCGGGCAGCGCGGTGAACGATGACCTGCAGCATGCCATCTTCCTTGCGGCGCTCGTCGGCGTAGTAGCACACCAGCTCGTCGCCGATCAAATCCAGACTCGGCTCCCACACCGCACTCGTCGTCGAGGACGGCTCCGGGTCGTATTCTGCCGGCCCTCCGCGGTCCACGTCGCACAGGTGGCGCCAGCTCAGTCCGGAATCCTCGCTCACCTGGATCGCGATCCTGGTCGACCCGAGTCCGTGCGGGATCGCGTTCCCCGCGAGCAGCAGGGTGCCCGCCGGCAGCCCGGCCCACTCGGAGGGGAGCTCGAACAGCACGGGCTGGTACCGGTTGCCCTCGCCGCGCTCGTCGGCGACCTCCGCGACCTCCTGCCAGGATCCGCCACCGTCGACGCTCCGGTAGACCGGGAACACCACGCCGTCTGGGCCGCCGTCCTGGCGCAGCTCTGCGGTGAGGAAGATCGCGCCGCCATGGGGTCCATCGGGGGCGGTGGCGAGCAGCCGAGTGTAGGCGGCCACCGGCCCGGATGCGGTGCCGGGTCGAACGACACTCGTGATCGGCGCCTGCGCCCCGCCTGCCTTCACCGCACCACCCGCAGGGCCACGTCGGCCGATGCCTGCGCCGCGTGTGCGAGGAAACGGTCGGCGACGGGGTTGCGTCGCCGGGCGAGGCCCGTGGGCGACTCGACGAGATCGTAGAGCCCCATCGTCAGCAGCGAACTCTCCCGAGGGGTCGAGGCGTGCCGGTACGTCCACTCGTACATGTCGAAGAGCGGCCACCAGGTGTAGCCGACGATGTCCACGCCCTCCTCCCGCAGCTCGCGCACGCAGGCGACTGAGTCGTCGAGCCACGCGATGCGCACCTCCGGCGAATCCGTGACGCACGTCTCGGTGACCATCACAGGAGCGCCGTATCGATCCGCGTAGAAGCGCAGCAGCTCGGCGAGCCCTGCGACGCCGTCGTCCTGGGTGGGCCACGGGTCGACGAACCCGCCGGCGTGCACGACGCCCTCCTGCATGAGCTGAGTGGAGTGACGCGGGTAGTAGTTGACCCCCATGATGTCAGGCTGCACGGCATGCTCGGCGATCCAGTCGAGGCGCCGCTGATCGATCCCTGTCGCCCTCAGACGCCGCGCCATCGGATGCGCATCGTGCACCCTCCCGGTCACGAGATCCTCCACAAGGAACGACTGGGCCCTCTGCAGCTCGACGAGTTCTCGATGCCCCGTCGTGTCGCCCGCGAACCGGGCGGTCGCATCGACGTGCACGAAGGTGGCCCGATCGCCGAGCACGTGCGCGATCGCGCGCTGAGCGCGCACGAAGCCCTCGGCGAGCGCCGTGGAGAGCGTGTTGTACCCTTCCTCCCCGGTGAGCTTCGGCGGCCAGTAGCCGACGTCGCCGGCGAAGCGAGCGTGGATCATCGGTTCGTTGACCGGCGTGTAGTCCGTGGCGATCCAGGAGTAGCGCTCGGCGGCGCGCGCGGCGAATTCCTCGAAGTGGGCCGGGAAGTCGGGGTTCGCGAACTCCTGCTCGACCCACAGCGGGGTGCCGTAATGCAGCAGGTCGACGATCGGGCGGGTCCCCAGCTCGGCGAAGCGGTCCATCACCTGATCGACCCACCGCCAGTCCCACTCACCCCGGCCGGGGTTCACGCGATGCCAGGGGATCCCCCATCGCACGAACTCCGCACCGACGCCGGCCGCGAGTCCGAGATCCGAATGCCAGCGGTCGTAGTGCTCGGTGAGTTCGTACTCGTCGAGGGCGCGCTCGCCCGGGCCGGACTGGGGCACGAAGGTGTCCTCGATCCCGAGGCCGAAGTGCAGCCTTCCGTCGCTGTACCAGGTCATCGTGTCAGCCCTTCATTCCGGTCATGGCGACGCCCTCGACGAACCGGCGCTGCACCACGAGATAGAGGATCACCAGAGGCAGGACCGCGATCAGCGCGCCGGCCATCATGACGCCGTACGGGGCTGTTGCCGTCGCCGAGCCCGTCACGAGTGCGAGCCCTGCGGTGAGCGGACGCACCTGAGAGTCGCTCGTCATGATCAGCGGCCAGAGCAGGTCGTTCCAGTTGCCGACGAACGTGAACAGCGCCATCGTCAGCAGCGCCGGTCTGGTGTTCGGCAGGATGATCGACCAGAAGATGCGGAACTCGCCCGCGCCGTCGATCCGAGCCGCAGAGTCCAGATCACGCGGCAGCGTGACCATGAACTGCCGCAGCAGGAAGATCCCGGCGACGTCGGCCGCCCTCGGCACCACCAGCCCCGCGAACGTGTTCACCCATCCGAGTGCGGAGGTCATCTGGTAGATCGGCAGCAGCAGTGCCTGGAACGGCACCATCATGGTCGCGATCAGCACCGTCAGGAGTACGCCACGGCCGCGGAAATCCATCCGCGCCAGCGCGTAGGCGGCCAGGGTGTTCAGCGCCAGCGAGCACAGCGTGACCGCGCCGGCGAAGACCAGCGAGTTCCACGACTGCTGCACGACGGGCAGCCGGGCGAGGAGGCCGGCGAAGTTGTCCAGGGTGAGGTGCGACGGGATCAGGCGCGGGGGCCAGTGGTTCACCTCGGTCTGCGGGGAGAACGCGGCGAGCGCGATCACCAGCACCGGGAACGCGGTCACGAGGGTGAGCGCGACGAGCCCTGCGGTGACGAGGACGCGTTCGGCGATCGGCGCCCTCGCCGGTCCGCCGCGGGGACGCCTGTGCGTCAGAGGTGCGGTCGTCGGCACTGCGGTCGCGGTCATTCGAGTTCCTCTTCATGCCGGGAGTTGATTCGCAGCTGGATCAGCCCGAGAACGAGCGTGATGATCAGCAGCAGATATGACAGCGCCGAGGCGAAGCCGAGTTTGAAGTCGCGGAAGCCGTCGGTGTAGATGCGGTAGACGAGCGTCTCCGTGGCGTGGTCAGGCCCGCCCTGGGTCATGATGTAGATCTGGTCGAACGCCTGGAACGCTCCGATGAGCGCCAGGATCACGACGAAGGTCATGGTGCTGCGCAATCCCGGCAGAGTCACGGCAAGAAATGTCCGCCAGCGTCCTGCACCGTCCAGCCGCGCGGCCTCATAGAGGTGGCGCGGAACGCTCTGCAAGCCGGCGAGGAAGATCACCATGAAGTAGCCGAAGTTCTTCCAGACCGCCACGGCGGTCACGGCGGGCAGGGCGGTCGTCGCGGTGCCGAAGATGTTCCCCACGTGCACGCCTATCAGGCTCAGCCAGTAGGTCACGAGCCCGAGGTTCGGATCCAGCAGGAAGCTCCACGCGATGGACGCCACGGCCATCGAGATCACGAAGGGCAGGAAGATCGCAGTGCGGAAGAAGCCGCGGAACGGGATGTCCTCGCGGTTGAGCAGCAGAGCGGCGCAGAGCCCGACGAGGATCACACCGGGGGCGTACATCGCCGCGTACAGCACTGTGTTCAGCAGCGCCCGGAGCACTGAGGGGCTGGTCAGCGCGTCGACGTAGTTCTGGACGCCGATCCACGCCGGCTCGCCGAAGCCGGATGCATCCGTGAAGGAGGTGACCAGCGCCTGGATCGCCGGCAGGAAGACGAAGGCGACGATCACGAGCAGCGCGGGGCCGAGGAAGGCATAGGCCTTCCCGACGCGACGGGCGTCTGCACGACGCAGCTCGGCGCGGCGCGGTTCCGGACGGCGCCCGCCGAGGGGCGCAGGCGGTCGATAGTGGCGCCCCGAAGTGGTGGTGGTCATACGTGTGCTCCTGTCTGCGTGGGCCGGCATCCGCCGGCCCACGCAGGTCAGCCGATCAGTGGAACGGCGCGATCAGGTCCTTGAGCTTCTGGTCCGTGTCCTTCACCAGCGTGGTGACGGCTCCCCCGGAGCCCTGCGTGATCTTCACAGACAGGGTGTCCAGCTCGGTGTTGACGTCGGTCGAGGCACCGGGCAGCGTCGCGAGCGGGATGTAGGCGTTCTTCGCCTCGGGCGTCAGCGCAGCGATCAGCGGGTTGGACTTCAGCTCATCGGCCGTGATGTCAGTGCGGTTCGGCGGGTAGTTCGCTTCCAGCGCCCACTGCAGCTGCGACTTGTGCGAGTTGAAGTAGGCCAGGAAGGCCTCGGATCCCGACTTCACCTTCGCGTCCTTCGCGCCCTGCGAGGTCAGCCACCAGTAGTTCGCCGCCGCGGGCGTGGCCGCTTTGTCGGAGCCGGCCGGCGCCGGGAATTCGCCGACGTCGATGCCCGCCGCCTTCGCACCCGTGACCACCCACGGCCCGATCCAGGTCATCGCAGCCTTGCCGCCGGTGAACAGCGCCACGGCGTCGGCGAGCCCGATGTTCGTGGGGCTCCAGCCCTTCGCGTACTCGTTGCGCCACCACTCGAGCGTCTTCACGTTCTGGGGTGTATCGAGCACGATCTTGCCGTCCTTGACGACTTCGCCACCGCCCGATTGCACGATCGACGGGAGGAAGGTGCTCTGCTTGTCCCCCAACGACAGCCCGTAGACCTGAGGAGCCGCGTCGCCGGCGTTTTTCACGGTGAGCTTCTGCGCCAGCGCGATGAGATCGTCCCACGTCTTGGGGTACTCGGTGATGCCCGCATCCGCGAACATCTTCTTGTTGTACCAGATCGAGAAGGGTGCGTAGCCCATCGGGACCCCGTACTGCTGGCCATCGAATTTCGAATAGCTCACGACGTGCGGGTCGTAGGTGCTGGTCTCGTTCTTCTTGTCGTCGTAGAAGTCCTGCAGTGACGCGAACGCCTTCTGCTTGACGTACCCTTGCGCCGCATCGACACCCTGCACCACCAGGTCAGGGCCGTTGCCCGACTTCAGCGCCGGCAGCAGCTTGTCCGAGATCACGTTCCAGGGGTTGACCTCGATCTTGACCTGGTAGTCCTTCTGCGAGGCGTTGAACTCGTCGGCGATCTTCTGCACCACCTTGCCGTCCGCCTCCGTGAAGCCGTGCCAGACGTGTACGACGGTGGGCGAGCCCGAGCCACCCGACGTGCTCGATGCCGAGCACCCCGTGAGCGCGAGGGCTGCGGCGGCCGCGAGGATCGCGGCGCCGCGCATCCTGCTCCGAAAAGTCTTCATGCTGTCCTCCTTGATAGCGATTGCATAGGGCGCTTCGCTGCGCGCTCCGTCGGCGCGGGTCGCCGGCGGCCATTCCATTTACATCGATGTAGTTCACCGATGTAAGAGAAGATTGAGGCCTATGCGGCAGGATGTCAACCCTGATTTCGCAATGAGCCGAACCTCGGCCCGCATCTCGCCCGGGCAGTAGCATTCATCGATGTAAGATGACCAGGACCGAGGAGGGCCCCCGATGCAGCCGACCATGCAGGACGTCGCACGGCTGGCGGGCGTCTCCACGAAGACCGTGTCCAACGTGATCAACGACCGGCCGTACGTCGGCGCGGAGACGCGCGAACGCGTCCAACGCGCAATCGCTCAGCTCGATTACCGGCTCAACCTCGCCGCGCGCAACCTGCGCTCGGGCCGCAGCGGCGTGATCGGCCTCGCCGTACCGAGCCTCACGGTTGCCTACTTCGCCGAGCTGGCGGAGGCTGCAATTGTCGCCGCTGAGCAGCACGGTCTCGTGGTGCAGATCGAGCGCACCGGCAGCCTGGAACGCGAACGGGCCCTGCTCTCCAGCCCGCGCCTGCAGCACATCGACGGTCTGATCCTCAACCCGATGGACCACTCATCCGAGGAGCTGGCATCCGTAACGCTGTCCGTTCCCACGATCGTGCTCGGCGATCACCCCGTAGGCGGGGCCTCCGTGCACGTCAGCACGGATCAGCGCGCCGCCGCCGCGCTCGCGGCAGAGCAGCTGGTGCTGAGTGGTCGCCGCCGGATCGCCGCAATCGGCGCCCGCAGCGGCGACCGCTTCGGCTCTGCCGCGCAGCGCTTCGAGGGGTACGCCTCGGTGCTCGCCAGAGCCGGCCACCCGCTCGAGCCCGACCTCGTCGTCGAAGCGGATCCCTGGACGCAGCTCAACGGTGCCGCAGCCATGCGCGAACTGCTCGCACGCGAGGCGGATTTCGATGCGGTGTTCGCGTTCAATGACAGCCTCGCCCTCGGAGCGATGCGGGCGCTCGGCGACGCCGGCCGCCACGTCCCTCACGACGTCGCCGTCATCGGTATCGATAACATCGCCGAGTCCGAATACTCTCTCCCGAGCCTGACGACCGTGGATCTCGGCAACCGGCGGATCGCGGAGACCGCGGTGCGGATGCTCGCCGAGCAGCTCTCCTCCGAGACGCCCTCGGATCCGCAGCGCGTGGTAGTGGACTTCCGCCTGGTGCAGCGCGAGTCCACCGGGCGTTGACCCCCCTCCCGATCCGCCCTCGCCGATTCACCCTCGCCCGGCGGACCCGCACACCAGCGAGTCGTCCCCCTCAGCGGACGCCATAGGGTGCGCTCACGAGGACGACCCGGCTAAGAGCCGGCGCGTGTTGCCGACGCAGAGCGGTGGCGGCCAGGGATCGCACCGCCGGGGCGGTCACCGCGCGGCGGGCGCCGACTCGCGCTCGAGGATCCGGAAGTCCGCCAGCAGCGTGCGCGGGGCGGCCTCGGCGTCTCCGGCGATGCGCTCGAGCAGGGTCTGCACCGCAGTCTTCGCGATCCACTCGCGCCCCGGATCGACGGTGGTGAGCGACGGGATCGAGTACTCGGCCTCGTCCAGCCCGTCGAAACCGACCACCGCCACGTCGTCCGGCACGTGCCGCCCCGATTCCTGCAGGGCGCGCATGGCGCCGAGCGCGAGCGTGTCGTTGAGGCCGAACACCGCGTCGAACTCCACGCCGCGCGCGAGCAGTTCGCGCATCGAGAGCGCACCGTTCGCGCGATGCCAGAAGGTCGTGTAGCCGATCAGGTCCTCGTCGTACGCGATTCCCGCCGCGTCCAGCGCCTCGCGATATCCCTGCAGACGCAGGGCCGCGGATCCGATCACTTCACCCTCGTGGGCGCCGACGACGGCGATCCTCCGTCGCCCCGAGGACAGCAGGAAATCGGTGGCCGCGCGCGCAGCCTCGACGTTGCGCATCGTGACATGATCCGTGGGTCCGCCGAAGATGCGCTCGCCGAGCAGCACCATCGGGTACGCGACGTCGAGCGCGGCGGCGTCGTCCTGCCCCATGCCCAGCGGGCTGAAGATGAGGCCGTCGGTGAGCTTCAGCCGCGGGCTGCGCAGCAGCTGGCGCTCTCGCTCGGGATCCGCGCCGGTCTGCTCGACGAGCACAGAAACCCCGGAGGCCTCCGCCTCCGCGATCACCGAGGCGGCGAGTTCGGCGAAGTAGGCCAGACCGAGGTCGGGCAGGGCGAGTGCGATCGCCCCCGTACGCCCGGACCGGAGGTTGCGGGCGGTGAGGTTGGGCGTGTAGCCGAGCTCGGCGATCGCCTCCTCGACGCGCTGCTTGGTCGCCGGGCGGATGTGCGGATAGTCGTTGATGACATTCGACACGGTCTTGATTGAGACGCCGGCCACCCGCGCCACGTCGTGCAATGTCACCGCCATGCGCACCCCCTTGATCCGGTCAGTCTACAACGTTGCAGAGCGCCCGCCGCCGCTGCGAACACCCTATCGCCGCCCGCGGCGCACCTGTGCAGGGCCGGACGTGCGCTCAGCCGAGCGGATCCGTATCCGCTCAGCCGAGCGGATCCGACAGCAGCCGCTCGAAGGCCGCGTCGGCGGCGCCGATCAGCAGGCGGTCGGCGCCGAGGGCGGCGGTGGAGAGCTCCAGGCCCTCGGCGGAGGCGGCGAGCGCGCGGCTCCGCACGTCCTCGTCGAAGCCCTGCGCATCGAGGTCGCGCAGGATGCCGAGGAAGCCGCCCAGCACGATCATCGACGGGTTCAGCACGTTCGTGGCATTGCCGAGGGTGGCGGCGAGGATCCGGCGCTGCCGGGCGATCTCGGCCACCGCGGACCCGTCGTCGGCGGCGGCGAGCGCCGCGCGGAGCTCGCCGTCATCGGGCGCGACGAGGCCGGACACCTGCACGAGTCGTGCCCGGTTCACCTCGTCCTCGAGCACCCCCGGGTCGGCGCGTCGATCCGCGGCGTCCGCCACGCTCGCCGCGGTCTGCCCCCACTCCCCGGCGTACCCGCCGACGCCGCCGATGAGCGATCCGTGCAGGATGAGCCCACCGCCGATGCCGCTGGCCCCGCCGTTGAGGTAGACGACGTCCTCGTGCTCCCGTGCGGCGCCGAACAGCCGCTCCGCGCGTGCACCGAGCGAGGCGTCGTTGCCCACGACGACGTCGAGGCCCAGGGCCGCGGCGAGCGGCCCGGCGATGTCCGCATCACGCCATTCCAGATGGGGGGCGAGTCGCACCAGCCCGTCCGACGCCCGCACGAGCCCGGGCACCGCGACCCCGA
>Ga0308169_10006242_pt1 | contig 10562 bp, 11 predicted proteins | sample PhyBR1_2_FD_202139 | JGI IMG/M metagenome (GOLD analysis project Ga0308169, IMG submission 202139) | Phyllosphere microbial communities from UC Gill Tract Community Farm, Albany, California, United States - DLSLSB.R1 | ecosystem: Host-associated > Plants > Phyllosphere > Unclassified | place... | reverse complement strand
CGTGGGTCGAGATCACCTCGCCCTCGGCGTCGAGCTCGACGGTCCACAGCAGCGCGGGACGCACCTGGTCGGGCAGCAGGCTGGCTGCATCCTCGGAGAGCACGGTCGGGTGCAGCGGGATCCTGGAGTCGGCGCCGTAGAGCGACTCGCCGCGCTTGTGCGCCTCGAGGTCGATCGGGTCCCCGGGGGTGATGAAGGCCGCCAGGTCGGCGATCGCGTAGTGGACGGTGTAGCCACCGGTCGTGTCGTTGCGGACCAGGTGCATCGCCTGGTCGAGGTCCATCGAGTTCGGCGGGTCGATGGTGACGAACGGCAGGTCCGTGCGGTCCAGGTCCGGCAGCCGCGGCGCTGCGGCCGCGGCCGCAGCGGCCGCCTCCACCTCCGGCGGGAAGTCGGGTGTCACCTGGAGCTCGGTCTGGAGCTGGTGGATGCCGGCGCGCAACGACTGCGCGGCGACATCATCATCGGCATGGGCGACCCGGATCACTTGATTGCTCGGCACGCTTGGAAAGATAGCGGCTCGTGTTGATCCTGCTCCCGCCCTCCGAGGGTAAATCTGCGCCGAAGCGCGGCGCCGCGCTCGATCTCGACGGCCTCTCGCTGCCGTCGCTGACCGCTGCGCGGACGGCGGTGATCGACGCGCTGGTCGGGCTCTGCACCGGTGACGAGACGACCGCGATGGAGGTCCTGGGCGTACCGAAGACCCAGCCCGACCTGGTCGCGCTCAACGCGGCGCTGGCGATGGCGCCGACGGCGCGGGCCGACGCGATCTACACCGGCGTGCTCTACGACGCGCTCGACGCGGCCTCGATGTCGACGGCCGCCAAGCGCCGCGCCGCCGGCCGGCTGATGGTCACGTCGTCGGTCTTCGGGCTGGTCGGGATGACTGATCGCATCCCCGCCTACCGACTCTCGGGCGACACCACCCTGCCGGATCTCGGAGGCGTACAGGCGCACTGGCGCAAGCACCTCGGCCCGGCCGCCGTCGAGGCGCTCGGGGCGGGGCTGCTGGTGGACCTACGCTCGGGCACGTACGCCGCCTTCTGGCGACCCGACGAGGTCGCCGACCGGACGGCCACGGTGCGCGTGCTGCACGAGGCCAAGGGCGTCCGCAAGGTCGTCAGCCACTTCAACAAGGCCACCAAGGGCCGCATCGTCCGCGCGCTCATGGAGTCCGACGCTGCACCGAGGACGCCCGCCAAGCTCGCCGACGCGCTGCGCGACCTCGGCTGGGCCGTGGAGGTGGGCGAGCCGACGTCCAAGGGAACGCAGCTCGACGTCGTCGTCACGGAGCTATGAGGCACGTCCGCACGCGGACACGTCCGTTCGCCGAGACACACGTACGCCGAGCTTGTCGAGGCGCCTCGACAAGCTCGGCGTACGTAGGGAGCTACCAGGTGGACATCGTCAGGATCGGGTCGCGGGTCGGGGGCAGCGCGTTGAAGAGCCGCAGCGATCCGCGGGTGGTGCCGTCGTTGCCGTCGTCGTAGAACGTGATCACGCTGACCGACGCCGGGGCGAGCTCCATCCGGTAGACCGCGTCGAGCTCGGACTCCAGCGCGCGGGCCACCAGCGTCTTGATCGGCGTGACGTGGCTGACGACCAGCACCGTCTGGCCGTGGAAGCGGTCCAGCAGCCGGTCCAGTCCGGCCAGGACGCGCTTTTCGACCGTACGCAGCGACTCGCCCCCGTGCGGTGCCTCGTCCAGCGATCCGAGCCAGCGGTCGAGCTCTCCGGGGAACCGCTCCCCCACCTCGGCGAAGGTCAGCCCGTCCCAGTCGCCGAACTCCATCTCGGCGAAGCCGGGCTCCTCGGTGACCTGCTTGCCCAGCACCTCGGCGGCGATGTCGGCGGACTCGCGGGTGCGGCGCACCGGCGAGGCGACGATGCCGGCGATCCGGTCCGCGATCGGAAGCAGCCACTGCGCAGCGTCATTGATCTGGACGCGGCCGTCGTCGGAGAGCGGTGGGTTGGCCGAGGCCAGCCCGCCGGAGAAGCGCTTCTCCGCGGTGTGCGGGGTGACGCCGTGGCGCAGCAGGATGAGCGTGGTCGCGGCCCCGGGCGCGGACCAGCCCCGTGCCGGCGCCTCGCCCTTCACCGACTCGACCTCCCCGATGAGACTCGGGTCGGCCGCCGTGCCGGAGCGGGCTGTGATGGTCGCGCCGTGGCGGATCCCGTCGAGGGCCTCGTTGGCGAGCCGGTCGGCGTGCGTGTTCTGCGCACGCGGCACCCACACGTACGTGGTGCCCTCGGGCGCGAGGAGGCGGGCCTCGGCGACGAGCGGCTTCATGGCGGGGTGCTTGACCTGCCAGCGCCCGCTCATCTGCTCGACGACCAGCTTGGAGTCCATCCGGACCTCGATCGCGGCGCCGGGCGCGACCTCGGCGGCGAGGCGCAGGCCGGCGATGAGGCCGGAGTACTCGGCGACGTTGTTGGTCGCGACCCCGATCGGGGTGCCGTCCTCGGCGAGCACCTCGCCGGTGGCGGCGTCGCGGACGAGGGCCCCGTACGACGCCGCGCCGGGGTTGCCCCGCGAGCCGCCGTCGGCCTCGACGATGACCCGCTCGGGCATGACGTTGCCGTCGGTCATGCGGCTCAGAGGCCGGACTCGGCGGTGCGGACCATGATGACGCCGCACTCCTCGTGCCGGATGACCTCGTCGCTCGGCGAGGTGCGGATGCGGGAGAGCTCGGCCGGCTCGACCGAGAGCCGGCAGCCGCCGCACTGCTTGGCGCGCAGCTCGGCGGCGCCGATGCCGCTCTGCTCCCGGATGCGGTCGTAGAGCGCCATCAGATCGGCGGGCATGCCCTCGATCGCGGGCTCGCGGTCGGCGGTGACGGAGGCGAGCTCGCGCTCGACGTCGGCCGCGCGCTCGTTGCGCGCGTTGGTGAGCTCCTGGATGCGGGCGTCGAACTCGTCGATCTTCAGGTCGAAGCCGGCGGCGGCCTTGGTGGCCTCGTCGAGCTGCTCCATCACCTCGAGCTCCTCGTCCTCGAGGACGCCGATGCGGCGGTCGATGTTGGCCAGCTCGGCCTGGAGGCGCTCGAGGTCCTTGGGGTTGGTGACCTGTCCGGCGTCGATGCGGGCCTGCTCCTTGGTGCGGCGGACCCGGACGGCCTCGACGTCCTTCTCGGCCTTGGCGAGGGTCACGGCGAGGTCGTCGCGCTGGATCCGGAAGTCGATCGCGGTGTCGTCGACCTTCTTGCGCTCGAGCTGGAGCTCGGCGATCTGCTTGCTCTCGGGGAGGTTCTTCAGCTGGTGGCGCAGCTGCAGCATCCGCGCGTCGATCTCGGCGATGTCCAGCAGCTTGAGCTGTGCGAACGGGTCGGCCTTCACCAGGGTGCTCCTCTTGAGATGTATGACTAGACGCGCAGTGACCAGGGATCGGTGACGATCTCGGAGACGCGCGTGGTCACCCTATCGCCCAGGGCCTCCTGGAGGCGCCTCGCGACGACCGGCAGCCAGGTCCACTCGGCCGCCCAGTGCGGCACGTCGACCAGCGCGGTGCGCGCGTCCTCGAGGAACTCGCTGCTCACGTGGTGGCGCAAGTCGCTGGTGACGTAGACGTCGGCGCCGCTGGCGGCGGCCAGACCGAGCATCGAATCCCCCGCGCCCCCGCAGAGCGCCACCCGCTGGACCGTACGCGCCGGGTCGCCGCCCGCCTTGATCCCGGCGGTCGTGGCAGGCACGGCGCCGGCGACGTGCTGGGTGAAGTCGCGCAGCGTCATCGGGGCCGGCAGGGTGCCGATCCGCCCGAAGCCGATCTCGCCATCGGGCGTCGGCAGCGGCTGGAGCGGGCGGACGTCCTCGAGACCGAGCGCGAGCGCCATCGCCTCGCTGACGCCGCCGATCGCCTGGTCGGCGTTGGTGTGCGCGGCCAACAGCCCGCACCCGGCCTGCAGCAGCGTCCAGACCGTGCGGCCCTTGGGCGTGATCGGCGCGAACCCGTGCACCGGCTTGAGGAAGAGAGGGTGGTGGGTGACAAGCAGGTCGGCACCCCACTCGGCCGCCTCGCGGGCCACCTCGGGTGTCGGGTCGACGGCGAAGAGCACCTTCGCGCACGGCGCGGCTGGGTCACCGGTGACGAGGCCCACCGCGTCCCACTCCGCCGCGGTCTCCGGCGGGTACCACCGGTGCAGCAGGTCGACGACGTCACCAAGGCTCGGGGCAGACATGCAGGTCAGGCTAGTCAGCGCCGGTGGCGGGATCGCCGAAAGACCTGAACCAGCTGCCGTCGGGCATGGCCGGAGGCCGCGGTCGCCGGGGCTCGTGCCGTTCCGGTTCCCACGGCCACAGCTCGCGCACCCGGGCGGCCGCGGCAAGGATCTCCTCGGCGTCGAGGACCGTGACCGTCTCGTCGATGCCCGCACCAGGCAGGGCGCAGACGATCCGCACCTCGCCGGGCGGCGGCAGTGGCGAGAGGAAGTACGTCGCCTGGGCCGAGCGCCCGCCGCCGCTGCTCCCGCTCGGACGCAGCGAGACACCACGGTCGGGGACGCCGTCGAGGTTCGCGCCGCGCCGACCGTCTGCGAACTCGACGCCCACCAACAACCGCTCGTCCTGCACTCCGTGCGACCCGTAGAAGTCGGTGAGCATTTCGTAGAGCCGAGCGGCGTCGCCCACCTGCGCGCCGGGCCGCAGCCGCGCCTCGAGATCGAACTCGACACCCGTGCTGTAGACCCGCATCCCGGCGAGGTAGCACACCAGGTCGTCACTGGCCACGAGCACCTTCTCGATGACCAGGACGGCCGGAACCTCGTTGTCGGGTCGGCCGTACGGCCCCTCCGGCAGGGGCACGTACTCGATGCTCTCGGCAGACACGCTTCGCTCCGGCTCCATGGCAGCACTCTCCTCCGACTGCCCTCGCGGTGACACCGAATTAGGGGTACCGGTCGGCCATGACGAGCCCGATGACGCCCGTGACCGCCGGCTTTCGCCGTCTAGCGCAGCTGCGGCACGCCCGCGGCTTCCACCCCGACGGCCGGATGGGCCGGGGCCTGCTGGTGGTGAGCGAGCCGGACTCCGCGCTGGGTCGCGTCCTCGGCACGACCGACCACTCGGTCACCACCCGCTTGTCGCGCGGCGTCGGCCTCCCGGGTCATCTGCCGGACGTCCTGGGCCTCGCGGTCCGCGTGGAGCGCGGCGAGGAGCCGATCGATCTGCTCTTCACCACCACCGGGGGCGGCCGGTGGGGCAAGTGCCTGATCCTGCCGACGACCCGGTGGACAGCGCGACCGTTCAGCACCGTCATGCCGTACGCCGCGCATGACCCGCAGACCGGCGCCCACGAGCACACGCTGATCGCCCTCACCCCGACCGAGGACCGTCTGCCCGACGCCTCCCTCGAGACGCTGGAGGGCATCGACGCCGAGCACCCGCTCGTCTTCGACGTCCAGGAGTCGCACGGCGGCTGGCGCTCGGTCGGCCGGCTGGTCATCCAGCAGACGACCGGCGACGAGGCCCTGCCCTTCGATCCGGTGCTGCACGCAGACCCGCGGCTGCACCCGGTGCGGTTCCTATCCTCCGTACGGGAGGCGGCCTATCGCGGCTCGCGCCGGGGCCGCAGGGCACGCTGAGCGCGAGCCCGCCGCCGGGCGAAGCAGCCGCCAGGCGGTGGCAACCACCCCTCGATATAGGGCTTGGCTATACCCCTCCCCCGCGCGTGCACCGCTACCTCATCGGTGGCTGCGGTTGGACCGTAGAAGCATGGCCCTGCTGCACACCGAACACCTCGGGATCACCGTCCCGCCGCGCGCCGTGATGGTTCCCGGACTCGTGGTCGCCCTGGCCGCCGGGACCGTCGGGACCATCGCCGGCGCCCGGGTCCCCGTCATCGGAGCGCCGGTCGTCGCGCTGGTCGTCGGTATCCTCGCGGGAGCACTGCTGCGCCGGCACTCCGCGGTCCTCGCACCAGGTCTCTCGTTCGGCTCGACCCGACTCCTGCAGACCGCGGTCGTGCTGCTGGGCGCACAGATCTCGCTCGGCGAGGTCGTCGGGGTGGGCGTCGGCTCCGTGCCCGTCATGCTCGTCACCCTCGCGGCCTGCCTCGGCACGGCCGTTTACGCCGGCCCCCGGCTCGGTGTCGACGAGGAGCTGCGCCTGCTCATCGCGGTCGGGACCGGCATCTGCGGGGCGGCTGCCATCGCGGCCATCTCGTCGGTGACCAGGCCACGGGCCACCAGCGTCGCGTACGCGATCTCGACGATCTTCCTCTTCAACGTCGCCGCGGTGCTCCTCTTCCCACCCTTAGGACACCTCCTCCACCTGGGCCAGTCGGACTTCGGGCTCCTGGCCGGGACGGCCGTGAATGACACCTCGTCGGTCGTCGCGGCCTCGGCGGCCTACGGCCAGGTGGCCGCCGACCACGCCGTCGTGGTCAAGCTGACCCGGACGCTGATGATCGTGCCGATCGCCGGCTTCCTCGGGATGCGCTCGGGCAACCTCGCTCACGGCCGCCTGCGACGTCTGGCCCGGCTCGTGCCGTGGTTCCTGATCGGCTTCCTGGCCACCGCGGCGATGCACACCACCGGGCTGATCGGCGGTGCGCTGAGCAGCGACCTGGCCCGCAGTGCGGTCCTGCTCACGGCGACCGCGCTGGGGGCGATCGGCTGCCTGACCGACCCTGCCGCGCTGCGTACGTCGGGGTCCCGACCGCTCCTGCTCGGCACGGTCCTCTGGCTCACCGTCACCGCGGTGAGCCTGCTCGCCCAGGCCGTCCTGTGAGGCGATGAGGACGACCGTGCAGGATGGCACCGTGCTACCGCCGTGGACACCGGATCTTGCGTCGCTGGACCTTCTGCTCGCCGTCGCTCGCACCGGCAGCATCGCGCGCGCCGCCCAAGAGCACGGCCTGAGCCAGCCCAGCGCCAGCACCCGACTCTCACGCCTTGAACGCCGGATCGGTGTCGCGCTCCTGGTCCGAGGGACCTCCGGGACGACCCTGACCCCGACCGGGGAGGCGGTCGCGGCCTGGGCCGCCGACGTGGTCGCTGCCGCCCGCCAGCTCACCGATGGTGTCGCGGCACTGCGCGACGTCGCCGACGCGCGGCTCAGCGTGGCCGCGAGCCTGACCGTCGCCGAGTACCTGCTGCCGACCTGGCTGCTCGCGCTGCGTGCGCGCCACCCGGAGCTCGAGGTCGCCGCATCCGTCGCCAACAGCCACGAGGTCGCCCGGCAGGTGCGCGCCGGCGAGGTCGACCTCGGCTTCGTCGAGTCTCCCGATCTCCCCGACGGTGTCACCGGCCAGCAGGTGGGCGCCGACGAGGTGATCCTCGTCGTCTCGACCCGTTACCCCCTGGCGGCGCGCGCTCGCGACGGCATCGACGCGGCCTCGGTCGCCGATCTGGCGCTGCTGATGCGCGAGCACGGCTCGGGGACCCGCGACGCGTTCCTGCATGCGCTGAGGTCGGCGACCGGAGACTCCTCCTCGCCCGCTCTCCCCCACGCCATCACGCTCGGCTCGACGGCCACCATCCTCGCCTCGGCGCGAGCGGGCGGCGGCGTCGGTGTGCTCAGCGGACGTGCGGCCGCCGGCGACATCGCCACCGGGCTGCTCGTCCGGGTCCCGGTGCGGTCGATGAGGGCCGAACGGCCGTTGACCGCGATCTGGGCAGGCCGGCAACCGACGCCGCTCGCTCGGGAGCTGGTCGCCCTGGCCGGTCGCTCAGGGCACTGACCTCGGGCGTCATGCAGGGACTGCCAGCCGGTCCGGCGGGCGCAGCGGACACGTCGCCGAGCTCAGGCGAACTGTTGCGTGCCGAGCACCCGCAGCAGACCCAGCTTCTCCTCGGCCTCCGAGCGCGGCGCGGCGGTGAGCACCAGCAGCGCCTGTGACTGGTCCTCGGTGAAGAGCACCTGGCAGTCGAGCTCGACCGCACCGACCTCGGGGTGGAGCAGCACCTTGTGGTCCTCGAAGCGGCGCGCGACCTCCTGGCGATCCCACAGCTCCGCGAAGTCCGGGGAGACCCGCTGCAGCTCGCGGACCAGGTCGCCGGCCGGGGACGCGGAGCCCATCGCGCCGTACGCCGCCCGCAGCGACGCCACCTGGGCCCGCCCGTGCCGGTCCTGGTCATCGAGGGGGTACAGCGCCCGCTCGGTCTCGGGCGAGACGAACCAGCGGTAGATCTCGCTGCGCTCCAGCCCGGTGTAGTGCGTGCGATCGCCGTGCAGCGCGAGCGACAGCTCGTTCTGCACCAGCACCTCCCCAAGCGCGGACAGCACCAACGCCGGGGTGTCGGTGAGCCGGTCGAGCACGCGCATCAGCGCCGGGGCGACGTACCCGCTCGGTGACATCCGGCCGGGCGGGTTGTGACCCGCGACCCGGAACAGGTAGTCACGCTCGTCGGCGGAGAGCCGCAGCGCGCGGGCGAGCGAGGCGAGCATCTGGGTGCTCGGCTGCGGTCCACGCTGCTGCTCCAACCGGGTGTAGTAGTCGGTCGACATCGTCGCGAGGACCGCGACCTCCTCGCGACGCAAGCCGGGCGTACGGCGACGCGGCCCGACCGGGAGCCCGACGTCGCCAGGCTGCAGCTCCTCACGGCGGCGGGTGAGGAAGTCGGCGAGCGCAACGCGGTCCATGGGTCCAGTATCGAGGGCACGCACCGGCTCAACCAGGGATCGCCGATCCCCCGACATCCGCTCTCTGCCACCGCCGTCGGCCGGGCGGTGGAGTGGAGTCATGCGAATCCACGAGAACACCCTTCAGGGCAATACCGTCTTCATCCCCGGCGCGACCAGTGGCATCGGCCTGGCCCTCGCTCTCGAGCTGCAGGCGAAAGGCAACACCGTCATCATCGGCGGCCGTCGGGCGGCGTTGCTGGACCAGCTCGCCACCGAGCACCCCGGCCTCGGCACGGTCGCCGTCGACGTGGCCGACGCCGCCAGCATCGAGTCCGCCGCAGCGGAGGTCCTCGCCGGCTATCCCGATCTCAACGTCCTCATCACGATGGCCGGCATCATGAAGGTCGAGGACTGGACCACGGCCGGGTTCCTCGCCGACGCCGAGCAGGTCGTCACGACCAACCTCCTGGGCACCATCCGGCTGATCGCGGCCTTCGTCGAGCATCTGCAGAAGCAGCCCGATGCGACGCTGATGACCGTCTCCTCCGGCCTCGCGTTCACGCCGCTGCGGATCACACCGACCTACAACGCCACCAAGGCGGCCATCCACATGCTCACCGAGACGCTGCGCCTGCAGTTGGCCGGCACCGGCGTACGCGTCCTCGAGCTCGAGCCGCCGTCGGTTGCGACCGACCTGCTGCCGGGACAGCGGGAGAGCAGCTTCGCGATGCCGCTCGACGCGTTCGTCAGCGAGGTCGTGGAGATCCTCGAGACCCAGCCGGACGCCACCGAGATCCAGGTCGAGCGGGTGAAGTTCCTGCGGTACGGCGAGGCCCGCGGCGACTACGCCGAGACGGTGGCCGCGCTCAACCGGCTCGACCCGCACGCCGACTGAGCCTGCCGCCGCCGCTGCCGTCGGCGGAGCCAGCGCTCGTCGCTGGATGGATCCCGACCCTGATTTCGCCTTGCCGAGGCACTTCGGCTAACGTTCCTTCTCGTCGGGGGTGTGGCGCAGCTGGTAGCGCACCTGCATGGCATGCAGGGGGTCAGGGGTTCGAGTCCCCTCACCTCCACCGAACAGAAGCCCGGTCCACTGGACCGGGCTTCTGGCATTTCCGGCGCGCACCCTCGCCCCGAATTAGAACATGTTCTACCTTGGGTTCATGCGCAACGGTCTCGTGCTCTTCACCTCCGATCGCGGCATCACGCCCGCCGCCCTGGCAAAGGCGGCCGAGGAGCGCGGCTTCGACACCTTCTACGTCCCGGAGCACACCCACATCCCGGTACGGCGCGATGCGCTTCACCCCACCGGCGGAGCCGACCTGCCCGACGACCGCTACCTGCGGACCTTGGATCCGTGGGTCTCGCTGGCGACCTGCGCGGCGCTCACCACCCGGATCCGGCTGGCGACGGCGGTGGCGCTGCCGGTCGAGTCCGACCCCATCACGCTGGCCAAGACGCTCGCCACTCTCGACCACCTGTCCGGCGGGCGGGTCACGCTCGGGGTCGGCTTCGGCTGGAACACCGATGAGCTCTCCGACCACCACGTCCCCGCCGCGAAGCGGCGCACCGTGCTGCGCGAATATCTCGAGGCGATGCGCGCGCTGTGGACCGAGGAGGAGGCGGCGTACGACGGGGAGTTCGTCTCCTTCGGTCCGTCCTGGGCCTATCCGAAGCCGCCGCAGGGCCAGATCCCCACCATCGTCGGCGCCGGCGGCGGCCCGCAGACGCTGCGCTGGATCGCCCGCCTTGCCGACGGCTGGATGACCACTCCGACCGAGACGGGCATCGGCGCCAAGGTCAAGCAGCTCCAGTCCGAGTGGGAGGCCGCCGGCCGCTCCGGGAGACCCGACATCCGCGTCCTCGTCGCCCGCCGTCCCACCCCGGATGACCTGGCCGAGTGGGCCGTCGCCGACGAGCTCATCTGGGGCGTCCCCGACACCGACCCCGACGCGGTGCTCGCCTACCTCGACAAGCTCGCCACCCGGCTCGGGCTCGGCTGA
>Ga0308169_10006240_pt1 | contig 10569 bp, 9 predicted proteins | sample PhyBR1_2_FD_202139 | JGI IMG/M metagenome (GOLD analysis project Ga0308169, IMG submission 202139) | Phyllosphere microbial communities from UC Gill Tract Community Farm, Albany, California, United States - DLSLSB.R1 | ecosystem: Host-associated > Plants > Phyllosphere > Unclassified | place... | reverse complement strand
GCGGCTGCACCAGGCCGGCCAGCGCGGGGTAGTGCAGCGCGATGAGGGGCCGGGCGACCAGCTCCGTGACCCGCCCGCCGTCCAGGCCGTGCTCGCCGGGGCGGCGGTAGAACCCCTTGACCAGCTCAATGTCGGGGCGCGTCAGCAGCGGGCCGAGCAGGCCCGGCACGAAGTGGGTGTCCCACTCGACCAGGTCGGCGTCCATGAAGACGATCAGGTCACCCTCGGCGACGAAGAGCGACTTCCACATCGCCTCGCCCTTGCCGGCGTAGGAGCCCAGGTCCGGCCGGATCGCGGCCGAGGCGTGGACGGCCGCGCCCGCCTCGGCGGCGATGCGCGCCGTCGCGTCGGTGGAGTCGGAGTCGATGACCACGATCTCGTCCACCAGCGCGGCCGTCTCCATCAACGCCTCTCGGGCGCGGGTGACGACCTGGCCCACGGTCGCGGCCTCGTTGCGGGCCGGGACGACCAGGCTGACCCGGTGGCCGGCCTTGGCCGCGACCAGGTCCTCGAGGGTCCACTCCCGGCCGTGGTGGGTGTTGCGCTCCGACCAGGTCACCACCGGTCTCCGTTCGGTCGCACTCACAGCGCGACCCTATCGACAGCGGGAAGCGGCCGATCAGTGGACCGTGCGAGCCAGCGTCGCGGCGCCCACGATCCCCGACTCCGGCCCGAAGCGCCCGCGTACGATCGGCGGGATCACCCGGTGCGCCGCACCGACCAGGGACTGCTCCAGCGCGCCGCGGGCCGGGTCGAGGAGCAGGTCGCCGGCGGCCGAGACACCGCCCCCGACCACGACCAGCTCCGGGTCGAAGGCCGCCACGAGGTTGGCGATGCCGACGCCGAGCCAGACCCCGACCTCGTCGAAGGCGTCGAGCGCGATCCGGTCGCCTCCGTCGGCGGCCTCGGTGACCATCGGGCCGGTCAGCGCAGCCGGATTGCCGGCGGTGAGGTCCTCGAGCAGGGTGGTGCCGGCATAGGACTGGATGATCCGCCCGCGCGCGTAGCGGACCAGGGCGTTGCCCGAGGAGTACTGCTCCCAGCAGCCCTCGCCGCCGCACTCGCAGCCGCGGCCGTCGGGGACGACCTGCATGTGCCCGAACTCGCCGGCCATCCCGTTGCGCCCGCGCAGCAGGGTCCCGCCGAGCACGACGGCGCCGCCGATGCCGGTGCCCATCGTCACCATCAGCACGTCGGAGGCGTGCCGCGCGGCACCGAGGGCGACCTCGGCGCGAGCAGCGCAGTTGGCGTCGTTGTCGAGCACCACCGGCACCTCCCAGCGGGCCTCGAGGCGCGAGCGGGTCGGGTCGTCGCGCCAGGGCAGGTGCGGGGCGAACATGACCCGCTCGCCGGCCGCGTCGACGAAGCCCGCCGCGCCGATGCCGACCGCGGCGATCGGGCGACCGCCCGCCGCCTCGTGGATCGCCTCGGTGAGCGCGTCCTCGACCAGCGACACCTCCACGCGGCGCCCCGGCGTGGAGCGGCGAGCCAGCGGGCCGACCTCGCCGTCGGCGGAGACGGTCGCGGCGATCACCTTGGTGCCGCCGATGTCGACGCCGACGTAGACGCCGTCGTCCGTCCCGCTCACGCCCATGTCGCTCGCTTAGTGCCGGCCGAGGTCCGCGGCGCCGACCAGGCCGGCACGGTTGCCCAGCGAGGCCTTGCGGATCTCCAGCTCAGGGCGGAACCCGCGGCCGGTGAGCTGCGCCTGGAACGCGGCCCGGGTGGGCTCGAGCAGGAGCGCCTCGGCGTCCGCGACGCCACCACCGATCGCGACGACGGCCGGATCGAGGACGGCCGTCAGCGAGGCGATGCCCTCGCCGAGCCAGGTGCCGAGGGTGGCGAGCGCGTCGATGCAGAACGCATCTCCGCGGGCCGCGAGCTCGGTGACCATCGGGCCGCTGATCGCGTCGACGGATCCGCCGGCACGCTCGATCAGCGCCGCCGCACGGGGATCGGTCGGTGCGCCGGTACGGACCTGCTGGACCAGCGCGCTGCCGGAGGCATACTTCTCGAAGCAGCCGAGCTTGCCGCACCCGCAGGCGATGCCGCCGGGCACGATCCGCATGTGGCCGATCTCGCCGCCGACGCCGAACGCGCCACGGTAGAGCTCGCCGTCGAGGACCAACCCGCCACCGACGCCCGTGCCGACGGTGACCATCAGCATGTCGTCGACGTCCGCACCGGCACCGAAGGCGAACTCGCCCCAGGCCGCCGCGTTGCCGTCGTTCTCGACGACGACGGGCAGGTCGACCTTCTTCTCCAGGCCGTCGGCGAGGTCGACGTCGCGCCAGGCGATGTTCGGCGCGAACATGACCGTACGACGCGCCTTGTCGATGTAGCCGGCGGCGCCGACGCCGACCGTGGCGATCTCGTGGCGGCTCTTCAGCTCGAGAACGACCGAGGCGATCGCGTCCTGGATCGCGTCGGGGTCGGTCGCAGGCGAGGTGACCCGCACCTCCTCGACGATGGTCCCGTGGTCGTCGATGATGCCGCCGAGGATCTTGGTCCCGCCGACATCCACGCCACACGCGAGTGCGGTCACTGCTCGTTCTCCTGTCGATCGCCGTGCTCGGTGGGAGGCCACTCGTCCGACTCGTCGGTGGGCCAACCCTGGTCCGTGTCGAGGTCGATCCTCTCGACGGACGGCTCGCGGCGCGAGCCGTGGCTGGGGGTGCCCGCGGCGGCGAGGACCGCGGAGGCGGCCTGCAGCAGCGAGGCGGCGGCCGTCGCGAGGTGGGCGAGCACCTCGGGCGAGGCCTCGCGCACGATGTGCACGGTGCGGCAGATGGGGCAGTAGGTGCACTCGGGAGCGCCGGTGTCGAGGTTCTCGTTGAGCGCGTGCCCGGCCTCCGCGGCCGCGGTCTGGGCATGACTGGCCAGACCCGCGAGCCCGGCGGTCAGGCCGACGGCGAGGTTGCTGGCGACGTCGCCGCTGTGGTGCTTGGCCCAGTCGCCGAGCGCGCCGAACAGCTTGGCGGCCTCCTCGGCGGCGCTGCCGACGTCGTACGGCTGGGAGGCGTCCTGGCCCTCGGTCACGGCCGATCCTCCCCTGCCTCAGTCGTCGGTCGCTGCGGGTCGCCGACCCGCTCGCGGAACCGTACCTGCAGCTCACCCTGCTCCACGCGGGCACCCTGCACCTGGAGACGGGCCAGCCCGGCGGGAAGGGTGAGCAGTCGCCGGTACGAGCCGACCGTGACGACCAGGTCGTCACCGTTGCGGCCCAGGTCGACCTCGTCGCGAGCGGCTCCCGGCAGCGCGAGGTGGGCGATCGCTCCCTCGGCCGTACGGGTGACCCGGAAGGGCCCCGGACCGGTCGGCACCGCCAAGGGGTCGGAGCCGGCGTAGACCTCCTCGGCGAGCGCTCGCAGGGCGGGCACGCCGACCGGCTCAGCGGAGCGGTAGACCGAGCGCCAGACCGGCAGCCCCGGGAAGGAGGCATCCACCTCGGCGAGCACCTCGTCCTGGGCGAGCACCCAGCCGGACCGCCAGTCGTCGGCGCCCTCGGCCGGGAAGACCCGGTTGGCGATGACCCCGTCGACGCGGTAGCCGTACAGGGAGAGCGTGGTGAAGGAGCGTCGGGCCTCGGCGGCGACCACTCGCTCCGGCGTCAGCACAAGCCGGACCGAGGCGTCCGGGCCGGCGAGCAGGTCGCGCACCTCGTGCAGCTCGCGATGCAGCCGCTCGACCGCGTCGAAGACGGTGTCGCCGGGCATCGGGACCCCGGCCGCCTTGCTCAGCACCGGCTTGAGCGCCTTGGTGAGGCGGCGCTGCATCGGCAGGATCCGCTGCATGTACCAGCCGAGCGCCTCCGGCAGCGCGAGCAGCCGCAGCGTCTCGGCGGTCGGGGCGCAGTCGACGACGATGACGTCCCAGCGCCCGGAGCGGGCCTGCTCGCGCAGCTCGAGCAGCGCCAGGACCTCTTCGGCACCGGGGATCACGGTGAGCTCCTCGGCGGCGACCGGGTCGACCCCCGCCACCTCGAGCACGCTCAGCAGGTAGCGCTGGATGTCGGCCCATGACTGCTCGAAGCGGCCCTGGGCGTCGATCTGCTGCACGAAGAGCGACGGCGCGACCTCGGTCGGCGCGCCGTCGCGGACCTGGGCGCCGTACGCGTCCGCGAGCGAGTGCGCCGCGTCGGTGGACATGACCAGCGTGCGATGCCCGGCGGCCGCTGCCTGAGCAGCCGTGGCGGACGCGACCGTCGACTTCCCGACGCCGCCCTTCCCGGTGAAGAGGAGGACCCTCATCTACAGGGACTCGACGCGCGTCTTCAGCCCTCGCAGCGCGGTCTCGATGAGCATCTTCTCGCCCTTGCGCTTGAGCATCCCGATCAGCGGGATGGCGAGGTCGAGGGCGAGCTGGTAGGTCACCTCGGTGCTGCCGTCACCGAGGTCGCGCAGCAGGTAGGCGCCGGTCATCGTCTTGAGCAGGGTGCCCTCGACCAGCGTCCAGGAGACCTTGCGGTCGCCGTCCCAGGTGTAGGCGAGGGTGTAGTCGTCCTTGATCGGCGGAACGTCGAGGACGAAGTGAACCCGCTCCGCGCGGCCCTCGGGGGTGCTGCCGCTGGCCTCCGCGACCGCCATCCCCTTCACCCACAGCGGGTACGCCGGGAAGTCGGCGATCACGTCCATCACAGCGGCGGGGGACGCCTGCACGACGATGGAGGAAGTGGTCTGATCGGCCATGGGATGCCTTCGCATTTCGGGCCCTGGTGACGGGCTCGCTTGACGGGCGCCGACCGGGGTCGGACAGACTGGCAGCCTACCGGATGTCGATGCCCCGGTCGCGGGGACTGGTTACCGAGCGGTAGTGTGCCCGAGTTCACCTACCAGCAGTATGTGCGGAGGAAGTAGTGCGCGAGTTCTCCACCCCGGCCACCTTCGAGCTCCAGGCGGCGGGAAATCTGACCGACGACGTGGTGCGTAACGCCCGCGACTTCGCACAGACCGTTGTCTTCAGCCGCCCCGGCGCCTCCGGCGCTTGGGAGGACGTCACGGCCCAGCAGTTCCACGCCGAGGCGATCGCGGTCGCCAAGGGCCTCCTCGCCGCCGGCATCACGCAGGGCGACCGGGTCGCGATCTTCTCCAAGACGCGGTACGAGTGGACCCTGCTCGACTACGCCATCTGGTTCGCCGGCGCCGTCACGGTGCCGATCTACGAGACCTCCTCCACCGAGCAGGTGCGGTGGATCCTCGAGGACGGTGGCGTGCAGGCGGTCGTCGCCGAGGGCGCCGACCACGTCAGCCGGGTCAACGAGGCCCGGGTGGGCCTCGAGGTCTCGAACGTGTGGTCCATCAACGACAACGCGATCTCGACCCTGACCGCGCTCGGCACCGACATCTCCGACGACGAGATCGAGAAGCGCCGCTCGTCGGTGACCTCCACCGACCCGGCGACGCTGATCTACACCTCCGGCACCACCGGCCGCCCGAAGGGCGTCGTGCTCACCCACGGCAACTTCATGGTCGAGCTCGGTGTGGTCGTCGAGGAGCTGGAGACGCTCTTCAAGCTCGACGACGCCAGCACGCTGCTCTTCCTGCCTCTGGCCCACGTCTTCGCCCGGATCATCCAGATCGGGTGCATCCGCTCCCGTACGCGCCTGGGCCACTCCCCCGACATCAAGCACCTGCTGGACGACCTGGGCGCCTTCCAGCCGACGTTCATCCTCGCCGTGCCGCGCGTCTTCGAGAAGGTGTACAACACCGCGTCGCAGAAGGCCGCCGCTGACGGCAAGGGCAAGATCTTCGACCTCGCGACCGACGTCGCGATCGCCTACTCGCGCGCCGAGGAGGCCGGCCGGGTCCCGCTGGTGCTGCGCGCCAAGCACGCCCTGTTCGCCAAGCTGGTCTACGGCAAGCTGCTCAACGCGCTCGGCGGCAACTGCGAGTACGCCGTCTCCGGCGGCGCGCCGCTGGGCGAGCGGCTCGGCCACTTCTACCGCGGCATCGGCCTGACGGTCCTCGAGGGCTACGGCCTGACCGAGACCACCGGCGCGGTCACCGTCAACCTGCCGGACGCCATCAAGGTCGGCTCCGTGGGGCGCCCGATCGGCGGCACGTCGGTCCGGGTCGCGGACGACGGCGAGCTGCTCTTCAAGGGCGGGCAGGTCTTCGAGCGCTATTGGAACAACCCCGAGGCCACCGCTGAGGCGATCGTCGACGGCTGGTTCCACACCGGCGATCTGGGCGAGGTCGACGACGAGGGCTTCGTCCGGATCACCGGGCGCAAGAAGGAGATCATCGTGACGGCGGGCGGCAAGAACGTCGCCCCCGCCGTCCTCGAGGACCGGCTGCGCGCGCACGTGCTGGTCGACCAGTGCATCGTCGTCGGCGACGGCGAGCCGTTCATCGGCGCCCTGGTCACGATCGACCCGGAGTCGCTGCCCACCTGGGCGCACGCGCACGGCAAGCAGGGCGACGTGGAGAGCCTCTACAACGACGCCGATCTCAAGGCCGAGATCCAGCGGGCCGTGGACGACGCCAACAAGGCCGTCTCCCAGGCGGAGGCGATCAAGAAGTTCACGATCCTGCCGGACGCGTGGACCGAGGAGGGTGGCCAGCTCACCCCGAGCATGAAGCTGAAGCGCAACGTCGTGATGCGCGAGTTCAAGGACGAGGTCGACGCGCTCTACCGCCGCTGAGACAGGCTTCGCGGCGCTCGCCGCCGGGCACTTCCGCCACTCCAGCCACACAGGCGAGTCACAGACAAGGACCGGGGCCCACGCCCCGGTCCTTGTCCGTTCGGGGCCGGGAATCGGCGTTCTCCGCCGCAGGAGAACATCGGAAAGTGCCTCCACGCGGCCCTTGAAGTCCCTACAGTCGTCAACGAGGGACGACGTACGGAGGGCCGAGATGGATCGTCGCAAGCTTCTCGTCGTGGCTGCGGCGATCGTGGCCGCGCTGGGCGTCGTGCTCGTGCTCATCTACGCCAAGGGCGCCGACAAGCGCGCTCAGGACACGTACGACACCGTCGAGGTCCTGACGGCCACCGCGCAGATCAATCCCGGCGAGTCGATCGACCAGGCCGCCAGCGGCGGCAAGCTCGCGCTCAAACCCGTGACCCGCGGCGAGCTCCTCGCCGGCTACCAGACCGCGACGACCGCGCTGACCGGACAGGTCGCACTGGCCACCATCTACCCCGGCGAGCAGATCATCGCCAGCAAGTTCGGCACCAGCGCGGTGCCGGTCTCCGCCCTGCCCATCCCCGCGGGCAAGGTCGCCATCTCGGTCAGCCTCAGCGACCCGGCCCGCGTCGCGGGCTTCGTCAACCCGGGCTCGATCGTCGCGATCTTCCTCAGCGGCTCGGCCGGCGGCCAGCCGTACACGCGCCTGCTGCTGTCGCGGGTGACGGTGATCGGTGTCGGGGCAACCTCCGACGCCGCGGTCAGCGCGGCCGACGGCACCGCCGCCGACGGCACCGCCGCCGACGGCACCGCCGCCAACGGCGCGCCGGCCAACACCGAGCATCTCCCCGCCACCCTGCTCACCCTCGCGGTGACCCAGCAGGAGGCCCAGAAGATCCTCTTCGCCCAGGGCAACGGCCAGCTGGCGTTCTCGCTCACGACCACGACGAGCAAGGTCGCGCCGGGCCCGGCGACGACACTCGCCAATCTCTTCGGGTAACGGTCTGCCATGCCGGTCATCGTCGAACCCGATCACGCGGTCGCGGCCGGGCTGCTGCGCAGCCTTCCGCCGGGCACGCAGGCCGTCCCCGACACCAGCCGGGTCCACGGCTGGATGAGCCAGCACCCGGACGAGTACGTCGTGCTGCTCGGCCCGAGCGTGCCCTTCAGCGAGGCGCTCGCCGCCTGCGACGGCCTCCGCACGAGCCGCCCGGCGGCCTCGGTCGTGCTCGTCCGCGACGAGGTCTCCACCGAGACCTTCGCCCAGGCGGTCGCCGCCGGCGCCCGTGAGGTCGTCCCGAGCGGCTCGCCGGAGAGCATCGCAGCCGCGGTCGAGCGGGCGTACCGGCTCTTCTCCGCCCTGCGCGGTGCGGCCGCCACCGGCCCGAACGAGGGCAAGGTCATCACCGTGTGGTCGCCCAAGGGCGGCGTCGGCAAGACGACGATGGCGGTCAACCTCGGCCTCGCGCTGGCCGAGAAGGGTGCCCGCCGGGTGTGCCTGGTCGACCTGGACCTGGCTTTCGGCGACGTCTCGATCACCATGCAGCTGTTCCCCACGCACTCCATCGAGCAGGCGATCGGCTCCGAGGACGCGATCGACACCGCCCTCCTCGACGGGCTGCTGACGCCGCACCAGGACTCGATGATGGTGCTGGCGGCTCCGTCGCATCCCGACGTCCGCGACCGGATCTCGGCGACGCTGATCTCCCAGGTCATCCGCACCCTGCGCCAGACCTTCGACTTCGTCGTGATCGACACCGCCCCGGCGCTCGACGAGCAGACCCTCACCGCGCTCGACGAGACCGACGAGATCTGCATCGTCGCCACCCTCGACGTCCCGACCCTGAAGAACGTCAAGGTCGCCCTCGAGACCCTCGACATGCTCAACATCGCCCCCGACCACCGTCACCTGCTGCTCAACCGCGCCGATGACGAGGTCGGCATCAGCGCCGATCGGGTGGAGGGCATCCTCGGCATGCGGCCCGAGGCCCGGATCGCGACCTCGATGGACGTGGCAGCCGCCACCAATGCCGGTAAGCCGATCGTGGTGCGCAACCCCCCGCACCCGATCAGTCTCGCCATGATCGAGATGGCCTCGCAGCTCGCCGGTCAGCGCGTCGCCCCGCCCCGCGGCGAGCTGACCGCCGCGCCGCTCGCCGCTGCGCCCGGACGAGGCTTCTGGAAGCGGCGGTGATCTCGTGAGCAGTCTCGCCGAGCGCCTCGCCGCTGCCCGTCAGGAGGCTGCGGCCCGTGCGGCTGCCCGCAGTGCCGCCCAGGAGGCCGCACCGCAGGAGGTCGCGCAGGAGGACGCCCGCGAGATCGAGGAGACGCCGCCGGCGAGTTCTCTCCGGGCTGACGTGGCAGCCGGACCCGAGGCCGGACAGGGGACGGCCCCGGACGAGGCGCCCGCTCCGGGCCTCCACCGAGGTCCGGCACCCGACGCGCCGGCGCTCGAGGTCCCGGCGCCGGACGCCCGGGTGCCGGACGCCCCGGTGCCGGACGCCCCGGTGCCGGACAGGCGCCGTCCCGACGGCGCCGGACGCGTTGCGGGCGACCTCCCGCAGCGCCGCTCGACCGACATGCCACAGCGGCGCGCCCTGGTCGCCCAGCAGCAGGAGCGCACCGAGGAGCTGAAGGCCAGCGTGCACGCCGAGCTGCTCAAGCAGCTCGGCCCCCACCTCTACGACGTGGAGATGGACCAGCAGGAGCTCGACCGTCAGGTCCGTACGGTCCTCGCCGATGTGCTCGGCGGTCAGGAGCGACCGCTGTCGACCAGCGACCGGGCCCGGGTGACCCAGGAGATCACCGACGACATCCTGGGCTACGGTCCGATCGAGGCCTACCTGCGCGACCCGGACGTCTCCGAGATCATGGTCAACGGTCATGACAGCGTGTGGCTGGAACGGCACGGTCGGCTGGAGCAGGCCGACGCCCACTTCACCGACGAGGCCCACCTGCGCCGCACGATCGACAAGATCGTCTCCCGGATCGGGCGGCGGGTGGACGAGTCCTCCCCCATGGTCGATGCCCGCCTCGCCGACGGCTCGCGCGTCAACGCGGTGGTGCCGCCGCTGGCGATCGACGGCTCGGCGCTGACGATCCGCAAGTTCGCCACCGACCCGTACACGGTGGCGGACCTGGTGCGGTTCGGCTCGCTGACCGAGGCGGCGCGCGAGTTCCTCGAGGCCGCCGTGCGCGGGCGGCTCAACGTGATCGTCTCCGGGTCCACCGGTGCCGGGAAGACCACCACCTTGAACGTGCTGTCGGGCTTCATCCCCGACGACGAGCGGATCGTCACCATCGAGGACGCCGCCGAGCTCCAGCTCAAGCAGGCGCACGTGGTCCGCCTCGAGTCCCGCCCGGCCAACATCGAGGGCAAGGGCGCCGTCACGATCCGCGACCTGGTCCGCAACAGCCTGCGCATGCGACCCGACCGGATCATCGTCGGCGAGGTCCGCGACGCGTCGGCGCTCGACATGCTCCAGGCCATGAACACCGGCCACGACGGCTCGATCTGCACCCTGCACTCCAACGGTCCTCGCGACACGCTCTCTCGCCTCGAGACGATGGTGCTGATGGCCGGGATGGAGCTGCCGGTGCGCGCGATCCGCGAGCAGGTCGCCTCGGCGGTCGACCTGATCGTGCACCAGACCCGCTTCAAGGACGGTTCACGCCGGATCACCCACATCACCGAGGTCGAGCGGATGGAGGGTGACGTGATCACCCTCCAGGACATCTTCACCTTCGACACCGCGGCCGGGTTCGACAAGGACGGACGCGCGCTGGGCCACCTGCGCCCGACGGGTCTTCGACCCACGGTCCTGGACAAGCTGTCCTATGCCAACGTCACCGTCGACCCGCTGCTCTTCGCCACGGACCGCTACCGATGATGCGCCGGCTGCTGCTCGCCAGCGCCGCACTGTCGGCAGCGCTGCTGACGCTCA
>Ga0308169_10006239_pt1 | contig 10569 bp, 9 predicted proteins | sample PhyBR1_2_FD_202139 | JGI IMG/M metagenome (GOLD analysis project Ga0308169, IMG submission 202139) | Phyllosphere microbial communities from UC Gill Tract Community Farm, Albany, California, United States - DLSLSB.R1 | ecosystem: Host-associated > Plants > Phyllosphere > Unclassified | place... | reverse complement strand
CGGACGAGACCGTCGGCCACTCGTTCGATGGCATCGAGGAGTACGACAACCCACTGCCCAAATGGTGGTTCATGCTGTTTGTCGGCACCATCGTCTTCGCCCTCGGCTACCTGGTGCTCTACCCCGGCCTGGGTAACTGGAAGGGCCTGCTGCCGGGCTACAACTACCTGGACAACGACAAGCAAACCGCGTTTGCCAACGGCCAGACCGGCTGGACCGGCGTGCACGAATGGGAAAAGGAAATGGCCAGGTCGGAAGCCAAGTTCGGACCGATCTTCGCCAAATTCGCATCGATGCCCATTGAAGAGGTGGCCAAGGACCCGCAAGCCCTGAAGATGGGCGGCCGGCTGTTTGCCTCCAACTGCTCGGTGTGCCACGGCTCCGACGCCAAGGGCGCCTACGGCTTCCCTAACCTGACCGACGCTGACTGGCGCTGGGGCGGCGAGCCGGAGACCATCAAGCAGACCATCATGCAAGGCCGCCACGCGGTAATGCCAGGCTGGGCCGAAGTCATCGGCGAGCAAGGCGTGGCTGACGTAGCAGGCTTTGTGGTGACCCAACTCGATGGCCGCAAACTGCCGGAAGGCGCCAAGGCCGACGTCGCCAACGGCGAGAAACTTTTCGCCGCCAACTGCGTGGCCTGCCACGGCCCCGCCGGTAAAGGCACGCCAGCAATGGGCGCCCCCGACCTGACTCACCCGGGCGCATTCATCTACGGCTCAAGCTTCGCGCAATTGCAACAGACCATTCGTTATGGCCGCCAGGGTCAGATGCCTGCGCAGGAATTGCTGCAAGGCAATGACAAGGTGCATTTGCTGGCGGCGTATGTTTACAGTTTATCCCACGGGGAAAAAACACCTGATCCGCAGTAAAGCTGACTGATAAAAAAGCCCCGCCACTCTGCATTGGCGGGGCTTTTTCATGCATAAGCAGCAAGTCAGACACATCGTCCGCTGCAACTTTTCGCGACATCAATGCGCAACCTGTTTATTTAATATCGACACTGGAGCGGTTTGGCACTTCAGTAGAAATCCAATCTTTCAATATTTCGGCTTGAAAGGATTGTGTTCTGGTGCTCCACCCCACTGGGGCCGTAAGTCTACCGGTGCTGTCCCACGCAGACTCAATGGGTTCAAGCCAATAAAACTTTCTATATTGTAGCGTCTGATTGCACCATCAGGCTCATCATAAAGCGCTGGGCCCAACCCGTTTATAACATCCAGCTTACTGAGGAAGCCTGGCATCATAAACATGTTTCTGGCGAATGTTTGATGCTCTTTTGACACCCCCGGTTTTTCGCCGGTGGCCACGGCCCAGAGCGACTCAAGTGTAATGCTCCCAAGCGCCTTGGGATCCTCGAATATTTCAAAGTCACTCTCCAGCATTCTCGCCGCCTCCAGCTGTTCAAAGGTACGAACATCAGGGGATTTTGCCGGTACACTTGGAATTTCAGCTGGGTGTGGCGTTGGAGTCGGAATTGGGCACGGAAATCCGGACGGGCATGGATTAATAACAGTCATTTTGCACCTCGACATAAAAAGATGTCTGCGTCCTTGCGCAGATATCTTGTTATTCGCAAAAAACAACCCGTAGTTCCGCCTGGAAAAACCAAATTACACGTTCACCCTCAGCCGACTTACCATGCAGATCAACGTTGCAACATACAAAATAAAATACATATTTATTCCTTATCGTCTGGCCATTATCGCAGCGATAACATTTTGCACTTCATGTGCGGCATTTTTTATAAATTGCATAACAAAAAAACACATAACCAACCCAGTCAATGAAGGTGATGTGCCGATTGCCACCATCGCATTGAGGCATAGGCTTTACATCGTCACGCGTACGACAGCGACGTCAGATTCGACGGCCCCCAACTGGCTGATCCACAGGACGAATGACCTGCTTCCCCACAAAAACCGTCCATACTTCACAAGTCAATTGATCCAGGTCACGTACACCATCATTTGATTTCTCCCAACGCGACCAAAGGTCGCACCCTTTGCACAACATCGGGGGCGTATCATTAGGCCACTGCAACACCCCCCATTTGACCCTGGCTGGCACGTACTGGCCGAGGCAAATCTCCACCGCCGTGGGATGCAATGATGAGCAACCAGATACCGGTACATGACGTTACCCCGCCTGCCAAAAACGCGAGCAACAGCGTCGACCTCTACGCCTCGCGAGAGAAAATCTATACCCGTGCCTTCACCGGCCTGTTCCGCAATTTGCGCATGCTCGGTGGCGCCGGCCTGTTCCTGCTTTACTTCGGCACCGTGTGGCTGAACTGGGGCGGCCACCAAGCGGTGTGGTGGAACCTGCCGGAGCGTAAGTTCTTCATTTTTGGCGCCACCTTCTGGCCCCAGGATTTCATCCTGCTCTCGGGCATTCTCATTGTTGCGGCCTTTGGCCTGTTCTTTATCACCGTGTACGCCGGACGGGTGTGGTGCGGCTATACCTGCCCGCAAAGCGTGTGGACGTGGATCTTCATGTGGTGCGAAAAGGTCACCGAAGGCGACCGCAACCAGCGCATCAAGCTGGACAAGGCGCCCATGGGCGCCAACAAGTTCCTGCGCAAGTTCAGCAAACACACGCTGTGGCTGTTGATCGGTTTCGCCACCGGCATGACCTTCGTCGGCTACTTTTCGCCGATCCGCGAGCTGGTGTTTGATTTCTTCACCGGCCAGGCCGACGGCTGGTCGTATTTCTGGGTCGGCTTCTTCACCCTCGCCACCTACGGCAACGCCGGCTGGCTGCGCGAGCAGGTGTGTATCTACATGTGCCCTTACGCACGCTTCCAGAGCGTAATGTTCGACAAAGACACCCTGATCGTTTCCTATGACCCGCGCCGTGGCGAAGTGCGCGGCCCGCGTAAAAAGGGGGTCGACTACAAGGCCCAGGGCCTGGGCGACTGCATCGATTGCACCATGTGCGTGCAGGTGTGCCCGACCGGCATCGATATCCGCGACGGCCTGCAAATCGAGTGCATCGGCTGCGCCGCCTGTATCGATGCCTGCGATAACATCATGGACAAAATGGACTACCCACGCGGCCTGATCAGCTATACCACCGAGCACAATCTGTCCGGGCAGAAAACCCATAAGTTGCGTCCACGGCTGATCGGCTATGCGCTGGTGCTGCTGGCGATGATCGGCTTGCTGGTCGGCGCATTCTTCATGCGCTCGCTGGTGGGTTTCGATGTCAGCAAGGACCGCGTGCTGTACCGGGAAAACGCCGAAGGGCGCATCGAAAACGTCTACAGCCTGAAGATCATGAACAAGGACCAGCACGACCACACCTACGTGCTCGACGCCGCCGGCCTGCCGGACCTCAAGCTGCAGGGGCGACGCGAAATCAAGGTGGCCGCCGGCGATATCGTCAGTATGCCGGTGGAGTTGTCGAGTGCGCCGGAGCAACTGCCGTCGAGCACCAACGAGGTGACGTTCATCCTCAAAGATGCCGATGACACCAGCGTTCATATTGAAGCCAAGAGCCGATTCATCGGCCCACAAGTTCGTTAAACAGGGAACACAAGAATGCCCGCAACCACTGCTGCAAGCCCTTGGTACAAGCACCTATGGCCCTGGATCATCATCGCGATCCTGGCCTGCTCGGTGACGCTGACCCTGTCCATGGTGACCATCGCGGTCAACAACCCGGACGACCTGGTCAACGACAATTACTACGAGGCCGGCAAAGGCATCAACCGCTCCCTGGACCGTGAACGCCTGGCCCAGACCCTGCAACTGCGTGCCAGGTTGCACCTGGATGAACTGACCGGCGAAGTCGAGTTGCACCTGACCGGCAACAGCGGCCCTGCAACCCTGGAACTGAACCTGATTTCCCCGACCCAGCCGGAGAAGGATCGCAAGATCGTCCTGGCCCGCAGTGATAGCGAGCAGGGCCGCTACATCGGCCAGGTCACCGACAAGGTCGAAGGCCGCCGTTTCGTGGAACTGCTTGGCGTGGAAGGCAGCAATACCTGGAGGATGTTTGAGGAAGAAGAGGTCAGCCACGACAAGGACTTGCTGTTGGGTGACGAACCATTGCAGGGTGCCGAAGACCTGAAAAAATAGCGGCGCCCATGACCAGCCCAATCCCCTGCTACCACTGCGCCCTGCCCGTCCCGCCCGGCAGCCGGTTCACCGCCCGGATCCTCGGCGAACGCCGCGAACTCTGCTGCCCCGGCTGTCAGGCCGTGGCCGAAGCGATTGTGGCCGGTGGGCTGGAAAGCTATTACCAACACCGCAGCGAAGCCTCGGCCAACCCTGAGGCGCTCCCGGTGCAACTGGTGGATGAGCTGGCGCTGTACGACCGCGCCGATGTGCAAAAACCCTTTGTGCGCCATCAAGGCGACTTGGCCGAAACCACCCTGTTGATGGAAGGTATCAGCTGCGCCGCCTGCGGCTGGTTGATCGAGAAACACCTGCGCAGCCTGCCCGCGGTGGCCGAGGCGCGGCTGAACCTGTCCAACCATCGCCTGCATGTGCGCTGGGCCGATGGGCAATTGCCATTGAGCCAACTGCTCAGCGAGCTACGCCATATCGGTTACGCCGCCCATCCCTATCAGGCCGACCGGGCCGCCGAACAATTGGCCGGCGAAAACCGCCTGGCCCTGCGTCAACTGGGGGTTGCCGGCTTGCTGTGGTTCCAGGCGATGATGGCAACCATGGCGACCTGGCCGGAATTCAATATCGACCTGAGCCCGGAGTTGCACGTGATCCTGCGCTGGGTTGCGATGTTTCTCACCACACCCATCGTGTTCTACAGCTGCGCGCCGTTCTTCAAAGGGGCGCTGCGTGACATGCGCACGCGACATCTGACCATGGACGTATCGGTATCCCTGGCAATTGGCGGTGCATACCTGGCGGGCATCTGGACCGCGATCACCGGAGTGGGCGAATTGTATTTCGATGCCGTGGGCATGTTTGCGCTGTTCCTGCTGGCCGGGCGTTACCTTGAGCGCCGTGCCCGGGAGCGCACCGCCGCAGCCACCGCTCAATTGGTCAACCTGTTGCCCGCCTCTTGCTTGCGCCTCAAAGACGATGGCCAGAGCGAACGCATCCTGCTCAGTGAACTGGCATTGGGTGATCGTGTACTGGTGCATCCCGGCGCGGTGCTGCCGGCGGATGGCGTGATCCTCGACGGCCAATCCAGCATCGATGAATCCCTGCTGACCGGCGAGTACCTGCCACAACCGCGGCGGGTCGGCGACAGCGTTACGGCTGGCACGCTGAATGTCGAGGGCGCACTGACCGTCCAGGTGCGCGCCCTGGGCCACGACACGCGCCTGTCCGCTATTGTGCGCCTGCTGGAGCGCGCCCAGGCCGAGAAACCACGCCTGGCGCAAATCGCCGACCGTGCCGCGCAGTGGTTCCTGCTGTGCTCGCTGATCGCCGCCGTGCTGATCGGCCTGCTGTGGTGGGAGCTGGATCCGTCACGCGCATTCTGGATTGTGTTGGCGATGCTGGTGGCGACTTGCCCGTGTGCACTGTCCCTGGCCACGCCGACCGCGCTGACCGCGGCCACCGGGACCTTGCACACCCTGGGGTTGCTACTGACCCGCGGCCATGTGCTTGAGGGCCTGAACCAGATCGACACGGTGATTTTCGACAAGACCGGCACCCTCACCGAAGGGCGCCTGGCATTGCGCGCCATCCGGCCCCTGGGCGCGCTGGACAGCGACCAGTGCCTGGGCCTCGCCGCCGCCCTGGAGAACCGCTCGGAACACCCGATTGCCCGCGCCTTTGGGCGTGCGCCGCTGGCCGCCGATGAAGTGTTGAGCACCCCTGGCCTGGGCCTGGAGGGTCGGGTGGGGGACCGCCTGTTGCGTATCGGCCAACCGGGTTTTGTCTGCGAGCTCAGTGGCTGCGCGATTCCCGCATCACCGGATGACGCCGGGCAATGGCTGCTGTTGGGTGACAACAGCGGCGCCCTCGCCTGGTTCGTACTCGACGACCGCCTGCGCAGCGACGCCCCTGCCCTGCTCGCAGCGTGCAAGGCACGCGGCTGGCGTACGCTGCTGCTCTCGGGCGACAGCTCACCGATGGTCGCCAGTGTGGCCCTTGAGCTGGGCATCGACGAAGCCCACGGCGGCCTGCGCCCTGATGACAAGTTGCAGGTGCTGCAAAACCTGCACAGGCAAGGCCGCAAGGTGCTGATGTTGGGCGATGGCGTCAATGATGTGCCGGTGCTGGCCGCCGCCGATATCAGCGTGGCCATGGGCTCGGCCACTGATCTGGCGAAAACCAGCGCCGACGCGGTGCTGTTGTCCAACCGCCTGGAGGCACTGGTGCAAGCCTTCAGCCTGGCGCGGCGCACCCGTCGAGTGATCATTGAGAACCTGCTGTGGGCCGGGCTGTACAATGGCCTTATGCTGCCGTTTGCGGCCCTGGGCTGGATCACACCAATCTGGGCAGCCATCGGTATGTCCCTCAGTTCGTTGACCGTGGTACTTAACGCATTGCGCCTGACTCGCCTGCCGAGCGCACACGCTAAAGGTACCGCCCCAGTAACCCGCCCGCTGCCGGCCTGAGCCGCGTGGGCATGGAGTGCAGATGCCAGCTCTATACGTAATGATTCCGGCGGCGCTGCTGTTAGTGGGTGTGGCCATCTATATCTTCTTCTGGGCCGTGGACAGCGGCCAGTACGAAGATCTCGATGGCCCGGCCCACAGCGTGCTGTTTGACGACCAGGACCCTAACCACCTGGCCGCCATTGACGAAGCCAACGGCCCCGAACAACCGCCCAAGGACCCACCTCATGCTTGAGCTGGCGCCCCTGCTGGTTTCGGCATTGATTCTGGGCCTGCTCGGCGGCGGCCATTGCCTGGGCATGTGCGGCGGGTTGATGGGCGCGCTGACCCTGGCGATCCCCAAGGAGCAACGCAGCCGCCGCTTTCGCCTGCTGCTGGCGTACAACCTGGGGCGCATCCTCAGCTATGCCACGGCAGGGCTGCTGATCGGCCTGGCCGGCTGGGCGGTGGCCAACAGCCCGGCGGCGATGTTCATGCGCGTGCTCGCCGGGTTACTGCTGATTTGCATGGGCCTGTACCTGGCCGGTTGGTGGAGCGGCCTGACCCGCATCGAAAGCCTCGGACGCGGCCTGTGGCGGCATATCCAGCCGCTGGCCAACCGTTTGCTGCCGGTGTCGAGCCTGCCGCGCGCCTTGCTGCTGGGCGCGCTGTGGGGCTGGTTGCCGTGCGGGTTGGTCTACAGCACCCTGCTGTGGGCCGCGAGCCAGGGCAATGCGCTGGACAGCGCGTTGCTGATGCTCGCGTTCGGCCTCGGCACCTGGCCGGTGCTGCTGGCCACCGGGCTGGCGGCGGAGCGTGTCACCGCGCTCTTGCGTAAACGCAGCGTGCGCATGGCCGGCGGCCTGTTGGTGATCATCTTCGGTATCTGGACCTTGCCCGGCCCGCATCAGCACTGGCTCATGGGTCATTGAAAGCCCCTGTGGCATAGCGCCGCTCCCCGTTGATGCAAATCAACATGCCTTGCCAGCCCTGCCCCTAGACTCGGCCCACTAGCCAATCCGGGGGACCACCCGCATGCTCGACGCCATTCGTTGGGACACAGATCTGATTCACCGCTACGACTTGGCGGGGCCGCGCTACACGTCCTACCCTACCGCCGTCCAGTTGGACAGCCAGGTCGGCACCTTCGACCTGCTCCACGCCCTGCGCGAAAGCCGCAAGGCGGTACGGCCGTTATCGGTGTATGTGCACGTACCGTTCTGCGCCAACATTTGCTACTACTGCGCCTGCAACAAGGTGGTCACCAAGGACCGTGGTCGCGCCCAGGCCTACTTGCAGCGCCTGGAGCAGGAAATCCAGCTGGTGGCCTGCCACCTCGATCCGAAGCAGCCAGTGGAGCAATTGCACTTTGGCGGCGGCACACCGACTTTTCTCAGCCACGATGAACTGCGCCAGGTGATGAATGGCCTGCGCCAGCATTTCAATTTGCTCGATGATGATTCGGGCGACTATGGCATTGAAATCGACCCTCGCGAAGCCGACTGGGCCACCATGGGCCTGCTGCGCGAGCTGGGTTTCAACCGCGTAAGCATCGGCCTGCAAGACCTTGACCCCGAGGTGCAACGAGCGGTCAATCGCCTGCAAAGCCTGGAAGAGACCCGCGCAGTGATCGATGCGGCGCGTACCCTGCAATTTCGCTCGATCAATATCGATTTGATCTACGGCTTGCCCAAGCAATCACCGCTGAACTTCGCGCGTACTGTGGAAGAAGTCATCCGCTTGCAGCCGGACCGCTTGTCCGTATTCAACTACGCCCATCTGCCGGAACGTTTCATGCCCCAACGGCGGATCAACACCGACGAGCTGCCCTCGCCGGCCGAAAAACTGCTGATGCTGCAAACCACCATTGAACAACTGACCCAGGCCGGTTACCGCTATATCGGCATGGATCACTTCGCCCTGCCGGACGACGAACTGGCCATCGCCCAGGAGGAAGGCAAGCTGCAGCGCAACTTCCAGGGCTATACCACCCATGGGCATTGCGATCTGATTGGGTTGGGCGTTTCGGCGATCAGCCAGATTGGCGACTTGTATTGCCAGAACAGCAGCGACCTCACCCACTACCAGAACGCCTTGGCGGGCGCACAACTGGCAACCAGCCGTGGTTTGGTCTGCACCACTGACGATCGTCTGCGACGGGAAGTGATCCAGCAGTTGATCTGCAATTTCAGCCTGGGCTTCGAGGCGATCGAACAGGCGTACAACATCGATTTTCGCGGCTACTTCGCCGAGCTATGGCCGCAGTTGGAGACGATGGCCAACGATGGCCTGATCGAGTTGGACGCCCGGGGCATTCGTGTGCTGCCGGCCGGGCGCTTGCTGGTGCGTTCAGTGTGCATGGTGTTCGATGCCTATCTGGAGCACCAGAACAGGCAGCGATTTTCGCGGGTCATCTAGACGTACTTACTTCATGGCCAGGCTCGCGGCCTTGACCGCATCACCCGCGCTCATGTCTTTCATCGCCTTGGTCAGGGACGCCTGGGCGCTGGTCAAGCTGGCTTGCAGCGCGCTCAACGCTGACTGCAGCCCGGAGAGCCGGGCACGGGCCTGTTCAGGGCTGAGACTTCTGTCGGCCATTACCGCTGCCATCTCAGCCTGTTTCTCGGCAATCTGCTTTTTGATCTCACGAATCATCTTGAGCAGATTCTTGACGTTGTCCGCCAGGCCGCTTTCGTCGATGTCACTGTTTGAGGTTTTTTCCGCCGCGGCAGCTTTCATCGCGGCGCCGGAAATGGTCACCGAAACGGCAGGCTTGGCTTCATCCGCTGTCGGAATCGCGGCAACATCGGAATCGGCAGCTTTCCTGGTTTCGGGCTGTGCCTGGATCTGAGTACGCGAAGCGAGTTGAGTACTGAGGGCTAACATGTTTTGAGTCGCCGTATTTGTAGTCGATAGCAGTACTATCGGCGGTTTTAGCCAGATCTTTATATACCGGCAGGTTTTTTGTACACGCTGGCCTCCATACCCCCCAGTGCGTTACCCTTACGTCTTATGTGTGTTTTCCCACTTTCGTTGAATCTGGAAGACATGGATGCGCTGGACGACATCGTCAAACGCGGCCGCCCACTGAAAAAAGGTGAGTTTTTGTTTCGCCAGGGCGACAAGTTTGATTCCGTCTATGCAGTACGTTCGGGCGCATTGAAGACGTTCAGCCTCAGCGACGGCGGCGAAGAACAAATCACCGGCTTCCACCTGCCCAGCGAGTTGGTCGGGCTGTCGGGAATGGACACCGAGATTCACCCGGTGTCGGCCCAGGCCCTGGAGACGACGTCGGTGTGCGAGATTCCTTTCGAGCGCCTGGACGAATTGGCCCTGCAATTGCCACAACTGCGCCGCCAGTTGATGCGCGTGATGAGCCGCGAGATTCGTGACGATCAACAAATGATGCTGCTGCTGTCGAAGAAAACCGCCGACGAGCGCATCGCGACGTTCCTGGTCAACCTGTCGGCGCGCTTCCGTGCCCGTGGCTTCTCGGCCAACCAGTTCCGCCTGAGCATGTCGCGCAATGAAATCGGCAATTACCTGGGCCTGGCCGTTGAGACCGTGTCCCGCGTGTTTACCCGCTTCCAGCAGAACCAGTTGATTGCTGCCGAGGGCAAGGAAGTGCATATCCTCGACCCGATCCAGCTGTGCGCATTGGCCGGTGGCTCACTGGAGGTCTGATCCAGACACTGCGGTCGCGCCAATCGGCAAGGCCGCAGGTATACTTCGAGTCCGTTTTCCGCCCAGGACTCTGCGACGATGACCTTCGATTCGTTCGACATCAAATCCCTGATTCGCCCTGTCATCGACTTCCCCAAGCCTGGGGTTATCTTTCGTGACATTACCCCGCTGTTCCAATCCCCCCGCGCCCTGCGCCTGGTAGCCGACAGCTTTGCCCAGCGCTACGTCGAAGCCGATTTCACGCATATCGGTGCGATGGATGCCCGCGGTTTCCTGATCGGTTCGATCATCGCCTACCAGCTCAACAAGCCGCTGATCCTGTTTCGCAAGCAAGGCAAGCTGCCGGCGGACGTGCTGGCCGAGGG
>Ga0308169_10006238_pt1 | contig 10572 bp, 10 predicted proteins | sample PhyBR1_2_FD_202139 | JGI IMG/M metagenome (GOLD analysis project Ga0308169, IMG submission 202139) | Phyllosphere microbial communities from UC Gill Tract Community Farm, Albany, California, United States - DLSLSB.R1 | ecosystem: Host-associated > Plants > Phyllosphere > Unclassified | place... | reverse complement strand
GAGGAGCTGGCGCAGGTGCGCCGCATCGTCGGCGACATGCCGCTGCTGGTGCCCGGCATCGGCGCGCAGGGCGGCGACATCGAAGCCACCGTCAAGGCGGGCCGCACGGCGGCGGGCACGGGCATGATGATCAACTCGTCGCGCGCGATCCTGTACGCGGCGCCGCAGGACGGCGAGGATTTCGCGGCCGCCGCGCGGCGCGCGGCGCGCGAGACGCGCGACGCGATCAACGCGCACCGCGCGTAACCCGCGGCCTCAAGCGCGGTCGGGCGCGATCGATTCCGCGTAATCGTACAACGCCCCCAGGATCGCCTCCGCCCGCTCGTCCGCCGTCTCCGACAGCGCGTCGATCTCGCTGAACAGCTGCTCGATCGTGCGCACCCCGCCCGCGCCGTCGAACAGGCGCGCGGCGCGGTGCTGTTCCCAGGCCTCTGCCTCGTGTTCGTGCAGTGTGTCGGGGAAGTTGCGGGCGCGGTAGCGGAACAGCAGCGTCGCCAGGCGTCCGTCCTCGAACGCGGGCTTCGCCGTGCACAGCTGGTCCGGGTGCGCCGTGCGCAGCGATTCCAGCGTGCGGCGGTCGGCCTGCGGCACGAAGCCGCCGTACAGGTCCTCGTCGACGTCGACGCCGGCCAAATCGGCCTCGCGCCTGAACACGTCGCGCCACAGCGCGCTCATGTCCGGCCCGCGCCACGCGATGCGCGCGTGCGCGAGGCATTGTTCCATGTCGAGTTCCCATTGCGCCGCCAGGCGCGCGTCCAGCGCCTTCAGGTTCGCGACCAGCATTGGCGACTTGTTCAGGTGGACGCTCTTGATGGGCAGGCGCGCCACGCCGTCCGGCATCTCGGCCGCGCGCGTGAACAGGCGCTGGCGGATGTCGTCCACGCTCAGCGTGAACAGTTCGCTGGGATCGTGGCGGCAGTCCCAGACCAGCACCTCGTTCTTGTTCGACGGGTGCGCGGCCAGCGGCCACACGAGCGACAGGCAGCCCTGCTGCGCCGGAAACATGCCGGACACGTGCAGGAACGGCTTGCGTTCCTTGCGGTCCTTGTCCAGGCCCATCTCGGCGGCGACGCGGTCCTTGTTGCGCAGTTCCAGGCAAAAGTCGAACAGGCGCGGCTGCTTGGCGCGGATCAGGCGCGCCAGCGCGATGGTGGCGCGCACGTCGGACAGCGCGTCGTGCGCCGCGTCGTGCGACAGGCCGTTGGCGCGGGTCAGGTCTTCCAGCCGGAAGCTGGGCTTGCCGTCCGGATGGCGCGGCCAGGACAGCCCGTCGGGCCGCAGCGCGTAGCACATGCGGACCACGTCCAGCAGGTCCCAGCGCCCGCATTTGTTCTGCCATTCGCGCGCATACGGGTCGATCAGGTTACGCCAGAACAGGAAGCGCGTGACCTCGTCGTCGAAGCGGATCGTGTTGTAGCCGACGCCGACCGTGCCCGGTTCGCTGAACGCGGCGCACACCTGGGCCGCGAACGCATGTTCCGGAATGCCGTGCTCGAGGCAGTGCTGCGGCGTGATGCCCGTGATCAGGCAGGCTTGCGGATCGGGCAGGTAGTCGGGCGCGGGCCGGCAGTACAGCATGATCGGCTCGCCGATCTCGTTCAGTTCGGCATCGGTGCGGATGGCGGCGAACTGCGCGGGACGGTCGCGCCGCGGGACCGCGCCGAAGGTTTCGTAGTCGTGCCAGAGAAAGGTCAGCGTTGCCATGGGGCGCCGGATGCGGTCCGCCGGGGACCCGTTGAGTTGCGACGTGCCATTCTAGCGTGCCCGACCCGCCGGACCAAGCCGCACGGCATGGTACGGATCAAACGGCGACGCGGTCGCGGCCCGCTTCCTTGGCGCGGTACAGCGCCGCGTCGGCCAGTTCGACCAGCGTGCGCTCGTCCTGGCCGGATGCCAGCGTGGCGACGCCGAACGAGCCGGTGATGTGCGGCAGCGGCACGCGCATGTCGTCGAACACGATCGCCATGCGCATCCGCGTGCACAGGCGCTGCGCGACCAGCGGCGCCAGGTCGCGCGGCGTGTTCGGCAGGATCGCGATCATTTCTTCGCCGCCGAAGCGCACGGCATAGTCGGTGGGGCGCAGCGCCGCGCGGATCGTGGCCGCGGCCGCGCACAGGGCGGCGTCGCCGGCCGTGTGGCCGTGCGTGTCGTTGAAGCGCTTGAAGTGGTCGAGGTCGATCATCACCACGGACAGCGGCGTCGCGTCCTGCAGCGAGCGCGCCACCAGCTTGGGCAGCATGTCGTTCAGCCAGGCGCGGTTGTACAGGCCCGTGAGGGCATCGTTCAAGGACAGCTGGCGGTAGAACTCGCCCAGCTTCTGGCGCCGGCGCAAGAGCGCGTTCGCGGCGCGGATGCGAAACGACAGCAGGCGCAGCAGGTTGCGAGCGACACCGTTGTGGCGCTCGATCAGGTCCCACACGAGGTCCGGCTCGACGACCAGCAGTTCGGTGTCCTCCAGCGCCGTCATCGCGGCCAGGTTGGCGGCGTCGTCCAGCACGGATTGCTCGCCCACGCTCTCGCCGGGCAGGATGCGGCGCGGCAGGCCGTCGGCGATGCCCGGTTCCACCGCCAGTTCGAGCGCGCCGGACAGCACGATGTACAGGCGGGCATGCTGCCCGTCCGGGCCGCCGTTCACCAGCATGCCGCGCGCCAGCCGCAGCACGGCGCACGACGCCAGCGCCGCCTCGACGGCCGGGCGCGCGGCGGGCGCCAGGTCGCGGAACAGCTGCAGGTCGCTGACGGTGTGGCGGGAGGCCGCAAAGGTGCCGACGTGGTCCATGAGTTGCCGGTAAGCATATTGACAGTCCATCATAATACCGCACGGAAACGTCAGCGCTACGCCGGCGTGACCCCTTGTGGTTGCCGATACAACAGTGTCCAATGGCGGCATGACCACATTTCTTACCGATGCGCTCGGCCGCGAACACGCGCCGGCGCTTGACGCCCGCATCGTCAGCCTGGTGCCGTCGATTACGGAATTGCTGTGCGACCTGGGCCTGGCCGGCCGCCTCGTGGGGCGCACGGGCTTTTGCGTCCACCCGCGCGGCGTCGTCGCCGGCATCCCCAAGGTGGGCGGCACGAAGGACGTGAACGTGGACAAAATCCGCGCGCTGGCGCCCACGCACGTCGTCGTCAACATCGACGAAAACGAGAAGCCGACCGTAGAACGCATCGCGGAATTCGTGCCGCACGTCGTTGTCACGCATCCGCTCGCGCCGCGCGACAACGTGGCGCTGGCGCGGCTGATGGGCGGCATCTTCGGCGTGCAGGAGGCGGCGGAGCGCTGGATCGCCGCGTTCGAGGCGGAATACGCGGCCCTGCGCGCGGAAGGCCCGGGCGTGCCGCGCACCGTGCTGTACTGCATCTGGCAAGACCCGTGGATGACGGTGTCGCAAGAGACGTACATCGCGGCCATGCTGGCGGAACTGGGCTGGCGCGTGCCGGCGCTGGGGAGCGACCGCTACCCCCGTTTCGCGTGGTCGTCAGACCTGGTGGACGGGCTGGATGCGGTGCTGCTGTCGACGGAGCCGTACCGCTTCACGGAGGCGCATGCGGATGCGCTGGAAAAACAGATTGGCGTTCCCGTGCTGCTGGTCGATGGGGAGAGGATGTCGTGGTACGGGAGCCGGGCGCTGGCCGGGTTGCGTTATTTGCGCGAGGTGCGGGCGATGTTGGAGAGGTAGGGTGCGCACCCCGTGCGCACCGAAAATGCGAACTTACGAATCGCTGGCGAGATCCTTGACCGACTCGGCGTCGATGTCGACCGGCGGCACCTCGTGGCGGCCCTTGTCGCTCAGGCGGCCCAGCGCGCTGTCCAGCGCACGCTTCAGCTTGCCCGTTGCGTTCGTGATCGACAGGTGCAGGTTCTCGGCATGGGCGTGCACGACGACGGGGGCATAGCCCGACACGCGCGCTTCCATCATGCAGTAGTTGTCGCCGTCCTCGTGTTTTTGCCCGTTCTGGTTCGACAGGTGCACGTCGACGCGGCGCACCTGCTCGCCGAAGCGGCCGATCGAGGATTCCACCGATTCGCGGACGCGTTCGTCCAGGCCCTGGTGGCGGTCAATGGTGTTGTCGGTATTGATGTTGATTTCCATAAAAAGCTCCGGAAGTGAAAACGCTTGGCCCGATCTTACACACTCCGCCCGTTTTTCCGCGCCCGTTAGCCGTCAGGAATTGATGACGCTGGCGGCGATGTTGATCGACAGGCCCAGGATCACGAGGTTGAAGAAGAACGTCAGCACCGACTGTCCCAGCACCAGCTTGCGCACCGTGCGCGAGGCGATCGACACGTCCGACGTCTGCACGGCCACCGCGATCGTGAACGAGAAGTACAGGAAATCCCAGTAGTTCGGCTCCACGTGCTCGTCGGGGAAGCGCAGCGGGGGACGGCCCCGGTCGGCCCGGTAGTACAGGTGCGCGTAGTGGACGGTGAACAGCACGCCCACCAGCAGCCACGATCCGATGATGGTCAAGGCCGTGAACGCGTAGCGCCACGCCAGCTGCTGCGCCGACGGGTGATCGAGGCGCGACAACTCCGTCACGATGGCGGACACGGAGAGCAGCACGCCCACCAGCAGCGTGCCCAGAACCAGGCCGGCGCTTTCGTCCTCGCGGCTGGCGATGGCGCGCACCTTGCCCGGGCCGGCGCGCGCCATCATCCAGAACATGCTGAGCAAATAGGGCCAGGCGCCGCCGTTCCAGCCGATCAGCGCGCGCTGCAGCCACGTCTTGTCCCCCGGCCACAGCCAGGCGACCGCGACGCCGGCCACGATGGCGAGCGTCAGGTGCGGACGGCGGCGGATCAGGTTGCGAAGGAACATGTGGTCCGTGGGGTGTGGGTGCGCGCTCATTTTGCCTCGTGGTGCGGGAAGCGGTCCATGCGCGACAGCACGGGGAACAGCTTCATCCAGGTGCCGGTGACGACGAGCGTCGCGACGCCGCCCACGACGATCGCGCGCACCAGGCCGAACCAGCTCGCGGTCAGGCCCGATTCGAATTCGCCCAGCTCGTTCGACGCGCCGATGAACACCGAGTTGACGGCGCTCACGCGGCCGCGGATCTCGTCCGGCGTCTCGTACTGCACCAGCAGGTGGCGGATGTAGACGCTGACCATGTCGCCCGCGCCCAGCAGGAACAGGGCGACCAGCGCGACGCCGAACATATTCGTCAGGCCCATCGTCACCGTGGCGAGGCCGAACAGGCCGACGCCGCCGAACATCCAGCGGCCCACGTGGCGCTGGATCGGCCGGAAGGTCAGCGCGATCGAGGTCAGCGCGGCCCCGGCGCCCGGCGCCGTGCGCAGCAGGCCGAGGCCCGTCGGGCCGGCGGCCAGCACGTCGTGCGCGTACGCGGGCAGCAGCGCCGTGGCGCCGCCGAACAGCACGGCGAACAAATCGAGCGAGATCGCGCCCAGCACGATGGGGCGCGACCACACGAAGCGCAAGCCTTCGAGCAGCGTGTGCCAGCTGACGGGCGATTTGTTCCTGGCCTGTTGCGCGCTCTTGGTGCCGGCCATCAGCAGCACGGCCAGCGCGAGCAGGCTGCTGGAGATCATGTACACGACGTTCGGTCCGAACACGTACAGCACGCCGCCCAGCACGGGGCCGGCGATCACGGCCACCTGGAACGAGGAAGAAGACAGCGCCACGGCCTGCGAAAAATGCGCGGTCGGGACCAGGTTCCTCAGCACGGCCTGCGAGGCCGGCATCATGAACGCGCGCGCGCTGCCGTACAAGACCAGCACCGCGAACACGGGCCACACGACGTGGCTGCCGGACAGCGTGAACGCCACCAGCAGCAGGCTGCACACGAGCTGCGTGGCCATGCACGCGAGGACGATGGTGCGGCGGTCGTGGGTGTCGGCCACGTGGCCCGCCCACAGGATCAACGCCAGGAACGGCGCGAATTGCGCGAGACCGATCAGGCCCAGGTCGAACAGGCTGTGCGTGATCTGGTAGACCTGCCAGCCGACGGCGACGCTTTGCATCTGGACGGCCAGCGTGCCCAGGAAGCGGGCGGAGAGATAGAACGACAGGTTGCGGTTGCGCAGGATGGCGAGGTTGCCGGTGGGGGAAAGCAGGGACATGGAGAGACTTTAGCACGTCGTTCCCGCGGAAGCGGGAACGACGCTAACGGGTTATTTTTTGACGAACCGGATCGCGAACTTGTCGTCCGGCGCCCCGTCCATCTTGAAGAACGGCTGCTCGCGCGGATCGCTTGGCGCGCGCAGGAAGTCGCCGCGCGCGTCGACCTGGAAGCCGGCGCGGGTGACCTCTTCGACCACCGTGTCCTCGTCGATGCGGTGCAGCGTCTTGGTGGCCGACAGCCCGCTGCCTTTCTTGGCGGCGTTGTCGATGACGACCAGGTGGCCGCCCGGCTTCAGGGCTTCGTACAGGCGCTTGTTCATCGCGGCGCGGTCGGTGGGGCCGTTGACGATGTCGTGGTAGTTCAGGTTGATCACGACGAGGTCGAGCGGCGGCGTGCCTTTCGGGACCGGGTCGGCGAAGTCGGCCACGACGGGATGCAGGTTCGGCACGGGGTGCGCCCCCAGGCGGGCGTCCAGCTTCGGGTTCGGTTTTGCGTTCTGCGCCCACACTTCGCCGCCCGGGCCCACGGCCGCCGCCAGCAGCGCGGCCGTCGCGCCCGCGCCGGTCGAGACGTCGAGCACCTTCTGGCCGGGCTTCACCTGCGCGAAGTCGAGGAAGGCGGCCGGCTTGCGCCGTTCGTCGTTCTTGCGGTCGTCATCGAGGCGCAGCGGGCTCGCGATGGCGGCCTGCCAGCCGGACGGCGCGCCCGCCTGGTCGGCGGCGCGGGCGGGGAGGGAACTCGCGAGGAACGCGGCGAGCAGGATCGGGGCAAGGCGGCGCGGCATGTGCATGATGAACCCTTCGGCTGGTTGAAAAAATAAGCGGATCAGGACTGCGCCAGGTCGGCTTCGGTCGTGAACGCGTCGGCGTAGAACTCGTCCGGCGGCAGGCCGCACCGTTCGACGTAGTCGCGGCGCGCCGAGTCGACCATCACGGGGGCCCCGCAGGCGTACACCTGGTGGCCGGACAGGTCCGGGATGTCCTGCATCACGGCCGCGTGCACCCAGCCCGTGCGGCCCGTCCAGCCATCCTCGGGAAGCGCATCCGACACGACCGGCACGTAGGTGAAACCGGGCAGCTCGCGCGCCCACCGTTCGCACAGCGCGTGCATGTACAGGTCTTGCGGGCGGCGGCCGCCCCAGTACAGCGCGACGGGGCGCGTCGACTTCAGGTGGACCAGGTGCTCGACCAGCGCCTTGACCGGCGCGAAGCCCGTGCCCGAGGCCAGCAGCACGATCGGCTTGTCGGACTCCTCGCGCAGGAAGAACGTACCGTGCGGCCCTTCGAAGCGCAGGATGTCGCGTTCCTTCATCGTCGAGAATACCTGGTCGGTGAACAGGCCGCCCGGCAGGTGGCGGACGTGCAGTTCCAGCGGACCGCCCAGCGACGGCGCGACGGCGATGCTGTACGCGCGGCGCTTTCCGTCCTTCAGCAGGAATTCGACGTACTGGCCGGCGCGGTACGCCAGCGCCTCGTTGGCCGGCAGCTGCAGCGTGAGGATGGCCACGTCCGGGGCCGCGCGCTGGATGCTGGTCACGCGCGTGGGCATCTTGCGCACCGGGTACTCGGCGCTGCCCGCCACCTCGCGCGCCTCGACCACGACGTCGGCCTCGGGCACGGCGCAGCACAACAGCGCATAGCCCTGCAGCTTCTCCTGCTCGGTCAGCGCGCGTTGCTGGTGCGGCTTGTGGTGGATCGTCCCTTCGACGATCCTGCCCTTGCACGAGCCGCAGGCGCCGTTCTTGCAGCCGTAGGGCAGGCCGATGCCGGCGCGCAGGCCAGCGGCCAGGACGGTGTCGTCCGCCTCGCAATCGAAGTGATGGCCGCTGGGCTGGACAGTGATTCTAAACGTCATACAATCCTCGGATGAATACTGAAACTGAATACAAGACCGGGTTCGGCAAGCCGCGCCTGTTGATCGTCGGTTGCGGCGATGTCGGCATGCGTCTGCTGCCGCTCGTGCGCGACCGTTTCCGCGTGTTCGCGGTGACCAGCCGGCCGGAGCGCTGCGCCGAACTGCGCGCGCTGGGCGCCACGCCCATCGTCGCCGATCTCGACCGGCCCGCGACGCTGCGCCGCCTGGCCGGCCTCGCGCCGCGCATCGTGCATCTGGCGCCGCCGCCGGCGCAAGGCCCGCTGGACGCCCGGACACGCCGGTTGACCGCCATTCTACCCGAGGGGGCGCAGGTGGTTTACGTGAGCACCACCGGGGTCTACGGCGACCGCGGCGGCCTGCCGACGCCGGAGTCGACGCCCGTCGCGCCCCGCAACGCGCGCGCGCAGCGGCGCGTGGACGCCGAGCAGGTGCTGCGTGCCTGGGCCGTCGCGGCGCGCGGCCGCGTGACGGTGCTGCGCGCGCCCGGCATCTACGCGGCCGACCGCCTGCCGCTGGAGCGCCTGCGGCGCGGCACGCCGGCCCTCGCCGCCGGCGACGACGTGTACACGAACCACATCCACGCGGACGACCTCGCGCGCCTGTGCCTGCTGGCGCTGCTGCGCGGATTGCCGGGGCGGGTCTACAACGCGTCCGACGACACGCGCATGAAGATGGGCGCGTATTTCGACGCCGTCGCCGACGCGTTCGGCCTCGCCCGGCCGCCGCGCCTGCCGCGCGCGGAGCTGGAGCAGGTCGTGTCGCCGATGCTGCTGTCGTTCATGTCGGAATCGCGCCGGCTGGAGAACGGGCGCATCAAGCGCGAACTGGGGATGCGGCTGCGCTATCCGGAGGTGGCGCCGGCGCTGGCCGGCATGGCGCGCGCGGCGCGGTCGTGAACCTGCCGCCCGGGGCGGGCGGCACAGGGGAGGCCGGCGCGGGCCGGCCCGCGCTCAATTCAATGCGTGCGCCTGCTCGATGGCGCCCGTGGCGGCCGGCTTCTTCGGCCACGGTCCGCCGCAATACGCGGTGGCGGCGCCGATGACGCCGACACTGCCGGCGGGGTGCTTCGGCCATGGCCCGCCGCAGTAGCTCGTCGCCGCGGCGCGCGCTTCTTCCAGCGCCGGGACCGGATACGCTTCGCCGAACGTGGCTTCGTACAGCGCCTTCATGCGTTGGCCGCTGTCGAGGCGGACCTGCTCGTCACCGTCGCCGCGCAGGCCGACGTAAGGATCGTGGTGCAGGAAGTAGCCGAACACTTGTGCGCAGTCGGCGGCATATTTCTGCGTGTCCAGGATGTGGTAGTGCCAGAACGTGTCGACGTCGACGAGCGGCGCGGTCGGCTCGTCCGGGTACAGCTTCATCAGGCACAGGAAGCGGCGGTATTCGTGTTCGACGGCATCCGCTTTTTCGCGGCTCCAGCCTTCGCCGGATTGGACATGCATCAGCTTGGCCTTGATCGGGTCCAGGTTGAGTTCCAGTGCGGCTTTGCATTCCACCAAGGCAGCGGTGGCGGCAACGGTAATCAATCCTTGTTCGGCCATTTTTCTTCCCCCAGTAAGTTACGAGATTTGATGCATAGCTGTATTTACGTTTGGTATATAAAACAATGATACCGAAAGTAGTCTAGTGGCCGCAAGGTATCCCGTCAACTAGAAATGTGCACCACAAAAGTGCTCCTTTCCATGACATATTTCCTAAAGTCTACAAGGCTGTGTGCGCGCTTGTTGAGCGAATGTGCGCCCTGTTGTCGGCAGTCCGGCGCAGCCCATAAAAAAGCCGCCCGGTGAGGGGCGGCAAGACCGAAGGAGCCGGTAGCGTATCGCCGCGGGCGGAACCCGCCCGCCGCGGCGACGGCGTTCAGTGGATGGTCGGACCCTGCTTGGCCGTGGCAGCCTCGGCAGCAGGTTTTTTCGGATACGGCCCGCCGCAATAGGCGGTGGCGGCGTTCAGCGCAATGGCCGCGCCCTCGGGCTTCTTCGGATACGGGCCGCCGCAGTAGGCCGTGTCCTTGCCGATCACGATGGCCGTGCCCTCGGGCTTCTTCGGATACGGGCCGCCGCAATACGCGGTGGCGGCGCCGATGGCGATGCCCGGGCCCTCGGGTTTCTTCGGATACGGACCGCCGCAGTATGCCGTGCCCAGCGTGATGCCCTTGATGACGAAGCCCGGCTTTTTCGGGTACGGACCGCCGCAGTAGCTGGTGGCCGCGGCGTGATCGTCCAGCAGCGCGGCAGCGGCCGGATAGGCTTCGCCGAACGTGGCTTCGTACAGGTCCTTCATGCGGTCGCCGCTCTCGAGGCGGACCTGTTCGTCGCCTTCGCCGCGCAGGCCGATGTACGGATAATGGTGCAGGAAGTAGCCGAACATCGTGTCGCAGTCGGCCGCATATTTCTGGGTGTCGAGGATGTGGTAGTGCCAGAAGGTGTCGACGTCGACGAGCGGCGCGGTCGGCTCGTCCGGATACAGCTTCATCAGGCACAGGAAACGGCGGTATTCTTTTTCGACGGCATCCGCTTTCGCACGGCTCCAGCCCTCGCCGGATTCGGCGTGCATCAGCTTGGCTTTGATCGGTTCCAGGTCGAGTTGCATTGCAGCTTTGAACAGGTC